>Ga0256790_1000004_pt1 | contig 158171 bp, 125 predicted proteins | sample MC6MC0941MT_FD_190206 | JGI IMG/M metagenome (GOLD analysis project Ga0256790, IMG submission 190206) | Metatranscriptome of enriched soil aggregate microbial communities from Iowa State University, Ames, United States - MC6-MC0941-MT... | ecosystem: Environmental > Terrestrial > Soil >... | reverse complement strand
TGCAGAGCGCCGGACTTTTTTATTAGATAACACATCTGAAACAAATATCTATATGAAAAATACGGCCAAATGATTTTTTTTAGTATAACTTTATACTCTCTCTAAATTGTATTTTTTGTGTCGGCCTTCTCTGGTTGACGGGCTATTTATTATTGGTGTATTATCCATAATAAATACCAAAGTATGTTACGCAAACCCATTTACAATGTTTTCCAGGCGCTACTATTCCTGCTGACCCTGTATGGTTCAGGCAGTCTGTATGCGCAGGCAGTGACCATTACGTCCTCCTCTGCTACCGTTACCGGGCTGACCAATAGCTCAGGCGGCAGTACAACCACTATTAACTTCCAGAACAGCAATCCCTACCCCGTCATTATTACGAATCTTTCGGGTGTATCAGGGACTTCAGGAAATATGAATGCGTCACTCTGGTACAAACCCGGCGCCATCACAGCAGCTCCAGGACTTATTTCAACCGTAACCGGATGGCAACTTGCAGCATCCGGCACATTTGCCAATACCGCAAATACCACTACAACCAATGCGGTACCTGTATTATCTAATATCAACCTGGTTATACCACCCAATACTACGTATGGGCTTGCCGTATACCTTGATGGTCAGCGCACTTGTTTCCCGGCTCTGGCCGCCACATTAACCGGTGGTGGCTGTACGGTGACCATGAGCCCGACAACAAGCTATGGCAGCGGTATCCCAAACAGTAGTCCGACCAGTTCACTTTCTTATAACTGGATCGGTACGATCACTTTTATCAAAGGGGTAAAGGGGATGAATAATGCAGGGGTTACGCAATTGAGCAGCCCGGCCAGCAACATATGTTCCGGCACTTATCCGGTTAAAGTAAAAGTGAATAACGCCGGTAATAATTTAATCAACAATGTTACCGTGCAATGGTTGCTTAATGGTGTGGCACAAACCCCATATATACTCAGCCAACCACTGGATACTTTTGGGGGCAGCGGGGTTAATGAACGAGAGGTAACACTGGGTAACTATACCTTTGCATCCAATACGCCGGTTGCCGTTAAAGCATGGACGACCCTACCGAATGGTGTAACCGATACTGTTCCCGGCAATGATACCATCAATAAAATTATTAAAACCGGCCTTTCCGGCACCTATACGGTAAACAGCACCGCCGCTACCGGAGGCACAAACTACGCCTCTTTTACAGCGCTGGCCAATGATCTGAATACCTATGGTTTGTGCGGACCAGTTACGGTAAATGCTGTTGCAGGATCTGGACCATATACCGAGTATATCAGTTTCAAAAATTTCCCGGGCAGCAGCGCCACGAATACGGTACGCATCAATGGTAACGGGGTAACCGTAAAATACCTGAACACCGCAAACCAAAGACAGCTGTTAACATTGGAAGGCACCCAATATACCCGCATAGACAGTATTACATTCCAGTCTATAGCTACAGATTATTGCTGGGGCGCGTTATTGTATGGCAATGCATTGAACGATTCTATAACCCGATGTACATTTGACCTGAGTTCCATCGTGACAACTACCTTCGTAAACTCCTGCGGCATTTTGTTCAATGGTGCTCCGCTAAGCCTTTCTGTAGGAGGCACTAACGGTACGAACTGTTACCTCGCCGACAACTATATCAAAGGTGGTACCGGTACCGGCGGTATGTATGCAGGACTATATATATTCGGTAACAACAATAACAATATCATCCGGAATAACCGCATTGAGAATTTCTACAATACAGGTATTTCATTGACGGATGGGATCAATAACCTTGTTGAAAATAATGACATTCATCGCACTACAAAGACCGGTATGAGCTCCTTTACCGGTATTAGCTGCGGCGGATCAACTACCACCACAGGGAGCCTCATCGTACGCAACAATAAAATACACAGCCCTTATGGAGGCACAGCTGCTAATACCAATTCATTTACCGGTATCACAAACAGCTCCGACGGAACAAGCGCTAATCCTGTTCTGTTTTACAATAACATGATTTATGACGTTAACCAGGGAGGAACGATTTACGGCTTATTTATAAACAATGCGCAATACTCCCGTTATTATCATAATACTATAGACTTCAGCAAACCACTGACCGGTACCGGTCAGGTATATGGAATGTACATTGCAGGCCCTGACACACAACTGTATGTTTATAATAATATGATCTCCATTACCGGCGGTACCCTGGGTACGAAGTATGGATTTTATTACCAGAACGGAGTGGCGGTTACAGATGCACAAAAAAACAATATTTATGTAAACTCTACCCAGACCGGACTCCAGTATTACGGGTATCTCACTACTCCATACACGACACAGGCTGCTTTCCAGGCTGTATATCCTGCGCTGGAAAATGGCTCCCCTATTGCAGATCCGCAATATGTAAATGCGGCTGCCAATAACTTTACTCCTACCAATCCCAATGTAACCAATGCCGGACTTAATGTAACCAGTAATGTACCGGTAGATATATTCGGTACTACCCGTACCATCATGCCGACGATCGGGGCCATTGAAGTATTGCCTACACAAACAAATAACGGTGCACTGACACACCTGCTGACTAAAACACCTTTGTTCTGTGCCGGCAACCAGAATATTTTACTGAGACTGGCTAACACCGGGACAAATACCATCACCAGTGCTACACTTAACTGGCAACTGAATGGTGTAAACCAGGCCCCGCTGAACTACACCGGCAACATGGTTGCTCCAACCAGCACCAGCGGACAATGTTTCGATACTATAACCCTCAGTAATGTACCGGTTACCGTTCCGTCAACGATAAAAGTATGGCTCACACAGGTAAACGGCGCAGCAGACAATAATCATAACAATGATACAATACAGTTATCGCTGAGCCCGACTACATTTGTAGTGGCAGCAACAAAAGACAGTATCTGTAGCGGTACCTTGGCTTATCTGGCCTTAACACCGAATATCGGTTATACGGCAGGGGGACTGCAATGGGAAAGTTCTCTGAACGGAACTACCTGGACGCCATTGAGCAGTTCCGATACTACCCGATACGCATCGGCAGTGCTGAATGCCAATACATGGTTCCGTACCCATATCCTCAATGGAGGTACCGGCTGTTATTCCAATAGCAAACTGATCAATGTAAATACCAATACCCTTACCGCTGCAGATACTTCCCGCTGCGGACCTGGCACTCTGACATTCAATGCAACAACAACCTCCGGTAATATTGTAAAATGGTACACAGCAGCAACAGGGGGCACTCCTGTGGCAACCGGCAACAGCTTTACGACTCCTTTTCTCAGCGTGACTACGCCATATTATGTTGCATCTGAGTCTGCAAACCTGATTGACACCAGCGTTGGCCGCCAATCGACAACATCAACTTCAAGCAGTGGGAACAATGAGTCCGGGCTGGTGTTTGATGCCTTGCAGTCATTCATTCTCAGTTCTGTAAATGTATATGCGATCGTGAATCCTGCAGGACCGGGTACTGTAACCGTTTCTTTAAAAGATGCCAGTGGCACGGTGCTGCAAAGCGGAACATTCCCGGTTAATGCAACGTACCCTAATGGAACATTGGCAACCTTACCACTTAACTTTACCGTACCTGCAGGCACAGGCCTCCGTCTGACCCTGAGTGCCTCTACCGGTATTGCAGGACTCGCCAGAGAAACGATTGCGGCAAATATCAACTTCCCATACACCCTTAACGGTATATGTACCATTAACAATTCTTTCAGTGGTACTTCTATCCTGACGACACAATACCTGCACTTCTTCAACTGGAAGATCAAAAATGGCTGTAGTGCAGCACGTCAGCAGGTCAATGCGATCATCAAACCAAAACCAACCGTTACCTTAGGTAATGATACCGCTATCTGTCCGGGTAATAGTATTACTTTAAACGCCACTACTACCCCGGCTACCGGCCTGAGCTACCAGTGGAGCAATGGTGCGACCACCAGTAACATCACAACAAATACACCAAATACTTACTGGGTTAAGGTGACCAATAACGTAAGCTGCTCTGCTACTGATACATTAGTATTGAGCAATGCACCGATTCCGACAAACGTACTGGCTGCTGATTATGCTCTATGTGCAGGAGGTAATGTTGTCTTAAATGCAGGTAACCCCGGCAATACCTATCTCTGGAACACGGGTAGTACCAGCCAGAGCATTACCGTTACAACACCGGGCAACTATACGGTAAAAGTAACCAATGCAGGTGGCTGTAATACAATCTGTAATACACACGTTACCCAGTATCCTCTGCCATTAAAATCACTGGGTGCAGACCAGGTGATCTGTAGCTGGGATACTGCTATATTGAATGCAGGTAATCCGGGTTGTACCTATAACTGGAATACAGGCAATACAACGCAGATCATTACAACAACAGACTCCGGTACCTACTGGGTAAAAGTGACCAGCACTGTAGGCTGTGTGCAATATGATACCGTACATATTGCTTATGCAACTATACCGCCAAATGATGGATTTAACTTTATCCCGCAGATCAATATCCAACCGGGACAGGTATTGTTTGAACCGATCAATCCTTTGGCCGGACTGAGCTATACATGGAACTTTGGTGATGGTACTTCTGAAGTAACACAGAACAATCCGGTACATATTTACGCATCAAATGGCAATTATGTTGTAAAAATGACGTCATTCAATGGTTGCCTGTACCATGATACCACACTCACGATTAATGTTGATCTGCTGACCGGAATCAAACGGATGAATGGCCTCGATGCCGCTATTGATGTATATCCTAATCCTGCACAGGACATCCTGAATATCGAGATCAGAGATAAGGATATCACCATGAATGGCATTGTGGTGTACAACAGCATTGGTCAGACTGTATTCCAGCAAGCCATGCTGAATACCACCAAACAACAAATCAGTCTGGGCAACCTGAGCGCGGGCAGTTATATCATACATATCATTACCCCGAACGGTATTACCTACAGAAGATTTAATATTATCCGATAAAGATCTGCTTATTGCAATACACCAAGGGCCGTACTTTCGTACAGCCCTTTTTTTGCGGACTACATAATTTCGTCAGCGATGATTATTTTTGTATAAAACCTATTTAGCTATGTCCGGACAAGATGATAAACAGCCCACTTTTGATGCCTGGAACAAGGTTGCCGCATTGTATGAAAGCCGGTTTATGGATCTGGATATCTACAATAATTCCTATGACATTTTCCTTGGTTCACTCGTACCGAATGCAACAGTTCTGGAGCTGGCCTGCGGACCGGGCAATATTACCCGCTATCTCTTACAGCAAAGGCCCGACCTGGCGATTACCGGTATCGATATTGCTCCGAATATGATAGAACGGGCAAGCCATAATAACCCGAAGGCGGTATTTGAAACAGGTGATATCAGGGCAATAAAAAACAGAACCGATCGCTACCAGGCTATTATTTGCGGCTTTGGCCTGCCCTACCTCAGTCCCGAAGAAACTTCAGCATTATTTACCGACTGTGCCCGGCTTACAGAAGAGAAGGGAGTGCTGTATATCAGCTTTGTGCCGGGAGATCCTGCTTTGTCTGGTTTACAAACCGGCAGCAGCGGCGACCAGATGTATTTCTATTATCATGATCCTGTAGTGATCAGGCAGCAGCTTCGCGATGCCGGATGGCAGGTACATCACGAACTGCAGGTACCCTATACCCATACCGATGGCAATGCCTCGACACACACTATCTACATTTGTAGATGCTAACATGCAGTCTAGCAATGATATAACAACAATTTTCACAAATATTAAAGAAGCCCGAAGGGTTACCTTTTGCCGCTTGCTCAATTAATGAAATAAACGTCGGGATGCACTCGCCGGGAAATATGGTGTTTTGCCGAAATTATCATATCTTTTGTAAGTAAATGTTTATTTTGCGACACACCACACAAGAAAAACAACAATATGAATTACTATATTTTACCTGTTGTCATTAACGATCGCAGAGAGGTAACCTTGCAATTACAGGCACAGGATCAGCCTGTGCATAATCAATATTTAATTGAAGTTCCGGAAAATGTACATTTCAACTTATTCAGTATGTTGAAGGATGCAGACATCCGTACATTTATACCGGAAACACAGGATATACACATCGGCAACCTCAGCCCTGCCTATACATTGGAAGGCAACAAACTGACCGTTACCCTCAGGGCTCAGGAGCAAGCACCCATTGTACCTGCAGCACCGGAGCCGGAACCCGAAGCAGAGGCACCGCTCACTTATGATGACCTCGATACGTATAAACCGGCACCCAAACAACAGCCACAGTTTTTTGATGCACCACCTCCGGTTCTATCTGCCAGCAGCAATATTGGCCATTTCGCTGGTTGCATTGAGATCACGGCTAATAATTACAGCAATGGTGCATTCAATGTATTCGGTAACATAGGCCACAGACTGCCGGAGCTGAATAATGATCAGTTTCCAGATCTGCATATCAGTGTAGAGCTGGTTGTCGGTACACATACATACATTCACCAGTTCATCATATCTTTTGCACACCCGGAACAGTTCCTGGGTATGGCCCTCGACTTCGGCTCCGAATCCAGCCAGCTGGCTGTAAAACGCTACCAGAGCGGATTTGGCTACCAGGAAAAGAAACCCGAACACGAAAACCTCTTCCGTAATATCTACGCCTTCCATAAAGCAAAAGGCTGGATCGATCGTGAAGACACTTCTTCTTATTACCAGGAAGAAGAGCATACCAATTTCTACAAATCAATCTTCTTCCTGAAAGAAGACCTGACGGGAGAATATGAGGATATAGACAAAGAGCTCTTTATCCAGAATATGCCCGATAACCTGAAAATGCTGGTCAACAGCTCCAGCAAGGACAGTGGTTTTGTAACCCTTACGGAGAAACGATTTCACCAGCTGCCGAACCTGAAGATCACACATAAGTATGTAGATGTTTTTAGCCGCCTGAACTTTAATATCAACAAAGAAGGTTATGATATTAATGTAAACCTGGGCGAGGTAAAGAACAAAACGTATAACAGCATCCTGAAAGTGATCATTGAATCGTTCCTGAAAAAGGAATTCATCAAATACAGCCAGGCCAAACGCAAGATCCGTTTTGTATTGCTGGTGCCTAATATTTATGACTATGCAGATATACGTCATACGCAACAGTTGCTGCATATGATCTTCGCTGATTTTGCACAACATGAATACAAAGACAAAATACTCGCCTGGGAGATCCTGACCATCTCGGAAAGTGACGCGTCCTTCCTGGGATATATTAATAAGAATGATGTACAGGTACGCAAAGACAGCGATTATATCATAGTTGATGCCGGTAAGGGTACTACCGACTTTTCGGTGATCCGTACAGGTAAAGACAATCTGTTTAACATCAAACCGATTTACAGAAATGGCTTCGCCGGTGCCGGTAACATGATTACGTTTGCCATTTTTGAAACAGTACTGCACTACATTCGTGCCAATGCAGATAATGCAGCAGTAGCGTTCCGCTTTATTAAAGATCAGATTTTACGTAACCTTACCGACAGTAACCTGGAGGTAAAAAACAGGTTATACAAAGAGCTGGAACGACTGAAGTATAACTATATCGACAATAAAGCTTATGCCCTGAACCAATGGGTAAATGCCAGATCGGGCGACTTTAATTTCCGTAACATTACCGAATCCGGATCGGATATTAATACCCTGATCGATCTTTTATCACAGATCGAAAACATCAGTGATTTCTATGGTTATGTAGAAGATACCAGCAAACTGATCGCTCAGCGTGTGGTGAGCAATCTGAAAATGATCAAGGATAATAAAGAAGACTTTAACTGTGGTGGCATTATCCTTACCGGTAGAGGATTCCTCTTCAAACCACTGGCAGAAGAGTTGCGTTCCAGCCTTACAGAACAACTGCAGATCGCAGGTGGCTTAATACATATTCTGAACGGTACAGAACTGAAAGATGTTTGTATCAAAGGGGTATTCAACAATACCGTACGACTGAATACAGAGCGTATCGGATACCCGATTCAAATCATTGTAGGTGCGAAGCAGGATGCGGCTCCGGCACAACAGGAGACTGAGGAAGAGAAGAAAAAAGTAAGCCTGGGCAATCGACTGATCAACCTGTTCTTCAATGAGCTGAATGATATAGAAAATGCCAAGGCCGTACTCACAACGGACAAACCGATCACCTACGATACATTATACAAGAGCCAGATCCTGATCGGGGCTAAACGCTTTAAAGTATCCGGCAGCAGCCTTTATGATAATCCGGGACAGTCCGTAGATGCCGACATCATATTCACACCGCAGGGTTACCTGGTGCGCAAGCTGGAGCATAATACGGTAAAACAAATACTGCAATTATCAGAGATATTTGACCATGATAAGGTAGAAATGAATATGGTAGTACCATCCCTGTTCCCGAATTATATCGACGAGCAATATATCTACAGTATTCGCCGGGACGATATCCGTAAGGCACCTATCCTGCCCCCTCCGCCTTTCTCCGGAGGAGCAAGCCAGAATCCCGGATATACTGCACCGGTAAACAAGCCTAAAGGACCACAATATTTCTAAATCTATAAGACCTATATATCTTCGTTATGAAGCAAGCTATTTTAATATCAGGCATGAGCTGCATCAGCTTATTCAGTTTCGCACAGAATATTGACGCACAGAAAGGTACTATGCAGCTTCCCGGCTATACCGGCAGCGCAGCAGTCATCATCAGCAACGATATCATCAAAGTACAAAAAGATGAAAAAGTACAGGACTTTGCCATAAAACGTTCCGGAAAAACAATAGAGCTGATCAATCCGCAGGATAGTACCGCGATATATAATTTACTCCAAGTATCCTCTGCACAGTTAACTTCTGTGCTGAGTGATAATGCAGGAAGCAGCACCATCAATAAGATGCTGGATGTTGCTGGTAAAATGCCGGATGGCAAATTACTCATCAGCCAGAACGGAACTGTGGCTTCTGCTACAGATACTGTCGAAGAAGAAGGGGCACAACCGGCTGCAGAAATTGCCGAAACAACGCCAACCAATGCCTGGTTATGGCCACTGATCACTGGTGTCATAGCCCTCATCATCGGCTTTGTTGCCGGTAAAATGATGCGCCCTTCCGCACCGGTACCACAACATAATGATCCTGTCGCACCGACTGGCGGAGCAGATCCTGCCGCATTACAGCAATTACAGAAAGAGCTGGCAGATACGCGAGATAAAAACCGTGTGATTACAGAAAAAACTCAAGCCCTCATTTCCGGAGATGAGCTCTATTACAACCAGGTATTTCAGAAGATCGTACTTCCTTTGCAGGAAGCTTTCAACCAGGGTAACCAGGCGGAAATCATGCGTCAGCTCAACATTGCCGCCACGCATCTCTCCAGCATTACCCGTACCAAGATCCGTAAGAAACTAAATTATGATGATGCCAATGTGCAGCTCATCACCGGCAATCCGACCTTTACCAATGAGTTCCCGGTAATAGGTCCGGACACCCCAATCGATAAAATACCGGCAAACATCCGTGTACTGCGAGATATACTGCAACGCAATGGTGTGACCGGACTGGATGACAGTATCGTACTGGGTTATAAATTAAAGCATATCTAGATGAAGAAACTTTTGTTCTTTGGTATACCGGCTGCCGCGATTATCGGCCTCAACATTGCCTTCGGCAGCGTGCTGAGCTGGTTCCTGAGCCTTACCATTATTGCATGTCTGTTTTTCTATGTGGCCAAACTGGGGCTGGAAAACATTATCAATACCCGGCTAAAGCAATACAAGCAGGGTGATGAACGCATCGGTAAAATGGTCGCGTTCAATAATAAATGGAAAAGCGTACTGAATTTCGGCTTACTTACCCTTGTCTTTCTGACAGGGGTATTTGCCGTATACTTTACCATGAACCCTATGGGCGATCGTACCTGGTTTACCAATAATGAATATCATGGCTTAAGCAATACCGGTATTGCATTTGATAAAAAGCTGGATGTGTTCCCCATCCTGCAGGACAGTACGAATCGTGATGCACGCATTACGATAGCAGCATCCGGTACAGATCAGGCCAGGGTAAGCTTCTCGGCATTCTATCAGCCGGTGATACAGGTTGGTGATGATGGAGAAAATCGCCTGCTCAATAACATTTTCACTGCAGACATTAAAGATCAGTTCATCATCAGTAATGCACAGAACAAACTGAATGTTAGCATACAGGAGCAACACTACAACATATTCAAACGCCTGTTCGGTGCACCGGAAAGTGAAACAGTGTACACCATAAGCCTGCAATGTAATGATGCAGAATTGCTGGAGCAGTTTAATCTGACCGCGCCTTATACCGATAAGATCACCATCAAAGATGCTCCGCTTAAAAAAGGGATGTCCATCTTCGACCTGTTCCTTGACAACCGCAACTTCAGCTCCGGCAAGCCGGAAAGTTACCAGGTACTGGAATCTATATTGCTGCAAACCGGCAATACTTACCTCCTGGTTAATCACTCAAAGGATGCGCAATCACTGAAACTATTCCCGGACAGAAGCTTCTTCACCAACGGATACCAGTTGCAGGTCGGCGGACAAACGATTAGCCCGAACATCAACAACACAGCAACGATCGGCCTGGAAGAACAGTTCTATATCGGATTCAACAATAATAAAAAACTATTGCACCTGGGTAGTATTGCAGGTGTCGATTATGCTTTGGGCAACCAGAACAAACTGGCTATTGTATTTGATTATCCCAATACCTACATGCTGAAAAGCCCGGGACTGCAATCCAGGGGCGACAAGAATATTCGTTTCATTACGAATGATTTTGACCGCATCATTACGGATAACTTAAAAGAAGGCTTCTATTTTACCACCTACAACCTGCGTGTGAGCGAGGCTATTGATGGTAATATAGACTATGTGACCGGATCGCCGAATACCCCGCTGGCCCTTGCCGTAACGGACAATAACCGTAATGGTAAACACCAGGATGTCACTCAACAGAAATTCAGCCTGAGTAGCGAAGACCATAGTGTACATTATCTGTTTGATGTCAGGGATTTTTCCAAAAACGGATTCAGCCCGGACAATACGGTGCTGTACCTGGGCATTATCTATATCGCCTTTGTATTGCTTACGGTTTTCTTCCCCGGTAAGAAAATAGACCGCCTGGAGCCGATCATCCTTTCTGTGATCTTTGTGCTGACGGCTTTACGTTTTATACTGTACTGGCGTGTAGCCACATTCCCCCCGCTGGAAAACATTACCAAATATGAGCTGGAAAATACGTTGATCAATTTCGATTTCAACCTCGGATTTATACTGCCCGTACCGCTCACCCTGATCTGGATATTATTGTTTGTCCTGCTCATCATTATCTACAGAGCAGTGCTGAACCGTAAAGGTGATTTTGAGCTGGATCGTTTCCTGAAGCTGAATACAGGTAATATGGCGGGCATCAACAAGACCTATGCTATATTCATCGCGGCCTGTTTTGTACTCTTTATGCTCAACAAAAAGGTGATGCATATAGAGATCTTTACCCGTATTATTTCTATCCTTATTCCTTTGCTGGGCTATTGGTACTTCTCCAAGATCAGCAATCGCCGTTTTGAGTATAAACCATTGGATATACTGGGCGAAAAATCCAAACTAAAAATACAGGCCAAGGCTTATTTCTACTACCTCTTCAATAATCCGACCTTCATTATTACGGCACTGACCATCCTGTTCTTTGCGGTGTGTGACCGCGGGTTTGCGATCCTGTTTACCTTATTTATCCTGCTGAAGAATATCTTCATCAACTTCCTGAAAAAGCCACTGGACCGCAGCAATAACAGCATCAAACGGATGCTGTACAAACCGAACAACTATTGGATATACGGTATCACTGCGCTGATTGTATACCTGACTACCCTATCGTTCAAGTCGCTGTTTTACTACCTGCTGACGTATAAATTGTTCGTCATACTGGCCGTACTGGTATTCGTAGCATTGATCATTTATGTGCTGTATCCGAAAGACAGTAAAGTCTTAAAGATTACATTAGGTGTAACCGCACTGTGGATCATCCTCATCAGCATACCCTATACCCGCGCAAGAGTAGATCATCAATTGAATGATGTGGTGAAACACGTGCAGTATCGCGCTTCGATTATTCACCAGCCGATCAGCCAGTTGATGCAGGAGAATGAATACACCTCTTTCAAAACAAGAAAGATTATTGAAACCGCCGAGAACCAGTGGTTCATCAATTCCTATATCAGCAAACCGTACGATGAGCATTACACCATCAACCTGCGCCCGCATTCCCGTGTAGGGGTAGACTACCCTACGCAGACGCGCGATGTGGTGATAGCCCGTTATGTAATTAGTGAGCTAGGCGATTTTGTTATGTACCTGATCCTGTTCCTGATCTTATTACCCATGATCCTGTACCTGATCTCCTATAAGGTACAGTTACTGCCATCCGATCCCTCCAAACCGAGAGACCTGGGCAGCTATGCGGGATTAATACCACTGATCCTGCTCTTTACCATTGCCTTGTTTGTATGGCTGACAGCCACCAACCGTTTTGTATTCTTCGGCCAGGACTTCCCGTTCCTGAGCCTTACCAGCCGTGTATCGGTTATATTACCTTTATTGCTACTGGGCTTAACGCTGGTACAGGCACCTACACAGCAGCACTCATTCAACATCAACCTGCAGGGCAATGCGATTAAGTATGCCTTCTTTGTGGCGCTGATTGCAGCATTCGCCTTAACTACGGTACAGAGAAATGAACTGAATAATAAAAACTTCTCCATCACCCTGGACAAAACCCAGAAGCATATTGATGTGGACCTGAACGGACTGCTAGCCACGATACAAGACAGTCTCGACAGCAAAAGAGTGAAGTATAATTACACCCAGCTGATTGGCATCTTAGGCAAGGATGAGCGCTTTGCACACCTGAAAAACGATGTAGTCGGAGACCCTTATACACGCAGTATCTTCAATAACCTGATAGACAAACCATCTACAGCATTTGAACTGAATAATCCGCTGTTTATTATTTATGACAATGAGCGGTACAATGCCGTGTACAATAAAAACATGTACCTCGAACTGCCTCCGGTAGAAAGTCGTATGATATGGAACGGAAACGTAAGCGAGTCCTTATTCTTTAACGATGTATCTACTGCATTGGTGAGCTATAATAACAGCGCTAAAAATGTGCTGTTACCTTATTTCATTAACGATCCGTCCAGCAGCATACAGTTTGCCTTAATGCCGGGCAACTGGTTTGCAGGCAACAATACTGAGAATGTAGGGATCATTAATGTCAACAATAGCAGCAAAGGCCAGGCACATATTTTTGTATATAAAAATGTACAGAAGAATATTGAACAGAATGCCACTTCATTTGTCAGCACACTGAATAATGAAGATCAGGCCACCATCTTCAATCAGGACCAGTCCTTTACCCTGGGCTTCCGCAACTCCGGCAACCGCTATGCCTTAAATAAATGGATCAACGGAGAATATAAGATTGTGTACCCGCTGAAAGAAAATAACTTCTGGATATACAACTTTGCCAATGCGCTGAAAACCGCCTACAGTAACGAGAAAGAGCTGAATAAGGAGGTACGCATTACCCTTGATTATGCATTATCAAAAGATGTGCAAAACGACATTAATGCAGTAAGCAAACTGATTGTTGATAAAAACAAGAAATACAACTTTAGTGTTATCGCCACCGATGGCGACGGAAACGTACGCCTGATGGCCGATTACGTAACCAATCGTAATGTGCTGGATCCGAATAATGATGCGGCTATTTATGCCCTGCAAAGACAACAATTCTTCTTCAGCAATGCAAAAAATGAAAGGGACCAGTGGGGTAACCGCAACCTGCTGAACCTGTTCCTCGGACCAGGCTCTTCGATCAAACCGCTTACGACCAGCCTCATCGCATCGCAGGTCAATGCCGGATGGGAAAACCTGGTATTGCATCCTGCCGGCATACCGGAGATCAATACCTTTGCTGGTCTGAAACTGGTGAAGCCATGGAAAAATGACGACCACTATTATGGTGATGTAGGCCTGACCAAGTTCCTGGAATTTTCCAGTAACTATTATCAGTCTGTAATGATGTTCCTGGGTTCGTATACCAAAGGAGATTACTTTAAAGATAATCGTTACAGCCTGGAAAATGTGCTGAGCAAAGGTGCGGGCGCCAATAATACCTTCCCGAATTTATCGTTTAAGGGGGCTAACTATTACCTGCCGAACTACAGTGCCCGTAAAGGGAACTGGCCGGCTACAGACAAAGGCAAAACAAACAAAAGTTACTTCGGCAATGAGAACTCACTCATCGCTACGGGCTTTGAACAGAATGCCAGTCTGCGTACCAAAGACAAGGACAAAAATGATTTTCAGGTAACGAGTATCGACAGGGTTAATTATGTAGACTCTGCCCTGTATAATGTCCTCGACCGCAACCGCAGCGGTGGTTATTTATGGAGCTTCCCGGAGCAATCATATTATCTGCAGTCAGAACGGGCATTCAACGAGATACAACAGAACTTCAACCTGGGGCTGAAAACGGCAACGCTGGGTGGTTATCCATATCGCATCACACCATTTATGATGCTGCAGATGTATATGTCTATGGCCAGCCAGAACCGCAATTTCCGCATGAGTGTGACCCGGCAAAAAATGCCGGTTCAAAACTGGCAGGTCGACTCTAGCTGGAGAGGCGATGGTAACTTCCGCACCTTTATGGCCTACAATATTATGCAGGGAATGAGCGATGTGATCAATGGTGCAAATGGTACCGGCAAGCGCTTATCAGGCCTTAAAGCGAAATACAGTAATTACTTCTTCTATGCTAAAACAGGAACGATCAACGAGCAGACCTCAAAAGGAAAAAGCTCCAGGAGGCTGATCGTCATTGTAGCAGACAAAGAGCTGACCAGTGCAGCAAACATAGGACAGGCTAGATTGTACGGCTGGTATTTCACTGTAGATCATACGGGCGATTTTGACTGGGACCTGGTCAATCGTATCATCAGTCAATCTGTAGAATCACAATCATTCAAATACTATTTTAATAAAAAGTCATGAAAGCAACACCAGTAAAGATCATATTGATTATCCTGTCAATAGTTCTGACCATAGGCCTGGTTTCCTGGCTTAAATTAAGTATTAAAAATGCGGCACCCGATAAGGAAAGGGTTACCGTCAGAGACGATGCCTTTGGCCCGGAGCATTACAATTGGATAAAAACCGATACCTTCGTGCGCCTTGTCCAGACTGCATATCAGCCTAATATTAAGACTGAAGTAGTAGATAGCCAGCTCCTGGTTACCCTGAGCGGTGCCAATGAGATTACCCGGGATTTCTATAACGGCAATGCTGCATTACTGAAGTATGACCTGAACCAGTTCGGATTTAAAATCACTTTTGACAAGAACAACAATACCGTGTATGCAACATTTAAAATAAAGAATAATGCCATACCGGTGCCCAATGATGTACTCATTAAAATTGTAGACAAAAACACCAAGTAAACATAGCCCATGCAGATCAACAGCAGCAACATCAACGCATTTATCAAATACCTGTACCAAAGAAGATTGTCTCAGGAGGCCAGTGAAGAAGTATTGCAGAGTTGGGCAGGATTGAATGATGCAGAAATACAGCAATATCTGAAAGAGATGTTCCTCTCCTGGAACTATACCGGTGAGGATATACACAGGGAGATACAGGAATTCTATGCACAGCAGGGTGCACAACCCGTAGCAGCAAAGGTGCAGCCAGCACAGGATACGCCTCAGCAGCGCCAGGCACCGGCAAGCCGTCCGGCACCGGTGTATGCAAAGCCAAAACGCAGCAAATCCTGGATCGCACTGCTGTTTTTACCTATACTCGCTATTGTCGTATATGTACTGTATCAGTATAAGCAATTCAAAAGTCTGCATTATGTATATGTCACAACAGACAATGTAACCATACGCGATATCGAAGGTAAAGCGATCGGCCGCATGGACATATACCCTACTGCCAATTCAGTATCTTATCTGCGGACCACAGATGCTAAATTATACCAGGTAAAGGTGAATGATAAAATGTATGCCAGCCGTCGTGTGGTATTTGACAGTACCAGCTTCAGCGATTACGTGCTCAGCAAACCAGAGGCCTTTGGTTATGTCAATGAAAATTATGTGATCGAAGACAAGGATAATTTCCTGGTGTACCGCAATGTATTCCGCGAGATCAATAATGTAAAAAATGAAAGCACTACCCTTACCTCCCCATTCAGGAAGGTGATTGTGGGTAGTATCAAACAGCAGCCTGCCCTGCAGAAACTGTATATCGTCAATACCTGTAGCAATGGCAACAAGGCTTACTCCTCCATGATCAAGCAGACCCTGAAGGATAATGTATATGGTGTAGTGGCGCAGCTCTCTGACGGAGGGTATTATGTGTTTTACGGTAATCCTGAAACGAATAGCTATGAAGCGCCGAAACCGCTTAAGTATAAGACAGCATACACAGAGAGCTATACCGATCTTAAAAATGACAATACCTTATTTAAGCTCGTGAACGGAACCTATTTTTTATTTAATTGTGACGGTTCTGCCAAAGAATATTATACTAAATTTGACAACTCAGGTAGAATCGAATACCTGAAATATGCTTTAGAACCTTAAAGAAAAAAAACAAACAATGATCAGCAGAAGCAATATTGTAGCGTATATAAGTTTCTTATATCAGAAAAAATTCGGACAGGAAGCACCACAGGACCTGTTAGATTCCTGGAATGGTCTTAATGATTCGGAAGTAAACATCCACCTCACCGGCTTGTATAAGCACTGGAACCTGGATGCCATCAGTTCTAAAAATTTCGAACAGGAGTTTTTGGGACAATCCCGCAGTAACCATACTCCTATCATGCCTACGCCACCACCGGCTCCGGCTCAGAAAATAGAGTATCCTACGCACAACACACCCATGGAGCATCAAAACTTCAGCAACGTGCCCCCGGAACCCTTTAATGCAGCATTGGCACAAAAGAAAAGCAATGCAGGTATGTGGGTTGCCATTATCGTTGGCCTGCTGATAGTAGGTGGCCTGGCTTATTATTTCCTGGAAATAGAGCAGCAAAATACGAATGTACCGAACGAGGTAAAAGCAACCGATACGGCCAATACAGCCGTAGCGACGGCTAAACCAACAGAGACAATAGAACCTGCTGCCCCGCCGCAAACGGAAGATGACCGCACCAATGCCCGCGAGATACAAACATTATTATCCGCAGAGCAGTCCCGTAATTTCGATGAGATCTACCAGCACTTCTCCCCTAATATGGAGCGCTACTGGGACATCAATTACCCAACCTACGATGAGCTGAAAGATCGCTACCAGGGCACCTGGGATAAAACACAGAATAACCAGCACAGCAATATCAAAGTAGAAAAGGTAAGTGATAATACCTATGATGTATCTACTACTTATTCTTACTTCTCTATAAAAGACAATAAGGAGAAAAAGGTAAACTCTAAAGTGCGCTTCGTCTTTGATGCAGATCACAAGATCATCAAAACATACGGACTGTAAACATGTAATCTTTTTTAATATAAAATAAATTTTAAAAACAGCCTCAAATCGTTAAATTTGAGGCTGTTTTTATATTTAACCGCAAAGGCACAAATTAAGCTGAGATGAGTACACACAGAAACATCAAACAAGAAGCACTGGACTATCATGCGAACGGAAGGCCCGGAAAGATTAAAGTAGTACCGACTAAAAATACGAAAACACAAAGAGACCTGTCTCTGGCCTACTCTCCCGGCGTAGCAGAGCCTTGTCTCATGATCAAAGAAAATCCTGAAGACATTTATAAATACACGGCCAAGGGCAACCTGGTAGCGGTAATCAGTAATGGTACCGCGGTACTGGGCCTGGGCGATATCGGTCCCGGCGCCAGCAAACCGGTCATGGAAGGTAAAGGTGTATTATTCAAAATATTTGCAGACATCGACGTATTCGACCTTGAGGTGGATACCAAAAATATCGATGAGTTTGTTACTGTGGTAAAAGCACTGGGGCCCACTTTCGGTGGTATTAACCTGGAAGACATTAAGGCACCAGAATGCTTTGAAATCGAGCGCAGGCTTAAAGAAGCCATGAACATACCGGTGATGCACGATGACCAGCACGGTACTGCCATGATCTCCGGAGCAGCCTTACTGAATGCCCTGGAGATCGTTAAGAAAGAACCGTCTAAAATAAAGATGGTGGTAAGCGGAGCCGGTGCGGCAGCAGTTGCCTGTGTAAAAATGTATCTGAACCTTGGGGTGAAGAAAGAAAACATCATCATGTTCGATGTGGATGGTGTGATCAATATCCACCGTACCAACCTGGACGAGAGCCGCATGTTCTTTGCACAGGATACCACTATTCAAACCCTTGCAGAAGCAATGGTCGGTGCCGATGTATTTATCGGCCTCAGTGCAGGTAATGTATTGAGCCAGGATATGGTGCGTGCGATGGCGCAGAACCCTATCGTATTTGCCATGGCGAACCCCAACCCGGAAATCACTTATGATGATGCTGTGGCAGCACGCCCCGACATCATTATGGCAACCGGCCGCAGTGACTATCCTAACCAGGTAAACAATGTACTGGGCTTCCCGTTCATCTTCCGTGGTGCACTGGATGTGAGGGCAACCGCCATTAATGAAGAAATGAAAATTGCTGCAGTGTATGCCCTTGCATCGCTGACGAAGCAACCGGTACCGGACATCGTTAATATCGCTTATGGCGAGAAAAACCTGACGTTTGGTCCGCAATATATTATTCCAAAACCACTCGATCCGCGTTTACTCTCTACCGTAGCTCCGGCTGTAGCCCAGGCTGCGATGAACAGCGGTGTTGCCCGTAAGCCAATCATGGATATGGAGGCTTACAAGCAGGAACTGAATGATCGTCTGGGTATCAATAACTCTATCGTAAGGGTGATCAATGAGAAAGCCCGTAAGAATCCGCAGCGTATTGTATTTGCAGAGGCGGACAATGTGAAGGTGCTGAAAGCCGCACAGATCGTGGAGGAAGAAGGATTTGCATTCCCTATCCTGCTGGGTAATGAGAAGAAGATCAAACAGCTGATCGAGGAAAATAAAATTGAACTGAAAAACCCGCAGATCATTGATCCGCGCAGCGATGAGGCGATGCCGAAACGTATTGCTTACGGAGAACAATTCTTTGAGAAGCGCCAGAGAAGAGGACTGAATGCATATGAGGCGAAAAAGATTATGCGCGAGCGTAACTATTTCGGTTGTATGATGGTTGCGGCCGGTGAGGCCGATGGCCTGATCAGTGGACTGACCCGAAACTACCCTGATACCATAAGACCGGCATTGCAGACTATTGGTGTGGAACATGGTGTAAAAAAAGTTGCGGGTATGTACATCGTACTGACGCCTAAAGGACCTTTATTCCTGGCCGATACTACAGTGAACCTGAACCCTAATGCGGAAGAACTGGCAGATATTGCTTTACTGACGGCAAGAGAGGTCGCGCACTTTAATATTACGCCAAGAGTAGCCATGCTCTCTTATTCTAACTTTGGCAGCAGCGATACACCTGAAGCCCGTATGGTAGGTGAAGCCGCGAGAATAGCCAAGGCCAAACAACCGGACCTGATCATTGATGGTGAGATCCAGGCAGCAATGGCTTTCGATAATGAAACGCTGAGAGAAAACTATCCATTCTCCGACCTGGTAGAAGGTGGTGTGAATACACTTATTTTCCCTAACCTGTCTTCTGGTAATATCGCTTACAATCTGCTGAAGGAAGTAGCCGAATTTGAACTGATCGGACCAATATTGCTGGGACTGGAGAAACCGGTGCATATCCTGCAATTGGGAAGCTCGGTACAACAGATTGTGAACATGGTAGTGATGACGGCATTTGATGCACAGAAGAATAAAAAGAAATAAGGCATATGGCCAGACTCACGGTACATACTCCTTTCAATATTGACCTGGAATTTGCGGTGGCTCCTATCTTTAAGAGAGGAGCCGCTTATGGCATAGACCTGCTGATCACCGCCATTTTTGCTTTTGTCATGACCAGCACTGTTCTGGACAAGGCTTCTGGGCTGGATGATCTGCTGGAAGCTTCCCAGCTTTTTCTGATTGTACTGCCCATATACCTTTATCACCTGGTATGCGAGCTGCTGATGAACGGGCAAAGCCTGGGAAAGAAAATCATGCGCATAAGGGTTGTGAATGAATCCGGAAATGCGGCCAGCACCAGCCAGTTCTTACTGCGCTGGATCCTGTCCATTCCCAACCTTGCTTCGGTAGGAGTAGCCTATTACCTGCTTACGATGCCGGTGGTGGTTTTAGCGGTCGGTATCCTGGCATTACCGGACATCATCTCTATGGCGATATCCGAAACAGGCAAACGTATAGGGGATCGGGCCGCCAACACCGTAGTCATAGACCTTCGGTACAAGACAGATATTGAGCATACCATCTTCAGGGAAGTCGGTACACAAACCGATTATGTGCCCAAATTTCCGGAAGTCATGCAACTGACCGATAAGGATATCAATACGTTGCGCAACCTGCTGTCGCAGAAACGTACCAGCGACCTGGATCTTTATGTAGACCGTGTGGCCCGCAGAATTGAAGATGTACTTAAGATTCATAATAACAGTATGGACCCTTACTACTTCTTTGAAGAACTGCTGCATGATTATAATTTTATTACCCAACAACAATCAAACCGATCTTAATTGAACTACCTAGGCCACGCATATTTATCGTTTAATCATCCGGAACTTCTGGTGGGCAATATGATCGGTGATCATATCAAAGGCCGTATTGCCTTACAAAGCCTGCCGCAAGGCATCCATAACGGTGTATTACTACACCGGGAGATTGATCGCTTTGCCGACAATCACCCGGCATCTCAAAAGGCCAAAACATACTTTCGGGAGCACTACCGCTTATATGCCGGTGCATTTGTAGACAGCCTTTATGATCATTTTATTGCTAACGATCCTCACTGCTTTACCAGTGAGCAGGCATTATTTGATTTTACCCAGGAGACTTACCACACACTGGAGCAATACCTGCCCCAGCTGCCGGAAGGTTTCCAGAAGATATTCCCCTACATGCGGGAGCACAACTGGCTGTATGGTTACCGTACGATGAAGGGCATGCAAAAATCCTTTAACGGACTGGCACACCGGGCCAAATATATCGACAATGCCGATCAGGCCTATGTTGCTTTCGTCTCCCATTATTATACCCTAAACCAGTACTATTACGAATTTATCGATGATGTAAAATCATTTGCACAAAGTGTGATAGACCAGTACGCAGAGAAGTAAAACTTATTGTTAATTTTTTCAGATAATTGCAGGTTAGAAGTAACTTCGCAATATTGTATTTTTTTGAAATGAATATTGATCAGTCTGTGATGAAGATCCTTAAAGCATCCCCTTATTATATCTTAGTATTTTCGGCATTTTTCCTTGCCTGTCAGGCCGGAGCCACCCATGAAGCGAGCGGTAAACCATTGATCAATAAAGAAAATTATAAAAAGATCAATATTACCTATGCTGATACCAGCAGCCCTCAGGCGAGACAGCTTATCGGCTCCCTCGATTCTTATTACAATGTACAGGTTGCCCATGGTTTTAACGGGAGCGTGCTGATTGGGAAAAAGGGTAAGATCCTGTACCAGAGGCACTTTGGCGTGGCCAACAAGGCGGCACAAATGCCTTTGAGCGCTAATGTTTCCACCCAACTGGCCTCTACCTCCAAGCCTTTTACGGCTACTGCGGTGTTGTGGTTATACCAGAATAAATACCTGGATATTGAGCTTCCGGTAAACACTTACCTGAAGAACTTTCCCTATACTAATATTACGGTAAAAATGCTGCTGGATCAACGCAGCGGATTACCCGATTATACCAAAACAGGTGTGCCTAAATGGGCTGGTAAAGCTCCGATGTACAATAATGATCTGCAGCAATACCTGGCTACGTATAAGCCTAAACTGATGTTTACACCGGATTCTCGATTCAACTACAGTAATACAAACTATGCATTGCTGGCAAGAGTTGTGGAAGAAGTATCGGGTATGCCGTACAAACAGTTCATGAAAGAGTTGATCTTCGATCCGCTGGGTATGACCCATACATTCGTGTATGATCCCAAAGATGATTACAGCAACCGCAAGATGACAACCAGCTATAAATTTAACTGGCTGATCCATGATAATACACATGAGGATGGTGTTTATGGAGACAAGGGTATATACAGTACCGTAGAGGATATGTATCGCTGGGATCAGTCTTTCTACAACCACGATATCCTGAGTGATAAAATGCAGAAACTGGCGATTACCGGCTATTCCAATGAAATGCGCGGCATGAAAAACTACGGACTGGGATGGCGTATGTATGACTTCCCTAACGGGCAGAAGATCGTATACCACAATGGTTGGTGGCACGGAAATAATACCGTATTTTACCGCTTTATTCAGGATAATACAACGGTAATTGTACTGGGTAACCGATACAATGCCAAGATATACGAACAAGGTAAGGAAGTATACCAGATCCTGAAAAGATTCTCTAAAGACTGCATCTATACCTTTGGCCAGGATGTAGCCGGAGATGAATAAACAAACCCTATTTTAATCATACTATTCAATATGAAAGTAGTCATATTTGCCGGAGGCAGGGGCACCAGAATATCAGAAGAATCGCAGCTCAGACCTAAACCCATGATCGAGATCGGCGGCAAACCGATTTTATGGCATATCATGAAAACCTATGCGCATTACGGGCATACCGAATTTATCATTTGCCTGGGTTATAAAGGCTGGCATATCAAAGAGTATTTTGCCAATTACTTCCTGCACAATGCCGATATGACAGTAGACCTGCAAAACAACAGTATTGAATTTCTGAATAATAATGCAGAACCTTTTAAGGTAACGATGATTGATACCGGGCTGGAAACAATGACTGCCGGAAGACTGAAACGTGTACTGCCTTATACCAACAACGAGCCTTTCCTGCTGACGTACGGCGACGGGCTTATTGATGCTGATATTAATGAGACCATTGACTTTCATAAACAAACCGGAAAGATCTGTACCATGACCTCCATACAGGCGGGCAGCCGTTTCGGAGTCATCAAGATGCAGGACAACGGGGTGATCGAATCATTTGAAGAGAAGCCTAAGGACAGCGGCTCCTGGATCAATGCGGGATACTTCGTAGTAGAACCGGAGATCCGTCAATATCTCGAAGGTGATATGGATGATATTATGTGGGAAGCAGAGCCTATGGCAAACCTGGCAAAAGATCAGCAGATTGCGGCCTACAAACATCATGGTTTCTGGAAGTGTATGGATACCCTGAGAGAGAAAGAAGAGCTGGAAAGCATGTGGGAACAGGGCGCCAAATGGAAATGCTGGTAAAAATAATTTATAATCATGCAGGATCTCAGACAAGTATTTAATGGTAAAAAGGTATTTCTTACCGGGCATACCGGCTTTAAAGGAGCCTGGATGCTACAATTACTGCACCACCTGGGTGCCATTGTAAAAGGCTACTCCCTGGCCCCTGAGCAGGATCAGGACCTGTATAACCAGATAAATGGTGAAGCACTCTGTTATGCCTCTGTAATTGACGATATACGCAATGCACAAGTATTACAGGGAGAGATTATACGCTTCGAACCGGATTTTGTATTTCATTTTGCAGCCCAGGCGCTGGTTCGTAAAAGTTATGAAATACCGGTTGATACTTTTTCTACCAATGTAATGGGTACCGTGCACATCCTGGAGGCGATGCGCCACCTGGAGACCCCATGCACCGGTATCATTATTACTACAGATAAAGTATATGAGAATAATGAAAAAGGATTACCCTTCCTCGAGCAGGATAAATTAGGCGGTTACGATCCCTACTCTGCCAGTAAAGCGGCATCTGAGATCGCGATCAGTTCCTACATCAATTCCTTTTTCAACCCGGCAGATTATACCGTACATCAGAAAAGTATTGTGTCGATGCGTGCCGGTAATGTAATCGGCGGTGGTGATTATTCTACAGACCGTATTATTCCCGACATTGTACGGGCCATCCAGCAGGATGTACCTGTACAGTTACGCAATCCGCAATCGGTACGTCCATGGCAGCATGTGATTGAGCCGCTGTATGCTTACCTGCAAATGGCTGCACACCTGCAGGAGCATCCGACACAGTATGCTACAGCATACAATATTGGCCCCGAGGCGGCTGATGTATTAGATGTAAAAACCGTAACAGAGCAATTTATCCAGGCATTCGGCCGCGGGCAGTATGAAACTCCGGCCCAGAACGGGACCGCTGTACATGAGGCCAAATTACTCTTGCTGGACAATACCCGGATTAAAGAAGATATCGGTTTCCGCCCGAAGCTGAATGCTCAACAGGCGATCGAGTGGACAGCAGAATGGTATGCAGATAAGGAGCGCACCGCAGCTGAAAAATGCTGTGCCCAACTGGAAGCATATATGGCGCTGTAATAACGAAAAAATATTCAATAGAATGGAATACGGTGAACGTGTTCCATTTTTTTATGGACTAAACTGATGCTTTCTTTACTGCAATAGAAGTGCTATTGCCTGCCGTATTTCGTTTTTAAATCCTTTTCCAGATTATTAAATACATAGTCATGCTCCTGGCTAACACCTAACTTTTCCATTGGTTCCCAGTAGAAACGTGGAGTTAGCACAGATGTGTAGGTGGTTATTCTTGTTAATTTGCAGCTATTATTGCCTACGGGTTCGAAATAATAAATCGCTTGCTTAAACCCGATCCATTTTCTTCCGATCAGGTTGTAATCAATAACGTCCATCTTCAAGACTTTGCCACGTTCCAGTTGCGTTACTCTTTCCGTAATCGTTCCTCCACCAAAGTCAGCATTACTTAACCTCCCACCCCTGAAATAACAAGTTCTCAATGCGCCCACTTCCTCTTTCTCCAGAATACATTTTGTAGGAATGGGTAAATCCAGCTTGAGTAAAAGTGGTTTTTCTGCATCAAGGGTATCAACCGACTTAATGGCATCATATACTTCGACTGGAGAGTAGTTAAAAACCTTTTCTGTTTTAACCTCTATTATAGTTTCCTTGTCACTTTTAAGAAAATGTTCCGTTGGCGCGGCAATCAAAAAAGGAATTAAGGGTAAAACCAAAACAGAAAACCTGTTGGTCTCTTTGATTATTTTGTAACGCTTAACCAGTCTGGTGATTACATAGCCTAAGAAGATGAATGGAACAATTAATCCCAGGGCCATCACAATGCAAATGACACCAGAGAGACCGGGAATGTAAATCGCAATAAGTAACAGGATTGTGGTGATGACAGCACCCAGAAGCGCATATCCCCTGACCTTCATAGTACCGATAGCCACACCCAATACAACGGGAAGGAGGCCAAATAAGATCCAGCTATAGTCTGCAAGTCCAAAAAACAGAAATACAATTCCTGTCCCGATAAAGATTGTGGTCAGTAAAATAGAAAGCCGGAAGCTTTTATCTTTCAATATTGTATTCAGCATTTCTTACTCTTGTTTTTTTAAATTTAAAGGTAATCTGATAAATAGGTAATATAATAAAGCTGATTGTCCATACGTAATATCCTATACTGATAGACATCTCCTGGTTTGTAAATACCGTTTTGAAGTCTATTACAGCTTCAAATATAAAAAAGCAAACAGCTAGCATGAATGCCATTATACCCACAGGATAGGTATCCTTACCTTTTCTGAATTGTCTGACATCAATATAGTACAGGATATTGGCAGACCAGAAGAACAAATAAGGCCATGCCAAAGGATAGAATGGAAACAGAAAGCCAGATATTAAATTTAATACGCCAATTTTATGATTAACTGCTGGCAGTAGACAGGACAGCGCAAACAATGCCAATGATAAATACAGGATGCCTTGTCTACTTACGCTATTCATGCAATCTTGATCTTAAAACACTACGAAGATATAGGGAATATCTTAATACAGACTTTATTTCTTCACCAGAGGAAATAAATATATTTCCTCTATTCATAACGCATTAAACGCTATCAAAAAAGGAACACATAAATGTGCTCCTTTTTTGATAGTGGTCTAAGTATTCGAACTGTGATTAACGTGACATCCAAATACCTTATATATTTTCTATAATACGCAGTAATACTGTACACTCAGACAGACGATCTTCTGAATCGCCTGATCAGCCACCCGCCCATTACCCATACCATAATCAGGGCAACAATGCCTGTTATAATCGGGAGTACTAAGGCCATTAATGAGCCTCCAATAGAAGCCACATTCTCACCTGTGGCGACCACACCATTACCGGCAGTCATGGTGAATTTCCCGGAAAGTAAGCGGGTCATGACCGTACCGGATTGTATGACTCCGGCACTACCACCACCTACAATAATACCCAATCCCCAGCGCAGCATTTCATCATTTATCGGTAAGACAGCAGAGGTGAGCAATGTACCGGCTACCACTGCAAGGGGTGTTGCTATCGTATCCAGCGCATGATCGACCACAGGGATATAATAGGCTGCAATCTCTAATACAGATGCACTGCCGAATGCGACGATAGCTGCCATAGATCCCATCCAGGCAAACTGGTTATGTATCCAGCCGGGAAACCAGCCGAAATGAGTGGCCAATGCGGTAACCAGCATCGGCACAAATACACGGAAACCGCAGCTGGCACTGAGTCCGATGCCCAGGAAAACAGCCATGATTATTTCTTTATTCATCTGGTATATGTTTAGTTCTTTATAAAATTACCATTTATCCCGGATAATGTACAGAAAGATGCTGATCGGGGATTCCGTTAAAAGGGCTAATTTTGCAGTTCATTAAAAAGCTTTATGTCAGAAAATACGATACTGGGCCTTAAGCTGCCTACCGATCCGCGCTGGGTAGATATTGCCGCTATTTCACTGGAAGATATACTGACCGATCATGCATTCTGCGAACAGAAAGCCGCTACGACGATGATCTCCATTATACAGCGATATTCCGATCGTGCCGAACTGGTCGATAAATTATCGCCTGTGGTAACAGAAGAATGGGGCCACTTCCGCATGGTACTGGCCGAGCTGAAGAAGAGAGGATTACACCTGGGTAAACAACGTAAGGATGATTATGTAAATGCCCTGCTGACCCGCGAACCAAAGAACATCAGCCCGGAGCAACGACTGCTGCATAAATTATGTATCTGTGCACTGATCGAAGCCCGCAGCTGCGAGCGGTTCCGCCTCTTGAGCCTGCATATCTCCGACGATAAACTGAAAGAATTCTATTATAAATTTATGGTCTCAGAAGCTGGTCACTATCGCCTGTTTCTGGATCTGGCACGCACTTATTTCGAAGAAGAAACTGTGCGTGAAACCTGGCAATGGTGGCTGCAGGAGGAAAAAGAGATCATGGAAGCCATGCCTCCCCGTGCTGACCGTATACATTAATCCATTAAAACGATAACATGCAATATACCCAAACCGACAATTTCTTCCTGATGGCCGGCCCCTGTGCCATAGAAGGTGAAGATATGGCCCTGCGCATTGCAGAGCAGATTGTACAAATTACCAGTGCACTGAACATACCATATATTTTCAAAGGTTCTTACCGCAAGGCAAACCGTACCCGCCTCGATTCCTTTACCGGTATCGGCGACGAGAATGCGCTGAAAATCCTGCAAAAAGTGGGGCAAACTTTCGGAGTACCGGTGGTTACTGATATTCATGATGCTTCGGAAGCAGCTATGGCTGCGGAATACGTAGATATTATACAGATCCCGGCATTTCTGTGCCGCCAGACTGACATCCTCGTGGCAGCAGCACAAACCGGGAAAGTTGTAAATATTAAGAAAGGGCAATTCCTGGCTCCTGAGTCCATGCAGTTTGCAGTGAACAAAGTAAGAGAAAGCGGTAATGAACAAGTGATCCTGACCGACCGTGGTACGATGTTTGGCTACCAGGATATGATCGTTGACTATCGTGGTATCCCCATCATGAAAGATATGGGAGTACCTGCGGTGATGGATTGTACACACTCTCTGCAACAACCGAACCAGACCTCTGGTGTAACCGGTGGTAATCCGCAGATGATTGAAACCATAGCGCGTGCTGCTATTGCAGTGGGTGCAGATGGTTTATTTATCGAAACGCATCCTGACCCTAAGCATGCAAAATCGGATGGTGCCAATATGCTGAACCTGGCTTTATTGCAACCTTTGCTGGAGAAGCTGGTACGCCTGAAAGCGGTGGTAAATACCCTTTAAAATATACTAGGCAATATAAAATTCATATGGCGCGCTCTGAGAGCGCGCCACTGTTCTTTTATAAAAATGTTCTTTTAAGAATTAGGGGCCCAGGAGGGTTTGAAATCACGCTGAAAGTCTTGCCAGGTAGTCTTTTTAGGATAGGCCTCCACAAAGAATTTCAGTATACTCTCCATCTGGTCAATACGCTGGTATCCCGGGATCGGATTCACAAAACTCATGTTCTCTCCCAGAATAACTGTAGTCGGATAGCTCATGCGGCCGCCCATCATTTCAGCAGCCAGGCGATTGGCACGCAGCTCCTGCTCGAAGGTATATTCCTTGCCATAGAACTTTATAACGTCTTTGGTTTCGGCATCAAACTTCACCGCATAGAAGTGCTGGTTTACATACTTGATCAGCTCTTTATTGGTATATGTTTTAGAGTCCATTACTTTACACCATCCGCACCAGGAAGTATAAAAATCGACCAGTACCATCTTAGGTTTGGCTTTCATTTTAGCCTCCAGTTCTTCCATAGAGATCCACTGGATTTCGTTGGTATCTACCGCGGCATCTTTTACTACAACTGTAGTCGTTTTAGAAGACTTGGCTGTATTTTTTGTTTTTTTCTGTGCCCATAATGGTTGCGTGATACAACTTAAAGACAAGGCAGCAATTAACAGGTATTTCATAATTACAATTTCATGCGCTTAATAAGACCGGCATATCCGGCTCAGAGGTTTGTAAATTTAAGCTAAAAACCGCAATGAAAGCGTTAAGATTAGGGAAAGACCGGGACAAAAGTCTGCTTCAAGTCTGCTGCACTACAGAATTAGCCGTACTTTTGCATGGTATTCAAATACAATATTCATCATGAAAATTGCAGTTGCCATTACCGGTGCCAGTGGATCAATCTACGCGAAACTTTTCCTGAAAAGCCTGAAAGCTTTGATCGATGAGGATCTCGCCATACAGGTAGACCTTGTATACAGTAAGAACGCATATACGGTGTGGAAAGAGGAACTGGATGATGAATCTTACAAAGAGTTCCCTTTTAAGATCTGGGAGACGCATGACTTCTATGCGCCATTTGCCTCGGGCAGTGCGGGATATGATGCACTGGTGATCGTGCCCTGTAGTATGGGTACGCTAGGTCGTATTGCGACTGGCATCAGCGATAGCCTGGTGACCCGCGCAGCAGATGTTATGCTGAAAGAAAGACGTAAACTGATTTGTGTAATCCGCGAAACACCATACAACCTGATCCACATCAATAATATGAAAACGGTGACAGAAGCCGGTGGTATCATATGCCCTGCATCACCCAGCTTTTACAGCAAACCCAAAGACCTTACAGAAGCAGCGATGACCGTTGTGGACCGTATTATAGGCCTGCTGGGCCTGCCGGGAAAAGGATATAAATGGGGAGAAAAATAAGCCAACAATAAACATATTGAGGTCTGAAGTTACCAAAAGAAAATCCTTCATGCATTATTTAGCCTTTGAGTTCATCAGGTACGGCTATCTTAAGCAAAAGCTTTCAGCAGTTGATCTTTATACCCGGCAGAAACCTCTATCTCACTGCCATCGGCCAGTACAACATAACCTCCTGTACCCTTATGGTATTTCTTCACGAAATGAATATTGATGATATGCGACTTGTGAATGCGCACAAAAGGATAGGTCAGCAATTCTTCAAAATGTTTTAAAAAGCGGCAGACCATTTTCTTACTGCCATCTTCCATAAAGATATCTGTAAAATTGCCATTGCCTTTCAGGCGCATAATGGCCTTGTTCTGCACGACTTCAAAGCCATCAATAGTAGGTAGGATCAGCTTTTGCAGGTCAAAGTTGTTCTTGTTATTATCAATCACCACCTGGTTGCGGCGTATACCATCTTTCTGCTGTATGAGCTGACCAACTTTCTGCACGGCAACGATCAGTTCTTCTATACTGACCGGTTTCAGCAGATAATAGGCTGCACTCTGATTCAGGGCACGTAAGGCATACTCAGAATAAGCCGTTACAAAGATTGTTTCAAAATCCAGATCGCGGCAGCCTTCCAGCACATCAAAGGCATTTCCAAAAGGCATTTCTACATCCAGGAATACCAGTTGCGGTTGCAGTTCATGCAATATGGCAATGGCATCGGTACAGTTATGCGCAATACCGGTAACCGTTACCTGCGGGCAATACTTGGCCAGGTAAGCTTTCAGTGCCTGCACTGCAGCCATTTCATCTTCTACGATAACGGCATTAATGGTCTGTATCTTCATCGTTTTTTCTTTGTATGGGTAAGGTAAGGGTTACCGTTGTTCCGTTTTTGCCTTCGCTGGAAAGGTCTTTCAGCTGGTAATTGATCTGTGTTTTATACAGGCTGTTCAGCAGTTCGATCCGCTCTTTGGTATTCTGCATGCCCAGTGATTTATAGGCTTTTTGATTCTCTGTTTTCAGCGCCAAGCTCTGTTCTATGCCGATACCATCATCCGTTACCGTCATGTAGAGGGTATTGCCCGCCTGCTTTATATTCAGCCACAACTGGCCCTTATCTGTTTTATACCGTAGCCCGTGCCAGATGGCATTCTCTAGGAAGGGTTGCAGCAGCATATTGGGAATCATGATATCATGCGGCTCTATATCATCTGCCACATTGATGTGGTATTCAAACTGGCTGCTGAATCGCTGATACTCCAGTGATAAATACTTTTGCAGGTGATCCAGCTCTACACTCAGGGGTACAAAATCATGACTGGAATGCTCCATTACCGTACGCATCAGGCGGGAATAGGCATTGAGGTAGGCATTCGCTTTGCGGTCATCGTGTTCAGCAATAAACTGGTTCACGCTATTAAGGCTGTTGAATACAAAATGCGGATTCATCTCTCTGCGCAAAGACTGCAGGCGGATCTGTTTATTCTTACGCATAATGGCGTAATAGGCCCGCAGCATCAACCCTAGGAACAGCAGGATGACCACGACAATAGCCAGCAGTAAATAATTGGATCGGCGCGATTGTACAATGATCTCTTTCTGTAATTCCTTTTCGTTCTCCAGTTGCTTTATTTTCTGTGCCGATAATTCTACTGCTTTTTTATCCATAAGCGTACTGTCTTTCAGCAAGAGTTCATCCATATCATCAAGAAACTGGAGCATTACAGACTGTGCTTTGCCGGACTCATTTGTCTGTATATAAAACTCAAGCAGATGTTTCAGGGCATTTTTGCCGGCTTGTGTATTATGCACCGATTTGGCGGTATCGTAAGCCTTGCGCAGATTTTCTTCGGCCAGTACTTGATTTCCGGACTGTGCATATAAGGTACCCAGTTGCGTATAGGCAGTAACCTTTAGCTTGGATTGCGTCTGGGCATCCGTATTTTTCACCAGGCTTTTATTCAGTGCAATGGCATCCTCAACCTTATTCTGTTGCACCAGCTGACGGGAGAGTTGCTCTGCCGCCGCTTCGGTACCGGCATTGGACTTATCCTGTTGTTTTACGGCATTCGTCAATGAATTAATGGCGGCTTTACTATCTTCTACATTATTCTGAGAGGTGGCCAATTGTGTATAGGCATCGCTCATTTCCTGCTGTACATCTACCTGCTTATCTTTCGTTTTCTGCAACAGGGAAACATTATCCTGCGATAATTGCTGCTGGTATTTATAATTAGTTGTGCGCAGGCGGCTGGCATCATTGTAATTTAACTGCCGGTTCAGGTTGCTGTTGGCTCCTTTACCTGCAATGTCATAATTCTGGGCAGCCTGTTTCAGCTTGGCCTGCATCTCCTGTGCCTTCGCTACTTTACGCTTTGCCATAGAGAAGTCACGATCATTGTTTTTAAACAATGCCGCTGCCTTTTCAAAGTATTGTTCAGCCTTGTTGTACTCCCCCTGTGTGAAAAATACATCACCCATGCGCATATATCCGTCCGCCTGCTGATTATTATTATCGGAGCTGATGTCTTTCTCGGCTTCACTGGCTATAGTACCCATGCTTTTTGCCTTAGGCGAACTCTTCTTCAAGGATTCAGTACTGGCAGGTGCAGACTGTGCCATCACTGAGCCGGTAAGGGCCCCTAAAAGCAACAAAAACATACTCACTTTAAGACTTCGTTTCATCTGCATATTTTGAAAGATAAAATTATAACTAATTATCACAATGACCTCCTGTTTCACCAAGTCATACACAGCATTCACCCATTAGTACCCTCTGCACGCTGTGACACGGACTATTTTTGAATTGTAAAATATCCCTCAACACAATTTTCCATTATGAAAAAACTGATTTTAGCCTTTACAGCTTTATGCTCCTCTTTGCTGTCCACAGCGCAGATCTCCGGCAATATCAATTACGAAGAAACGGTACACTATCCGGAACAAACCATTAGTGTAGGCGCGACTGCTGACCGCAACCTCTATATCAACATTAAAGGTATGCTCAATGTAAAACCAGATGTACTGATCGCTACTTTTTCCGTTACACAAACCGGCAAAAGTGCACAGGAAGCACATGAGCTGATGGATAAGCGCATTAAAACAGCTACTGCTGCCATGCAGGTGCTGAAAGGGGCGCAGATCTATGTAGATATGATCTCCTGTGTACCCCTCTATCAGACACAGGTAGAGCAAAAAATATTCAGCAAGAAGACCTACAATGAAGTGCCTGCCGGATTTGAGCTCAAAAAGAATATACAAATCAGGCTCACCGATCCTGCACTGATGGATCAGTTAATGGCCATTGCCGCAGAACAGGAAATATACGATCTGGTAAAAGTAGATTATACTGTACTGCGTATGGAAGAGCTGAAAAAAGAGTTGATGGCTAAGGCGCAGAAACTGGTTCTGGAGAAGATCAAATTCCAGGAAACGCTGTTGGGTATAAGTCTTGCGGGAACTGACCGTACCTACAATGATGGCTTCAAAGTGTTCTTTCCTACAGAGATGTATAAACGCTATACTGCTTACCGGAACAACTCTATCACCGGTGGTATGAATACGAATCGCTTTAATGCAGCGGATAAGAATACCAGCCTTTTTTATCAGCCGGTGATGGATAAAGAATTTGATTTCGTACTCAACCCCGGCATACTGGAACCATCGGTACAGATCCTTTACCAGGTGCAGCTTACGATTCTGAGAGATAAAGAAAAAGATAAGAAACCTAATAAAGAATATATCCTGGTGAGTCCGGATGGTCAGTTTAAAACATTACCGATACAACCGTAACATCAGTTTACCATATTCTTTAGTTCATTCATCAAGTCATCCGGCATATTGACCCAGTTTGCCGAAAACACATCTGACAAGCCAATAGCTTTGTATCTATAAAAATAACTGTTATGAAAAAGATGATCCTTTGCGCCTGGACCGCGCTATATAGTATATGCTGCATCAGTGATGCAACCGCACAACAGCAGCAACGCAGACCGGTAAGCAGTTTTGACCGCCCGGTAGCTGCCCGTAAAACCAGGATACAGGTGGCCATTCTGCTCGACACCTCGGGTAGTATGGAGGGCCTGATCGAACAGGCCAAATCCCGCCTATGGAATATTATCAACAGCTTAAGCACCCTGCGTTTCCAGGGACAGCAACCGCAGATCGAGATTGCCTTGTATGAATATGGCAATGACGGTATCCCGGCATCTAATCAATACGTGCGCATGATCAGTCCGCTGACAACAGACCTGGACCTGATCTCTGAAAAATTATTTGCCCTGCGCACCAATGGTGGTGAGGAATATTGCGGTGCCGTGATCCGTAAAGCAACCCAGCAACTGGCATGGTCGGATAGCCGCAATGATATACGCCTGATCTACATTGCCGGTAACGAACCTTTTACCCAGGGAGGTGTTTCGTATAAAGAGGCAATCGGTCTGAGCAACAGCAAAATGATCGGCACCAATACGATTTACTGCGGCGATTATATGGAGGGCATCAACAGTTCATGGAAAGATGGGGCATTAAGAGGCAACGGTGAATATTTCAACATCAACTCCAATGAGAAAATCCGTTTTGTGGCTACTCCGTATGATGATGAAATTGCACAGTACAACGATCGCCTGAACAGTACTTATGTACAATACGGCGCATCCGGTGCGATGAAAAAAGATATGCAAATGAACCAGGATGTAAATGCCTACAACGTAAGCCAGTCTTTAAAAGTAGAACGCAGCATCAGTAAGTCCAAAGCGGCATATAACAACCAGTCCTGGGATCTGGTAGACCGTATGAAAACGGACAAAGGAGCTGTTAAAACGCTGGAGAAAAAATATCTGCCTAAAGAACTGGAAGGAAAATCAGAGGCGGAAATAGAAGCATACGTTGTGACCAAAACGAAAGAGCGTGAGGCCTACCAGGACAAGATCAATACGCTGGCGAAACAACGTCAGGCATACATCGATAAGAAAACCGCAGAAAATACGGCGGCCCAACAGGACGACCTGGGTACAGCGATCAACAATTCTATTATGAAACTGGCGAACAAGAAAGGCTATACGGTAGATAAAAACTAATAGCCGGAGCAGTGCGGGAGTGCAAGGTTATGTATTACAGCATACCGATTGTCTCCCGCATTATTATTCCCATTATACTTTAAACCCTTATTATTTATCTGCATGATCAAAATCAACTTATTATTACTCTTGTCCATTTGCTCACTTGCATGCTTTGGGCAGCACAAAAACCACGCGCAACAGCTGGATAGTATTTTCGCAACATTACATGCCCAGCAGCAGTTTAACGGTTCGGTACTGATTGCGGAAAAAGGAAAGGTGATTTTGGAAAAAGGCTATGGCTATCGTAATGAACAGACAAAGGAACTGAATAATGCACAGACCATTTTTGAACTGGCTTCCTGTTCTAAACAATTTACCGCTGCTGCTATTGTGCTGCTCAAACGGGAGGGTAAGCTAGATTATATGGACCCGATCTCGAAATACCTGCCGGAACTGAGCTTCTGGAACAAGGTTACGATTGCAGACCTGCTGCGCCATACCAGTGGTCTGCCCGAATTTCTTGCAGATATGGATAACCATCAGGATAGCACTAAAATTGCGACCAATGCAGATGTGATCCGGTTTTATGCACAGCGAAAAGATACGCTCCGGTCTGCGCCCGGAAGCCGGCACCGCTACTGCAACACCAATTATGTGCTCCTGGCGAGTATCGTAGAACGTGTATCAGGTAAGCCTTTCGCAGGTTTTCTGCAGCAGCGCATATTCAAGCCCCTGCATATGGATCATACCTTTATATACAACCGCAGGCAGCAACCACGTACTATTAAGAATATTGCAACGGGCTATGGCTGGGCCAGGGGCACTTTTAGAAAAATATCTTCTGACCAACGGGAGTCCGGAGACTATTTTGTACGCACAGTTGATGGTGTAATAGGTACGGCAAAAGTAAATTCGACGGTAGCCGATATCTATAAATGGATAACCGCGCTTAAAAGCAATACCTTCCTGACTAAAAGTGAATTTGAAGAAATGACAGCCGTCACACAAACCAGCTCTGGTAAGGACATTGCCTATGGATTCGGAGTCATGCTGTCTAAAGGGGAAAACAGATTTTCATTTGGGCACAACGGCAGCTGGGATGGTTTTGCCACCCTCATCTTCCATAATATGCTGAAAGATCGTACTGTAATCATCCTGCAGAATTTCAAAATGGGAGCTTTCCCTTATAACAATATTGTGCAGGTATTGGAAGACAGTCCGCAGGAAACGGAGTTCCATAAAAAGATTGCACTACCAGCGGCTACGCTACAACAATATACGGGCGTATACCAAACGGCTGATACCAGTGCCGGCGCAGAAGCCCACTCCATCACATATCTGGATGGTCATTTATTATACAATACGACCAAAAGCACCTGGGATATGCGCTTCTATCCCATTTCGGAAACAAAATTCCAGGGTATCCGACAGGCGAGCAATGATAGTTATTTACAATTTACACCTATGGAAAACGGAGACATGAAACTTGAATTATTACAAGGCGGCAAAGTCATTGACAGCGGTATCCGCAAAAAGTAAAACCCCAATCCTACCACCATAAGCAAGAGCGCTCTCTGAGCGCTCTTTACTTTATGTATTGCTACACATAAATGTGCCGGTCAGTCGCAAATCAGACTTGCTACACCCGGTATATAAAGCCAAGGGCTTTCCTGATCGGAAAGCCCTTGATAATACTTGTATAAAATTTGATTAGATGTCCAGTTTGGCATATTTCGCATTCGCTTCGATGAATTCGCGGCGGGGTGCTACTTCCTCACCCATCAGCATCGCAAATACGCTATCAGCTTCTGCAGCGCTATCGATGGTTACCTGTTTCAGGGTACGGCTTGCAGGATTCATAGTTGTTTCCCAAAGCTGCTCTGCATTCATCTCTCCAAGACCTTTGTATCGTTGAATGTTTACGCTGTCTTCCTTACCACCTGCGGCCAGTTTCAGCACTGCGGCTTTACGTTGATCTTCGTTCCAGCTATACATCTGATCTTTACCTTTCTTCACTAAATACAGTGGCGGCTGTGCCAGGTATACATAGCCCTGCTCTACCAATTGTTTCATATAGCGGAAGAAGAAGGTCAGGATCAGCGTAGCGATGTGCGAACCATCGACATCGGCATCCGTCATGATGATTACTTTGTGGTAACGCAGTTTGGTCAGGTTCAGTGCTTTTGGATCTTCTTCAGTACCTACTGTTACCCCGAGAGCCGAATACATATTCTTGATCTCCTCATTTTCGTAGATCTTATGTTCCTGTGCTTTTTCTACGTTCAGAATTTTACCCCTTAAAGGCAGGATCGCCTGGAAGGTACGGTCACGGCCTTGTTTGGCGGTACCACCTGCCGAGTCCCCTTCCACAAGGTATAACTCACAGCGTCCCGGATCTTTATCCGAACAGTCAGCCAGTTTACCCGGCATACCACCGCCGGTCAGTACGCTTTTACGCTGTACCATTTCACGGGCTTTTTTTGCTGCGGCACGGGCTTGTGCTGCCAGGATCACTTTATCAATGATCAGTTTGGCCTGTTTTGGATTTTCTTCCAGGTAGTGCTCCAGTACTTTACTTACAGCACTATCTACAATACCGCTTACCTCTGAGTTACCCAGTTTGGTTTTGGTCTGTCCTTCGAACTGAGGCTCTGGTACCTTTACCGAGATAATGGCACTTAAGCCTTCACGGAAGTCATCACCCAGGATTTCGACCTTAGCTTTCTCGAACAGTTTGTTTTTATCACCATAAGCCTTGAATACGCGTGTAATGGCTCTTCTGAAACCGGATACGTGCGTACCACCTTCAATAGTGTTGATATTATTTACATAAGAGAATAGATTCTCGCTGTAAGAGCTGTTATACTCCAAAGCGACCTCTACCGATACAAATGCTTCCTGGTCGAAGCCCTGCATATATACCGGCTCAGGGATCAGCACATCTCTTTTAGCATTTTTGTCCAGCAATTGTATGAACTCTACGATACCTCCTTCACTGAAGAATACTTCTGTCTGAGGTGCACCGTCGTCATCCACTTCCCGCTCATCGGTCAGGGTAATGCTGATACCTTTGTTCAGGAAAGACAGCTCGCGTAAACGTGCGGCAAGAATATCTCTGCTATAAGTAGTGGTAGTGGTAAATATGGTAGGGTCGGGCCAGAAATGCTGCTGGGTACCGCGCTTGTCGGAAGTACCGATCTCCCGTACATCATACTGCGGTATACCGCATCTATACTCCTGTTCAAAAATTTTACCCTCTCGGAAGACCGTGGTATGCATAAGCGTACTCAACGCATTCACACAGCTTACCCCTACCCCGTGCAGACCACCGGATACTTTATAGGAATCTTTATCAAATTTACCACCGGCGTGAAGTACCGTCATAACGATCTCCAGGGCAGATTTACCTTCTTTCGCATTGATGCCGGTAGGGATACCACGGCCATCATCTTCTACGGAAATAGAGTTGTCGGGATAGATAACGACTTTGATATTTTTACAGTGTCCTGCCAAAGCCTCATCGATAGAGTTATCCACGACCTCATAAACAAGGTGGTGCAAGCCTTTCACTCCCGTGTCCCCGATATACATTGAAGGGCGCTTACGCACCGCTTCCAAACCTTCCAATACCTGAATGGAATTGGCATCATACCCGGGCTGAACGGTCACATTTTCATTGTTTTCCAAGCTCATTTGTGTATTTTATATTTCCTTAAAACCGGGCCGCAACGGCCCTTCTTTGCTAATATGCGAAGATACGATTTAAATAGCAAAAAAAGACCATACTTATCCCCAAAACAAGCATAAAATGTAGATAAGTCATTATATGTAAATATGGCCCGCCCCAGAGCAAAAAATATGCCTGAAATTGTTGCGTTTACAGTACATTTGTCGCAATTATGCTATACATTTATAGCTACATTAGGTAAATATACATATATATCAAAACGCGTAACACGATGTCTATAACGATCAGACCGATACATACCAAAGCCGATATTAAGAAATTCGTACAATTCCCCTTTGATCTTTATAAAAACAACCGCTATTGGGTTCCCCCGATAAAGGATGATGAAGTAAAATCGCTGATGCCGGAAACCAACCCTGCCATGAAGTACTGTAAAACGTCTTTCTGGCTGGCCGAAGAGGATGGCAAAGTAGTAGGTCGTGTAGGGGCAATCATTAATCCGGCTGCGAACGAGAAGTTCAATGAAAAGATGTGTCGTATTACCCGCCTCGAATTCATTGACAATCCTGCCGTTTCTGCTTTATTACTGAAAACAGCGGAACAATGGGCATTGGATCAGGGAATGGATGGTGTACACGGGCCTCTGGGCTTTACCAACCTGGATCACCAGGCGATGCTGATCGAAGGGTTTGATCAATTGCCTTCTATTGCATCGGAATACCATATGGATTATTACAAAAAGCATATGGAGGCACAGGGATATGAGAAGGAAATAGACTGGATCGAGTTTAGACTGAAAGTGCTGGAGGCAATCCCGGAGAAGGCCGTGAAGCTGAATGATCTGATCAAGAAAAGATATAACTTAACGGTAAGAAGCTTTAGCAATAAAGAGGAATTAAAAACCGTAGCATTGCAGGTATTTCACCTGCTGAATACAGCATTTGATGAACTGTTCAGCTTTGTACAAATGCCGGATGATGTACTGGAATTTTACATCGGTAAATACATCGAGGTATTGAATCCGAAATTCGTGAAAGTGGTAGAGGATCCTGATAAGAACATTATTGGCTTCATTGTAAGCTTACCATCTTTGAGCGAAGCGATGCAGAAAGCAAAAGGGAAACTGTTCCCGTTTGGCTTTGTGCATATCATGAAGGCGTTGAAGAAGCCGAAAGTCGCTGACCTGCTGCTGACAGGCATTCACCCGGACTGGCAGGCACAGGGCGTAAGCGCACTGCTGATTACAGAACTGCAACAGATCATGATTGAACATGGTGTGGAGTGGGTAGAAACTACCGGTATGATTGAGACCAATGAAAAGGCCATCAATCACTGGAAAAACTATGAGCATGTGCAGCACAAACGCAAGCGATGCTTCAGAAAAATGTTACGCTAAACGAGAGCACATACAATGCCCAATTCTATAAAATACCTGTCTCCGAAGATGATCTGCCTGCTGGCAGCATTTATACTGGCTTCTTCTCTTTCCCTCCTGTCGCTGGCGATAGATGGTGAATGGACGCTGCCGGTCATCATTTTCGGAGTTACTTTTGTATTGTCCTACCTGGTGTATAATTACTTCCTGCAGATCTTTATAGGCAGAAGACTGAAACTGATTTACAAATTTATCTACAATACGAAAGCGGGTAAAAAAGAACAGTTTTTCTATGACAAAATTCTACCGCAAAAGACTATAGAACAGGTAGAAAATGATGTAACCAAATGGGCAGAGAAAAAGAGTACCGAAATTGAGCTGTTGAAAGTAAATGAGCAGTTCCGGAAAGAATTCCTGAGCAACCTGACACATGAGCTACGCACACCTATTTTTACCGTTCAGGGCTATGTGCATACCTTACTGGACGGGGCCATTGAAGATGAAAATGTAAACCGCAAATTCCTTAAAAATGCCAGCAAAGGCCTGGATCGCCTGGTGCAGCTGGCCAGTGACCTGGAGCAGATCTCGGCGCTGGAAGCAGGCAATAATCCTTTGATCTATTCTAACTTTAAAATCATGAACCTCTTTAAGGATACTTACGAGGAGCTGATGCTGAAAGCTAAGGAGAAAAATATCCAACTGTTGTTTAAAGATGATGCGGATGAAAACCTGCTGGTATATGCCGACCGGGAAAAAATACGCCAGGTAGTCGTGAACATTATTGAAAATGCGATCAAGTACGGCAATCAGAACGGTACTATCACAACCGGCTTCTGGGAGCTGGATCAGAAAAAGATTTATGTAGAAGTATCGGATGATGGTGTGGGCATTGAGGAACAGCATTTAAACCGTATTTTCGAGCGCTTTTACCGTACCGACAAAAGCCGTAGCAGTGCAATACCGGGAACCGGATTAGGACTGGCTATTGTAAAACATATTATTGAAGCACACAGACAGATTATTAATGTAAGAAGTAAAGTTGGTGTAGGCTCATCCTTCGGGTTCAGTCTTGCCAAAGGCAAACATTAAACGCTATGCAAAATCCAAATATGAGACATAAAGACATTATGCAGTTCCTGGCTTACCGTCTGGTGGTCATCAGCATTATTGTACTTATGCTCACCTTTGGCAAAAGTGTATTGCTCCCCCTGGCAATGGCCACCATCTTTGCCCTGGCGATGGCGACCCCTACCCGCTACCTGGAAAAGAAGGGCCTGAGCCGCTCCTGGGCGGCTACAATATGCCTGCTTATTGCATTGCTGGTATTGAGTGGCGTATTCCTTTTCATTTCTGCACAGGTGATCAATTTCCGGAACGATTTTCCGCAGCTGGAGCATAAGTTTAATGAACTGATTATAGATGCGCAGAATTTCATCCAGGATCATCTGCATGTTTCACAAGCGGTGATACAGGAGAATATAGATCCCCTGCTGAAAAAATTACTGAATGAAACGCCAAATGTGGTGGGCAGCATGATTTCATTTTTCTCCAGCTCTATGCTGCTGGGTGTCTTTACGTTTATCTATACTTTAATGATCCTGATCTATAAAGACAATATTGGCACGTTTCTGAATGTGAGTTTCCGTCATCTCGAAGGCGGTGCCGTAGCACAGATCATTAATAAGACACAAAATGTGATTAAAGGCTATCTTAATGGCCTGTTGATCGAAATGCTGATCGTGGCTTCCTGCCTGGCACTGGGCTTCTCCATTGTGGGTGCGAAATACGCGATATTACTGGCAGTTATTTCCGCGATGATGAATGTAGTACCCTATCTGGGATTCATTACAGCTGCCATCATCAGTGTGATCATTACCTTTGCCACCAACTCGCCGCATGCAGCCATCTGGGTGGGTATCATTTCTATTATTGTACACCTGATCGACAGCAATGTGATCCTGCCGGTACTGGTAGGTAACAAAGTCAGCATTAATGCACTGGCTACAATCGTAAGCGTATTTATCGGTAGCCTGATATGGGGCATTCCCGGTATGTTCCTGGCGGTACCGACTGTAGCTATATTTAAAGTTATTTTCGACGAAATTCCCAACCTTCATCATTGGGGAGTCTTGCTGGGCGGACGTCCCAAACCTCCTAAGCTCAAAAAGAAACCTGTGGTGAAGGCGTAATATTCCTGTTTCCTCTTACCCTTTAATTATTGCATTCATGGCTATACATAAGCCCGGGAAGAAAGATATTGACAATACCGGACTCAACAGCAGGGCTACGACTAAGTATGCCCGTTTTATCAATAAAGATGGCAGTCCCAATGTTGTCTGGCGCGGTTCCGGCCTCCTGGATCGTTACAGCGTTTATCATTTCCTGATTAATATTCCCAACTGGAAGTTTATCCTGCTGATTTTCGGATATTATATGCTCATCAATCTGCTGTTTGCCGGCATATATTATATTGGCTGCCAAAACCATCTTATAGGATTGATTAAAGGCACTACTTTCGAGACCTTTGAAGAGGTATATTTCTTCAGTTCTCAGACGCTGACTACGGTAGGATACGGACGTATAAGTCCTGAAGGCCTGCTGACGAATACCATTGCCTCTACCGAGGCACTGATCGGCATCCTGACCCTGGCCATTATAACCGGTCTGCTATATGGTCGCTTTGTCAAGCCCAAGGCTTATATCCGCTACAGCGACAATGCGGTAATAGCCCCATTCCAGGATGGTAAAGGACTGATGTTCCGTCTGCTGCCGATCAAGAATGCCCGGCTGAGTGAGGTTGTGGTCACACTGACGGCTAGTATGATGATTGAGGAAAACGGAAAAACCATCAATAAGTATTACAGCCTGCCTATGCAGTTTAATACGATTAACTCTTTGTACCTGAGCTGGACGATCGTGCATCCTATCAATGAAGACAGTCCTATCTGGGGCATGAATATGCAGGAGCTGGAGGAAGCCGATTTTGAGTTTATGGTCTACCTGAAGGCCTATGATGAAGATTTCTCCAACACGGTTATATCCCGTACCAGCTATACCTTTGAAGAGATTCTGAATGGTACAAAATTCATCCCGATGTATTATGATTCTGAAGAAGGAGAAGGAACGATTATTGATGCCAGCAAACTGAATGATTATACAGAAACTCCTGAGAGCAGGATATAAAGAATAAACTGAGTATCCGTTTAAAGGTAGCAACCCCTAAATTATCTCTTTGGTTTTCATTTATGGTTATTTGCTACCTTTTGCCTTGATGCAAATAAAGGCATTTTTGATCCTTTTATTTCCCGCCAAAAGAACGAACAAGATAGTTTACTATATGCGGATAGTCAGTAAGAATCATATACAAAACAAAAAAATCGCTCTCCGTGGAGAGCGATTTTGTTTCCAATAAATGTGTCCATTTTGTTGGATAATTCAACCGATTAATGTCACTCAGAGCAAAAGATAATGGAAAGAATCCTGCATTGTTCTACTTTACCTATAATCCCATAGGTGCTGGAATATACTCGTATAAAACACCGCTTTATCAAACAGATAATTGAATTCAGCCATATCTTCCGGCTAGCCTGAACAGGCTGCTATAAGACAAAGGAAATAGCATCCATAAACTACTACCACTACCAAACCGGACGCTATAACCTCTATCTTGTTCCTCTGATTCTCATTAATTGCACTCATTTTTCACAGGTGCAGCTGATTTAATTATACATACCGTCAAAGACTTAAATCTAAAGCACTAACTCTCCTCAAAGTTTCGGCTTAAAGATTATATCCTGCTACATTTCAATATCAATCTCCTCAGTGTCGGTGATGTATAAAACACAATCTATTCATGCACAAAAATCAGCATATTATACCTCCTGCACAATTCCCTGATCAGACTATTTTAAGCACTGAATTTGATAATATTTCTAATATATTTATGGTAGTTAACGATACATAGTCGTTAAAATTCAATGAGTGGCAATACGCTTTTACAAGACTATTGTATAACGATTGGAGGAATGAAGATGGCAGGAATAAAAAAAGCTCCGGTAAAATACCGAAGCCTTTTTGCTCTCCCTTCAGGACTTGAACCTGAGACCCCCTGATTAACAGTCAGGTGCTCTAACCAACTGAGCTAAGGAAGATTGTTTCCCTTTTGGGACTGCAAAGATAAAACAGTTTTTGAATTCTGCAAACAGATTTGAAAAGATTTTTTAAAAATATTTTCGCGCAAACCCAGGCCTGGCAATGGATTGCTGTAAACGAAAAAGCATCAGTAAACTTACTGATGCTTTTTCGTTTACCTAACCGGCGAAATATTAGATTAATTGTAGCAAAATCTAACCTAAATGTGTACTTCAATGGCCTTTATTATTACAGACGACGAAAAATAGTTTCATCTGGTCATCAACTGTTAGTACTATATGCAATAACGTTTACAAGATCATTTATCGGGTGATCATATATTTAGATTATACTATTGACATACAAAGTAAACACGATACACATAATTACCCGGAGAAATCTGCTTAATTTCTAACACATCGCAATTTATAGAGAAAGATACAAAATTGCCAGATGAAGCATTTATAGCTGCAATCTCAGAAGGTCCAAGATTGAATGTTACAGGGGTGCCAGGATATAATGAAGCATCGAAAGTTATTACGAAATAATTGGCATCACCAAACTTTGATAAGGGTGAACCATAGGTCATATTCGTTAGAGCAGTACATGTTGTGTAAGTACATACGGAAGCCGTTGAAGTACCTAAACTATACAATGGGTCTCCAGGCACGTTTTCGCGAGTCAAAGTAGCAGCATTGGATGTTAAGGTAGTAGCCAGTAAGGTAATACCTAAAGCAAGCATTGAATATAATCCTTTCATAATAAGAGTTTAGAATGTTAATGATACTCAAACATACATCAATTAGATATTAAATACAATAAATATTACCCATAATAAAGAATTATTTATTGATGTAAAAATGGAAGATATAATAACAGGTACTGTTATTGGAATAGTATTTAACGACACAATCTCGGAGCAATAAATACAAAATTTAAGCTCTGATCTGCTACCATACCTTTCGAACACTATGCACCAGCAACAACAAAAGCAGATAAACAAACTTGGTGGTGTAATTCCGAGAAAACCTAAATAAAAAATCAGCATTGAACTACCAAAAACTCATTAAGTTTTCAGCCTGATATGCAATATGGGTAAGGCTTTAAAAGAAAACAGCCTTGCAAATTGCAAGGCTGTTTGTTAAGGCTCTCCCTGCTGGACTTGAACCAGCGACCCCCTGATTAACAGTCAGGTGCTCTAACCAACTGAGCTAAGGAAGATTCTATTTCCTGTTGGGATTGCAAAGGTAAAAAACGAATTTGATTCTGCAAAATTTTCTTTCAAAAATCTAAAAATTATTGCGGGTATTTATTCTTGTAAAACTCCAGGTATTTGGCCCAGTCTTTATCGGTAAATAATTTGATGATATTGTCTGAAGAGACCATGATCACTTCATACTCATTAGCCGAAAAGTCGCGGAAAAGGTTCGCCTGTTTTTTAAGGTTGCTGATATATGCTTTTGCAGCGGCTGCGTTCTTAAATTCTTTTACAACCACAATATTTTTCTGCCCGTCAAGTGGTGTCAGCGAAGTTGTCAGCTCTTTCATACCTTTCTGTGACTGGTGATAGTCTTTAAGGCCTGCACGTACGCCAGCCAGCCTGTTCTGATCTCCGGTAGCGGCAATTAATACATAATGCAGGTTAGCAGGTGTATAACTGTATGCAGCAGGCACATTGGCTCCGGCCATAACCTGCGGGCCATTGGCTCCGGTACTTGCCGACGCTGCAGGCTGCTGCTGCATCGCTTTCTTCACATATTGTTGCAGGGATTTGGCCCAACCAGCAGTCTCATCGTTAGGATGCTGCGCAATAAATCCGGTCAATAAAGAGTCGGCTGTTTTATAATCACCTTTACCGGCTATTGACGCAATACGCACCAGTGTATAACGGTTTGCAAATGGTGCATAAGCATTAGGATACAGGGATTGTGCACTATCGGCATTACTCATTGCCTGCTGGTAATCCTGGCTCATCAGTGCATTATAGGTGCGCTCATAATGTGCAGCAATATCTTCCTGGCTGCTCTGCTCCTGCACCTGGGCCGCATTGGTGGTGATCAGACCGGCCCATTTAGAATCAGCATATTTACTTTTCAATGTTTGTGCAAAAGCATCTGCATCGGCTACTGATGATTTGGCCAGTGCCATGCGGTAACGGTTATATAACTCCTCTGCACGGTTAGGATGATCAGGGAAGCGTTTGTCCAGGTCATCATATGTCTTAATTGCCATTGGAATATCTTCCATATTCTTATAGTAGGCTGTACCCAGCTCGAAAAGGGATTGCTGTAGTCTGCCTTTCATTTCCCTGATGTCTTTCTCTGTCCTGGGTATCCTGGCCAGCAGATCCTCTTCTGTCGGCAGGCTTTTCAGCGGATCGATTTCTTCCTCTTCTTCCTCGGCACCTGCAGTACTTCCACTACCGGATTTTAAATTATTACTCCTGTTCCAACTGTCTTTTAAGGTACGCTCACCCCATTTTTGTTTAAAGGTATTGATACCCTGCTGTACCATAGAAGGATTGGCAAAGTAAAAAGTTGACCCTCCGCCTAAAGATACCGGTCCGGCAAGGACAGGGTTATTCCCTGCTGCTGAAGGATTTTTGGCCAGGTATATACTATCATTGATTCTTTTTTCCAGGTCTTTGATGTACCTGCGGGCGATGGCTCTTTGTTCTTTTTCAGAGAGGCCGCTGAGTGTCAGTAAACTATCCAGGTATCTTACTTCATTACCAGGTGCAGCTACTTTGTCCAATGCCTGTGAGCGCTGCAATGCTACCGGATGTTCCGGCTTATTTGCTTCGGTGAGGAAGAGCAAGGCACTGTCATAAGATATTTTAGCTTCATTGTACTTATTCTGGTCGTAATACAAGGCCCCCATTGCTGCAAAGGACAATCCTTTCTGCGTCGGGTTAGTTGTACTTTGCTGAATGCTCTTACGGTAATTGGCGATGGCTCCGGGTACATCTTTATTACGCTCGGCGACTTTAGCCATAGTGAAGTAGATCTTATCGTAAAACGATTTGTATTTTGCTTCACGGCTCATAGCACTGAGGCTCTGCATCAATTGTTGCGCATCTCCCCTACCGGCATTAATACTATTATTGACCAGGTGAATACGGGCATTAAAATCCATCTCCATGGCAGGCTTCAGATCTACTACTTTGGCAAATGCGGAATCAGATGCAAGCAGGTTATTTTCTCTTTGCAGGATCTGGCCCCTGAGGTAGGCTGCCCGCTCTCTCAGCCATTTAGGCATCTTTTCATCATCGTATATCTTAGCCAGGTCGTCGGTAGACTCGGCATATTCAAACTTTTTAAGGTCAACGAAAGCCTGAGCAGCAGAAAATCGACCTTGCAGGTCTTCATTAAACTGCTTGCTGCTGCGCACCATATTCAATACCGTCTGGGCCATATTGACCTGACTGTCCTGTGCCAGCGTTCGGGCCAGCCAGAGCATGGCATCGTTCTTAGAAGAGAGGTGGGTGAATATATTCTTCTTTTCTTCTTCAGTAAGGTCGTTACCTTCTGCAGGTTTGGCTTTGGTATTTCCTTTTTTCTGACTCTTTTCTTTTTCTTTCTGGCGCTTCTCTGCTTCTGCAGCAGCTACGATATATTTAAACGCATTAGCAGCATTAGTATAATCTCCTTTGTAGTAATATGCCTTACCCACCAGCAGGTACATATTATCCTGCCATTTGCTACGCGGATCGTGAATCTGTATGCCCACTCCTGCTCTTCTGATAAGGGAATCCATATCACTGGCAAACCTTGTGGAGTCCTTATCCGGATCGAAAGGATATAATGGCAGTAAGGAATCGTAATTATTATTGGCCAGCTTGAGCATATTCTGCTCCATCTTATCCATATTCAGACTGGCATTATAATAGTAATTATACCTTGTGGTAGTATTATGATATACCTGTCGCACGAAACCCCATTTCTTTTTACGCATCTGCTCATTGGAATAGGCATCCCTCTTCTTCTGTTCTTTAGCCCTTTCCTTTGCTGTAGTCTTTTTCTCTCTATCTTTTGCCCTCTTCTTGCTTAGGGCCTCCCGCTCCGTTTTGGCTTTTGCCAGACTATCGGTGCGTACTGCTCTTACCGCAGCTATACTGTCTTTAATAACCTTATTCCGCGCAGTCTGGGCAGCAATAACTGCCTGCAGGCTATCGTTATACTGCTTTCTGGCAGCGGCCAGGCTATCCTGCATGCGCTTACGGTCCGCAGCCATTTGCTCATTGCGCTTTTCTCTTAAGGTAGCCAGACTATCCAGGCGAGCCTGCTTCATCCTGGCCAGGCTGTCTTTATAAGCCTTGCTTTCCCGGTATGCTTTGGCTTTGAGCAGGCTATCGGAGCGGCGCTGTTGTATTACCTTCAGACTATCAGATATGCGCATACGGGCCGCACGCTGTGCTTCCAGTACAGTATTCAGGCTATCCCGGTACTGTTTATTGGCAGCAGCCGTACTGTCTGTAATATGTTTCTGCGCCGCCCGCATGCTATCCAGCTCACGGGTACGCGCTGCCTTCATACTATCGACATAGCGCTGCCTGGCCTGCTTCATACTATCGATATACTCTTTAGAACCAGGCTTTAACTGACTTGATTCGTAGACAACCTTACGGGTTGTATCGGCAGGTGAAGTGACTTTTTGAGGATTTTGCTGCCTTTGCTGTTGCTGTGCATACATTTGTTGTATACAAAGTGCAACAAGCAGGAACAAAAAACTATATATATATCTGTATTTTTTCAATTTTCGGGTCTTAACTGTGCGATGTTACAAAAATAATAACTACTTTAATAATAAAATATTGCTCATTTTTCAATTTTTTTTGAGCTTTCTCTTCATTTTTGCAGTTAAAAACATTCAATCGTGCCTCATAACATTATTATTGTACCCCCAAAAGCCCTGCATCATATTACAGATATTGCGGCCCGCACCTGGAAGGTTGCTTATAAAGACATCCTCAGCCCGGAACAGGTTAGTTATATGCTGGAAGAAATGTATGCGCCTGCCGTACTGCTGCAAAGACTTGAAAAGGGCAATTTATTCTTCCTGATTTACGATGAGCAGGAAATCCCTATGGGCTTTGCCGAAGTAGAACTGAATATAAACGGTTCTGAGGCTAAACTACATAAGATCTATGTATTACCTGAGGCCCAGGGCAAACATATGGGGCTGCAGTTACTGAACCATATCAAATCGGTTGCCGCTGCCGGTGCGCAAAAAGTACTTACGCTGAATGTTAACCGATATAATCCTGCACTTCACTTTTACCAGAAGCATGGCTTTACGGTGCTTCGAGAAGAAGATATTAATATAGGTAATGGCTATTACATGAATGATTATGTAATGCAGTACTTATTTTAGTGTATTTTTGTATACATACAATAACTATATATAAAAATCTAATATGCTTGTACAACTACACCCTGAAAATCCGCAAGAACGTATACTGAAGCAAATCGCCGAGGTCCTAAAAAAAGGTGGGGTTATTATCTACCCTACTGATACTATATACGGTATCGGCTGCGACATTAATAACCAGCAGGCTATTGAGAAAATATGCCGTATTAAAAATATTAATCCCAAGCATGCGCAGTTCTCTTTTATCTGTAAAGATCTGAGCGAACTGAGTACCTATGCAGCCAGTATGAGTAACCCGACCTTCCGTTTTCTGAAGAGCTGTATTCCCGGACCTTATACATTTATACTGAATGCGACCAAACTGGTGCCTAAGCTGCTGAAGACGAAAAAGGATACTGTGGGTATCCGCGTACCGGATCATAAAATATCGCAGGCGATAGCGGAGGCATTAGGTAACCCTATCATGAGTACTTCACTACCGCAGGAGACGGATGTGGAGCATTATACAGATCCGGAAGTGATCCATGAGGATTTCGGACACCTGGTGGATATGGTTATTGATGGGGGTATAGGTAATACAAAGGTGTCTACTGTAATCAGTTTGGTTGATGACTATCCCGAGCTGATTCGCCAGGGGGCAGGACCTTTCGAAATATAAAATTTACTTTTGCATTATGAAAACGAATGAAGTACCCCAGGACAAGGGTAATTATAAAAACAGGGACCAAAGCCGGAAAGTGGTATATGCAACGGATGAGAAAGGTGAATATACTACTGTAAACAGTGATGGCTGGGAAGTAGAGCACCTGGCTACAATACAAGCCTGGGATCAGGCGAAACTGGAACTGGAAGAGGTGCTGGATGGTATTCGTAAGGGAGCGTTGAGTCCACTCGCCTATTTCATGAAGAAAAACCTGATGGATACCAGCATACTCGCCCGCCATGTAGGCAAATGGGGATGGCAGGTTAAGCGCCACCTGAAAGCCAGAGTATTTGCCGGGCTATCGGAAAGCATGCTGCAACGCTATGCAACCACATTCAATATAACGATAGCAGATATCCGTAATTTCAATCCCGATACTGCTGAGAAGCACTAATCATCACTTATAATTCCAGATCATATTTTGCCTGTTATAGATTTTAAGCACCAGATGCATGCCCACTGTGAGAGTGGTGCCACGACCAATTTATTAAGACATTACGGTATACCCATGACTGAGCCCCTGGCTTTCGGTATCGGGGCCGGGCTGTTCTTCAGTCATATTCCTTTTATTAAAGTAAACGGTGTGCCCGGTACCAGTTACCGCAGCTATCCCGGGACTATCTTTAAAACCCTGATGAAGTCGCTGCATATTGATTATACAATGCAGCAATTCGGCAGTAATGAGGCCAAGGGAAAACAGACCCTGGATCAACTGCTGGACCAGGGTATACCGGTAGGCATGCTCTCCGGTATCTTCTACCTTACTTACATGCCGGAAGCCTATCGCTTCCAGTTCAACGCGCATAACCTGGTTGCTTACGGCCGGAAAGAAGATGGTACTTATCTGATCAGTGACCCTACACTGGAAGGGCTGCACGAGATTGCACCTGAAGATATGCAGAAAGCCCGTTTCGCCAAAGGATTTCCAGAGCCTAAGGGCAAATTATACTACATTACCGGTGTACCACAACAACTGGATATGGAGCAGGCCATCAAAAAAGGGATCAAAAAGAATATATGGCTGTATACCTCTCCGCCAATCGGTATTTTCGGTAATAAAGCGATACATACCCTGGCGAGAAAGATCAAAACTTACCCTGATAAACTGACCGACAGACAGGCTGTTCTATACGTGGGCAATATTATTCGTATGCAGGAGGAGATCGGTACCGGTGGTGGTGGTTTCCGTTTTCTGTATGCAGCATTCTTACAGGAAGCAGCAGAAATACTAGGTAAGCCGGAATTAAAGGAGTTTTCTCAACGCATGACGGCTATCGGTGACCAATGGCGGAATTTTGCCTATAGTGCAGCCCGCATTTGTAAGGCCCGTAAATCTGACCTGGTCAGCTATAATGACCTCTCCGATATGCTGCACCAGATCGGCCACGATGAGTTACGCCTGTTCAACGAGCTCAAAAAAGTAAATTTATAAGAGACACCCCCAATAAAAAAGCACCTGCAGGAATTCCTGCAGGTGCTTTTTTATTGGGGGTTAAATAATTATCGCTATCGTTTACTCTTTCACTACTTTAACCTGGGCAACCGCTGTGGTACCGGTATATACCGTGATGAAATAAACTGCCGGGGTCAGTGTTTGCAGTGACAATGTCATTTGTGGACCATTACCTGTGGTTTCCAGCACTTTTCTACCACTCACATCGCTAACGGTAACGGTTGTCTGATCACCAATTCCCTGGATCATTACCTTATCATTTGTTTCTGTCGGGAATACCTGTATGTCGGCTGCGCAGGAGATGGCCACCAGCTGTACTCCGCTGTAACTATAACGCGTATCGTAATCATTAAATCTTAAACGGTATGTATAGCGGCCTTTTGCCAGTGCCAGGTCGGTATAGCTGTAACTAAAGCCTGCACCACGTGGCGTGATTGAGGCAATTGGTGTAAACGTCTTACCATTCTCACTACGTTCTACCTGTATGTTTTTCAGTTGCTCTTCTTTCAGTGTTGTCCAGTCCAGGCGTACGGCACAGTGGTTATCCACTACTGCTGTGAATGTACCCAGGGTTACCGGTAAGGGTTGACTGAAGTTCACAGTATAGGTTGCAGGAGTAGGATCTGCTTTACCCGCCTGATCTATAGAAGCAAACTGGAAGCTGGTCGTTGTTGTACCCAGAGGTGTACCTGCTGTCGGGGTTATCGTCAGTAAAGCCGGATTATAGTTAGGAATTGTATCTCCGGGATTGATCGTTACCCCATTATATTTCAGGACAAAGCCATTGGTTGGCGTTGCAGTTACAATAACCGGTTTACCGCTCAGAGGAGCTTGTACGCCACCATTATCTTCAGGATCAGAACCCTGCATCGGTACATCGGACAGACTGATAGGTGTACCAATAACCGGAGGTCCGGTTACGGTCTTGGTCGCATTATAGCTTTCCGGCAGACGCTCCATTCCAAAATTGACATTCGTAATATCACTTGAGGGAACTACAGGAAATACATTTACTGATGTAGCTGTGCCCGTTACATTCGTACCAGTGGTATTGTTCAGGCCGGTATTGCTACCGGTTGGGCTCCAACCAGCGGGTAGTGTATTTGCCGGATTAAAGGTTGCGCCCGGGTCTAACACCTGTGTACTCGGTGCTACAAGATAATTTTTAAAGTCGGGTGCAACAAGCGAATAAGAACCATCCGGAGCTACAGGGGAAATGCCTACGATCTGATTCGTCACCGGATCTATCAGGTATACATATAGAGGTGTACTGCCTAATGTATTTATAGGGGTACCATCAACAGCATTATTCGTCAGGCCATTCGCATCATTATAAATCTTACCACTGATCTGATAAGAGGCTTTACGCAGGAAAAAGTTGTCCAGATAGGCATCATTACCAGCTGTTCCGTTGGCATAGGTCTGGTAATAAACACCGTAGTTACCACTTGCAAGTACAGAGAAGTTTGATACCACTTTATTCCAGCCCAGATTGATACTATCCGTAGCATCTCCCGTAGTAGGCTGTATAATCAGGTAGCCTGTTGCAGCCGTATCACCATTGCCGATATTCACCAATGTATATCGTAATTTTGTGGCAACGGCGTAAATAGTGCCCTGAAACCATTTATTTGCACCTTTTCCATACACACCAAAAGCATAGTTGTTGCCAGCAAGCAGGCTCACCGTGTCGGCAAAGATATTTACATTCGTTCCTATTCCGGCAGCGTTATTCCCGTCAATGGCCATAAACCGGTCGTTCCAGGCTCCGGTGGTGGCGCCAGCAGAATAGCGCCAGCCCCAGTTCGTAAAGTTAAGTGCGGAACTCTGTACAGTCAATCTTCCGTTACCATTATCACCTGTTTCGATCGTTGTTGTACCCAGCATACTCGTGAGGGTGTAGGAAGAAGGCGAATACAATGGCCCCATATAGAATGCATAGCTGGATCCTACCGAATAATCGACCGTTGGGCCGTACAATTCAGGATGACTGGCACTGAGCAGATAATCATACAGCCTTCCATTGATATGCAGATTGGCAAAAGCATTTCCGGTAGAATCAATTGTACCGAAACTACCACCGTTCTCATTTGTAATGAGGTTAGGGTTACTGGCAATCGTATCTGTTATATAAGAGGTGGTCGCGGGTAAAAACCCGAAATTCAGTACCCCATTCTTTTGATAGGGACTGGTATTGAATTGTAACGGTGTTTCATTGGCAAATACAAATGCCCCATCGGCCATAGTGCGTGGCCAGTCAAAAGCCAGGGGCTCTGTGCGGGGAAGCAGAATGCCCTGTGGTTGTACAATTACTGCAAACCGTTCCAACCCATCAAGCTGGCTGCTGGTAAACTGATATGCTCCGTTGGCATCAGTAGATATGGTTACTAAGGGACTAGCTGACATTAATTCCTTTAGCCATACTTTGGTACCCACCACCGCAGGTTCTGCACCATCTTTAATGTTGTTCAGGTTAAAGTCCTGAAAGACTGTGCCGGTAATGCTAAAATCCTGAAACAGCTCTACCTCTGCCATGTGTATTGAGGTACCGCCGTTATTGACCAGGCGATAGTAACGATAGGCCGTATTATTACTGGCTGCAAAGAACTTTCTTGAGCCCAGCATCTCCCAGGTATTGGCCGTGCGAGAATCCAGGTTTACATAACCGCTGCCTGCGGTATTGGATCCCTGTAAGGTCCAGCTAGCTGGATTGAAGGAGGCATTCGAAGGGTCGTTGGTAAGGCTATAGCCCTTAATGACCTGTGCACTGCCGAGGTCAATAGTAGCCGTACCGTTGCTGTTCAGCAAAATAAAACTTGAAGGGTTGTTGTTGACCAGGTTGCTGCCTGATATACTGGTACCCAATCCTGAGGTATCTACTGTAACGACTGTACCGGAGCTGGTTGCGTCCTGTAAGCTTTGCGCCTTTGCGGCATAAGTTGATCCTGCGAGTAAAACCAGTGTGCATAGCCCTGCCCTGGTTAATCTCTGTTGTACATGTAAGCTCATAATGCTGTTATTTAAAAGGTTAACTATTGTGTTTAATACTCTATCAAAAGATGCCATAAAACATATGATATTGAATTTCAATACAAAATTCCCACAATAGAAAATACCAGTCAAAACCTGAAGACTAACTTATGTACTGTTTTTGTACTAACCCGGGCAGGTATTCCTGCCTAAGCCCATACATTCGTATTGTGTACACATAAAATACCCAATCTTTTAACCATCAAGTAACAAATATCAAGTAGCAAAACTTCACTTAAATCTTAGATTCCATGCTTTAGAAAAGGGATAAAAAAAGACAGCAACCGATACCGGTTGCTGTCTTTTTTTATCCCTCACCTGCTGTATAGCAGTATGTTATTTCTTTATATATACCCTTACTCCCGGGCGTACAAACTTATAAAAATCCATGATATCATCTGTAGTCATCGATACACATCCATCTGTCCATCCCAGGCCCATTTCCACCATTTTAGCACCGGTCGGGTATGTCCCGTGAATCCCTATTGCACTGCCCACGCCTACCTGCGGCGAAATAAGCCCCTGGGCTTTTGCTGCCTGATGCTTTTTATAAGACTCCTCGTTCGGGTAGTTCAGCTGGATAAATTTACCCCAGTTTGCATTGTCGCGCACACTTATAATTTTAAACCAACCCTCGGGTGTTGCACGATCACCCTCGCATAATTTATCCTTAAGCCTGTCCGGGCCAAATACGGCACGGTACTGGCGAATGCGTTTCTTCTTGTAAATCAGGGCTACCAGGTAATTAGTCTTGTCTACATAAACCAAGAGGGAGTCCCTGTTCATAGTGTCCACATTAAAAGGTTTCCTGTCCTTAAAACTGGGCATTGGCGGAGAGATCGTCGTTTGCGTTACCCGCATACCGTCCTTGAAATACTGTATTTTACGGACGATATTGCCATGTGCGTCTTTGCGCTCTTCCAACACAGTTATTGTCTTTGGTACATCTTTCTCCTCAGTCTGTGCCCATACCCTTCCGCGGCCTGCAATACCTAATATCGCGGTAAGTATAAGTAAGCTCTTTTTCAATAACTTCATTGTACAAAACAGAATAATTGTTTTACAAAAAATAAGCAGCCAGCAAGGCTGCTTATTAAACAAATATACGAAAATTAATCTCTTCTTCCAAAAATGCGCAGCAGCATCAGGAACAGGTTGATAAAATCGAGGTACAGGGTAAGTGCTCCCATAATAGCGCCTTTCTGGCGGGCCTCCTCGCTATCCAGTAAAGCTAATGCCTTGATTTTCTGCGTGTCGTATGCAATCAGTCCCACAAATACAGCAACACCTACATAGGAGACAATCCAGTACAGCATGCTGCTGCCCAGGAAAATATTTACGATAGATGCAATAATCACACCCACTAAGGCCATCAGCATGATACGGCCGAAAGAGGTCAGATCCTGCTTGGTAAAATAACCGATCAGGCTCATCACCCCGAAAGTAATGGCAGTTGTACCAAAAGCAGACATCAGCGTAGCACCGCTATATCGTAACAATATGGTAGAGAAGGTAAGACCGGTAAGTGCCGCATACGCCAGGAATACAAACGTTGCGGTACCAACACTCATTTTATGCACCCGCAGGCTTAAAAAACCTACCAGTAAAATCTGTCCTAAAAAGAGCCCGAAGAAGATAAATGGATTCGCGATTAAGGCAGATAAAATAGTCGTATTCGTCACCGTAAAGAATGCTACGGCAGCCGTAATAGTCAGTGCCAGGAACATCCAGCCATATACTTTAGTGATATATTTCGCCACATACTGCTGATCCACCACTCTGTATTCGCCATCCATGAGCGAATCGTTATTGTAATCATTTTGATTGTAATCCATAATAATAGCTTTTGAATACTACAAATATAACGAATTCCCTCGATTCTGATTGTGGTCAACCTTAATGCACAAAAGGAGCCCATGACTCCTTTGTACATTAAAGTTGCTTCTGTTAATCTGTTTAGAACTTATAATTAAAGCTCAGGGAAAAACTTTGCTTGATCTGCCACCAGCCCAGTCCGCGCAATGGATCCTGAGTCTGGTTGCCGGTAGCATCTTTTGAAGATACAAATGGCACATCATTATCATAGATGGCCGTCAGTCCGAAGTTGGCAGAAAAATACTTAAAGAGTTTAAACGCAATAAAATTGTCTATGAGGATATCGACATTACCCGGGTTATCTTTTTTAATCAGGTTTCCAGTGGCATCATAGGTATTTTTGGCCAGGTAATTGGAATATAAGTCTAAACGCCCCCGGTACGTAATCGTTTTGCTCAGGTCTTTTTGAAAACGGGCAGACAGGTAGGCACCTAATTCCATACGCATAGCCTTATTATACGGTACGCCAAAAGCACCTACATCACTTCTGCTGGTGTACTCTTTAGACACAAAGGTCATACGCATGGCGGCTGGAGATACGAAAACACTTAACATAGACCCTTTACGGTATTCGAGACCCGGAGATACGAGTACGTACAGAGGTGAAAGGAATCCTGAAGTGCTGCTGTCTCTCCAGTTCGGTAAGTCGTAATTATATCCTTTACCGAATTGCGTCTTTGCATTCAACAGACCGGAAATATAAAAGTTTGCATCACTGCCCCCTAGCCTATAGCCATATTTGGATGTATAATCCAGGCGATCATCTGTTTTACGAGGCTGAAAGTTATTGGAATAGGCATAAAACAATCCATAGTTGGCATCCAGGGTATTGGTCCATAAATGCCGGTTATAATAGCGGACAATATTACCATTGAATACACCATTGATTGCAAGCGATGCCAATTCGCCACCTGCTGCCCAGTTATGTAACATACCCTGGTTTCCGCCGAGATATACATTGGCATTCCTGATCCATGCTACGGTGTCTATATTTTTTTCTTCCATCCTTTGGGCAGAGATCTCCTCTACGTTAGTAAGTTGCGCCTGGCTGCTTAAGGCTAATAAAGTAGCCCCTAATAACAGTAATCCTCTTTTCATTGTTTTCGATTTGTAGTAGTTATTATAATTAATGATAAATATTTATTGCAGCATAAATGAATAGATAAGATGCTCCAAAAACGGTAAAAGTAGTAACATCAGCCAAGTAAGCACTAGTCATTCGGGTTAATGCCATGTTATACTTATTATTAAATAACAAATATTATTCACCATAAAAAGAGCCATAAAGTATGGGTATCACTTCATGGCTCTTTTTATGTGTTATGTATCAGTATAATACTACGACTTTTAAAATTTATATGTAAATCCTACAGTAAAGGTCTGCTTGATCTGCCACCATCCCAGTCCGCTGATGGGTTCTTTGATCGCGTTGCCATTCGCATCTTTTGTGGGAATAAAAGGCACATCATTATCATAAATCGCTGTCAATCCAAAATTGGCAGAGAAATATTTAAAGAATTTAAAGGCAATAAAATGATCGAACAGGATATCAATATTACCCGGATTATCCTTTTTAATCACGTTTCCGTTAATGTCATATGTATTTTTGGCCAGGTAGTTAGAATATAGGTCTAACCTGCCGCGGTAGGTAATGTTCTTCGTAATGTCTTTCTGGTACCGTGCCGACATATAAGCACCCACTTCCATACGCAGGTTTTTATTATAAGGTACACCAAAGGCACCCACATCGCTACGGCTGGTATAATCTTTAGATACAAAAGTTATACGCATGGCGGCCGGCGACAGGAATACGCTCAACATAGAACCTCTGCGGTATTCTATACCCGGAGACACCAGTACATATAATGGTGAAAGGAATCCGGAAGTACTGCTGTCTCTCCAGTTTGGCAGGTCGTAGTTATACCCTTTGCTGAACTGGGTTTTGGCATTCAGTAAGCCGGAAATATAAAAGTGTGTGTTTTTGTCTCCCAACCTGTAGCCATATTTGGACGTATAATCCAGGCGGTCATCCGTTTTACGCGGTTGGAAGCTATTAGAGTAGGCGTAAAACAGTGCATAATTAGCATCTACAGTATTGGTCCATACATGCCGGTTGTAATAACGAACGATATTTCCGTTCAATACCGCATTGACGGCCAGGGAAGCCAATTCACCTCCCGCGGCCCAGTTATGCAGCAAACCCTGGTTACCCCCAAGGTAAAAATTGGCATTCTTAATCCAGGCTACAGTATCTACATTCTGACCTTCTACTCTCTGCGCATAGATTTCGTCTACTTTACTGAGTTGCGCCCGGCTGCTTAAGGATAGTACAGCAGCTCCGACTAACAGCAATACTTTTTTCATTGTACAATTAGAATTGTGAATTGTTGGTGCTTAAAATATTAATATATGTCTGTATTAAGGTTTGTATTTAGACAACTGGAACATATCCGTGTTTCGTTGTTCATTTAACACAGCAGACAAATCTTTACCCGTTTTTTGCGCATAGGCCTCTACTATTTTATACCCGATATAGGTACTTACATTTCCGGGAGCATCGGCAGGGAAGCCTGCTGAATTAGGTGCCGGTGTCGCATAGCGCATGATCTGCTGATAATTTTTGCTATACAACAGGTTGTCCTTTAAGAAGTAATTATAGATAAGCGGCTCATTGGCCTCACACCACTTCATCTGTTCCGGCGTATAGCCCAATAGCAGACTCAGCGGCATCTCCGGCAATACTTTATGCAGGTAATAAATTTCCTTACCATTCAGTACCATCAGGTCCAGCAATGATTTATTGAAGTTATCATGCTCATACACATTGTTATATACCGCTTTAGCTGCCCACATCGGGATGTTTTCCGGGGTATGGTTGATGAGTGCATAATCGGGTATGCCTATGGCCTGGTAAGGAAGGAAACTCTTGCCCAGGAACATATCCAGACCTATACCTAACTGATCATTATGGGTAAAAGAAGTCCATTTGTTCAGGCAGGAAGTGAAATAATATACCTTGTTCGGCAAGGGCACATTAGGCAGGTAATATTTAATATGCTTAAATGCATCCAGTATCGCAGCATCATACTTTTTAGTATCTGCAAATACTTTATTGACAGTATCGTTTAACGCTTTGAAGTCAGGATGAACAAACACAGTACGTACCGGAACAATATGTGCGGGATCGCTATAAGGCTGTTCTATATGGCCGAAGGGCAGTAAAGTATCCAGGTAAAACGGCAGGAAAATCGGGTATTTCTGTTGCAGCTTCACCAATCCTTCGGAAACGGTATTGCTATCCAGCGCGGTAAAATCTTTGTAAAAGGAAACATATTCCAATTGTACATTCACTTTGCTTACATCCACATCTTTAGTACCGGATCCGCAGGAAATGAAAAGACTCATCAGTGCTGCGGTCAGCCCAAGCCCTATAATAGAAAAAATACGCACGGTTATTATTTTTTTGTTTGCAAAAGTATTAAATAATTATATATCAACCAGAACAGTTATGTTTACAGGTGAAGGTAATATGGACTGAGGAGCCTCTCAAAAGCCGGGGTATATGCCCTGCTGCCTTTTTCGTAGATGCACAATTCAGTTGTAGCGATGTCGGTAACCGGGCGATGCCCCATAATACCAACTACTCTGTTTGGTGCTTTGCCCTCATGAGGCCGGATAAGGAGTTGCTGCTGTACATACAATCCCTGTTGTTGTGCAATGTCTGCCCAGGCAAGCCACTCTGTTGTTGGATACAGAATACCCGCCTCGCCCTCCCGGCTCAAGCAGCGGACGATGCTTTCAGCCAGCACTTCTTTCGTCAGGGTATGACTATGTCGTGCCAGGCTCCGGTTCTGATCCTGGCTTTCGAGATGATTATGAAAAAAGGGAGGATTACAGATGATGGTATCAAAAGTCGCTTGCGGCCTAAAATCCTGCAATGCAGTCTGTATCACGGATACCCGTTCTGACCATGGGCTGTTGCGCACATTTTTTGCTGCCTGTGTACAGGCATCTTCATTGATTTCGATCGCAGTAATCCTGGACTGGGGTAGTGCTTGTGCCAGCATCAGGCTCAGCAATCCGGTACCGGCACCAATATCCAGGATAGAGGCAGGGTACTTCTGGCGAAATACATCAGCCAGCCAGGCCCCTTGTATACAAGCATCTGTACTTACTTTCATAGCACAACGATCCTGTGCTACACGAAACTGTTTGAAGTCGAAATACGCGTTAGGCATAGATAGTTATTTCCAGGCAGCTCTTGCAGTAGGCACTGCCAGCAGATCGGTAAATTCTTTACGCTGCATTTTGTAATGCGCCGTAATGGCGATCATGGCTGCATTATCGGTACAATATTCAAACTTGGGCAGGTATACTTCCATCCGAAGTTTCTTACCCAGATCAGTCAATGCTGTACGCAGGCCGCTGTTGGCTGATACCCCCCCGGCCACGCCTATATGGCGTACTTTATATTGTTTAGCGGCTTTCTCAAACTTTTTAAGCAAGGCTGTTACAATCGTATATTGTACCGAGGCACAGATATCTGCCATATTTTTCTGCACAAAATCCGGGTCCGCTGCCTTTTTCTTCTGAAGGAAATATAAGACGGCGGTTTTGATTCCGCTGAAACTATAATTCAATCCTTCGAGGCTGGGAATAGGGAAAGGGAATGCCTGAGGATTGCCCTGCTGTGCATAGCGATCGATCAGCGGGCCGCCCGGATAAGGCAGTTCCAGCATTTTAGCGATCTTGTCAAAAGCTTCTCCGGCTGCATCATCAATAGTCTCGCCCAGTATTTCCATATCCAGCGGACTATGACAGAGCACGATCTGTGTATGGCCTCCCGAAACGGTAAGGCACAAAAAAGGAAATTCAGGCTTAGGTTCTTCAATAAAATGAGCCAGTACATGCGCCTGCATATGGTGTACCCCAATGAGGGGAATATTCAAGGCCTGTGCCATGCCTTTGGCAAAGCTGCTGCCCACCAGCAGGGAGCCCAGTAATCCCGGAGCCTGTGTAAATGCAATGGCCTGTAAGGCATCTTTGGAAATACCAGCGGTTTTCAATGCCTGGTCCACCACAGGCACAATGTGTTGCAGATGGGTCCTGGACGCAATTTCGGGCACTACACCTCCATATTGCTCATGCACTGTCTGCGTGGCAATAATATTGCTTAATACTTGTCCGTCTTTGATTACTGAAGCTGCGGTTTCATCGCAGGAGCTTTCAATAGCCAGGATAATCTGATGCTGTGGTACTTCCATTTCGCTGCAAAAATACGGGATTTATTCCTCGTCTTCATCTACAACTTTACCATCATCCTTATCATAGCTCTTACCTACTCCGATACTGATTTTGCCGGAAGCATCAGAATGCGCATTCAGGTTGATCACCAACCCTTCGCCGCGCCTCCTGTTCAGCCCTCTGTCCTCGCGGTCCTTATCCACCTGCGGATTACGCAATGGTACACGAAAATCAATATTGGTAGCCTTACCCTCTGCCAGTCCGTATACACCTGCAAAGGACAGGTTCAGCGCACTGGTATGCAGCTCTGTTTTAGGAATAATGATGCTTCCGTTCCGGATATCAAAATTGCCGATGAAACGTTCAATCTGTATATTATCCAGTCTCCTGTTTTTAAACCATTTCTGTACTTTATCGAACAATGCAAAATTCCTTAATGATGCTTTGTTCAGATCATATTTTATGATGCCGTTCAGCCGGTCTGTCAGCAATACCCCTTTGTCGGTTATATTACCATTCAGGTTTCCGTTCAGAGAGACATTGCCACTCACATTTTTATCGGTCAGGCTTTTAAATCCAAAATTATTCATGGCGTAAAACAGCTGGCTGACCTGCACATTAGCCACACTAAACTGCAGGTTGAACGGATTGTTTGCCACCTGCTGGTTTACTTTACCACTGAGGTCAATGCCACCCTGGGCATGGTTAAGGTGAAGGTTATGTATCGTAAGCCCGGAATTGGCGAAGGACATAGACGAAACCACATTTGTAGCCACCATCTTACGGTACACGGCTTTATTGATGCGCATATCCATAGCAATATCACTATTGGTCAGGAAGGCATCCAGCCGATCAGAAGCGGAAACTTTACTGCGCTTCCCTGCGCTTCTCTTCTGAACGAAATAGGTCATGAATGCACCAAGGTCAATATTATTGCTGAACAGGTGCAGGTTCATAGAAGCCTTACCAGGTATTTCCACAAAGCTTTTCAGAAAGTCTTTAGAGACCCCGTTAATAGAGATATCGCTGTTCTGCGCAAAGATCTGCACTTTATTCAGCAGCAGATCCGGTCCGTTAAATCCCAGACTGGCATTGCCATTATGGAATTTGAGGTTACGGGAATTATAGACAAAGTCAAAGTTCTTCAGATCAATACCACCGTATATTTCATCCGGGATCAGAGAGTTCGCAAATAAGTAGCCGTTATACTTCAGATCATAGCTACAGGTACCTCTTGTAAAAGTAAACTGCTCCCCGAATGTATTGTTCAGTGCTGTGGCATCAAACTGCTCTTTAAGGTAAGCGATCACATAAGGGCGAACAAAATTCATGATCACCACATCACGACCAGACACCGGTAGTCCGTTATAGGAGGCGTGCAGACTATCCAGTAAAACCACAGAGTTACTGTCATGCCGGCCTTTGGCCTCGTTTACATGATTGAAAAACTTGCCTTTGAAGTATACATCGGTAAATGTTGATCCGAGCAGACTTACCGTATTTTGCTCTGTTTTGAAATTGATGTCCAGGTATGGATTGGTGCCGCGTTCGAGCATGTCGCCACGAATGACCGCAGCCACTTCAAGTGTTTTGGCGAAATCGAATTTGGAGAGCTTCTCAAAGATGTTTTCAGAAAGCCATTTTACGGCAACATTATAAGTAATCTTCTTTCCTTCGAGGTTGATCTGGAATGGCAGCACCTTTGGTCCGCCAAAGCGCATCCAGGCTTTCAGTTTCAGCTTTTGATTATCTATTTCAATATCGCGCTCCTGTACTACACCTAGTCTGGTTATGGTATTGTAGTCAAAATGCAGTGTTCCTTTAATCTCTGCATTTTTCAGGAAAGAACCTTTGGAAAGTTTAAAGCCTAATCCGCCCATCAGTATATTGACATCCGCTTTAACTTTCATAAAGCTATCTACACTGTGTATTTGTGCATTTATCTCCCGTAGCTGCATGTGGAAGCGCTTGTTCATAGGAACATTATCAATCACAAAAGATACATTATCGACTTCTATATTTGCGATCTCCAGCTTGCTCTTCTTGGATTTTACTTTGAGCGCCTTGGGTTTAAGCAAATAGTTGTTGGAATAGCCGGTCTTATCAATAAAGATATGAAAGGTACCTTCCTCAGCAATAATTTTAGAAATCCTTGTCTTGCCGGTCAGTAAAGAAAAAACGTTCAGGCGCACATAGGCATGCTTCAGATCAAGCAGCTTCTGATGATGCTGCTCGTAAAGGCTGTCCTGCAGCGATATTCCATCCATGCGGATAGATATATTAGGGAAGGTGCGGAACAGTTCGGGGCTGATATCTTCAATATGTAATTTTCCTTCGATACGCTCTCCTGCTGCTTTTTCCAGGCGGGAGAGCAGTTCTTTTTTATGGGTATATACATACCAGTATAGTACTCCCCAGAGTATCAGCAACAGTAAAAATAATGCTGCAAGTACGTACAGTATTTTTTTAATCCATTTTTTACGCATAGATATGTAGGGTACAGTTTGATTCTTATTACCTTAAATATACAGTATATTTCTCTATTTACCCTGAACTTTTTTCAGGTATTCTTCTGACATTTTCTGGTAGAAAGGCTTTAATACCGGTGCGGTTGTACGGTAACGCTCAAATAGCATCTGCTGTTGCTGCAGGTAATCGGAGAGTTCGCCAGGCATTGGTCTCGGAGCGTCTTTGCCCGCCTCTGCACTGCGTTTATTATCTTCTTCCTGCTCCTGTATCGCCTTTTCGGCTTCCAGCATGCGGGTAAGAATTTCTTTATTTCGTTGTATCAGTTGGCTAATATCTTTACGGAACACCAAATCTGTTTCCTGCTTATCCAGTTCTGCCTGTATGGCCCGTATCTCGTTGGTCAGTTTACTACCGCCCTGGCCGTTGCTGTTCAGTACATCCAGCAACTCCTGCATTTGCTTACGCAACATAGCCTGCTGCTGCGCCAGGCGTGCTACCTGCTCCGCATTGCCCTGGCTGCCGCCATTTTGCTGTCCGCCGGAGTTCTGACCACCCTGTCCGCTCTGCCCCTGACCGGATTGGCCGGGTTTATTTCCGGACTGGCCTTCCTTCATCTGCTGCATGCCCTGCCCCATCTGTTGCTGGCCGGTAATAATATCTTTCATCATACCTGATCCGCTGCCCTGGCCTTTACCTTTTTTAGGTTTGCTTTGTCCGCTGCCGCTGGCACCGCCCTGCTGAGATTGCATGAGGTTACTCAGCAATTCATTCAGCAGTAAAGCAAGATTATTGGCCGCTGTCATTGCATATTGCTGACGCGGCAGAATCTCACCGACATTGCGCTGTTCAAAAGCATCTAAAGTGCGTGCAATATTCTGGTCCAGGTCTGAAGTTTCTTTATTCACCGTCGCGGCAATACTGAAAATCCTTTTGCTCAGTACATACAGACTGTCTTTGATCATTTTGGTATTATTCTTCAGTCGGTTTTGCTCTTTCGTCAGCAGCAGGTAGGCCGGACTGCTCACACTGGTTGTACGCAGTGCATTCATCAGCTTTTCCTGGTCGAAGGAGAAGCGAATAAGATTGGTCAGCAACTGCCTTGTAGCCTTGATGTCAATATCCAGCTGTTCCATATCCATACCGGAAGCCATCTGCTTCAGGCTCTGGCTCATTTCCTGCAATTTATTTTTCGCATTCTGCTGCGACTGTTTTGCATTCTTCTGATTATTCTGCTGCAGCTGTTCACTACTTTTATTCATTTCCGATTCAGCCTCTTTACCGACATCCTGGGCTTTATCCAGTTGCTGCGGCTGTTGCAGCTGATTATTCTGCTGTTCAATGGCTTTCATATCTTCCTTCATCGCCTTGTCCAGCTCCTGTTTGATCTGCTCCTGTTCTTTACGCAGCGCTTCACTATTTTGTGCTCCGGTTTCTGTTTTCTGTTCCAGGGCCGCTTCCTTCTTAGACAGTTCCTCCATTTTCTGTGCAAGGCCTTCCATTTTCATCTGCATTTCCAGGCGTTTCATCAGCTCCTGCATCCGCTCCATATCCATATTGAACAGTTTATTATTCTGTTCCATCTGCTGCAATTGTTCCATCGCATTACGCTGATCTCTTTTTTCCAGCAGTTCCTGCAGTTTTTTGATCTGCTCTTCCAGCTGCTTATCCTTCAGATTATCGATCTGATCCTTTATAGCCTCCTGTTTCTCTTTCAGTTCAGGGCTCAGGCTCTTGGCATCGCTTTGTTTGCGTTGTTCTTCAAATCTCTTTTTAAGATTCTCCAGGTTAGATTTCAGTTGCAGATTTTTGTCCAGCAGCGATTGCATTTTCTGATTACGCTCCCAGCTGCTCTCACCAGATTCCAGCATTTCTTTCTGCATATTCTTAAACTCTTCGTTCAATTGCTCTGCCTGTGCTGCACTGCTGCTCATACTGGAGTTCATTTTCTCAGCATTCTCTTCCATCACTTTTTCCAGCTGCTTCAGGTCAGGTGCCTTCCAGGACATCACAGTACTTTTGCTGCTCTTGCTTCCGTTAACGGCATCATTATCCCAGGCTTCTACATAATAATTTACCTGGTAACCAGGTTGTAATTTTAAAGTAGCGATATCAAAATAATGGGAGAATTGTACCACCTGCCCACCACTCTTGAGCGGTACAGCCTTAATGCTTACTACTTTATTCTGCGCATCCAATACCTGGTATACAAATGATACCTGCCGCAAAGCGTAATCATCGCCGGCAGTACCGGTGACCAGCACCTGCTGTGCAAATGTAGTATCCTTATGCGCGTCTATACTTACCTGCGGATACTGATCGTCTATAACCTGTACCTGGTATTGAAGTGTATCGGTTGTTGTCTGTACATTATTTTTAAGCCATAACTGGTAAGGCATGGAAGCCATAAACCGTACGGCAGTGCTGAAGCGTTTGCCATCGCGGCTCATAGGCTGCTGCACATTCCCGGCCTTCACCTGCACCTCATCTGTATGGGCTGCTCCCAGCTCCCAATGTATGGTGGTTCCTACAGGTACGGTAACATCCGACAGTCCCTGCATGGTCTCACTTTTCTTACCTGTATAGGCCGGGTAAGTAAGGGTCATGCGCATTTGTTCCAGCTCGGGCTGAAATAATACTGATAGTTTATAAGGCTGCGAGTAATAATCGACCGCTGTAAGGCGGAAAGATAATGCGTCGCTGACTTTGGGAAATGTATAGGTGAATTTATGATTGCCTATGGATTTCATTTCGACCTGCTCATTACCCAGTACCAGGAAAAGGCGCTCCGGGAGCTTCTCTCCCTGCACAGAAGCAGTCAGGGTGAAGGGCTGTCCTTGCACAACCCTTAATTGTTTAGGATCGACATAAAAAGTAAAGGGAGCCGGTTTGGCAAAAAATACAGATGGTTGTGATAAACGATATCCTCCTTCTGTAAACACCTTCGGGGCAATGACAAAAATCAGGGCGGCTGCAATAACCGGCAAAAACAAGAATGGCAAATACTTCTTGTTTTTGCGCATGTCAATCGCAGCACCAAAAGGCAGTACACTTATTTTACCCGCTTTCTGGTCTATGCTTGCGGCAATCAGTTCATTACTGGCGTCACTTTCGCTGGTCTGCTCTTTCAGCTGCAATACATTCAGCAATTTGTCTTTTACTTCAGGGAAGAAATTACCGACAATGGTGGCTGCCTGCTCATGATTAATCACCTTGCCCAGCTGCTGCATTTTCAGCAAGGGTATTATAACCCAGAATACCAGCGAGAGCAGGCCCACACTGAACAGGAAAACCAATAAGGTCCATTTTACCTGTATAGAAAAGTAGAAATAATATTCACCAATAGTGATCAGTAAAAGGTATATCAGTAAACAGGCTGCAAAGACGAGCCCTCCGCGCAACAGTTGGTTGGCGTAGTACTTACGAATGAATGCATCCAGCTTCTTCAGTAGCAGATCATAGTGGCTCATTGTCTGGTATTCCTATTTAATTTGTTTGCGCACCCGTTTCAATGCAGAAAGATAGGCGGTATTGTTACTTACGGTATTGGCCGCCTTCTGATACTGTTGTGCAGCATCGCGGTACTGTCCCATTTTTTCATAAGCCATGCCCGCATTGTAATGGGCATTGGCTTTTTCCTGGCTGGTTACTCCGGGGAAGGTGGCTACCTTATTACTTGCTTCGATACATTCTGCATACTTACCCATGCGCAACGCGGCCAGTGCAATGTTATTCACGATATGTGGTTGTTCCGGAGCAGGGCTCTGTCTCAGGGCCTGCATATACAGACGTACTGCGGCTTCATAATCTTTGCGGGCATACGCCTCCTCCCCCTGTTGCAGGTAATCGGGAGCCGCGGTTGCCGCAGCGACGTCAGCAACGGCTTCCACCTCAGTTGCTGCAGAGATATCGTCATAATCAGTACCGAAATAGCCCGTATAACTCAGTTCGTTATAATCGGTAATGCGGTTACTGCGGTCTATACTGAAGACTTTCCAGAGGTTGCCTTCCTGCTGTCCCGGCAGATAATAGGTTTTTACCAGCTCATCTCCACGGTATACAAACACTTTTGCATTGCTCCGGCTCAGCTCATCGGTCCGGTATTTTTTATTGGTATAATCCCTTACCCAGAAGGTATACTCATCAGCATCCCGTTCAGCAACCGTAATCGTTTCCGGGCCATAGCCATTACGGTCATCTACATCCAGGTTAGCACCAGGTCCGTTCTGTTTTCCGTAGTAGACATGATTTGTACCATAGATCGCATGTATATCCAGATCTGCAGGCTTCCAGCCCCAGCTGAGTACTACTCTTATAGCCTGATTGTCTTTCAGAGAGGGGCTAAGGGCATAGGTATATCCCTGGCAGGGACATTTTACCACCAGTGTGGAATAACCGTTTTTTTTGATAATGAGCATAGTTTGCTCATCATCGTCAAAGTTACGGTCAGTCTGTATCTCACCATTGCTATTGGTTGTACCCACAACACTCTGGCGGCCATTTTTCTGTATATAGATTTCTGCTCCACTGACTACGGCATCTTTTACGGTAGCATCAAGCACTTTTATGGTTTTGCTGTTTTGTGTCCAACCAGTGTAGCCGGTCAGTAATAAAAGCGGCAACAGGTATGGTTTAATATTAATCATCTAAAACGCAGATTTTTTATTCCAAAGTCAAATATAATTGTTTTACATCTTAATGCCGGGAAATAGGCTGGCTATTTACGATAAGAACTTATCCAGCACGGACTGGTATTGTGTGCTCCCTTCATCCTGTATCATATGTTCAACAAAATCGGTAATCCATAAGGGGCCTGCACTGAATCCTTTTGTACCCAGTCCGTTACAGATCCCGATTCTTTTATATAACGGATGCCAGCCGATAAAGGGTATTTGTCCTACTGTCGTCGGGCGCTCTGCACAGGTATGATTCACTACTTCGAAAGGCAGTTTCATCCAGGATTGCAGCAAAGCGATCGTTTCTGCTTTCCAGCTTTCATCGGGTTTCATATCTTCAAAATCCCAGTTATAATTGCTGCCACACCAGTAAAGGTCATTACCTTTTGGAATGAGGCGGGTTTTACCTTTATTAAAAATTACCTGTTCCGGTAAGCCCTTTATGCGCAGGTACAGCACCTCCCCCCTGTTGCGGGTAAAGCGCAACCGACTGAAATAGCCAGAATCTCTTGCTACTACACCATTACAGTACACTATCGCATGCCAGTATGCTCCTTTATATTCTACAACAGCCTCGCCCGGAATCAATAATTGTTCTTCAAAAGTTTCTTCCAGCAATAGTCCGTTTTCTTTGAGAAAGATATTCCATGCGTTCAGCAGCACCTCATTGTGTACCATTGCAACCGGATCGCAAACATGTACCGTTTCAAAATGCTGAAACAAATCGTGAAACTGCCCGGCCTGTTCCGGCTGCGGCTCACGGTCCGAATCAAAAAATACCAGCCGGGCATCACTAACCAGGGGTATGCCTAAAAAAGATTCCATCTCCTGGTATATCCCGATCGCGGTATCATACATGGCACTACGGCGCTGAACACCCGGTTTTGTCTTACCGGAATAGGGGTTCAATACCGCTCCGGAAGTATAACTCGTCGGATTAGCTGCCGGCATATCTATTACCCTAAAAGGAATATTTCTGCGGTATAACATAAAACTCAGCAAAGTGCCTGCGATACCTTGTCCGACAATAAGAACGGGGTGATGAATATGCATAAAAAAGCCAGCGTTGTTACGCTGGCAAATGTAGTTGTTTACTTCCACTTGGTTTGGAGCACTACCGGTTTTCCCGATATATAGTCTTTATGCTGCTGGTAGCGGACCAGCTCTTTTTCCAGGAATTTAGAAGCATAAGAAAAGAGAATCAGGTCATCTATCCAGCCCAGTACCACAATCCAGTCGGGTATAATATCTACCGGTGAAAGGATGTAGAAAAAGGATGCGATAAATAACAATAAAGTCAGTACCGGCATCTTATATGTTCCGGCAAAAACTTCACGGAACATCGGCAGAATGATATTACGCTTTTTAAATAAGCCGTAAAATCTGCGCAAACGTGCCCATGGCATAAAAGTTCCTTTGTTTTTCAATTTCGAAAGCGTGAATTTGGTTAATAATTAATAGATATAAAACTAGGCATTAAGTTTAAAATAAATTCTTAATATGAAGTGAGTGTATTGTTAATGTTAGTGCGCCCGGACTGTATTAAGGATTTGCATACAGTTCATAACCGGGTCAGTAAGTATAGGCATATCCAGGCATGGAATAAAGGAAGAATCCTGCTCACAATCTCCGTTACATACCGGACATCCATATAGCAATATCTGCGATTTACACCCATATCATGTTACCTTTCAGGCAATAACGATGCATTAACGAAACTATTTCCCCTTCTTTCGGAGCCTCCATACCCTGTCAAAATCAGGCTGGCACCACATCTGGCATCCTGCTACAGCGGTATGCCCCTTCCACTCCCACTAAATCAGTACAGGTTTTTGATCAGGATTGCGCGGAATCAAGTACCTTTGCGCGCGCAAAAAGTACTCCTTTGTATTTTATCTTAGTGCAGATCGACGAAACACTTTACTAGATTAACTTTGCTGGAAAAAACAGTTTTCTGCTGTATCTCCCGGCGAAACTCTATTACGGGTTTCGCTTTTTTATCGCAGTCGATTTTAGCAAATTGATAAGAAAAAATTCCGGAAAAAGCTTATATTTATATACCCTTTACCGGATAAACAATCGATAAAATGCGTTCATAATATTATTGTAGAAATGGCTGTAAAAAATAAAAGAAACTTAAAAAAAGAATTACAGAAGTACTTTGGTTTCGATAATTTTAAGGGAGAACAGGAGGCGATTATCAACAGCATTCTGGGTGGCAAAGACACCTTTGTCATTATGCCTACCGGCGGTGGTAAATCGCTATGTTACCAGTTACCGGCACTGTTGAGTGAAGGGGTGGCACTTGTGGTTTCTCCGTTGATCGCTTTAATGAAAAACCAGGTAGACCTGATCAGGGGATATAGTGATGACGATAATGTAGCACACTTCCTGAACTCGAGCCTGAGCAAAGTACAACAACGTAAGGTAAAGGAAGATCTGGTATCCGGTAAGACCAAGCTTTTGTATGTAGCCCCGGAAACACTGACCAAACAGGAGAACATTGACTTCTTTTCCGATATTACTATTTCATTTGTAGCAGTGGATGAAGCACACTGTATTTCTGAGTGGGGACATGATTTCCGCCCGGAATACCGTAAACTCAGTGCCATGATCAAAGAGATCAACCCCGATCTGCCAATTATTGCCCTGACCGCCACCGCTACACCTAAAGTGCAGGACGATATCGTTAAAAACCTGGAGCTGAGAGCACCAGAGGTATTTATTTCTTCCTTTAACAGGCCCAACCTGTATTATGAAGTAGTACCTAAGGGTTCCAAAAACCAGGTATTGAAACATATTGTACGATTTATCTCTCAACATAAAGGCAAGAGTGGTATTATTTATACCCTTAACCGTAAGACTACAGAAGAGCTGGCCAGTACACTGGTGGCCAATGGAATCAAGTCGGTGGCCTATCATGCCGGTCTGGATGCGACGACCCGTGCACAGCGACAGGATATGTTCCTGCATGAAGAGGTAGAGGTTATTGTGGCCACTATCGCTTTCGGTATGGGTATCGACAAGCCGGATGTGCGTTTTGTAATGCACTACAACATTCCTAAATCAATCGAAAACTACTACCAGGAAACCGGTCGTGCCGGAAGGGACGGACTGGAAGGCAGGTGTATTTTATACTACTCTCATAAGGATGTTCAGAAACTGGAGCACCTGATGAGGGACAAGCCGCTGAGTGAACGTGAAATGGGTGCTCAGCTTATTGCAGAGACCGTTGCTTATGTAGAAAGCGGAGCCTGCCGCAGAAGACAATTACTGCACTATTTCGGCGAGATTGATCGTATCGAGAATTGCGGCAACTGTGATAACTGCTGCAATCCGAAAGAGAAGCTGGATGTAAAAGACAGCGTTAAGATCATACTGGACGCGATCGACCAGCTGGACGAGCGCTTTGGTATTGATTATGTTGTGGACCTGGTACTGGGTAAGAAAAACCCTCAGATCACTACATTCAAACATAATAAATTATCGTCTTACGGTGCCGGCCTCATCATGGAGATGGACGACAACTTCTGGTATTCTCTGATTCGCCAGATGATGCTGGAGGACTTTATCCGTAAAGACATCGAGGAGTACGGTTTGCTGAAGATTACCGAAAACGGCCGTAAATTCCTGAAGAAAATATTCCCGATCAAAGTACCATTGAACCATCGTTTTGAGGATATGGAGGAAGAGGAAGAGGATACTCAATCCGGAGGTACCGGTGCTGCTGATACAGTACTGCTGGAAATGCTGATGGATCTGCGCAAGCAGGTGGCCAAAGAGAAAAAGTTGCCGCCATTCGTGATCTTCCTGGAGAACTCACTGGAAGATATGGCGCTGAGCTACCCTACTACTATGGCAGAGCTGGAGAAAATCCAGGGTGTAAGTAAAGGGAAAGCACTGAAGTTCGGTAAGAAATTTATTGAACTGATTGCGGCTTACGTTGAGGAGCATGAAATCGAAAAGCCGGACGACTTTGTGATGAAAAACGTGGTGAATAAGAGTGGTCTTAAGGTATTTATCATTCAGAATATCGATAAAAAGATTCCTCTGGAGACGATTGCCAAAAACAAAGACCTGTCCGTTCACGAACTGTTGCATGCTATGGAAACCATCGTAGCCAGCGGTACCCGTTTGAATATTGGCTATTGTATTGATGAGGAGCTGGATGATAATGAGCAGGCTGAGATCTTTGATTACTTCAAAGAAGCGGAAGATGATGATCTGAATGCTGCTTATGAGGAATTTAGAGACAGCGATGTATCTATTGAACAATTACAGCTGATGCGCATTAAGTTTATGAGCGATTACGCAAACTAGATTATAAATATTTAAAAAGATCAGGCGGCTGGAAACGGCCGCCTGATCTTTTCAGTACCATATTGGATCATTAAACCTTAATCTTTGCATCTGGTCAAATGATTAAGGTTTGTAATATACGCCAAACACATATGCAATACATTGAATATAAAAAATCACATTCCAATTCTAAAAATGTTTAATATTTAATAAAATAATTGTAGTTTTGCGACCGATTTTTGAACCTCTGCAGAGGTTCCCCGAACCCAAAAATCCCTAATAAAGTAATGGAAAAAGCAGAAATGATTGCCAGAATCAACCACTTTTTGGTTGAAGATTTTGAAGTTGAGGCAGAAGATATTCAGCCGGAGTCTAAGCTGAAAGAAACCCTGGACCTGGATAGCCTTGATTATATTGACTTAATTGTAGTAATTGAAAATAATTTCGGATTTAAAGTAAAGCCGGAAGATTTCCAGACAATGGAGACAATCGAAGATTTTTACAATTATGTTGAAAAGCGCCTGGTAGCCGCTTAGTACCAGAACTATTGCCCTTATTATGGCTCAGTGGAGTGGAAAATCTCAAGGATCCGCATTAGGATATAAAATATTTATCTTCCTGTTACGCATAGGTGGTCTCAAACCAGCCTATGCGTTACTGTATATAGTAGGCTGGTATTACATCTTCTTTGTACCGGCTGCTACCCGCCCCCTAAAGTATCTGTACCAGGAACGCCTGGGTATGGACTCCCCTGCTGCCCGTAAACTGATCCGTAAAAATATTATCCGCTTCGGTCAGACCATTCTCGATAAGATATACCTGTTCAGTACGCGCAAAAACCCGTTTACCATTACACGGGAAGGCGAGCGTAACCTGAATGATATGGTTGATGCCGGTAAAGGCGGCATTATTGTGAGTGCACACCTGGGCAATTACGAACTGGCCGGTCAGCTGCTGGAACGTCTGGAAACCGTGATCAATATTGTGATGTATGATGGTGAAGACACCCAGATCAGACAATACCTGGATAAGGTTGCGGATAAGAAAACCTTCAACATTATTTTTATCAAGGAGGACATGTCGCATATATATGAGATGTCAGCAGCCCTTAGCCGCAATGAGCTGATATGCCTGCATGCCGACCGTTATGTGCCTGGCACCCGTACAATTAAGCATGATTTCCTGGGCAAGGAAGCCCTTTTCCCATTAGGCCCGTTCATTCTCGCGAGCAAACTGCGCGCACCGGTGAGTATCGTATTTACGCTGAAACTGGCCGATCTGCACTATCATTTTACCGCAACGGTACCCCAGGTCTATGAAGGCCGCGGCATGCTGGGTGCCGAGCGCATGCTGGAAGATTATGTTGCTGCGCTGGAAGAAAAAGTAAAGCAATACCCGGATCAGTGGTTTAACTACTTTGATTTTTGGGAAGAGCAGAAAGCGTAAATTATCGTAACTTCACGCCTTAAGTATCAACAGCAAACGATTGTGCAATATATACCTCAGGCTGCTCCTTTTGTCATGATCGACGAGATCACAGAAGCAAATGAGCAGCAGACTACTACTACTTTTCGCATACCTGAAGAACATCTGTTTGTATCGGAAGGCTATTTTACGGAACCCGGCCTTATTGAAAATATGGCCCAGACCGCTGCTGCGGGTACGGGATATATGGCGGCACAGCATCATGCAGCCCCGCCTGTGGGTTTTATCGGGCAGGTAAAACAACTGGAGATACATGCATTGCCTAAAGTCGGTGAACAGATCACGACGACCACAACCAATGTACAACAGGTGATGAATGCCTTTATTGTTAACGGGGTTATTCATTCAGGAGACAGGCTGATTGCCCGTGCAGAATACAAAATATTTTTACAGGAGGAAAACAAGTAAATATGATTTACCATGTTTCCGACGCTATAATCAGCCCCCTGGGCTTTGATACCGCCACTGTATACCAGGCGGTACTCGACGGAAAAAGCGCCATTCGCCCGGTGTCTTTCCCTGACGGTAATGCTTTTATGCTGGGTAAAATGCAGGATGCACAATATGCTGCACTGCATACCGAAGCATTGGATAAGTACAGCCGTTTTGAACAGATGTGCATTGCGGCAATACAACAGGCATTATCCGCAACAGACATCAGCCTGACCGATCCTGATACCGTACTGATCTTATCTACGACCAAAGGAAATATAGAATGGATCAATGATCCGGAGCGCAAAGCACTGGCATCGATTCCCGCTGCGGCTCAACGCATTGCTGCCTTTTTCAAACACCCCAACCCGGTTATTAATGTATCGGTGGCCTGCATCTCCGGAGCAGCTGCCCAGATCACGGCCAGACGTATGCTGGAGGCTGGTCTGTACAAACATGCTGTTGTCGTGGGTTGTGATGTAATCAGCGATTTCGTACTTGCAGGTTTTAATTCTTTCCAGGCACTTTCAGATGAGCAGTGCCGCCCCTTCGATGCGGAAAGAAAAGGATTGAATCTGGGAGAAGCCGCTGCCTGTATTATATTGAGTACTGACATACAATATAGCAGCCATACAGCGGTACTCAGCGGCGGCAGCATCAGCAATGATGCCAACCACCTCTCCGGCCCGTCCAAAACGGGAGCAGAGTTAGGCATGGCCATCAGCCAGAGCCTTGCCGAAGCGCAGCTTAAGCCGCAGGATATCGGTTTCATCTCTGCACACGGAACGGCCACTAATTATAATGATGAAATGGAGGCTAAGGCTATTGGTCATGCTGCACTGTCGGCTGTACCGGTACACAGCCTTAAACCTTATTTCGGGCATACACTGGGCGCTTCGGGCCTGCTGGAAAGCATCATCAGCCTTAAGGCTATGGAACAGGATACACTCATTCCCGTACCAGGCTTCCGGGAAAGCAATACCAGTGTACCTTTACACGTTATTACCACGATCGGCCATCAGCCTGTCGCTCATTTTGTAAAAACGGCTGCCGGATTCGGTGGCTGTAATGCGGCACTGGTATGGTCTAAAAAAGTAACACAATGACCTCTTCAATTCAAGCAATACTTCAACGTTCTATAGACGTAAAGCAACAGATCCTGGAAGATCAGGAACTGATTGCCCGCGTACAATTACTGACAGAACAGATCGCAGAAACCTTCCGTAATGGTGGTAAAGTCTTGTTCTGCGGCAATGGCGGCTCGGCTGCAGATGCACAGCACCTGGCGGCAGAGTTTTCCGGCCGCTTCTATACCGACCGCGATCCCCTGCCCAGCGAAGCACTGCACTGCAATACCTCTTATCTGACAGCGGTAGCCAATGATTATGGGTATGATATGGTATATAGTCGCTTACTGAAAGGCTCCGGCAAGAAGGGCGATATACTTGTGGGACTGAGCACTTCCGGCAATTCTACCAATATTGTAAAAGCATTTGAACAGGCACGGGAAATGGGCATCACTACGGTGGCCTTTACCGGCAGTACCGGCGGGGCTATGAAAGACCTCTCCGATATACTGATCAATATTCCTTCTGATGATACACCACGTATACAGGAGTGCCATATTACCCTGGGGCATATTGCATGTCAGCTGGTAGAGGCATCATTATTCAAAGGCTAAAAGAGTATTCTATGGAATGTATCGTTCTGGCAGGCGGACTGGGTACCCGCTTACAACACATCGTACCGGATGTACCCAAATGCCTGGCACCGGTCAACGGTCAGCCTTTTCTCGCACACCTGTTTCACTACCTGGAGCAGCAATATTGCGATCATGTGATCTTATCTCTGGGTTATAAATATGAGATGGTACTGGAATGGCTCAAAACCAAAGCCTTTACCTTTAAAATCAGTTGGGTGATCGAAAAAGAACCACTGGGTACGGGCGGCGGACTGAAAAGGGCTTTGATGAAAGGCCATTCGGATCAGTGTTTTGTACTTAACGGCGATACCTTGTTTGACATCCCTCTGAGGGAAATGAGCGAAGGACTGAGCGACGATGTCAAGGCAGTGATTGCCTTAAAGCCGATGCAACAATTTGAGCGTTATGGTACAGTTATCCTGGATGAAGACCAGTACATTACCGGCTTCCGCGAAAAGCAGGCCTGCGACAATGGCCTCATCAACGGTGGCATTTACCTGTTGAACCATGCTAAGACACTGCTACAAGATATGCCGGACCACTTCTCTCTGGAAAAAGATTTCTTTGAACCGGAAGCAGATAAGCATAGCCTGAAGGGATATATTAATGAAGGATATTTTATAGACATCGGCGTAGAGGAAGATTACCTAAGAGCACAAAAAGAGATCGGACAGTAAAACATGAAAGCATTATTCCTGGATCGCGATGGGGTGATCAATATTGAAAAAGAAGGTAGTTATATTTTCAACCCTTCTGAGTTACATTTTTACGATGGCGCACTGGAAGCCATTGCTCATGCCCGTAAGTATTTTGATCTGGTGCTGGTGGTAACTAACCAGAGGGGTATCGGTAAGGGCCTGATGACAACCCGGGACCTTGAAGAGATACACCATAGTATACAAGAGGCACTGGCACAACATGAAGGGCATATCGACCGCTTTTATCATGCTCCGGCATTGCATAGCGATGATCTGATGCGCAAACCTAATACGGGTATGGCTTTGAAAGCACAGGAAGATTTTAAAGAGATAGATTTTGCCCAATCGGTTATGATCGGAAATAATTACAGTGATATGAAATTCGGGAAACATATGGGTATGAAAACCATTTTCCTGCATACGACCCAATCTGCACAGGCGCTGCCCAACGAGTGGATCGATGAGCAATACGACAGCCTAGCCTCCTGGGTGAAGAGTTTAGACTAATAACTCCCAGAGGTGCTGAATAGAGGCCTTAAATATAAAAATGAATCGCGCCGATAAGTATATCGGCGCGATTCATTTTTATTCAAATGCAGCAACAGATTACCTGTGCTATATTATTATTTCCATTGATTACCGGCAAAGCTGTCGCTTACCACCAGTTCTTTGCTACCTGAAGTGTATTTGTAGAAACCTTCTCCGGATTTAGCACCCAGGCGGCCTGCCTGTACCATATTGGTCAGTAAAGCAGCAGGAGCATATTTAGGATTACCGAAACCGTTATGCAGTACATTCAGGATAGACATACAGGTATCCAGACCAATAAAGTCAGCCAGTTGCAATGGTCCCATCGGATGAGCCATACCTAATTTCATAATGGTATCGATCTCTTCTACACCAGCTACGCCTTCCTGCAGACTGATGATCGCTTCATTGATCATTGGCATCAGGATACGGTTAGCGATAAAACCAGGATAGTCGTTTACTACGCAAGGTACTTTACCAATGTGTACAGACAGATCATAAATTACTTGTGTAACTTCTTTTGTAGTCGCATAACCATTGATGATTTCTACCAGCTTCATTACCGGAACAGGGTTCATGAAGTGCATACCGACAACCTGTGCTGGTCTTGACGTTACAGCAGCGATGCGGGTAATAGAGATAGAAGAAGTATTGGTCGCCAGGATCGCATGAGCCGGAGCTAAACGATCGATGTCTTTAAAGATTTTCAGTTTCAGGTCTACATTTTCTGTAGCGGCTTCCACTACGAGGTCAGCACCGCTCAGGCCGCCTTCCATATCGATATGGGTAGTGATGTTTGCCAGGGCGGCATCTTTCTGCTCTTCGGTAAGGCTGCCTTTAGTGATCTGGCGGTCCATATTTTTACCAATATTGGCCAGTGCCTTATCCAGGGCTGGCTGAGCGATATCGATCATCTGTACTTTATACCCGTTTTGGGCAAATACATGCACGATACCATTTCCCATAGTACCTGCGCCGATTACAGATACTGTTTTAATTTGCTGAATATTGCTGATAACTGTGGTTGCTTCTGCCATATCCTTAATTGCTGTTTCTGACATTATTAATTTTTTTGAGAACATACAAAAATACAACAATTTCATAATGTTTGCTTCAAGCGGTTAATAATGTGGCGTTAAATATATTAGCGGTCACAAAACCATCAAATAACTTTATCTTCGCAGCCAAATTTATTGTCTTTTATGCCTCAATCGCATTTAAAAATCAATACACTCGATCATAAGAAACCATTGCGTGTACTGGCCAATATCGTTTCTGTTGTGTGCCACCCGGTCTTTATGCCGGTTATTATGACCTTTGTGCTGTATGGCATCAACAGGGTAAGTTTTGGCAATATTACCATGAAAACAATGTATAGCTGGGCGGGTATCCTCGCACTGAATACAATCTTTTTTCCGCTGGTGACGATCTTCCTGCTGAAGCGTTTAAACTTCATTGAAAGCATCAAGCTGAACAATTCCAAAGACCGGATTATACCCTTGATCGCCACTATGATCTTCTATTTCTGGGCGTACATGGTGTTCAAGAACATGAAACAACCGGAAGTAGCACCACAGGTGCTGCGCATTTTTCTGTTGGGTAATTTCTGGGGTATTATTGCCATTTTCATGGTCAATATCTTTAAAAAAGTGAGTATGCATGCCGCTGCCGCAGGTGGAATGATCGGTATCCTGATCGTTGCCATGATTGTAAGCCGTGTCAACCTGTTTATGCCGCTGATGATCTCTCTGCTCATCGCAGGCATCATCGGTTCTGCAAGACTGGTTTTAAGGGCACATACCAATGGGGAAATAGGCCTGGGGTACATCCTGGGGATTCTGGCACAACTGGCTTCTTATTTTTACATCACCAGACTGATGAATATTTTTGATTAATTCATTACATAATTATACATAAAAAGCCTGCACGCTGTGCAGGCTTTTTATGTATAATCACTTTCAACTTATCTTTTTCCCATGCGGTATCCCTTCAATGCGAAGTACAGGATAAAGAGATATGCAGGAATCATCATATAATAAGCGGTCTGTACATTGATGCCATTCAATTCTGATATGCGGCCGTATAATGGTGGTAAAATTGCCCCGCCTACAATGGCCATAATCAGCAGTGCAGAACCCATTTTGGTAAAACGGCCCAGGCCATCTATCGCCATAGGGAAGATCGCCGGCCACATCACCGAATTGGAAAAACCTAACAGGGCAAAGAACCATACCGCAGGATGAGTTGGTATGCTCAGCTCCTGCCCCACAAGAGTAAAGGTCTTCAGGCCAGCCTCTCCAGTAGTGGTTACCGATAAGATGACCAGTAACATGCTTAATATACAGGCCACGACCAGCGCTTTACGCTGACTGATGTATTTGGGAATGGCCCATATCCCGATCCCGTAACCCAGTAACAAAGTATAGCCGGTATAGGTTGCCAGGTGCTTGGATACATCCAGAGAATAACCCAGGTATTTACCAAAGCCCGTAAAGGTATCGTAACTGATTACTTCTACGCCTACATACAAAAACAGAGCCAGTACCCCGATCACCAGGTGCGGAAACTGCAGTACACTTGATTTTTGTGTAGCGGTAGCACTTTGCACCTCTGGTGCATTATCCTCATCCGGAATTTCAGGAAGGTGGGTAAAAAATAAGAGTAAACCCACAAGGGCAAAGGCAATAGCGATCCAAGTGTATGGGGTAATCACTTTCTGCGCCAGGGCATCCAGCGTCTGGGCTTTCGTTACCGGATCCATGGTAATCAGTTGCTGTTCCAGTGCATCACCATCTTTCAGAATGATGCCACCCAGTGTATATATGGCTATAATTCCTGCTATCTTATTACATACCCCCATAATACTGATCCTACGGGCAGCACTTTCTTTAGGTCCGATGGCTGCGGCATAAGGATTGGAAGCCGTTTGCAGTAAAGCCAGTCCTGTGCCAATGATAAACAGGCCGGTCAGGAAGAGCGGGAAGCTGCGGGCATTGGCCGCCGGGATAAATATAAGGGCACCAATAGCCATAATGAACAGGCCCAGGGACATTCCTTTCTTAAAGCCGGTAGCTTTTAATACATAGGATGAAGGTATGGACATGACAAAGTATGCCGCAAAAAATGCAGTGGCTACATAATATGATTGGGTGGTGGTCAGCTCACAGGCCAGCTTCAGATAAGGAATCAACTGGCTGTTGGCCCAGGTGATAAAGCCGAAGATGAAAAAGAGCAGCCCGATAATCAACAATGCAAAGCCGTAATTATTTTTATTATTATCCTGCATTTATATATATTTTTGGCGTCTAAAGTACAATTATTGTTGTTAAGTTAAGATATGAACGATAAAAAATATGCCATCGGAGTGGATATTGGTGGCACCTACACCAAATTCGCGCTGGTTGATGAAGCAGGTAATATCACCAGAGAACAAAGAATCCGTACGGACAGTTTTCCCACACCGGAAGATTTTGTACAAGGCCTTTGTCTGCACCTGCAATCTATCCTGGATCAGCACAAGGAAAGAAGCCCTATACGGGGTATCGGTATCGGTGCACCCAGTGCCAATTATCATACCGGCGTGATTAACGGTTCGGCAAACCTGCCCTGGCGCACTTACATTCCGCTGAGGGATATGGTCGCGGCACAGATGGTGGGTATGCATACTGTGGTAACGAATGATGCCAAGGCTGCTGCCCTGGGCGAAATGCAGTTTGGCGTAGCCAAAGGCATGAAAGACTTTATGGTCATCACCCTGGGTACCGGTATCGGCAGTGGTATTGTATCGAACGGACAACTGATCTATGGTCATGATGGTATGGCCGGTGAGGTAGGTCATATTATTGCCAAGCCTAATGGTCGGCCATGTGGCTGCGGCCGTAAAGGCTGCCTGGAGACTTATGCCTCGGCGACCGGTATACTGGTGACGGCACAGAAAATTATGCTGGCCAATAAGCTGATCCCTTTTGAAACCTCACAGGAGATTACAGATGCCGCTATGATGGGCAACCCGATGGCGATGGAAATCTTTAACCAGACCGGTAAGGTGCTGGGCAAGATCCTGGCTCATGTGCATACAGTCATCTCTCCGGAAGCGATTATTTTCTTCGGCGGACTGGCTAATGCCAGAGAGTACTTGCTGGTACCTACGCAAAAGGCATTTGAGGAAGAATTATTGTTTGTTTATAAAGAACGCAAACCACAATTCCTGGTATCGGCGCTGCAACATAAAAACGCAGCGATACTGGGCGCAGCAGCATTAGTTTTTTAATTCACTTATAACCAAAAGGTTTATCTTTGCGCATTATGTCATCCGTTCTTATCAAAAACATTCAGGTTGCCGATGCGACCTCAGCGCACAACGGCAAAACTGTAGATATTCTCATTGAAAAGGGCCAGGTTACCCAGATTGGAAAATCGCTTAAAGTAACGGCCAAACAGACCATCGAAGGAAAGGGCAGATTTATAGCCCCGGGATGGATCAGCTTAATGACTGACTTTGCCGAACCGGGATATGAGCATAAAGAAACGATTGAAAGCGGTCTCAATGCCGCTGCACAAGGTGGTTTTACACAAGTTATCGTTGTACCGAATACCAATCCGGCACTGGCTACAAAAAGTTCTGTGAGCTTTGTACAGCAGAGCGCCAAAGGGCATCGTGTACAATTGAAAGTAATGGGCGCTGTATCGCAGCAGCTGGAAGGTAAAAACCTGGCAGAAATGCTGGAGATGTATCATGGAGGCGCAATTGCCTTTACTGATGGCTGGAAACCTTTGCAGCATGCAGGACTGATGCAGAAAGCTTTGGAATACGTAAAAGCATTTAACGGCACTGTGGTACAGATTCCGGTTATGGCCGAGTTATCGGACGGACTGATGAACGAAGGACCCAATTCTGTACAACTGGGTATGCCGGGCATACCGGTTATCGCAGAGACACTGCTGGTAAACCGCGACATTGAACTGGCCCGCTACACAGGTTCTAAACTGCACCTCTCCGGTGTAAGTACGGCTGAAAGCCTGAACCTGATTAAGAAAGCTAAAAAAGATGGTGTAGCCGTAACCTGTTCGGTAACGCCATATCACCTGCTGTTTACAGACGACAGCCTGTCGACCTATAACAGCTTATACAAAGTAAATCCTCCGCTGAGAAGTGAAAAAGACCGCAAAGCCCTTATCAAGGCGCTGGAAGACGGTACTATAGATGCTATTGCGACACACCATAAGCCGCAGGACTGGGATTCGAAAGTTAAAGAATTTGAATACACCCAATCCGGTATGGCTACACTGGAGAGCTGCTGGCCTATGCTGCGTAAAGCGGCTCCGCATGTTACTGCAGAACGCTGGGCTGCCTTACTATCACAGAATATCGCAACCATATTCGGACTGGAAACAGCTACTGTTGCGGAAGGTTCTGTTGCAGACTTCACCCTGTTTGACTACGATACGGAATGGATGCTGACACCGGAAAATAAAGCCAGCCTTGCCTTTAACACGCCATTGCTGAACGAAACACTTACCGGTAAAGCCCAAATTCTCTAATTTATTATGAAGAAAAAAAATATTGCCTTCGGTATCAAAGCCGGACTGATTATTGCAGCGCTGTATGTGTTGATGTTGTGGATCAAGTTTAGCTTTCTGAGCTACAATCCTTTTGCATTTTACCTGGGTAGCTTTATTTCTTATTTTATTATTATCGCTGCATTGGTCATCACCGGTACGCAAAAGCGCAGCAGTTTAGGCGGATACGCAGAGATTAAAGATCTGTTCCAGCCTATATTTATCGCTATCATTTTTGCGGAGGTGGCATATCTTTTATTTACTTATTTTTACCTGAATTATTTCAACCCTACTTTCTTCCAGACCTACGAGCAGTCGATGGATGCTTTTGCGCATAAGAATAAAATGAGTGCGGAAAAGATCAAGGAGCAGATAGAAATGGTACGGGGACAGGCCAAATCCAGTAAGGATTTCTGGGGATTAGCCAAGAACCTGCTGGCCCGCTGGATAGTTGTTGATAGTATTTTCGGACTGATGATTTCATTCCTGCTGCGTAAAAAAACACCACAGCAACTGATGGATATGCATATGTCCAAACAAGAACTTTAAACCCGACAAACAAGTGTTAGATTTATCTGTAGTAATCCCTTTATTGAACGAAGAAGAATCGCTGCCGGAACTGGCTGCGTGGATAGATCGTGTCGCGCAGGCACATCAGTACAGCTATGAGATCATCTTTGTGGATGATGGCAGTACAGATGACAGCTGGGACGTAATACAAAAATTACGCAGCGCCAATCCGAATATCAAAGGCATTAAATTCCAGCGTAACTACGGAAAGAGTGCGGCACTGAATGAAGGTTTCAAAGCCACTATCGGAACGGTGGTGATCACTATGGATGCCGATCTGCAGGATAGCCCCGATGAGATCCCTGAGCTAATGCATATGATCCGCGAAGAAAAGTACAACCTCGTAAGCGGATGGAAAAAGAAACGCTTTGATAATAGAGTGACCAAAAACTTGCCTTCTAAATTTTTCAACGGTGTAACCAGCCGCATGTCGGGCATTAAACTGCATGACTTTAACTGCGGACTGAAAGCCTATAATTTTAAAGTGGTCAAGAGTGTGGAGATATATGGTGAAATGCACCGCTATATCCCTGTCCTGGCTAAAAATGCCGGATTTAAGAAGATCGGAGAGAAAGTGGTACAGCACCAGGCCCGCAAATACGGGGTATCCAAATTTGGCTGGAACCGCTTTGTCAATGGCTTCCTGGATCTGCTCACCGTACAGTTCATCGGGCAATTTGCCAAAAGACCCATGCACTTCTTCGGACTGCTGGGTGCTTTCCTGTTTTTTATCGGTTTTATTTTTGTGTCTTACATGGTTATCTGTAAGCTAATCTGGTGGGATGCTTATGGTATTGTCAATAGACCGCCATTCTATATCTCATTGACGCTCATACTGATGGGAACGATGTTCTTCCTCTCTGGTTACCTTGCCGAGCTTATTGTTCGTAATGCACCGGAGCGCAATCATTATTATATTGACGAAAAATTAGGATTATAACATCCTTTTAGATCATTATATTTGCGAACATCCCCCAAAAGCATACACAATGGCTCAGAAAAGGTTAGCAATACTTGGCTCAACAGGCTCTATCGGTACACAGGCATTGGCTATCGTCGATGCACATCCGCAATTATTTTCGGTAGAGATACTGAGTGCTCATTCCAATGCAGCGCTGCTGATCGAGCAGGCCGGTAAATACCAGCCCAACGCAGTAGTGGTTACGGATGCGAAGGCATACGAAACGGTAAAGCAGGCTTTATCAGGATCGAATGTAAAAGTATTTGAGGGGCATAATGCCCTGAACGAGGTGGTACAATGGGATACCGTAGATTTTGTGCTCGGTGCTATTGTTGGCTATGCCGGCCTCCACTCTACCCTCTCTGCCATAGAAGCGGGCAAAACCATTGGTCTGGCCAATAAGGAAACCCTTGTTGTGGCCGGAGAACTGGTGATGCAGAAAGCTGCAGAGAAAAGAGTACCGATTATTCCGGTTGACAGTGAGCATTCTGCCATATTCCAGTGTCTTGCAGGCGAGCGTATGGATACGATCGAGAAGATCATTCTTACAGCCAGCGGCGGCCCTTTCCTGGGCAAAAAACCTAACTTTCTGGTGAATGTTAAGAAAGCCCATGCATTGCAACATCCTAACTGGTCTATGGGTGCCAAAATCTCTATTGATTCTGCTACCCTGATGAATAAAGGCCTGGAGATGATAGAAGCAAAATGGCTTTTTGGATTGCAGAATGAGCAGATCGAAGTGGTAATACACCCTCAGTCTATCGTTCACTCCCTGGTACAGTTTACCGACGGATCTATCAAAGCACAGATGGGCCTGCCGGATATGAAACTACCTATACAGTATGCAATGGCATTTCCGCATCGTATCCAGAACGACTTCCCGAGGTTTCAGTTCAAGAACTATGGTACACTGAACTTTGAAGATCCCGATATCAAAACTTTCCGCAATCTGCAACTGGCTACACAGGCGATGTACAAAAGTGGCAATATGCCTTGTGTAATGAATGCCGCCAATGAAGTAGTGGTGAATGCATTTATCAATAATAAAGTAGGCTTCCTGGAGATGAGCGATATTATCGAGCAGACTATGGAGCAACTTCCGTTTATCGAAAAACCGAATATGGAAGAACTGATTGCCTCTGATACCGAAGCCCGTGCTTACGCAGAGCAATTATTACAAAACAATGATTACTAAAAACCTATCAATACATCAGAATTTCTCATGAGTGGACTTTGGGTGCAGATTGCACAATTTTTCGTAGCACTTTCCTTGCTGATCGTTTTACACGAGGGAGGGCACTTTTTCTTTGCACGCCTGTTCAAAACAAGGGTAGAAAAGTTCTATCTTTTCTTTGACTTTCTCTTCCCTTTCAGCAATATCCTGCCATTCTCTTTATGGAAAAAGAAAAAAGGTGATACAGAATATGGTATCGGCTGGTTCCCCTTAGGTGGTTATGTAAAGATCGCCGGTATGGTGGACGAAAGCATGGATAAAGAGCAACTGGCCAAGCCGCCGGAGCCATGGGAGTTTCGCAGCAAGAAGCCCTGGCAGCGTTTGCTGATCATGCTGGGCGGGATCATCGTCAATGTACTCACTGCATTTGTCATCTATGCCATGATCCTCTTTGTATGGGGAGAAAAAAAATTACCGATGGCTGAGCTGAAATCAGGTATCGAAGTGGCCGATAGCCTTGGCTATAAGCTGGGCTTCAAAGACGGTGACCAGGTAAAAAAAGTGAACGGTGAAACACTGGTTTACTATAACGACCTGATGCCGAAAATGCTGTATGCACAAAATGTTACCGTGACTCGCAACGGCAAAGATACTACGTTTACCCTGCCGGTTAACTTTGTGGAGCAATTAGTTGATAATAAGAGTAAAGTACTGTTTACCGTACCATTTCCTGCTGTAGTAAAGGGAGTGACCAAAGATAAACCTGCTGCACAAGCCGGTATTATGGCTAAAGATGTGATCGTAGCTGTAAACGGCCAGCCTGCATCAACTTTAATGCAATTCAAAAATGCATTATTACAGCATAAAGGCGCTACGATACCCGTATCGGTATCCCGTAATGGCACACTCACCACAGTGAATACTGCAGTATCAGAAGACGGTACCATCGGTATTGAATTAAAACTGCCTGAAAATAATGATGAGCTGGCTGAAATGGCAAAGGTCAATATGGAAGTAAAAAAATACACTTTCTTCCAGGCGCTGCCTGCTGGTATGACTATGGCTAAAGATAAGATTGGTCAGTACTTAGGCCAGTTTAAACTGATATTTAACCCTAAAACAGGTGCTTATAAAGGTGTAGGTGGTTTCGATTCTATGCGTAAGATCTTCCCTGAAGAGTGGCACTGGCAATCGTTCTGGAATATCACAGCCTTTATCTCCCTGGCATTGGCGGTGATGAACCTGCTGCCTATTCCGGGATTAGACGGTGGCTATGTAATGTTTACCTTATGGGAAATGATTACCGGTCGCAAACCGAATGAGAAGTTTATGGAAATCGTCACGACCATAGGCCTGGTGCTCCTGCTGATCCTTATGGTAGCGGTCAACGCCAATGACATTCTGAAATACTTTAAATAAAGAAAAAAGATAAGGGCTGCTGCAAAAGCGGCCCTTGTCTTTTGAATTACCTATTTTTGCAATCCAGGAAAAACAGATCAGACGTGAATACCGTATTAACTCTTATCAAGAAAGACATCCTGCTGGAATGGCGTCAGAAGCATACATTCTTCAGTGTATTGCTGTATGTCAGCTGTACAGTATTTGTGATCTATATGATGGCGGCACAACCCGAGACTAAAATCTGGAATGCTCTGTTCTGGATCGCACAACTGTTCATCACCGTAAATACGGTTGCGAAGAGCTTCCTGCAAGAGAATGCCGCCCGTAACCGGTATTACTTTACCATTGTGCCACCGGTGCAATACCTGCTGGCCAAAATGATCTATAGTGTTGTGATGATGCTGATCATTTCCCTGCTTACCCTGGGCTTATTTTCGTTACTGCTGGGCTATCCACTGCTGCGTCCCGGAATGTTTGTATCCGTCGTATGTCTGGGTGCAAGTTGCATGGCCGTACTCTTTACCTTCTTGTCTGCTATCGCTGCACAGGCCAAGCAGAATGCGGCGCTGATGGCTATTATGGGCTTCCCGATTGCGATTGTGATGCTGATGATGCTGAGCAAACTGTCGAATGCGGCTTTGTCGAATGTACTTCAGGAGGGCTGGATGATGCTGATGGTGGTCATGCTGGGGATGAACTTCCTTATTTTAGGGATCGGAGTAATCCTGTTTCCCTTCCTCTGGAAAGAATAATATGTACAAAAATCTATAAACATAAAAAGAGTGCTGTATCATAACAGCACTCTTTTTTGTATCAGGTTTGCGTCAAATTAGAAAGCGAAACCTAATCTGATACCAGTAACGATACCAGGAGTAAATGTAGCTGATTTACCAGCAGATTTGTTAGTAACTGTAGTAGTTACATTGTTGAATGTTTGTGTCAATTCAGTTTCACCCATTGTAGTAGAAGTGTAACCTAAACCAGCTTCAACACCCAGGTATACATTCTTAGCGATGTAGTAATCAGCACCAACCATCGCACGTACACCCCATACAGTGTTGTTCATGCTTTTAGAATCGAAAGAGTAACCAGTCATGTAAGTACCGCCCTGAGTAGCATTTTCGCCGTTAGCGTGTGCACTCATGTTACCAATGATGAAATCAGCAGCTACATAAGGAGACAGTCTTCTTGTGCCCATGAAGTGTTTTTCAGCACCGATGTTGAACAGTACAGTTGTGTTACGCTCTTTTACGAAACCTTCTTCATTAGCAGCACCGTAAGCATTAGTTCTTTCAAACTCGTTAGTGATGTTAGCACCCAGTCTTACAGCCCAGTCGTTAGTAATGAAATAACGGAAACGCAGCATACCTGCATTGTTGTTCAGGCTTAAACCTGTATTACCTAAACCACCTGTTAAACCTAACTCAGCAGTTACATTACCAGCGTGTGGTTTCAGGAAGTCATGCTCAGCATTCTCGCCGCCCATGTTTCTGAAGCGTTTTCCATCACGACCAGAGTAAATACCTCTTTCTTCTTGTGCGTTAGCAGCCAGTGCAAATACAGACAGACCAACAATTGTCATTAATTTTTTCATAAAACAAAGTGATTATTTGATTGTAAAAAGTGGCGCAAATTACTCATTAATTTCAATATTTTGACATTTTTCGACAATTTGTCGAACTAATATATTGTTAAAGTCCAATCATCACAACTCGTTGTTACCCTTTTATTTAGGGGGAAAAACCCCTTTTTTACAATTAAACAATATGAAATTATGTGATTAGAATAAAAAAGATTTAGCTTTACATTAACGTATTAAACTGAATTCACATTAACACAATAAAGTATATATAAAACACTTCTATTCACTCCTCTAAATTTCCGCATTAAATGAACCAATTTTACTCCATATGGTGCAAGACACTTGCAGTCTGTACATTCGTATTTGGCTGCCATGCAGTTACGGCACAGAATAATCTCGGTATAGGAACCGGCAGTCCCAGTGCCAGCGCTAAACTGGATGTAAGCAGTACCACACAAGGCTTGCTTATGCCCAGAATGACGCAGGGAGAACGTGATGCCATCAGCAGTCCTGCTACCGGCCTTATGATCTTCCAGACCAATAATACTCCTGGCTTTTATTACTACACAGGATCTGCCTGGCAAGCTGTAAGCTCGGGCAGCAGCAGTTCTGGTGCCGATATCTATGGCAATGGTGCGGCCGGTGCACTCAATGTAGCATCTGGAAATACAGTTGACTGGACCACTACACCTCCTTCTGACCTTAATTTTCAATTTTCCAGTATTACGATTGCGGGTACCCTGATCGTACCCAGTGGTACTAAAATACATTGCAGCGGTAACGTATCTATCACCGGAACCATCACGGTAGTACCTGTTGGCAATACAAACTTTGCCACTGTCGGTGACAAAGGCATTGCACATACTATAGCCGTATTCAGCACAAATACCTATGTACCACAGGGTGTACGCACTGCATCTATCCCCAGCCTGATCAATATCCCTTTATACGGCGGTGGTAGCGGTGCCGGTGCCAGTAGTGGTACCAGCACTGGTGGCGGTGGCGGCGGATCCTTTGCGATTTACACTAAAGGTACCTTAACCGTAAGTGCCACAGGAGGCGTTATTGCCAATGGAGCTAATGCTGTACTTGCAGATGCAGCCGCAAATAATGCAGGTGCCGGCGGAGGTGGCGGCGGACTGATTGTATTAATGTCCAAAGGTGCCATGAGTATAGCCGGAACGGTTAGAGCCAACGGAGGTAACGGAAGCGATGCAGCTACGGTATCAGGTAGTTACCGTGCCGGCGGCGGTGGCGGCGGTGGCGGTGTCATCATCATGGCAGCTGCTGCTACGCCTGGTATCACCGGAACAGTACAGGCAAATGGCGGAGCAATAGGAGCCAATACAGCTAATGGGACCTCTGCAGGCAGCTTCGGAGGCGCAGGTGGTGCTTCTGGTGGTAACGGTGGTGTCGGTGGTGTAGCCAATACAACTAGCGCCACTGCAGGATCTGCGGGAATCATTAAAACTATTGTTTCAGCAAACCCGGAGAATCTCTATTAATCCAGTGATTTCACAACTCAGTCTTTTTCACTATTAAATATAAAAACAAATGAACAAAACATCTACTCTGATCAAACAGATGATCTGCACCCTGGTATTAATGCTGAGCGCATGGACCATGCAGGCACAAAACAATGTAGGTATCGGTACTATTACTCCTTCCAGCAGCGCTAAACTGGACGTTAGCAGTACCACACAAGGTATGCTGATCCCACGCATGACTACTGCACAAAGAGTTGCGATCAGCGGCCCGGCAACCGGCCTGATGGTATACCAGACCGATGGTGTCGCAGGATTTTATTTCTACAACGGCGGCGGCTGGGTTTCTCTGAGTAGCTATACCTTACCATCACAGTCTGGTAATTCCGGAAAAGTGCTTAAAACCGATGGTTCGAGCGCTACCTGGCAGGATGCTGTAACTACAGAAGCAGTACGATTCTACATCTGTGTACAGGGTATTTTTCCAAGTTATGACGACCTGGGTTATGAATATCATTCCATAGGTGAAATCATCATGCATGGCGCCAGCTTTAACAGCACCGGTAGTTGGTTACCGTGTAACGGACAGATCCTGAGCATTGCACAGAATACAGCACTGTTTGCTATCCTGGGTACAACATATGGTGGTAACGGACAAACTACTTTTGCCCTGCCTAATCTGAATAACCCATCCAAGATCCCTACAGGTCGCTAACCTTATACAAAAGAAGCTATGAATTTCAAATCTAAACAAACACTGGACCTTAGTATTGTCGGTGCGGGTATTGCCCATACAATTACAGCCACTGCAGGTTAGGTTTTACAGGCATCATCAAAGCAACTGTTTCGTCTAATTCAGCGCTTGCCCATCTCCATCAGCTCTTTTTCACTAATTAAACTTAAAATAAAATGAACAAAACAAATATGCTCATCAAGCAGATCATCTGCACCCTGGTATTTATGCTGAGCGCATGGACCATCCAGGCACAAAACAATGTGGGTATCGGTACGGTCAGCCCATCCAGCAGTGCGAAACTGGAAGTAAGCAGTACCACACAAGGTATCCTGATCCCACGCATGACTGCTGCACAAAGAGTTGCCATTAGCGGTCCGGCAACCGGCCTGATGGTATACCAGACCGATGGTGCCGCAGGATTTTATTTCTACAACGGCGGTGGCTGGATTGCTCTGAGTAGCTATACCTTACCATCACAGTCTGGTAATTCCGGGAAAGTGCTTAAAACCGATGGTTCGAGCGCTACCTGGCAGGATGCAGTAGCTACTGAGGGTGTTAGATTCTACATTTGTGTAGCTGGTATTTTTCCAAGCTATGATCACCTGGGCGGAGAATCTCATTCCATAGGTCAAATCATCATGCATGGCGCCAACTTTAACAGCACAGGTAGTTGGTTACCTTGTAACGGACAGATCATGAGCATTGCACAGAATACAGCACTGTTCTCTATCCTGGGTACTACTTATGGTGGTAACGGACAAACTACTTTTGCCCTGCCCAATCTGAATAACCCATCTAAAATCCCTACAGGTCGATAATCTTAAAAAAAAGAACTTATGAACTCCAAATCTATAAAAACATTGGGCCTTGGCCTTACGGGTGTCTGTATGGCACTTACTTCATCGGCTCAGGTGTTCTATAACAATGGTGCAGAAATATTCGTCAACACCGGCGGTACTATGCAGGTAAATGGCGATATGACAAATGCCTCCGGCAGTACCTTTACCAACAATGGTACGGTTACCGTAACCGGCATCCTGACCAATAATCAGACGATGGCTGCACCAACTACAGGCACCCTTACCTTTAATGGTACCGGCGCACAAACCGTAAACGGAAGTGCACCCTACCTGGCCAAAGATGTCGTGATCAATAACCCTGCAGGTGTAACCCTGAATACAGCATTGGTAGTATCGGGTAATATGACCTTTACCTCTGGCGATATCGTTGCAGCCAGTACCACTACGCCAGTAACCTTTACCAGTACAGGAACGTACTCGGGTGCCTCTAACAGCAGCCACGTAAATGGTTATGTGGTTAAAGAAGGTACAGGCACATTCAGCTACCCGGTAGGAAACGGCACCAGCCTGCAAAAGGTGGACCTGAACCTTTCTGCAAATGGTACAGGTATGCGTGTTAAATACAACACGGGCAGCGCCGGTGGTAATAACTACACTACTACAGGAACAGATGCCACTCCTCTGGCAGTTTACAATACCGGTGAATACTGGGATATGACTCCGCTGACTACCGCAACCGGTGCAGTGACTATTTACTGGGATAATGTAAATAATATCACTATCACCAGCACGTCCAGCCTGCGTGTAGCCCATAAAAGTGGCGCCAACTGGCTGAATGAAGGTGGCCTGAATATTACGGGTAATACTACAGCAGGTAGTGTTACGAGTAACCCGGTAAGCACCTGGAGTCCGTTTACATTAGGCGCGACTTCTATTACTGCCCTGCCGGTACACTTACTGGACTTTACGGCTAAGGCTGTGGCTACAGGTAACCTGCTGGAATGGAATACTGTTTCTGAAGAGGAACAAACCCGCTATACGGTTGAACGTAGTGCTGATGCAAAAACATACAGCAGCATCGGAACGGTGCAAGGTCAGGGAGCAAGCGAAAACAGCTATTCTTTCCTGGATGAGCAACCTTTAAGCCCGGTTAGCTATTATCGTCTGCGCATTACAGAACCCGGTGCTGATGCAACATACAGCCCGGTACGTTTAGTTCGTAATGAAGGAAAAGGCAGCTTAACGATAAGCCCGGTTCCTGCTCATGACTACATCATGCTGACGAACAGCAATACAGCACTCAATGGCAAAACTGCCTGGATCAGTGACCTGCAAGGCAGATCTGTATTGAACTTTACGATAGCAGAGCAGGTACGTCTGTCTACAGATCACCTGGCTGCAGGTATGTACATTGTACATCTTCCTGATGGTCAGAATCTGAAGATTCTTAAAGATTAATCCGCTAAAACTCAAAACAAAAAAGGCCATGCAATACTGCATGGCCTTTACTTTTACAATTGTATTATCCTTGTATCAATCCTGCTTTTTTCAGCAGTTTACGATTCTTACGCTTATGGATTAAGTTATAGGCATAGCTATAAATAATCGGCAGAATCAACAGGGTAAGGATGGTGGAGGTAACCAGACCTCCGATCACCACAATAGCCAATGGCTTCTGGGTTTCAGAACCCACACCAGTACTGATCGCGGCCGGGATAAGACCAATAGCAGCCATCAGTGCAGTCATCACTACCGGGCGAATGCGGGATACAACGCCCTGGTGTATTGCTTCATCCAGGTGCATTTTAGCCTCCAGGTTTTTACGGAACTCTGTAATCAGGATTACCCCGTTCTGTATACATACCCCAAACAGTGCAATAAACCCGATACCGGCAGAGATACTGAAATTCATATGGGTAACATGCAGGGCCAGTATACCTCCGATCAATGCGAACGGTACATTCATAATCGTCAGCAAGGCATCTTTTGCATTGCCGAATGTGACGAACAGGATCATAAAAATACCCAGTAAACAAAGCGGCACGACATTACTCAGTGTATTACCGGCTCTCTGTGCATTTTCAAATTCACCATTCCAGGTCATCGTATAGCCCTGTGGCAATTTGATGTTTTTAGCAACGAGTGCCTGTGCTTCTTTAATCGTACTACCCAGATCACGACCACGGATAGAGAACTTAACCGGGATATAGCGGGAGTTATTGTCCCGATACACGAAACTAGCGCCTATCAAGGATTTGGAGGTACTGATCTCACTGATCGGGATCTTGGCACCGTCCTGTGTCGGCACCATCAGTCGGGCAATTTTATCATCCGCATCACGGAACTCTTTGGCATAGCGTACCCGAATATCAAACTTGCGCTCGCCTTCGTACAGCTGTGTAGCGGCTTTACCACCAATCGCCATTTCGATCACCGAGTTGGCATCCTGAATATTCACACCATACATAGCCATTTTTTGCTGGTCCAGTTCTATACGGTACTCGGGCTGTCCGAGGTTACGCAATACCCCCAGATCTTCGATACCCTGCACTTTCTTCAATTGGTCCATTACTTTATTGGACAAGGAGTCCAGTGTATTAAAGTCCTGACCGAAGATTTTAACCGCGAGCGCCGCCGGAACACCTGCTACAGCCTCATCTACGTTATCACGGATCGGCTGAGAATAGTTGTATAATACACCCGGTATTTTGCTGAGCTGATCATTCATCTTGTCTACCAGATTATCGGTAGTAACTCCTTTAGGCCAGTCTTCTTTTTGTTTAAGGTCTACTGCAATCTCTACATTGAAGAAGCCTTTAGGATCGGTACCATCTACGGTACGGCCTACCTGTGCCAGTGTATGATTTACCTCCGGAAACTTCTCAATAATTTCCATCATCTTACGCGCCACTTCATTACTCTGGTCTAGTGATGAGCTCATGGGCAGCTGTGCTTTTACCCATAAAGCACCTTCATCCAGCTCCGGCAGGAACTCAGAACCCAGAAATTTGGCTGACCCAAAAGACAGGGCCATAAATACCAGTGCAGACAGGAAGCTCACTTTAGGATGCGCATAGGTCCAGCGGAATGCACGTCCTATATACTTTTCAAAGAAATGTACGACCACATTATGCTTCTCTTTTACATTCTTACGCAGCAGTACACTGGACAATGCCGGCACCAGGGTAAGGGTATACAAAAGCGCACCCAGCAAGGCGAAGCCGAGGGTAAAGGCTAATGGAGAGAACATTTTACCTTCTACTTTCTGGAAGGCAAAAATCGGGATCAGACAGGTAATGATAATCAGTTTGGAGAAGAAAATGGACTTACCCATTTCTGTTCCCACCTGCTTGAACAAGCCTAGCTTAGCCAGTTTATTAAAGCGCTCCATGCCGACTTCTCTTGACTTGTGATCGAGGGCTACAAATATCCCTTCGACCATAACGACGGCACCGTCGATAATGATACCAAAGTCTACCGCTCCCATCGATAGTAAGTTTGCCGACATTCCACGCATGCGCATGAGCATAAAGGCAAATAATAAAGAAAGCGGCACAATGATACCTACAATAAGCGTGGTGCGCCAGTCTGCCATAAAGATGAGTACGATCAGCGTTACCAGAACAATACCTTCAACCAGGTTATGCAATACCGTATGCGTTGCATACTCCATCAGATGGGTACGATCATAGAAGGGTACGATCTTAACATCTTTGGGCAGGATATTATTATTCAGTTCGTCTACTTTGGCATGGATCAGGTCCAGCACTTCTTTGGCATTTTCACCTTTACGCATCACGACAATACCTTCTACTACATCGTCATTATTATCGAGATGAACCTGCCCCAGGCGCGGCTTTTCGGTCTCTACGACCTTAGCCACATTCTTTACCAGGATGGGTACGCCATTGGCCTTGGTGACAATAATATTATTGATCTCATCAATATTATTCAGCAGACCAATACCGCGTACGATATAGCTCTGTCCATTCTTTTCGATCACATCGCCACCAACATTGATATTACTTTTATTCACCGCTTCATACACATCCAGGGCCGATAAACCATAGTTGGCAATATCCTGAGGGTCTACCCTTACTTCGTAAATTTTCTCTCCGCCACTGAAGGTATTTACATCAGCCACACCGGGTATAGACTTGAACTTGCGGTCCAGCACCCACTCCTGTATGGTGTTGAGCTCACGGATGTTTCGTGTTTTACTCTTCAGTATATAACGGTACACCTCTCCTGTAGGACCGTATGGCGGCTGCACATCGGGCGACGCGCCATCGGGCAGGTCGGCTCCTCCTATACGGCTCATGACCTGCTGGCGGGCAAAGGCATCATCTACATGATCATCAAAGATGAGGCGGATATAGCTCAGACCAAAGGATGAGGTGGAACGCAGGTTGATCTTGCTTTGCACCGAATTTAACTGTGTTTCCAGTGGTATGGTTACGAAGCGTTCTACCTCTTCTGCACTGCGGCCGGGCCACTGTGTGATGATAATGATCTGGGTATTGGTGACATCGGGAAATGTCTCGATGGGTGTTTTGGTATAACTTACATACCCGATTATAGCCATGACTGCTGTCAGGAAAAACACCAGGTATCTGTGTCTGAGGGAAAAGTGTATAACCCCCTTGATTACTTTATTCATGTGGAAAATATTTTTAAACTGCCGCGGGACTGGTGTACCGGGCATTGTTTGTGATAGATACGATACGGTACCTTAATATTTCTGTAGTTCTTCAAAAAGCAGGGACTGGTATTTAGTCACTACTTTCTGTCCTAATTTCAGGTCTTCTGACTGGATGAATGTGAGGTCATCTGCCTTCTTGATGACATGCACCTCTACGATCTGCAGGTCATCTTTGGCATTAAACACCACGACATAGTTTTTACTGTCGACTGATATCAGGGAACTGGTAGGAATACAGGTCGCCATACTTCCTTCTGTATTTTCCACAATTACTTTTACAAACATTTCCGGTTTCAGCAGCAGGTCTTTATTGGCCAGGCTTATTCTTACCGCCATAGATTTATTCTCGGGGTCCAGCACATCGCCTACTTTTTCAATCTTTCCTTCAAACACTTTATCCGGGTAAGACATCGGTATGATCTTTACGCTATAGCCTTGTTTTACTTTCGGAATGTCGGACTCATACACATTGGCATTTACCCAAACATTGCTCAGGTTCGATACGGTGAAAATATTCTTACCATCATCAGAACGGATGAAAGCGCCTGTGGTAGCGTTTTTAGCCACTACATAACCATCTATCGGGGAGGTCAGGGTATAATTACCGCTCTGTGTAGCACCGCTACCACCATTAATGCTGATCTCTGCTTTGATGCGATTGGCCTGTGCCAGTGTTTTCTGGTAGTTTTGCTTTGCTTCTACATATTCCCGTTCGCTGCTGATACCGTTTTTGTACAGGTTCTCTGCACTTTCCATTTCTCTTTTAGCAATCGATATATCGGCATTGGCGCTGTTCAGGTCGCTATAGCTACCGGCTACATCGGCACTTTTGATGACGGCCAGTACCTGGCCTCTGTGTACAAAATCGCCCAGAGACACCGTAGTAGAGACGATCTGTCCACTGCTGCGGGGAAATATATTCACTACATTATTCTCATTGAAACTTACGCTACCGGTAAGGGTCAGCTGATCCACTACCGTACTGGTGCGTACAGAGTCCAGCTTTATCATGTTCATCATCGTGTCACTGATGACGTATTTTTTATTGGTATTATCCTGTGGTTGTTCTTTACTGCCGCAGGCGGTAGCCCATACCAGCATGCATAATACGGGAATGCTTATCTTAAAATTCATGGTTATTATTTTGTTTTGGGGGAAATAAATTATTTAACAAGATCCGCACCGGACTGGAAGTTCAGTTCTTCCTTGGCCAGTTGCAATTGCAGGGCCAGGTTGGATTTCTGGCTCATTACATCCAGGTATGCCTGGTGGTAATCGATAAACTCTACAAGGCTCAGCTGACGCTGCTTATAGCTTTGCACGATATTGTCATACAAGGCATCATAGTCTTTGTAGAATACATCCTGGTTATCGGCATTCATCTTCTGTACCGCAACCAGTTTGTTGTATGCTGCGGCAACATTGTTTTGCAGGGCTATACGTTTATTATCTACTACAGCCTGCTGAGACCTGATCTGGAATTGAGCGGCCTTGATATTACCCTGGTTACGGTTGAATACCGGTATAGGAATACTCAGTCCCAGCCCCCAGTAATTAGGCGTATAGTTACTATTCTGATCAAAATTGGGAGAGATGGTCAGATCCGGTATGGCCATGGCTTTCTGTACTGCCAGGTTTTGAGTAGTACCGGTCAGCCGGTAATTTTCGATTTTAAACTCCGGGTTATATTCTATTGCGGTACTCATGGCCTCCTGAAGCTGAGGCAGTATCACCTTATTGTTTATCTGCTCAGATGGGATCAGCACGTTTTGCGGGCCGGTTTGCAGCAAGGTGCGCAGGCTAGCCTCCAGGTCTTCGATCTGCTGGTTATTATCCGCTATTTTCTGGTGCAGCGTCAGCTGTAATGCCTGCAGACGCAACAAATCTTTACGGGCAATATTACCGGCCTGTAATTGAGCCTGCATCCCTTTGACCAGCTGGTCCAGGTGGCCATCTTCTTCTGCATATAAACGGGAGAGATTCAGTGCCTGAATCAGCGTATAATAGTTATTCCGTAACTCGAGCTTCAGCGTACGCATGAGGTCGATAAACTGCCAGTAGGTAATTGTTGCATTGGTACCCGCCAGCGCTACATTTTTGGATCTTTTACCCCCAAGTTGTATCAGCTGCTCTACCTGTACCAGAACCTGGCCTCTCGGTGTACCATCGGGGTTAACCCCATGCTCGAAAAAGCGTCGATTGGCATACACATTCTGATCCGTACTCAGTACGGGATTATCCCAGAGCCTGGCCTGTGTGATCAGGGCGCTATCTGCATTGACCTGGTAATGCTGTGCCAGTAGTAATAAGTTTTTTTCTAAGAAGGTCTGCTCTACCTCGTTCAGGTTGACGCGAAGCGTATCGCTGGTTTGAGCATAGGTACGCGCACTGCATACCCACAGAATGAACATTGCTATAGCAAAGCTCATAAATGATGTGTGTTTCATTTAATTTAATCGTATTAATACAGAATACTGGTCTGCCTCTGGTTGGAGACAAACATGAACAGAAAGGCATACGCAATGCGCGGCCTTCGATATCAGATTAAATTAAGCTTTGGGAGGGGGAGGATTGATCTCTTTATAGTAAAGAAAATCGTATTGATCGGTATACTCTGTATAGTTTACAGGAGCATGAGCCGGCATGGGTTGCAATTCAAATTTTTTGATTTCCTGTATGGCTACATCAAAAAACTTGGCGGTTTTGGTGATGTGCTTGATAGGATGATGATGGCCCGAGTCTTGTTCAGGGAAGGCATTTACCTGGCCAAAGGTGATCTCCACAATATACTCCAGTACAGAGTCGATCTGGTTGAACATAGATACCTTGTGTCCTTTGCCGTCTTTGACTTTAATATAAAACCCCGAACTATAGACGCTCATATTCATGATCTGAAGCGCCAATAGCATCACGATGAACTTCTTGCTCAATATGCGGAATTTCCTGGTCAAGTTCGGAATGGGCTTTTGGTAATTTGGTACAAATGTAGAAACAGTTGAGGTTAATTCCTAGTTAACACACTGTTATGTAACATTTTGATTTTTTTACTAATCAGCAAATATAACAGTTTAACTCAAGTATGAATACAGAATGCTTTTTTTAACAAAAAAAATCGCGACAGGACTAAAAACAAACAGGCCAGATGCGCTGCTCCGGCCTGTTCAGGTTACACTCCTCTACTATTTGAAACAAATCAAACACTAAAACTAGAATCCTCCTTGTTTTAATCTTTATGTAAAAAAATGGCTTATTTATACCGGCACCAAAAAGTACCGTACTATACGAATATAGTATATGAACTTTCCGAAGACGGGGGGCCAAAACAAGCCCGCCTGCGGTATCGCAGGCGGGCCGTTCTGTGTATTAAAGTATGTGCAATGTCAATGTATAGCTTATTCTTTAATCACTTTATGACTACTCCTCATACCATTCTCTTTCACTACAGAAATGATGTATAAGCCTGGTGCATAGTGTCCCATATTCACCATGTGGCTGCTCACATTTTCCGTTTTGATGGTTACCATCACCTGTCCGGTAGCATTTGTAATCACAATTTTGTTGCTGCCATTCAGACCCTGAATCCATAACTCGCTGCGCACCGGATTAGGCAGGATGCGGATCACACTTTCGGTCTGTACAAAGCCTACCATTTTAACCGGACTATATACATAGTTACCGTCAAAGTCTGTTTGCTTCAGGCGATAGAAGTTATTGCCGTTCACCGGATCTTTGTGCGTGTAAGAATAGCTTAAGGCGACATCACTGTTACCGGAAGCAGCCAGGCTGTTTACAAAACCAATCGTATTCCAGTTGCGGGCATCAGTACTGTGCTCTACAGCAAAACCTTTGTTGTGCTGCTCGCTGGCGGTAGTCCAGTCTAATACCACACTACCCTGCGCTTTGGTTGCAGTAAAAGTGGTCAGCTGAACCGGTAGTACCGTTTGTACATTTTCTGTCGAAGAAAGGTATACAAAGCTGGAGAAGGAATTGATATTATGGAACTCAACATAATTCACCCCATTTTCTACTCCGGTTGCATCAGGTGTGATCGCAATGGCTTTACCCGCCAGGAATACACCGTCATTATACACATCGGTCAGCACAGAATCAGCATTACCTTCATACTTAAACCAGCTATTGGTTACCGCACCCGGTACAATAGTTGCATTTAATTCGGTCTGGCTGTAGTATACTCTGACTTTACCGGTTGAGATTGCTCCGGTGTTACCGTTTAAGACAGTAGTAATACGAGGCATCAGGTTGGTTGTGCGGGTACCATCGTCGTAGCCGATACCTTCAGGCGTAATCACTACATCAAAGTTATTTAACTCTGTAGTGGTATATCCGGCCATACCCAGCAGTTTCTGCGTTGCATTGCCCATCTGGTTAAACATTACCCATTCTCCTACGCCACAGTTATTGTTATACTGGTCTGTAGTTTCAGTTACCGCAGGCAGGTATACTACGCCGTTAGCCAGAGGGGTCAGTTTCGCAAATGTAAAGAAGCTGGTTCCGTTAGGGAAAGCATGCGCTACATCATAATCTGTTCCGTTTACCGTAAGCGGTACAACTGTCAGATTGCTGGTAAATGTACTATCGCTGGCAAATAAGATTGCATAGCTGCCGCAAGCATCACCTAATGGTAGTGTAGTAGTACCTACTGAAGCGACAGGGAAGCGGATCAGCATTTCGTTAGCCACATTAGTATTCTGTACTTTCCATACACGATTCATACGACGGGCATTATTGGTACCGCCTGAATAGTTAAATGCAGTATAGGTACCTGCTGTATTAGTCATCGCTTGCGTATTGCCATTGTCACCCCATAACAGGAACTGGCCATCTGCAAGTGTTGCCGGGTTCAGATCATTAGTTGAATCAATTTCACCCAGACCCATGATTACCTGTCCGTTGGTATTGGCCATCTGGCTGCGGCTTTGTTTCTGCAGCAGCGCTGAGATATAATCATAACCCACACCAGCCACATTGTTGTAATAAGTCGCATTAGTTGCTGCATTCCATACTACTACATTCTGTGAAGTAGTATAGTTGTTGCTGTTGTTCAGGGTAATACCATATTTAATAGCCAGGTAAGATTCTACTTTATTTCTTTCTGCAGCACTGATATTACCATTGCCATAAATGATTACCTCACCGAGGTCACCGGTAAAGCCGGCATTATCACTACCATTGCTGGAGAATTGTGTAGAACCGAATGCATGGCCACCGTTGAACTGACCTCTTGCGGTGTTGGTACCGGCTGTACCATTTGCAGCGCCATTCAATCCTTTGGATACATCGAGATCACTGAATTTATTGTACATGATGCTCGGGCTATTCGTGGAGTACACGATATTACCCGGATTAGCCAGGTACCTGTTGCTGTATGCAGTATTCATACGCTCTATACGCTGATCTGCCAGGATACCAATACCATCCCAGTAGTTAATGCTTCCGTTCTGGTCTGCATTATTCACGAGGGAGCTAAAGATCCTGCCATTGCCTCCAGGTGATACCCCTTCCTTGGTCAGGGTGAAGATGTCGTAGTTCAGGTTGGTAACGGTTTGCACGTTCAGGTTACCCAGTGATTGGTTTGCAGTGGTAAACTTGATACCAGGGTTGTAGTTAAAATATGTGCTGCTTCCTTGTGCAGAAACCGGTTGTGCATTATCTCCTAATTGAGCAGAGACTGTGCCGGCGGTAAAGTCGGTCCAGGAAGTCACACTCGAACCTACTGCATTTGCTTCTGCAAATTTATCGGCTCTGTACCAGTAGCTAAGGTTATTGGTAACCCCACCCGGTGCCTGAATAAAGGCTGCAAAAGTGAAGTACTGGCCATTGGCAAGTGTAACATCTGCATAGTTATAGTCTACGCCATTCACTACCTGGCTGTTGGCCATATCAGTGATCACATCGGAAGAAGTGATGGTCGTATCGGTGCTCTGGATCAGCTTCAGGTTAGCATACCCTTTAGGCCATGCAACCCTTACGGTTCCTACAGCACCAGTATTCTGTACTTTCCAGATCGATCCGAAACGATAGTTAATGCCTGATATACCGGCAATAGACACCGTCGGTGCTTTGGCCAGGTTGTTATCGCCCCAGATCAGGAATTGCCCGTTGGTCAATAATCCTGTATTAGCCGCATTAGTACTTTCTAGGCCGGTAGTACTCACCAGTACCTGTTGACCGGCATTTACACTTTTCGATTGTTTTTGGTTTAAAGAACCTACGTCATCTCTACCAATACCGGCAATACTATAATTATAGCCAACATTCGCAGTAGTCGCATCCCATACGACTGCGTTGGAGGAGTTTACATAGTTCTGCGCACTGGTCTGATCCAGGGTAATTCCATACTTTAATGCCAGATAACTATGGATTCTGGACAGATCTGCATTGGTCATATCACCACCGGTCGGATTGTGATACAATACTACTTCAGCAATATCCCCGCTAAAGTTATCTCCGGTTGTACCGTCTGCACCTATATATGCACCGGTAGTCGGCAGCGAATAGTTACCTCCGGTATAAGGATATGGTGAAGGATACACTTTCATCAGACCATTATAGAACCCTCTCTGGTTAGCAGGGCTGCCGGTTTTAGGTAATATGGCAGAATAGATGCCAAAGTTATTCGGAGTTGCTATCGCTGCAGCGGCTGTATTGTAGTTGTTGCCAATGGCAGGGATTGCAGTATTACCACCTGCACCGGAATAGAAGAATCCATCATCATTACCGGCTACAGCAACCAGACAACGGGTCGCGGTATTGCGTTGCGGGTTTCTGGCAACTACTATATAGTGAACAGAACCGGCTGTATTTAAGTAAGCCGTAGTATTGTTACGTAAATAGTTGTTTGTACCATCAAAACTAACGGTAGGGTTAAAGTTCCAGGTGCTGGTATAAGTTGTCTGATCATTATAAGGCAGTACCGCAGTACCACTTGGTGTCAGATTCACTGCATTGGTGGTGGTGGTAGCCCATTCTGTAACCATTTTATTTGCATCTGTGGTCACACCGTTATCGGCTTTGTACCATAAGGAAAGATCGGTACCGACACCACCGGGACCAGCAATATATCCTCCGAAAGTGAAGTACTGTCCGTTTGCCAGCGTTACATCAGCATAGTTATATGCCACACCATTTATGGTCTGCGTATTGGTACTCATATCTGTTCTGGTATCAGTGTCATCAAATACTGCGTCTGTACTTTGTATCAGCGTAATATTTACAATACCGACAGGCCAGGCTATACGTACAGCGCCTACGGCATTGGTGTTCTGAACCTTCCAGATGGCCGCAAAACGCAGATTCAGCTGAGGAATGCTAGGATAGGCAAAAGAGGAAGAAAGCGCTTTAGCCAGACCATTGTCGCCCCACACCAGGTACTGGCCATTAGTCAGGGCAGCACTGTTTGATGCATTGGTATTGGCAAGACCTGTAGTACCGATCAATACTTGTGTACCAGGATTAGTGCTCCAGGACTGCTTTTGATGCAATGCGCCTTTATCGTCTCTGACAATACCTGCGATATTATTATTATAGCTGGTATTCAGTGTTGTATCCCAGAAAACGGTGGTACCATTGCTAGCCACATAGTTATGTTTCAGCGTAAGTCCGTATTTAATACCTACATAACTGCGTATTCTTTGTTTTTCTGCCTCGGTCAGGTCTCTCTGGTAAGCGATTACCTCGCCGATAAGCCCGTTTCTTACTTCTGGCTGTGATCCCAGAATACTACCATTTGCATGTAAGGCATTACCTGCAGCAAAGGTGTTGTTTACGGTATCCAGCTGACCATTTTTACCATATTTGATACCTGAAGTACCCACTGTAAAGGAGATGTCATCAAGATACATTCTGTTCAGGGACAAAGCAGGGAAATTCGCTGCTGTAGTATAAGGATATATTACAACATTATTACCTAGCTTAGTGACTGTCGGTGCGTTAGCGTTAGTCAGGCTAGCCGTCGTGGTTGTACCGCCAAAACCCAGGATATCGCTGTAACCACCTGCATCTTTACTAACTGTTGCCGTAAAAATAGTACTATTGGTTCCGTTTGCAGTGTATGGTTTACCGGATGGTACGACCATAAAACGGGCATCGGCACCAGTTGTACCGAAGTCAACCGCTGGATTAAAGTTATACAATGCCGTTGCTATAAATGGCTGACGGCTTGCATTCGTTTGTGTATAGTTATTATTATTTCCGGAAAGGTCTGCCCAGTTATTAATTGCGAAACCTGTATCGGACCTTAACCATACCCTCAGGTCCAGACTTACACCACCAGGGCAGTTCAGCTGCGCTGCAAAAGTAAAATACTGACCGTTGGTAAAGGTTACATCTGCATAATTGTACACCACCCCGTTTATAGTGGTGGTGTTAGCCGTCATACCGGTAATCGTGTTGCCAGTTGCAAACGTCGCATCTGTACTCTGGATCAGGCTCAGGTTCGTTAATCCCTGTGGCCAGGCCACTCTTACTGTTCCTACAGCACCCGTATTCTGCACCTGCCAAACAGCAGCAAAGCGATGACTAAGATCGCTTCCGGCAAAGACAACACTAGGAACTTTGGACAGTCCGTTATCGCCCCAGATCAGGTATTGACCATTGCTCAGTCCGCTTGCATTTGCGGCATTGGTATTAGCCAGACCTGTAGTACCAATCAGCACCTGTGGGCCCGTGTTGGTGCTCCAGGATTGCTTTTGGTGCAATGCGCCGTTATCATCGCGGGCTATACCGGCAATATTATTTTTATAAGCGGTATGCGATGCAGCAGCCCATACGGTAGCACCAGCTGCGTTCTTATAATCTTTAGTACCGCTTGCATAGGTAGTACCATATTTTATAGCCAGATAGGTTTCCAGCTGATCCATCTGAGCAGCAGTAAGCCTGTCTTCAAAAACCAATATTTCATTCAGCTGGCCGCTGAATGAACCATAGTTATCATCGGCACCGATACGCAGATTGCGTGCGCCGGTACTCTGGTTGGCATTATTCAGTTGAGATCCGAGATAATCGGCCCGGTCACCGTTCATGGATACAGTTGCGGCAGCATAGTTTACATTAGTACCGCCACCATTCTGCCATCCCGATCCGGCATTAAAATACATATTTGCCTTCAGTGCATTGGGGCTCAGGCCCTGGTATCCTGGTCCGCCGGTGAAGAACAGCACCTGGTTTGTGTTTGAAAAAAGGTGTAGTCCCGGATAATCCATAGAAGAATGGAAACCGAGAAAGCCGTTTCTTTTCAAAACATTTACATAACCCGCTGCATAGAGCGACCCGTTGACCCGGTCAATGATGTTGACGCCGGTACCCGCACTGAACTGCATCCAGTCATTGCTGCCGTCAAATGTAACGGTAGGGTTAAAGTTGGCAAGTGTAGTGCTTGCGGAAAACACAGGTCTGCTGCCTGCTGTTGACTGAATCAGGTTAAACCCTGTGCCCTGGAATTCGTTCCATTGCTGTACGGTCGCGTTATTCCCGGCAGTGGTGATGCCGGCATCCGAAAACAGGCTGGATGTTACATCCGCACGATACCATGCCGTAACCGGTACGCCACCAGGATTCTGCGCCAGTGCCGGCAAACCGAATGCGAGGTTAGCCGCCAGTACGCTCCAAAGTAGATTTTGTTTCATAGAAAAAAATTTGAGTAATGCGTAAAAGGTGAATACAAGCACAGCAGCGGTTTACTGATACATAGATGCCATCTGAAAAGACAGCCATCATAACATTTTATGCGGAGCCACTGTGTATTTTTCAAGGTGTTGTACATCAAAAGTAGACCGAGAAACAAAGGCGGTTAAAAAATTACGGACAAGTCGAATTACCTTATTGAACATCCCGCAACCAGGTATTGACACCATGTACAGAACAGCTTTTCCGGCATGAGCAGAAGACAAAAACAGCCTAAGGATCAGGTGGAATATGATCAGTACATAATATTTTAATTATTGAATTAGACCGAATTAGTATACTTTCGGCCATGCCGGCATGGAAAAAATGCTTCGGATGTGTATCTTTCATCCATTATTGGCACAAAACATATTGTACTTGTTCAATATTTATATTCAGAAAACACAATCAGATTCTTCGGGAATACCCCGAGTCCTTACCTTTATGACCTGAATTAAATATTGACCGATTAAAGTACTTCAATTCATTAATACAGTCATTTTTATGTTTGCAACAGCAACAGTTACTCAGCACAGAAAAAAAAAGATGAGAAGTACTATCGACCTTAGTCGCAGACAAGGATTGATGGGATTGGTATTTATGTTGGCATTTATGCTGGCGGGCACCGGCAGATCATTTGGTCAAAAAGCAGAAGATTCCGCGACCAGGGTAGTAACCGGTTTTTATACCCGCTATCAGAAGGGTAAGCTGGCAGAAAAAGATTACCTGGACTCTGTTAGTAAAACGATGCGGCAGCTGCTGTCAAAACATATTTTCTTCGAAAACAAGGACCTCCTGGTAATGCTCAGCCCTTACCGGAAAGTAATATGGAACAATCATCATGATGAATTATACAAACAAGAATATTATGCAATTCTGAGCAACCAGGCCAAAATGTCCGGTAGAGATGGGGAGATGTTATATTATGCTGAAAAGATGATGGGCGAGGTAAAAGAACAGAAGGGAAGTAGTTTTATAACGCCACTTACTTTTCTTGTTGATTACTATAACAGTAAAAATGCCTATCACCGTACACTGGAATTATACCGTAAAAACAGAGCATCTATACTAAGCTTACCGGAAGCTGTAAAGAACCATGAGCTGGATAGTGTGCTATTGACAAGAACGAGCAATTTGCTGAATTACCTCGGCCATGCAGCTTATCGTAAACAGGACATGGCTATTGCGGCCGAAATAGATTCAACTGTTGCAAGGGAACTAGCATATGCGCAGGTGATAAACAGTACTAACCTGGATGCCATCTACCGTCTTAAGGACACGCGTATACAGCTGCTTTACAGGAAAGGAATAGCGCTGAAATCACCTTCCATCATATGGAATGCGATTAGGCAAATGGAGGCCTTAGCTGAAGAGCCCCAGACCCCGGAATACATCAAGGAGCATATAAAGTTTGCATTGATTGATTATAAAACTATTTTCTTCCTGGAACAGCGTAATATAGACAGTGCCAATTACTATGTAGACCTTATAGCACAACAGTTCAACCAAACCACGAACCCGTATGATGCGTACATGGTTGCTAAATATAAAGCGCGCGCGCTGTACAACCAGGGAAAATACAAGGAGAGCACAGATACGCTGCGCAGGGCAATTGAACTTATTGAGGAATTTGTGGGTAATTCTGCATCAGATGCCAGCGATATGATGTATGCTCGGGCCAAAGTAGAAGATCAGCAGATTGTACTGGCTGAGGCTGAGGCTAAGCAAAAGAGAACAGATCAGCTGCTATTATTGATCGGGGCAGGCGCTGTACTGCTGCTGCTGGCTGGTGTTTCCGCTTTTGTGATTATTCGGCAGCGGCAACAGGCAAAATTTCTGGAGTTTAAACTTAACCTTGCCCGGAATATTCACGATGAGGCTAATCCGGCACTGTTATATGCTAAAACCCTGGCAAAAGCTAAACGGGCGGGAGAAGGCCTGTCTGACAAGAGTGAACTGGAACTGCATATCGATCATACGATGGAATTGATACGCAGTCTGGCGCATGACCTGAAATCGGATAAACAATATTCTGTAGCAGATCTGATCAGCAATATCAGGGAGACACTGGGAAAGTTGAGTATCGTAGGTGAATTTCAATACCAGATACATGAAAAAGTGGATGATAAACGTTTTTTAAGCCATTACCAGTTTTCTCAGCTGAAAGCAGTATTACAGGAGTGTATTACGAATACACTGAAACATGCAGCATTCAGCAGGATCGATCTCTTTTTCAGCAACCAGAAAGATAAACTGAATATCAGTTATAAAGACAATGGAAACGGATGGTCGGAGCAATCGTCCAATGGTATCGGGCTCGACAATATGACGCAGCGCATTCAAAAGCTGAATGCGGATGTTACGATAGACAATAACTATCCTGAAGGATACCAGATCGATCTTTCGGTAAAATTACATTAAAACAGACCGGAGTTCCGCAGGGGATCATGACCGGGGCAGTAAACAACAGACAATGGAACCCTCAAAATATAATAAAGTGCTGGTGATCGACGATCACAAAATGGTAGCCAATGGTATAAAACTGGTTATCGGAGACCTCTATAATCATTTTTATATGGCGTACGAAGGGGCTACAGGTATGAGCCTGGCCCTCCAACATTTTCCGGACCTGGTGATCGTTGACTATACCCTGCCCGACACGACCGGTGATCTGCTGGCAAGAGAATTAAAGTTTAAATTACCGGAAACAAAGATTCTGGCATACTCTTTTTCTTATGCTCCCGATGCCATCCTGCGTATGTTACAGGCCGGTGTAAACGGTTATGTGATCAAGAAAGAGGATGATGAGGAATTTATTAAAAGTGTGCACCTGCTCATGAGCGGGAGGGATTATTTTTGCAAAGAAGCCCGCAACCATATCATTAACCGTTTTTCGGATGCGAATGATGAACTGGCCATGAAACATTTGATCGCCAATACCAAGTTTTCCGGCAAGGAACTGGAACTGATCAAACTACTGTGCAGACAGATGACTACAAAGGAAATCGGCAATCACCTGTTCTTATCGGAAAGAACGGTGGAACAATACAGGAGTAATATCTCTAAACGTATAGGGGCCAGGAATCTGGCCGGAATTATTAAGTTCGCACTGCAGAACGGTATTGTCCAGCTTGACGAATTATAAATCGTATCCTCAAAAAAGGAGTAATGCTGTTGTATCATCAGCCATAGGGTTAATCGTACAACAGCATTACTTATTTACTTATTCTTAGCCTCTTCGTCCATCAGGGCCTGATCGGCTTTCTTCTTAAAGTTACGGGCAAATTCTTTGAATTCTGCAGCCAGTGCTTCGTTGCGTGTTGCACGGGTAAAGGTATCAGCCATAGTCATCATTGTCTGGAAGAAGAAGTCATTCATCTCATCAACCATCATACGCTTAGTCCACAAATCAATGCGCATTGCCGTTTTCTCCTGTCCGTCCCATAAAGACAGGAACATCGCTTTAGCCGGACTAGGTTCTCCGTTGGTGCCTGATGCATGCCAGTCGATATGTTCCGGCATTTTATCATTATCCAACATTACATTTATATTGATACTGTGTTTGTTGTTACTCATAATTTACTGTGTTTTGCGCTGCAAAGTTGCTATTTTTTTTTCAGTTTTCAGACAATTTCTACATCTGTCTGGTCAATCCAGCCTTCCATGCCATTGGCCAGGCGTACCAGCACCTTACCCTCTTGGGGATTACCGAGTACCTTCAGTACTGTACCTTCGGGCACACTCATCTTGGGTTTGCCCATATCGCCGGATTCATACAGAAATGCCTGTGAGGACAGCACCACCCCTTCGGCATTGTCCTTACCCTGGCGATAGCCCGTGAAGGCAAAGCTAATGATCAGTACCCATATAACAGTACTGAGACTCAACCAGCGATAGCCAAAGCGGATGGTGCCTGTAATGATCCGGTAGACCACAAAGAGCACCAGCAGAAAACCAAGCAGGGCAGCTATAGCCCATGCATTGGCCGGTATCTTATGGAGTACCGCATGATACCAGCGCATAAAAAAGATCTCTTTCAATACAACTGGTGCTCCGGGTGTTTTGCTGTGGATAAAGGCAATATTTTCCCTGGCCTCCTTATTAGATGCATTCAGCTTTAAGGCCCTTTTATAATTCAGTACTGCCTTGCCCTGCTCACCATTTTTATAATATGCATTCCCCAGGTTGTAATACACAACATCACTGGCCCTGTGTTTTGTTACAATTGCTTCATAATGCTCCGCAGCATTACGGTACTGATGTGCGGCGTAAGACCGTGTCGCTTCATTCCAGTCGCGGACCGCTGTTTCATCCTGTGCCCAGCCTATCGCCCAACCCAGCACCAGCAGTACAGTTACTATCGCTTTCCTCATCATTTCTTTTTAAAATAGGTTTCATAAATACCAATCAGGTTACCGGCTTCATCTACTGTAGCCTGTCTTTGCTGCTGCCCGCCTTCAGGACTATACAGGGCCATTTCACATTCTGTGATCAATGCTATTGTTTTTTGTACCTGCTCTTCTGCAATGCCCCGAAAACGCAGCTTCTGTGCTATATTTTCTTTGCTGAGGCTGCTGATCGGCAAGGCCAGTTTATCGCTCAGGTATAGCCATATGGCTTTGGAGACCTCTTCATAAAATATAGTATTACTACTGTGCTGCTGTGCATTGCGTGCTGCGGCAAGACGCTTCCAGGCTTCTTTATTGGCCTGTCGGGCACGAAACACTGTTGCGTGCTGCAGTCTGTACTGCCTGCGCCGGTGCTGTGCGATCAGGAATCCAAGCCCGATCAACCCTGCCATATACAACAACCAGTAGTACGGCTGTTGCCATAGCAATGTATGCTTATCTTTAAAAGCCGGCATTTTACTAACCGGTCCATGTATATCTTTCATCTGCGCCACACCACTACCCTGGCTGCCGGCTGCTTTTGTACCTTGTGCTACGGACAGGGTAAAGGATTCTGTCTGCAGTGTTTTATAAGTACCGGAACCGATGTCAAAATAACTGATCTGTATCGGGGCTATGGTATAATTACCCGCACTGTCTGCACTTACCTGGTACAGGAATTTTCTCGAACCCAGCAGTTTCGGCATGAGGTCTGAAATAGAATCGCGGGACTCCGGATCGGTTGTATGTAATCCAGAAGGAAGGCTCAGCACCGGGGCATTGATCAGTCCTATGTTTCCACTACCATTTATCGTTAACACCAGTTGGGCCACCTCATCAGTTGACATGCTGCTGCGGCTGAGTGATGCAGATAAGACAAACTGCCCTACACCACCCGAGAAATCTGCAGGTTTACCGGCTGGCAGCGGCTTTACCTCAATATCTACCGCGGGGCTTTCAATCTCGGCCTGTATAGTCTGCGGTATATAACGGTTACCGCCAACTGCAGCAGCCACTTCTACCATACCTTCTGCCTTGGCAGGATCCAGTCGCAGGAGGCCACTCTGCTGGGGAAACAAAGCTGTTTTCCGCAGCACGAATACATTATATCGCTTCCCGTTAAAATTTTCCTGTACCGGATTCATATCCGGTTCTCTCTGCTGATCCTGAGACCAGAAGCCATTCAATACCGGCAGGGAGGTGGGCGATAAAGACATGCGCAGCCGGGTATATAGTTTATACACTACGTTGATCTGCTGACCCAGATAGGGATTTTTGTTATCTACTTCTGCACGGATAAAAATATTGTCTTTAAGGTGTGCTTCTGTCAATCCGGCTACATCTACAGAAGGGAGCTCCTGCCGTGGTTCCTCCTCTTCTCCGAATGACTGCTGTAGCATTTGCTGCCGTCGGCTGCCCTGAGAGGCGACCAATATACGTACAGGGTTCGTCCTTATCTCCTGGCCGCGCTGTGTGCGGATGCCCGCAGAGCCGATGGTAAAGGTTCCTTGCCTCAAAGGTTGCAGCACATAGGTATAGCTCACCATATTCTCCTGGGTGGTATGCCCGTTAATGGTGACTACATTGTTACTATAGCTTTCTCCGGGTCCGTCCAGCACCCTAAAATCCCTGAGGGCCGGCTCCAGGAACGTAAACCGCTCTGTCGGATTAGATATCGTAATTGTGAGCAGAAACTGTTCCTGCACCCCTACAGTATTACTGCTTACCTGTGCAGAGACGGTGGTGCCCTGAGCAACAGCATTAATACTACTGAGCAACAGCAACACAAGACCCGCAAATACTCTTTTATATTTACACCAATACATATTCAATCTCAATACTCCTTTTTGGATTAGCAAATGTAAAAAATCTGTGCTGTACGCGTATGCGTATTTGCTAAATCTTCCGGTAATTTTTCCTTAAGGTACATTGGTCCCTTATTATGAAGACTCTGTTTCTTTATCTATATTTATGCCTACATCAGGATAACGTGATTTTTATGAAAAAATTGACTGCAATACTATTTTTAGCCATTACTTTAATTCTGGGTAAACAGGAAACTACATACAGCCAGCACAAGGCCTACTCCCGTGCAGTGGTCGATACCCTTTGCAGTCCTTATTTCTACGGAAGAGGTTATGTCAAAAACGGCATGGAAAGAGCCGCACAATATATTGCCGCCGTATTTAAACAAAACGGGCTTAAGCCTCTTGCGGGACAAAGTTATTTTCAGCCTTTTACGTACCCGGTCAATACCTTTCCGGGTATGGTAAAGGTAAGCATTGATGGGCAGGAGCTGGTAGCCGGCAGGGATTACCTTGTTGGTCCGGAAAGCCGCGCCAATAAAGGCTCTTTTACCCTGGAGCAGCGGGACAGCAACATTTATGTAGCACAAGCAAAGGTTCCGGTCGTGATCGAACAGGTCAAAAAACTGATCTGGAGTCCTGCACCTGAAGTAGCTAAATATACACTTATTCAATTGCTGGACACTGCGGGAAACAAACATCCGCAAACAGTGCAGCTCAACATTGAACAGGAATTTATACCGGAATTTAAAACGGCGAATGTTTGTGCGATGATCAAGGGAACACAGTACCCGGATAGCTTCCTGGTGGTTACGGCACATTACGATCACCTGGGTGGTATGGGTAGCCAGGTCTACTTTCCCGGGGCTAATGACAATGCCAGTGGTGTGGCTTTACTGCTGAACCTGGCACAGTATTATGCCCGTAATCCGCAGAAATACACTATGGTTTTTATGGCCTTTGCGGGTGAAGAAATCGGGCTGAAAGGGTCTAAATACTTTACAGAACATCCGCTGATGCCTTTGTCCCGGATCAAATTCCTGATCAACACAGACCTTGCCGGTACTGGTGTTGAGGGCATTACTGTAGTCAATGCTACAGAATTCCCCAAGGCCTTTACACAGCTGCAGGAGATCAATACAAAACAGAAATTATTTACGGCTGTGCACTCAAGGGGCAAGGCAGCCAACAGCGATCATTATTTCTTTACCGAAAAAGGAGTACCTGCATTCTTTATTTATACTCAGGGGGGCATAGCTGCCTATCATGATATTTATGACCAGGCCCGCACGCTGCCCCTTGACCACCAGGAGCAGTTGTTTGAGCTGATTGTACAGTTCTTTAAAGGCTTATAAAAGTGGGCTATTGTTTGGTGCTCTTATGCACTTTCAGCAAGGCGCCGCTGTACATCGATAATGTATTACTGATTAGAACAAAACGGGCTGCCAGAAGGCAGCCCGTTTTGTTCTAATTTATGACTTTATAAGATTACCATTTCGGAATGAAATTACCGAAGCGGTACGTTACGCCCAATTTGATCATAGCCGGTAATTTTACTTCTATCGCATATCCATTCACTTCATTAGCAGGCAGGTCAGCCTTCAGCTCTACACCCAGGTTACCCGGACCAGCTGCAAATTCATAACCCAGCATTAATCCTATGAAAGGATGCTTGATGGTCTCTTCTGCATTCTTAAATGTGGTCTGATAGATACCGGTATTATAATCACCTACAGTCTGGTTGTATTTGAACATTTTATAAGAGAAGCCCATACCGATATAGAAACCGTTATACGCATACTCACGCTCTTTACCGAAATATCTTTTTACATACAACTCCGGGCTAAAAGTAAAGTACTTAAGGGTTGTGATAGTGGTTTCTTCTGCCGGCATCATGTCCTCTTTGTAGAACAGTTGTGTTTCTGTTTTTTCGGTACTTGGCATGAGCACATCTGCATTGATACCCACACGGATGGTACGCAGAAAGCCAAATTCTACTGCGGCTCCGAAATAAGGTTTTTTATAATAAGAGCCATGTGCATACCCGGCATTAAGACCGCCCATAAATTGTGCCTGAGCTACAGTGCATCCAACCAGGCATAATAAGGTGATTAGAAATTTCTTCATACTGATTTTGAATTTGCGGCTAAAAATATAATTTATTGTTAAGAAAAACAAGTATTCAAAAGCCCCGGTAAGCGAATTTAGTTTTACGCTTTACCGGGGCTGATGATTTATATTTTCGGATCTGTTAGTTTAGGCTTCTGAAATCGACCGGAACCAGCTTGCTTACGCCTGCCTCCTGCATGGTTACCCCATAGATTACATCTACCGCAGACATGGTTTGCTTATTATGCGTTACAATAATAAACTGTGAATTATCGCTGAATTTGCGGATCATCTGGGTAAATTTACCTACGTTGGCATCATCCAGCGGGGCATCTACCTCATCCAGGATACAGAACGGTGCCGGCTTGATCAGGTAAATGGCAAACAGGAAGGCGGTTGAGGTCAGTGTTTTTTCACCACCGGACAACTGCGTTAATGTGCTCGGGCGTTTACCTTTTGGCTGCGCATAGATCTCAATCCCGCTATCGGCAAGATTACTCTCATCTGTAAGGCGAAGGTCGGCATTATCTTCTTCTGTAAAAAGAGCTTTGAATACCTGTACAAAGTTTTCCCGTACCTTATCGAAGGTCTCTTTAAAGCGGGCATTGGCCGTATTTTCCACCTCTTCGATAGTCGCCAGCAGGGTATCACGGGCATGCTCCAGGTCTGATTTCTGATCCGCGATAAAATCGTGGCGCACTTTCATTTCCTGGTATGCTTCTATCGCAGTCGGGTTGATCTCCCCGATATTGTCCAGTCGTTTTTTCAGTTTCTCTGCTTCTGCATTCAGCTCATCAATACTCAGCTCATTGGCCCTTGGTTGCTCCAGCACCTCATCCAGGTCTACTTTGAATTCTACATGCAGGCGTTCTTTCATTCCGGCAACCTGCAGCTTCATTTCACTCAGCTTTTCTTTGATGGAGGAGAGCAGGGTATCGGACTGGTCTCTTTCTCTACGTTGGCGGCTGATGCGGCTTTCATGCTCGCTGATGCTGTTGCGCAGCTCATAGTACAGGCGATCTTTCTCACTCAATGATTTCTCATCTGTTTCTTTCTGCTTCAGCAGATCGTACAATTCATTATCCCCAAAGTGCAGCTTACCACTGGTATCGCTGATCATCTGCGAGGTCTCTTTGAGTTGCACCCGGTTGTTCTCTACCTGAGTGGCCAGATCTTTTAACTGATTGGATTTAAAATTCAATTCCTGCTTCAGGTTTTCGATCTTACTCTGCTGACGGGTATATTGCAGATTCTGGTTATTATATTGCTGAGAAGCCATATTAAAATCGGCCTCTACCATCTGGAAATCACTTTCTGCAACCTTGATCTGATCCAGCAATTGCTGTAACTGATCATTGATATCGTCCAGCTCAGTCTGCTTGTCACTTACATTCTCCCGCGTATCTTCCAGCTGCTGTTCTGCATCCTGTATACGGGTCGTGCTGTTCTGATCCAGCTGCTCCAGGTGTTCAGCTTTATTACCCAGGGCATAGATCTGGTTCTGTAACTGATTCAGGGCCACTTTAGCCTGGTCAATCGCTTTATCATTCAGCGTAGCATTGAAACCTGCAATCTCGCTGCGCTTCTGTTCTATAGAAGCTTTCAGGGCTTCGGTACTCTTGCTTAATACTGCAATTTCCTGCTCCAGTCGTTCCAGGTTTTTAGCCCGGCCAATCTTGTTTCCTTCAAATTTACCAATGGAACCACCGGTCAAGGAATAGGCTCCTTTAAGTATATTGCCCAGTTTATTGATCAGTACCGCTCCGGCAGGTACTTCGATGTTTTCTACATTTATATCATCTGCGACGTATACATTCCGCAACAGGTGCTCTGCCAGCGACTGGAACGGTTTGTCTACCGTTACAACAGACAATGCCGGTGTCAGTCCTTCCTGTTGCCACTGCACAGGTTTGCCCTCGGTCTGCAGTGCATCCAGGATAAAAAAGCTTGCCTTTCCTTTTTTATTGGTATCCAGTAAGCTTATGGCTCTTTGCGCTTCGGCAATATCCTTTACTACATAGTAGCTCAGATAAGCATCCAATACATTCTCCAGTGCGGCACGGTAGGCATCGTTCACCAGGAATACATCAGATAAAATAGGGGCTTTACTACCCCACTCTTTATTTTTATTCAGGAATTTAATGCTTTCCGGGTAGCCTTCCAGGCTGTTGACCAGTGATTGCAATAAATCATGTTCATTCTTTTTGGCATCCAGTTTACGGGTTTCGTCTACAGAAGTTACTCTTAATGACTCCAGCGATTCCTGGCTCTGGAAGATCTTCTCTTTGGTCTCTTCCTGCTTCGCAATCAGCTCCTGCAAAGCATCCTGCTGATCTGCCAGTTGGTCTTCCAGCATTTTCTTCTCGGTATGAATCGCCTGTAACTGTGACTGGCGCTGTGTTTTATCTTCCAGCAACTGCTGCAGACTGCGCTGCAGGTTAGCAATAGAAGTATCGGCAACGGCAACTACTTTTTCTGCATCGAACTGGCGGCGCTGGTTTTGCTGGAATGTACTGCGATGCGTTTCCAGGACTTTCTTCTTTTCATCAAAAGTATGGCGCTTATCATCTACCGTATCCCGGAGGTTTTCCAGTTGTTCTTTCAGATCTTCCAGCGATTCCTGTTCTTCGTCAAGCTGTTGAGTTGTAAAGTCTATGCTCTCTCTGAGTTGTGCCACCTGTGCATCTGCACCGGACAGGAATTCATTTAGATTCTTTTCCCGGTCCTGTAAGTGATCCAGTCTTTGGGCAGCCAGCTTTTTTTCTCCTTCCAGCTGGCGTATACTGGCCAATAAGTCATTAAAACGTTTTTGCAGGCCATGTAATTCATGCTCCTGTTGTGTAAGTTTTACTTTATTGGCTTCGATCTCGGCCTCATCTCCGGCCAGGGATGCGTCTACCTGCAGTTTGCGGTCACTTTCACGCTCCAGCTGGTCATTCAGTTCCTGGTATTGGCCGTTAAAGGTTTCGAGAGATGCTTTGGCCAGCTCTACACTGACCTCGCGATATTCATGCTTAATCTGGTAGTATCGTTCTGCTTTTTTGGCCTGGTTTTCCAGCGTACGCAGGTTATTGGTGATCTCAAATAAAAGATCTTCAATACGGTCAACATCCTGTTGGGTGGCTTCCAGCTTGGCCTTGGCCTCTTTCTTCCGCGTTTTGTATATGGAGATGCCGGCTGCCTGCTCCAGCATTCTGCGGCGGCTGCCTTCCTTATCTTTGATAATATCATCTACCATACCCAGCTCAATGATGGCATAGGAATCATTACTGACCCCGGTATCAAGAAAGAGGTTATGGATATCTTTCAGGCGGCAGGCTACATCATTCAGACGATACTCGCTCTCCCCGCTGCGGTAAAATTTACGGGTAATGGTTACCGTAGTAAATTCAGTGGGCAGCAGGTTACGCGTATTTTCGAAGGTCAGGGACACCTCGGCCATACCGCTGGTAGCACGGCTGCGCGACCCGTTGAAGATCAGATCTTCCAGGTTATCAGAACGCAGGGCTTTGATTTTATGCTCTCCGATCACCCAGCGGATAGCATCTATGATATTAGATTTTCCGCAACCGTTAGGACCTACAATCCCTGTTATCGGATTATCCAGTATGATCTGGGTTTTATCGGCAAATGATTTGAACCCTTTTATCTCAAGTGACTTTAACTTCACGAACTGAACTATTTAGGCGGATAAAAAGAAGTTAGTACAGGCAAACATGTGGAAATATTCCATAAATCACCGAATGTACTGATACATTATGGTTGCAAATATATCATATTTAATGCTAATCGCTATGGCCTGCTTTGATGGGTCTGAAATTTCCCGGAGGGGGTGTTCGCAGGTAGAATCTCTATCCGGGCCCTCTATTTATACAAATTAAAAAGGCCCCTTTTAGGGTCCTTTTTAATTGCTTTTACTATCAAAACTAAAAAAGGTCAATGCAATGTACTCTGGTTGGTATAATTATATCAGCCTTGCAGCACCTGCCCCAATTCCTGGAAGGCCCTGGCACAAACTTTATTAAGGTGCAGTACCAGACGCGGCAGTACCTCCTGCTGCGCTTCTGCAGCCGAATGTTCGATCAGGTATATATTACTCACCTCTTCCTTTACACCCATATAACCCAGTTGTGGCTTTAGGGAGTGTGCGGTTATTTTCATAGTAGCATAATCTTTGTTTTCCAGGGCTGTATTCAGCTGTTGCAACAGCTTAGGGCAGTTTTCCAGGAACATCGAGATATATTTGTTGCGTTTTTCCGGATTACTTCCGGTAAACTGTTGCAGGAACTGCATATCGGTTACCTGGTCCGGTAAGTGCAATGTCTTAGAGGCACTGTTTTCCTGCTCCTTTACCGTTTCTTCTTCAGCTTCTGACTGGATCGACAGTTGATTGCTCATCTTCAGCAGCAGCTCTTCTGTATTAAAGGGTTTGGAGATATAGGCATCCATACCTTCTTTAAAATAAGTACGCACATCATCCTGCAATACATTGGCCGTCATGGCTATGATCTTTGTAGAGCGCTTCGGTTCCTGCATTTCATTGCGTATATAACGGGTAGTACTGATTCCGTCACGAACCGGCATCTGTATGTCCATCAGGATCATATCATAATCTTTTTCATGCAGGCGTTCTATCGCTACATCACCATTCTCTGCAATATCGATACGCACTTCCGGCAATAATGATTTCAGGGTCTCTACCGCTACGATACGGTTAAACTCATTATCCTCGACCAGCAGTACACGCGATTTATTCAAGGCTACCTTCATTTCTTCGGTCACTGCCTCCTTCTTGATAACTGCTGTCTGGTTTTCTGATATATCGAAGGGCAGGTAAACGGAAAAGACAGTCCCATGCTCCAGTTCGCTTTCTACCTCTATCCTGCCTTTCATCATATCTACCAGTTGTTTAGAAATGGTGAGGCCTAAACCTGTACCTCCATACTTACGGGCCATGTCACTGCCTGCCTGGGTGAAGCTTTCAAATATGGAGTTGATATACTGTTTGGAGATGCCAATACCTGTATCGGCTATATCAAAACGGATCAGTACTTTATGCTGCTTCAGATAGGAGGCGCTGAGCCTGATCTGAACACTGCCTTTTTCTGTAAATTTTATGGCATTGCCCACGAGATTGACCAAGATCTGGTTCAGGCGCGTAGGGTCACCGACCAGGCGATCCGGGATATTGGCAGCAATGTCCAGGTTGAAAGCCAGATTTTTTTCCTGTGCTTTCAGGATCATCATTTCCTTGGTGCTTTGTACCAGTTCTTTCACCGAGAAATCGATTTGCTCAATCTCAATTTTATTGGCTTCGATCTTGGTCAGATCCAGGATATCATTTATGATAACCAGCAGGTTATCTGCACTCTGCTGAATGACGTTCAGGTATTTTTTCTGTTCATCCGAAGGTTGTTTATCCAGCAACAAACGAGTGATGCCCACAATGGCATTCATCGGTGTACGGATTTCATGGCTCATATTGGCCATGAACTGCTGTTTCAGCGCAGCGGTGCGCTCCGCAACTTCTTTTTCTTTTTTGGCTACTTCAATTTTATTTTTGATCTGCAGGTTACGCAGTTTGTTGAACGTATTCTGATGGAAAATTTCTTCCTTGAGTTTTTCATATGCCTTCATATGCTGGTATGCCCTTGGAATATCATTAAGGGCATCGAACAGCTCTGACATTTTCTCATGAATACCCAGGATATCCTGGCGGCGCAGAAACTCTTCTGCAAGCTGCAGGCTGCGCTCCAGATAGGCCTGTGCCTTGGAGTACAGAGACTGCTCCTTGTACATACAGCCCAGGTAATATTCCGATAAGATCTCACACTCCACATTACTGAATACCTTTGACTGCTCCAGCGCTATATTGAGGAAATGAGATGCTTTTTCAAAATCATTCATTTTGAAATATACCTTCCCTACCCCACTATTGGCCAGGGCCTTTGCAGGAGAATGCTCGTCGGTAAGGACCTGTGTGCGTTTGAAATATTCCAGGGCCTCGGGAAACATTTCTTTTTTAAAGTAAATATTGCCCAGCGTACTGTAAATGCTGACCAGCCTGGTTTTATCATCATCTTTTTCGAATATCGGCAGGCATTTGAGTGCATATTCCAGGGCAGGATCATAATCAGCCATGTCCAGGTAAAGATTGGCAATATTAGTGAGGTTGATAGACTGATTAATCACATCATCCAGGGATTCGTTGATCTCCAGTGCTTCCTCAAAATGCACCAGCGCATTGGAAATATCGCCCAGCTCGCGGTAAATGCGCCCGTAGTTATTCAGGGCTTTTGCCTCGAGCGATTTATCGTTGATCTCCCGCGCTATAGAGTATGCTTCGGCCAGCTCATCCAGACCATCTTCATACTCGCCCTTTATCCAGTAACAGGCACCTTTATGATTATAGGCGGCACCTATACCTTTGGCATAACCAATCTTCTCGGAACGTTCCATAATCTCATCGGCCAGTACAAGGGCGCGCTCGACATCCTCTGTCCTGATCTCCAATGCGATATCCGAAAGAATATCAATCCGGTCTTCTTCGGTTGCGGCATTTTTGTATTTCTCCTGTAACTGGGAAAGCTTTACGGTATCCATTATCTCTCTTTATCAAACTTTTAAAAACAATAGCCCTAAAGTTAATCGAAAAGAATGATTTTTTCTAATATTAGCATGACTTATGCGATTGAGTATCAGTATTAAAAAGGCCCCTGCTTTGCAGCAGGGGCCTTAATCATTAAACTTTCAGAGATATTACTTCAGGATTTCAAACTTGCGTTCTGCAGTCCCTTCGGTAAATCGGATACGCATATGATACATACCATTGGCCAGGTTGCTCACATTGATCACCTGCTTGCCATTAGGGTGTGTTGCTTTATGATTAGCCACCAGCTGACCTAATACATTATAAACCTGTATTTCCTGCAGGTGCATGCTGCTTTCATTGTCAACAACGATGCTTTGATTTGCAGGGTTAGGGTAAAGTTTCAGTGCGGCCTCATCCAGATCCAGATCATGCACACCATTACCTTGTACCGTTACTTGTTTGGTCAGGGTTGTGCTGCCGCAATCATTGGTCAGTGTTACGGTTACCGTGTATGTTCCCGCTGCAGCATAGCTGTGTACCGGGCTGGTACTGGTTGAGGTAGAGGTATTATCACCGAAGTTCCATAAGTAAGAAAGTACATTCTGTCCATTGGTTACCGTAAATGTAAAGCTTGGCGACGTTCCGGTTACCGTAATCGCATCTGCCGAAGGCAATGGATTGGTCGTCAGGTTCATCGTATCTGAAGCGGAACAACCAGCAGCACTGGTCACCATTACATGATAGCTGCCTGCTGCACTTACTCCAATAGTCTGCGAGGTAGCACTGTTGCTCCAGAGATAAGTAGCACCTGCATTACCGGCATCCAGCGTCAGGGTATCATCGGCGCATATCGCCGTATCATTACCCAGAGCAACTACCGGCAGGGCATTAATGCTGATGTTAATCGTATCTGCTTTGCTACATCCGGCAGGATTGGTTACCGTAACCGAGTAAGCACCTTGTGTAGTTGCTGTAATGGTTTGGGTTGTTGCACCACCATTCCATAAGTAGGTAGATCCTGCGTTACCGGCATCTAAAGTAATGCTGGAATTAGCACAGATTCCGGTGTCATTACCCAGAGACACGGTTGGTAAGGTACCGGTGGTCAGAACGATTGTATCGGTAGACCAGCAACCGTAGATGTTGGTTACTTTAGCCCAATACGTACCCGGTGTGGTTACGCTGATGGTTTGTGTAGTGGCACCGGTACTCCACAGGTAGGTATTACCCGGATTACCTGCATTCAGGGTTTTGCTGCCCCCGCTACAGATCGGCGCATCTGGCCCCAGGGCTACAGTTGGTAATGCACTGAAGGCAACTGCAATAGTATCTGATTTGGCACAGCCATTTGCAATCGTTACCGTCACAGAATAGTTACCACCTATTGATGGGGAAATTGTTTGTGTAGTGGCACCATTACTCCAGAGATAGCTGGCGCCTGCATTTGCAGCATTCAGGGTCAGTGATCCCGATCCGCAGATGGTGGTATCATTACCTAAGCTTACCGCAAGACCGGCACAGGATACCACATTGAGGGTATAGTCTTCTATGGTACCATAGGCACCGGTATAACAAGGAGACGGTGTGGCCGCATCAGCGCCACCGATGCGCATACGATGTGCACCTAAGGTAGCAGTAGCCGGCACCACGAACGATGCATTTACAGTATCTGTACCTCCGGATCCGGCAGACAGGCCTGTAAATACGGTTTCATCCGGATCATTAAAGTCAAAATCATTATTCCAGTCTACATAGATCACGGCATTATAGTCATAGGTAAGCGTACTGAATACAATCTTCATATTCTTCTGCTGTCCCTGTGGGCCATTAATGCTTAGGTTGGTGTAGTTACCATAGTTATTGGTTTCTGCAACAGTAGGATTACTAAAGCTGCCAGAGATCACATTAATGATACCCTGATCATCTACCGAAACAGGTGCCGGTGTACAGTAGTTGGTGGTTACAGAAGCCATATTAGACCATGGACTTTTATCAGTACCAGAGCAAACAGATCTAACCCAGAAATAATAAGTAGTATTTGCCGCCAGCGGACTCACTGTAGCAGTAGTACCGGTAGGTACATTATACACTGGTGTAGATGCTGCTGTAGGGGCTACACCGGTTGTATTGTAATAATACTGATACCCTTGTGCCGGCGCTGGCGTTGGTGCAGTCCAGGAAAGGCTTGCAGAAGTTGCTGTGGCCAGGTTTGCCGTTAAGGACTGAGGATCGAAACAGGTTGGTGTTTGTCTCAGCTCAAAGTTATCAAAGCCAAGATACCACGGTGCACCAGTCGACTCATTCACACGAATTGCGAAATAGTATGTACCACTGGTAGTCGGGATAAAAGTTCTGGTTACTTTCTGATATGTCATATTGGTAGTCGTACCGGTAGTCACAAAAGAAGCGCCCATAGTTACAGCACCAGTACTGTCTTGTATTCCATTACGATACACATCTCCCTGCCATCCGGAATAGTTATCTCCGGCCCAGTAGAAGCTAAAGTCGTAAGAGGTACCGGCAGTCAGCTGGAAGCCTGGAGTCCACATAAATTCTTTATCAGCAGACCATCTGTTGCGCAGCGCATTGGCACCGGAATATGGCCCTGCAAAATAAGTACCGGCAACTTCGTTGGTCGTTTCCCAATCGCCGTTTTGTTTTTTCCAGCAGGATGGGAAATTAGTAGCACCAACGGTACTCAGGGCGTCAAAGTTTTCTGTCCATGGCAAAACGGTTACCGGCAGACAAGGTGTGGTAAAGCTACCTATGGTAGACCAACCGCTTTTTGCACCACCGGCACATAATGAGCGCACCCAGTAATAGTGTGTTGCATTAGGCGTGATACCGGTAGTTACATTTACGGTAGTGATACCAGCGCCCACAGAACCTGTTGCAGTAGTACCAGCAGTAGGTGGTGTGTTGGACAGGTTGATATAATATTCATAACCATTGGCAGCACTCGCAGCAGCAGCCCATGACAGGGTCACACTTTGAGCGGCTACGTTGGAAAAAGTTGTCGTTGCAGGTTGTATACAAGCCGGAGCAGCAGTGATATTTACCTTATAGTCCAAACCCATACCATATGAAGAGCCGGAAGCATTACAAGGTTGTGCATTGGTAGGCTGTGCATCATCTCCTCCTCTTATGCGCATGTAGACATTACCCAGAGATGCTGTAGCCGGTATAGTGATTACGACACTGGCCGTACCGGAAGAACCGGGGTTGGAATTGGAAGAAAAGAATTCGGTAGTCTCGAAATTACCGTTGTTATTGAAATCTATCCATACACCGTTATATTGATTACCGTCTGATCCGAAGGTAAGACTCAGGGTAGTCGGTACCGTTTGCGGGATATCCGGGATGGCATTCTGCACACCGGTTCTGTCAAAGTAGTACGGGCTGTTATTGGTCGGAGGCACATCACTCAAAGTACCAAGGGTAACCTGTGCGATATTATCCGTAGTACCGCCGTTGGCATAAGTAGGTACACAAGACAGAATAGAAGTCGTAAATGATCGTACAGTACATCCTGCCGCAGAGCCTAAACTATTTTTAGGAACTACTTTCCAGTAGTAAGTAGTGTTTACAGCAAGGCTTCCCAGACTATACGTAGTATCAGTAACCGTACCGGCCAGTGTAGTCGGATTGGATGTTGTTCCGTAATACACATCATAACCAGTTGCACCCAGGCTGGCATTCCAGCGCAAAGTAACCGGCGAGAACAGTCCTGTAGCGGCATTAGCCGGAGTGACATAAGTAGCACAGGGAGGAGGTGCAGTAGGAACGGTATAGGTAATGCTTAATGAAGGGGTAGCTCCGTTACCACCGGCATAACCGGCAATATTATACGTATTGGTGGAGCCACGCACAAAGCCCAGGCATAACTGGGTGCTGGTAATATTGGATGTAAGAAAGCTGATGCCCGCGGCATTCAGACTTAGGGTATTGCTTGCATTAGCGGTCCAGGCAACTGAAGAGAATGCAGTTCCGGCACCACAATTGGTATACAGGGTTGCACCTGCTATGGTTGCCGGGTCGCCCGTAAAGCCATAAATGTTGTTAGCTGCACCAGAAGTAGTACTGCTGTAGGTAACGAAAGTTACACTTGCTGCACTGATTACAGCACCGGCAGGAATGGAGGAGAGGTTAAATTTTGCAAAGCCCCGATTGGCACCCGAGTTGATCGTAACCATGTTACTATCATATTTTGTTCCGGCAGAACTTACACTGCCCACATTGTAGGAGCCGGTAGTACCCGTGGCCTGAATGGTAACAGTAGTTTGAGCTTGTGATCGCCAGCTACCCATCAACAATAGCAGGGCGAATAAAGATTGAATAAAAAATGTTCTCATACAGTTTTTGTTTGAACGTTTAAGTGATTCATAATGTAAGCTTGTACTCTATCCTATTTTACGTGTACTTCTATCTAGTTTTTTGCGATACCCCTCCCTGGCATTATTATATATGTTTTAAATCAAATATTGTCATTTGTTAAACTATAAGCTTTATAAAATTATTTTTTTATTAAATAAAACCAAAGGATATATGACAAACTAATTGCCAATAACATTTCTTTAACTAAAAATTACCAACCAAAAAGAAGGCCCCCGGTTAAAAACCGGGGGCCTTCTTTTTTAAGCTTATATAGTTTATACTATTTCACATACATTTTCAACTCATCGCAGGAGGTCAGATAATTTGGATCTATTTTGATGTAATAGCCTTTAGACTTCTCTCCCAGCCATTTTCTCAGGTGCATCAACTGCTTCATCTGTAAGGCATTTTTCTGTAAAATATTGTAGTCATCCTTCAGGTTTAACTGATGCGGATCTGTCTTCGACTTTACATACAGGATACGGCATTTCATACCGCCGTATGGATCACTGTATTGTTTGGGCTTGCTGTATTCTCCTACTTTCAGTTCTGCCGCAGCAATAACCAGGTCTTCAGATTGTATGTTATCGATACTCAGAATAGTAGAACCGGTACGTGGGTCAATAACCATACCACCACCGTTCTTAGAGTTTTCATCATTACCAACTTTCGACAGGGCTTCATTAAAGGTAATCTTACCGGTACTCAGCAGGTTATAGGTACTATCCAGTACGGCCAGGGCTTTGGCAATATCACCGGAAGTAAACTGCGGGATGATAACGATATAACGGATATTCGCATCATCGCCGTTTCTGCTCACCATTTTGATAATATGATACCCAAAGCTGGAGCGGAACACCGGAGAGATCTCACCTGGCTGTAACTTAAACGCAGCAGCAATAAAACGGTTGTCAATATTGTTCGATTTACGGTTCAGGTTCATTTCACCACCCGTTTCCTTTCCGGCATCTTCTGTATACAACTGTGCCATCAGTTCGAAGCTCTTTCCATCTTCCACAATCTGGCGGCGGATATCTGCTACTTTATCGTAAGTATACTTCTCCACTTCAGGGTCTACGGAAGGCTTCAGCACAATCTCTCCAAACTCTACTGTAGCCGGGATGTTGGTGCGTTTATCTTCAGGAATGGTCTTGTAATAATCTTCTACCTCTTTAGGGGTGATGGTAATATTTTTGATCACCTCCTGCTTCATACGTTCAGAGATCATCTGGTCTTTGATCGGCTCACGGTAATCTTCCTTGATCTGGTAAATGGAGCGGCCGGTTGCTTTTTCCAGGGCTTCTTTATTTCCACCAAACTCGTAGTTCAGGATGTCGGAGATACGGCCTTCCAGTGCAGATTCTACTTCATCTTTCGTCACCATAACACTATCCCTTGCAGCCTGCTCTACCAGTACCTTTTCGGCGATCATGTCTCTTAAAAAACCGCATTTTTCACTTTCGGGAAGTTCCAGGCCGGAAAGATCTTTCTTTTGACCCAGGTAACGTGCACCAATATCAGATTGCAGGATAATTTTATCACCCACCACTGCCGTGATTTTATCGGCATACTGGGTCTGCGCCTGGGCTGTATAAACACCCAGCACCGCACATAAAATTAACATTGATTTCTTAACCATAAGGTTGCAAAGATAATTTTTGTATTTTGAAATAAATAATAAAAAATCACAGGTAATAACCGATTCTTAAAGCGAAAAGATTATTGCGCTGCGCTTTATATCCGCTAAAGTCCTGCGGTATATCTGCGGCTGCCCTAACCGGTGTTATGGAATACTGGTAGCGCAGCTCTGCTATGACTTTGTTACTTAAACGGAAACTGGCACTGCCAACGTATTCCCATTCATTTTTTTTATACGGATATTTTTCAGGATCAAAATCATTCCAGCCATATAAGCCCCGGTAACGCTCCTGCGATTGCAACAGCCGGTTATAAGATGCGCCTGCCCCGATCACCCATCTCGGAGCTACCTCGTAATGCAGCAGCAGGGGAATCTCTATATAATTCAGCTTCATCTGGTACACCATCAGGTATGGTCCGGCATAGCTTTGCCATTCCCTGCCATATCTCGATCCTTTCTGAGAAAACAATAGTTCCAGGTTCAGGTATACATTCGGTGCCAGCATAGTATAGGACGAAAATCCAGCATTCAGTCCCACTTTATGCACGCCCGCATCAAGGTCTCCGTCTACCTGCGAGAAATTACCACCGGCTATGATCCCGGCCTGAAACCTCGGCTGCGGCTGGCTTAATGCAGGCTGTGCGGTAACGCAGAACGGGAGCAGGAACAGGCATAGGAGGCAGGATATAAGGGTGGTATTTTTCATTATATATATCAATTTTAGATCTGTCACAAATTTACACATTCATTTATCGCCCCGAAATCTTTATTTTTGCATACTTTTCATATACGTTAAACACAACCTTATTATTATATATCGATGGAATTGAGTAAGAATTTTCAGCATATTGCCAGCGAAACCAAGTGGTACGAGCACTGGAACAGCAAGGGGTATTTTAACTCCACCCCGGACCACAGACCGGCCTATACAATTGTAATGCCTCCGCCAAATGTAACCGGGGTCTTACACATGGGCCATGCGCTGAACAACAGTGTGCAGGACATCCTGATACGCCGCGCCAAATCGCAGGGATACAATACCTGCTGGGTACCGGGCACCGACCATGCTTCTATTGCTACAGAAGCTAAGGTAGTGGCCATGCTGACAGAACAGGGCATTGATAAGAATTCATTATCCCGAGAGGAGTTCCTGAAATATGCCTGGGAATGGAAAGAAAAATATGGTGGCATCATCCTGCAGCAGCTGAAAAAACTGGGCTGCGCTCTGGATTGGAACCGCACTCATTTCACCATGGATGACGCTTATTACAAAGCGGTAATCAATACATTTGTAGACCTGCACCAGAAAGGTTATATCTATCGCGGAGCGAAGATGATCAACTGGGATCCGCAGGCCAAAACAGCCTTGAGCGATGAAGAGGTGCTGCACAAGGATACGCAGTCTAAACTGACGTACCTGCGCTATAAAATAGAAGACAGCGATGAATACATTACCATAGCAACTGTACGCCCGGAAACAATTATGGGCGATACCGCCATCTGTGTACACCCTGAAGATCCGCGCTACGCGCACCTTCGCGGTCAGTACGCTATTGTGCCGCTGATCAACAAACGCATCCCGATCATATTTGATGACTATATCGATATGGAATTCGGTACCGGTGCCCTCAAAGTAACTCCGGCACATGATGTGAATGACTATAACCTGGGCCAGAAACATCGCCTGGAGGTAGTAGATACTTTGAATGAAGATGGTACTTTAAGCGCTGCTGCACAGATCTTCGTTGGTGAAGATCGTTTTGCCGTACGCAAAAAAATCATCCCGGAACTGGAAGCCGCTGGTGCACTGGTGAAACAGGAAGATTATAAAAACCAGGTTGGTGTAAGTGAGCGTACGGGTGCGGTAGTAGAGCCACGCCTGTCTATGCAATGGTGGTGTAAGATGGAAGACATGGCCTTACCGGCATTGAATGCGGTGATGAACGACGATATCGAGTTTGTACCGGCTAAGTTCAAAAACCTGTACCGCCACTGGATGAGCAATATCAAGGACTGGTGTGTAAGCCGCCAGCTGCGCTGGGGACACCGCATCCCGGCATGGCATGCACCTGAAGGGAATATTTATGTAGCGGTTGATGAAGCCGGTGCCTTTGCACAATACAACAAAGACTACCCTGAAGCGAAACGCAGCGACCTGAAACAGGACAATGATGTACTGGATACCTGGTTCAGCAGCTGGTTATGGCCTATGGAAGTATTCGGTTGGGATGCCAATAAAGAAAATAATGCGGAACTGGATTATTACTATCCTACCAATACACTGGTAACGGCTCCTGAGATTATCTTCTTCTGGGTAGCCCGTATGATTATGGCCGGTTATGAGTACAAACAGCAGAAACCGTTCCAGCACGTATACTTCACCGGTATCGTACGCGATAAGCAGGGTCGTAAAATGAGTAAATCATTAGGCAACTCTCCTGATCTGTTGAAACTGATCGAAGATTACGGTGCAGATGCGGTACGCTTTGGTGTTATGATCGCATCTCCTGCAGGTAATGATATCCTGTTTGACGAGGCCTTCCTGGAGCAGGGACGTAACTTCTCCAACAAAATGTGGAATGCCCTGAAGCTGATCAAAATGTGGGAAGCTAATGTAGTAACTACTGAAAATGAGGCACCACATTTTGCTACATTATGGATGCGCGAGCGCATTAAAGAAGTGGCTGCTGAAATTGAAGATTTATTCAAAGACTTCCGCCTGAGTGAAGCACTGAAAACAATTTACTCCCTGATCTGGGATGACTTCTGTTCCTGGTACCTGGAATGGATCAAACCACCATACGGCGAGTCTATCAGTGCACAAACACTTAACGATGCTATCGGTATTTTCGAGCAACTGTTACAACAGCTGCATCCGTTCATGCCATTCGTTACGGAAGAATTATATCATTTACTGCGTACGCAAGACCAGGACCTGATGACCCGCCAGTTACCTGATTACGGGACTGCCGATAAAACGATCCTGGACCGGGCAGCATTGCTGAAGCAACTGATCTCCAGCATACGCGATACCCGTAACAAAAACCAGTTGAAACCAAAGGACACGGTAGAACTGGTGATCAATTCTACTGATCCAGAATTTTATAGCAAAGCTGGCCAGATCCTGCAGCGCCAGATAAATGCTACCAGCATTGAATTGTCCGAAACAGCACCTCAAAACAGCTTTGCCCTGGTCGTAAATACAGAAAAAGTATTTGTGATCACTTCTGTAGAGGTAGACCCTGCTGCACAAAAAGATAAAATGCTGGAAGAACTGTCTCGTATTAAAGGGTTCCTGGTGAGTATTGAGAAGAAACTCGGTAATGAGCGTTTTGTACAAAATGCGAAACCGGAGATTATCGCTACCGAGCAGAAGAAAAAATCAGATGCCGAAGCCAAAATCAGAACACTGGAAGAAAGCCTGGCTAATCTTAACTAAAAAATTGAACTAAAGATTATGTTAATCTGTAAGGGTTTAGTCGATATTGACTAAACCCTTATGTATATTTGGTATCCTATTAAGGTTAAATCTCTTCGGAATATGAAACAAAACAGGTGGAAACAATGGGGCATTACCGCAGTTTTAATTGCTGGTACTGCAGGAATGTTATGGGCACAGAAGCAAAAAGCTCCGGTAAAAGACGACCGGAAAGGGCAAGCATATCTTTCTGATAAAGCGACCGCAACGGGCAATATCAGCGTAGACAATTTTCATAAATTGATCAGCGAACCAGTTTGGGTTAAAGATTCTGCCGGCAATTTCTACCCCGTACAAACATTTACCTATACTTATGCCGAAAGAGGAATGTTTGAAGATGAAACCGGAAAGGAATTTATCAGTACAGATTACCTCAGCAGCCATTGTAAAGATAAGCTGGACAAAGGTATGGCCAATGACATGCAGTACCGGGCCAAAGCCGGAGACACCGCCTATATTGAACAGGTAATGTACCTGCTGCCGAATAAAGAAGGAAAGCAGGCAGCAGTACAGGCACAAGGCATAAAATTGATTCTTACCAAATAAAGCAATACATGAAACATATACTGTTATTTATACTCGGCCTATTCCTGACCTCTGCTTCTTTTGCCCAGCAGACAGAAAAAGTTGTCTCCTGGACCGTAACGGCTAAAGCTACGAATGCAGACCAGGCAGAATACGAAATATCGGCTAAAGCAATCATGCAGAAAGGATACCATATCTGGGCTATGGATGCGGGTGGCGACGGCTCTCTGATCGCGACCAGCATTACCATGACCCCCGATCTGAACTGGAAAGATAAATGGATGGCCAATCAGAGACCTCATGATGAGAACCTTGATTTTATAGAAGGCACTGTTTTTTCCTATAATAATACAGTAACCCTTACCCGGAAATTTACGGCGGATAAAGGCACCAAAAAAATAAAGGGTATTATAACTTACCAAAGCTGTAACGAAAGCATGTGTCTTCCCCCGGAAGATGTTCCATTCGAAGTTACACTACCATAAAACAAGAGCGGGTTTCTTAGGAAACCCGCTCTTGTTTTATCTCCACTAAGTGACCTAAAACCCAATCCTGAAAGATATATCATTGGCATTCAGTAATTTATTTGATTTCTTTCCAACTAATGGGATGTTTCTACCTGTCTATAAGTGAAACCCCGTTAAACATGAGAAAACTTTTATTATTGCTTACCGGTAGCCTGTTCCTTATCGCAGAAAACACGGAGGCCGCAACACAAATCACTACGGCTACGGTCAGCGGTAACTGGACGCTCGAAGGCTCACCTTACTATATCCATAATGACATTTCAGTTTCATACAATAACCAGTTGACGATACAACCCGGTGTACAAGTGGTATTTATGGGTAATTACCAGATGAATGTACAGGGTAAATTATCCGCTGTAGGCACACCAGAGCAGAAGATCACTTTCCGTGCCAATGATACCACCGGATGGTCCAATCCTGCATTAAGCACTGCGGGGGGCTGGCGTGGTATGGTATTACTGAACAGCATCGGCACCAGCATGAATACCCCTACGCTGGAGTACTGTATTTTCAAGGATATGAAGAATGGTAGCTTGCAGTCCAGTGGTGAAAACCTGTTCATCAACCAATGCGAGTTTTATCATAACCATACGAACGGGCATATGATCAATCTGGCTAACTTTCCCAGCACCGGCAATGCCAAAATGAAATTTACCAATTCGGTACTTCATGATAACCTTACGGCTGGTGCCGTGATGTTTACCCTGTATGCAGACAGTACGTACATCACCAATAATAAATTCTATAACAATACCAATAACGGTGGATTAGGCATTTACTGCAATGCTGCCTTCGCAGACACCTCTACCGGTGTACTGATGTTTAAGAATAATGAGCTGTATAATAATACCGTAATCTCTAGCGGAGGTGTAGTCAACTGCCTGCAGGGAGGTATTGTCAATATTCTGAACAATAAGGTGCACCATAACCAGACGACATTTCAGGGTTCGGTATCGGTGCAATCCAAAAAGGCACTGGTGGAGCAAAACCTCATAGCCAATAATCAGCAGATACTGGGCGATGGCGTTTTCTGTGGCATCAATGATGGCGGCGGCGGCCTGCACCTGCTGGGACAAATCCTGATGAGTGATGTGGCGGGTAAGAATGAATATACCGTGCGCAACAATATTATTGCCAATAACTACTCCTCCACCAGTGGAGCAGCTATCTGGGCACAGCATTGCAAGGCAACGATTATCAATAATACGATCATGAATAATACGGTGAAGGACGCTACAGGTTCGGCAGCGGTGCATGGCTGGGGTACTTACTGCCGTTTAAAAATCAGTAATAACATCATTCTGAACAATAAGCAGAATGCTATTCCTGCAGATACAGTTTATAACAATTTCAGATACTGGGGACCGGAGATCAGCTTCTCCAAAAACCTTATTGACTATGTGCCTGCCAGCAGCATTATTGCCGGTGCTCAGGGGATCAATACTAATATTTACAAACCAAGTGCATACCTGGCGGCCCCTCCTCAGGGGGTAGGTCCTACGGTGAATGCGATGAATGCAAACTTCAGCCTGACCGCAGCTTCTGCAGACTGTATCAACAAAGGCAGCATGGTATCGAATGCTTATGGCACTGTAGATTATCTGGGCAATGAAAGGGTATTTGAACAACTGGTAGATATCGGGGCCATCGAATACCAGAAAACCACGGCAGACACATCCACAGCACTGAACACAATTGCAGCAGAGCAGTATTTCAAAGTATATCCGAATCCGACTAAAGGGGTTTTATACCTGGAGTATGATGCACAGCAGCATAAAGTATCGCAGGCAGACATCTTTACCATTACCGGTCAGCTGGTACAGCAGGTATCACTTAAAGGCGGCAGCGCCATTGATGTAAGTGCACTTGCAGAGGGCATGTACATGATGCGCCTGATTACCGACAAGCAGGAAATTGCGTATAAAAAATTCATCATCAGTAAATAAACATTCCTGATAAAAAAATGGGTTGAGCGTTTTGCTCAACCCATTTTTTTATCAGGAAAATACTTCTGTATCGATCCCGTCAAAACTGGCATACACCATGCTGGGGTGCGAGTCCTGGTGGTATATATTACCGGCGGCATCGATTGCGATCGCTCCGGCAAAACCATCATACGGTTTTAATTCTTCAAATGTGCGGGCAAAGGCCTCTTTAATATGCATGCCATCTGTAACCCGGGTAACAATTTTGGATGCTACAGCACCACTGACAATATCCTCTCCTACTCCGGTACAGCTTACACCACAGAAAGCATTAGCATAATTGCCTGCCACTGTTGCCGAATCGGAAATGCGGCCGGGTATTTCAAAACCCTTACCGCCTGTTGAAGTTGCTGCGGCGATACGACCGGCGGCATCTAAAACCACACAGCCTACTGTGCCGGTACCTGTCGAGGCCGTTTTTGCTTCATATTCTGCTCTGCGTTGCGGGATCTCAGTATCGAACTCCTCATAACCATGTGCGCGTGCATAATTAGTAGCACCCGATCCGCCCAGGATACGATCATCTTCACCCTGCAGATCCAGGGCCACTTTGATCGGGTTTTTCACCGCTTCAATATTAATGACCCCACTCATTTTCTGTGTAGTACCATCCATCACCGCGGCGCTCATCCTGATCTTACCATCACGCTGTATCTGCGATCCGATCCCGGCATTGAACAAAGCATCATCTTCCAGCAGGCTAACGGCATATACTACCGTTTCTGTAGCAGTATGTCCCGATGCCATATACTGGTAAGCCTTTTGTGCGATTGCGGTCAGCGCATCCTGCTTGGCTTTCTTTGTAGCTGCACTCGTTGACGATTCTGAAAAGAAGCCGCCATGTATGATTACTTTCATAGCTTAATTATTATCCACCCCAAACTTGCCGATAGAGGTATATTGTGAAGAGTGTATGTAGAGGCGACGTGTCTCCAGGTCATAGGTATCAAACATACTCATGACATGCGTCACCAGGTGATTGATAGAGATCGGCTGACCCAGGTCTACGCTGGTCAGGTTGGTATCTTTAATCTCATTACCATCAACCAGTATCACCAGACCGGAGCCAAGTGCTTCCATTTGTTTATTGTTCTTGATCAGCAGGCCGGTATCCTCTCCCAATCCGATACCCAGCACCCAGGGGTTACCCACTACTGCCTGGAATAAGCGACCGATACGGCCTCTTTCCACGAAATGGGTATCAATGATCACGTCATCAATAAGTCCCAGTCCGCCGGTCATTTTCACTTCACCTTTAAGCATAGCTTCAGTGCTGGATCCCTGGTAGATCATATTGTCCGATGCCGCTGCTGCACCGGCTGAAGTACCGGCATATAAAAATTCTTCTGTACGGTATTTTTTGAGTAATAACCTGTGAAACTGAGTACCTCCGAGAATGGAAGATAAACGCAGCTGATCACCACCGGTAAACAGTACTACATCTGCTTTTTCGAGACGGCTGATCACTTCCGGATCATTCGCATTTTCTCGTGTAAGGATATTCAGCACACCGGTATTTTTAGCATTCAGGTATTCAAACGTGCGCACATATTCCGCACCCACCTCACCCGGAATCTGAGAAGCCGTAGGAACAATCTCGATACGGGAATCCTCACCGTGTTTAGATTCTTTAATAATACGCTTCAGGATACCTCTTTCAAAAAAATTGAGGTTATTGGCTACGTTCTCGTCGTAGCTGACTTCTGTAAAACTGCCCTTGTTCACTGCACCACCTATAATCACTAGTTTTCCCACAACATCTCCGTCCATTAATTTTACTATTTTATCATTTACAATGAAACAAATGTATAAAATATTTTGAAACCCGTCCATACCTAAAGGTCCTTAAAACATAAATCAGCACGCTTTAACCAACAGTAAACAAGTTCCCGTAACATACCCGTCACAAACTATTTTGCATTTGTATATAAAAAAAACTTTAACTTGGAAGGGATATTAAAAGCAGTTCCCTTTAAACATAGTTTCCTAAATGAAAATCTTGAAAATACAAGCCCTGAGAGGCCCAAATATATGGAGCATCAGAAGAACCAAACTCATACAGATGAGGCTTGATCTTGAAGAGCTGGAGCAGCAACCGACAAACCTGATACCGGGATTCCGGGAGCGAATAGAAACCATGTTTCCTACTATGATCAGCCACCGCTGTTCTGAAGGTGTAGAGGGTGGTTTTTTCTATCGGGTCGAAAAAGGCACCTGGATGGGCCATGTCATTGAGCATATTGCACTGGAGATCCAAACCCTTGCGGGTATGGAAACGGGCTTTGGCCGTACACGCCAGACCAAAACAGATGGTATATACAATGTAGTATTCAGTTATATAGAAGAGAATGTAGGCTTGTATGCTGCCGAAAGTGCAGTACGTATTGCCGAATCCCTTATTACAGATACTCCTTATGATGTGGAGGCAGACATTATGGAAATGCGCCGCATCCGTGAGCGGGTACGTCTGGGACCAAGTACCGCCAGTATTGTGGAAGAAGCTGTTGCCAGGGATATCCCCTGGATAAGACTGGGCAACAACTCCCTGATTCAACTGGGTTACGGCATCAACCAGATGCGGTTCCAGGCCACCATTACCTGTAAGACCAGCAATATAGCGGTAGATATCGCCTGTAATAAGGAAGAGACCAAAAGAATGCTGGATATGGCCTCCATACCGGTTGCGAAAGGCAGTATCTGTGTTGATGAAGAAGGCCTGCAGCAGATCATAGACCAGATTGGTTTTCCTATTGTGTTAAAACCGCTGAACGGCAATCATGGCAAGGGCGCTTCCATTAATGTAATGAATTGGGAAGATGCGGCCTCCGGCCTGGTACATGCACAGCAATACAGCCGTAAGGTTATTGTAGAACGATTCATTACCGGTCATGACTTCCGCGTGCTGGTGATAGATAACAAAGTGGTCGCTGCAGCCCGCAGGGAACCGGCACACGTTATCGGAGACGGAAGCAGTACGATACAGCAACTGATTGAGGTCACCAACCAGGACCCGCGCCGTGGCTACGGACATGAGAATGTATTGACCGAGATTACGGTAGACCGCGATACCGAAGACATCCTGGCTAAAAGGGAATACAACCTGGATTCCATACCCCAGAAAGGTGAAATTGTGCCCCTGAAATCTACAGCCAACCTGAGCACGGGTGGAACTTCTGTTGATGTAACAGAAATGATGCACCCGGAAAATATTTTCTTATGCGAACGCATATCCCGTGTTATAGGACTGGATGTATGCGGTATCGATATCATGGCTCAGAACCTGACCCAGCCACTGAAAGAGAGCGGTGGGGCTATCCTGGAAGTGAACGCTGCACCGGGTTTCCGTATGCACCTGGCACCATCGGAAGGGTTACCACGCAATGTTGCCGCACCGATTATAGACATGCTCTACCCTCCGGGTAAGCCAAGCCGCATTCCTATCATTGCCGTAACGGGTACTAATGGTAAGACGACGACTACCCGACTGATCGCACACATCGTTAAAAATAATGGTTACAAAGTCGGCTTTACAACATCAGACGGTATCTATATCCAGAACCATATGATGGAGAAAGGGGACACAACCGGACCGCTGAGTGCTGAATATATTCTTAAAGATCCTACTGTAGAGTTTGCCGTGCTGGAGGCTGCCCGTGGTGGTATACTCCGCGCTGGCCTTGGCTTTAGCCGCTGCGACATCGGGGTGATCACGAATATACAGGAAGACCACTTGGGCCTTAATGATATTGAAACACTGAAGGATCTCGCCAATGTAAAAATGGTGGTTGCCCGCAGCATCAGAAAAGATGGCTGGGCCATCCTGAATGCAGAGGATGAAATGTGTGTGAAAGTGGCCAAGGAACTGGATTGTAACGTTGCTTATTTCAGTATGACCGAAGACACGCCTTTTGTACAGAAACTGGCGAAGGAAGGTAAGATTGTGGCGGTGTATGAAAATGGTTATATAACGATCAAAAAAGGCTCCTGGAAAATAAGGGTGGAAAAGGCCAGCCTGGTACCACTGACTATGGGTGGCAAGGCGCGGTTTATGATTGCCAACGCACTGGCGGCTACACTGGCGGCTTATCTATGGGGCTTTAAAACGGAAGACATCAGCCTGTCATTACAAACCTTTATACCAGGTGCTGCACAGACACCGGGCCGTATGAATATTTTTGAATTTAAACGCTTCAAGGTCCTGATCGATTTTGCACATAACCCGGCCGGGTATCGCGGCATTGAAGAGTTTATGCAGAATATTGATGCCAGTCGTAAGATTGGTATTATTGCCGGTGTGGGCGATCGCAGAGATGAAGATATCAGGGAGTGTGCGAAGATTGCGGCAAGGATGTTTGACCATATCATTATACGCCAGGAAAAACACCTGAGGGGCAGACAGGAGGAGGAAATCCTTCAACTGCTGCTGGAGGGTATAAATGAATCCGGCAGAACGGTAACCTGGGAGACGATTCCTAAAGAGATAGAAGCGCTGAAACATGCAATCAGCATTGCACAGGACGGCACTTATATTGTTGCATTAAGTGATGTAATTACCAATGCGATACAGGTAGTACAACAATACCTGGACAAGGAAAATGAAGAAGATATTATTCTATCTTAACATAAAAAAGGGCTGAACAAATTGTTCAGCCCTTTTACTTAAAATTAATCATTATTACTCTTGGGTACCAATGCCGTTACACGCTGGTAACGGAAGATTACGATACCGATCAAGGCAACAATACCGCTCATTCCGGCTATTAAGATGTCTTGTGTAAACAGGAACGAGAGTGCCGCTACCATGCCTTCTGCAAAAATGCAGGCCATCACATGGCGGAAGCGCCACATATACACATCGTATCCTTTCTCTCCGACACGTTTACCCAGGAAATAAGTGGATAATATTATTATTAAAAGATCTATCATTGTTTACTTTACATATTGACTCATAAAGGCCGTAATACTTTCTTTCATATGGTCGATCTGCATGGCATCCAGTCCGTGGTGACAAGCGATCAGCATACCGCCGCGCATTACTTTATCGGCCTCAGGATAACCTGCTGCACTGGCTTTGTGCGCTACATTTTTAAATCCTGGTTGACGCAGAATATTGCCCGTAAATACGGTACGCGTCTGTATATTTCTTTTCTCCAGGAAGATCTGCAGATCTCTGCGGATGAACGGAGCATTTTCTCTTACCGTAACGGCAAATGCCAACCATCCTGTACGGGAATCCGGTAATTGCTGTGGCAGGATAAAGAACTCTTCGTATTGCTCGAAGAAGCTGCGCATAGTGGTATAATTAGCGGTACGCTTATCTATATTATCACCCAGTTTGTTTACCTGGATCAGACCGAATGCAGCACCCAGTTCTGATGGCTCAATGTTATAGCCCGGCTCTTCGAATACGAATTTTGCATCGTAAGGGATACCATCTACTTCTACATTGAAGCGGTTTTCAATTTTCTCTGATTCTACAAACAGGGAAGAACTGCGCCCCCAGCTTCTCAGCAGGCGACCACGATCATAAAACGCATCTGTATTCACACACAGCATACCACCATTACCGGCACAGTTTACGATGTGAGAACCATAGAAGCTGGTTGTGCTCATATCGGTATAACGACCGCTGGATGCACCACCAATCTCAGCACCTAAAGTGTCGGCACTGTCTTCCAGTACAAACAGGTTGTGTTTGTCTGCAATCTCACGCAGCACTTTCCAGTCCGGCAGGTTACCGATCAGGTTAGGGATGATCATTGCTTTGGTCTTAGGGGTAATCATTTCTTCCACCTTAGACACATCTGTATTATAAGTACCCTCTGCCACGTCAACAAAAGACGGAATCCATCCTTTCTTAACGATTGGCGCGACTGTAGTGGAAAAGGTCAGTGCCGGAGTAAGAATCTCCGCACCGGCTTCAAAATTCAGCAGATCAGCTGCCAGGTATAAAGCAGATGATCCCGAGTTTACACCAATACCGTATTTTTTTGCATAAAGCCCTGCCACTCTTTCTTCCAGCGCACGTACATTTTTACCCATCTGTGTAGAGGTCTTTAAGACTTCTACTACCGCATCGATTTCTTCCTGACCATGAACCGTCTTACCATAAGGTACATGAGGATACTGATTGGTACTCATAAAATATTTGATTTATAAAATTTACAAGACAGCGAAGGTACAATTTAAATTGATGTTCCATTTTAATTTCCTGCAGATTATTGTTAAATCCCGGGGAATGATTTTACGCCTGATTAGTTCTATATTTGTAGCATGAATTTAAGTATCCCAGCTACTATACAGAACTATATCGGGGGCAGATTTCAAGACCCTGTAAAAGGCCTTTATCTTGACAATATCAACCCGGCAACTGGTGCTGTATACGGCCAAATACCCAATAGTACCACAGAAGATGTAGACCTTGCAGTTGCTGCTGCAGAAAAGGCCTTCCCTTCCTGGGCGGCAACCAGTCCGGAACACCGTTTCCGCATTATGAACCGTATGGCCGAACTGATCGAAGCCAACCTGGAGGCACTGGCGCTGGCCGAGACCAATGATAATGGTAAGCCCCTGAGCCTGAGCAAACGTGTGGATATACCCCGCGCTGCTGAGAATTTCCGCTTCTTTGCTACTGCTATCATGCACTTCGCTTCGGAAAGCCATAATATGGAAAACCGGGCTATTAACTATACTTTACGCAAACCCATCGGTGTAGTGGCGTGTATTTCGCCATGGAACCTGCCTTTATATCTTTTTACCTGGAAGATCGCACCAGCACTGGCTGCAGGTAACTGTGTCATTGCCAAACCATCTGAGGTAACACCTATGACGGCCTACCTGCTCTGCCATATAGCCGCAGAAGCCGGCCTGCCGGAAGGTGTATTAAACATCCTGCATGGCGATGGGCTGCATTGCGGATCTGCGATGGTGGCTCATCCTAAGGTAAAAGCTGTTTCTTTTACCGGAAGTACCCGTGCGGGCAAGGACATCGCGGCGCAAGCTGGAGCTGTGCTTAAAAAGACTTCCTTAGAGCTGGGTGGCAAAAATCCTAATATCATTTTTGCGGATTGCGACTGGGAGAAAATGATGAAGACTACAGTCCAATCCTCCTTTGCAAACCAGGGCCAGATCTGCCTTTGCGGTTCCCGCATCCTGGTTGAAGAAAGTATTTACGAGCGTTTCAAAACAGAATTTATTGCATCCGTACAGAAACTGACCATTGGCGATCCGCTGGAAGCGGAATCCAAACAAGGTGCTGTCGTGAGCAAAGTGCATTTTGATAAGGTAATGAGCTGTATAGAACTGGCACAATCCGAGGGTGGCCGCATTCTGCTGGGTGGTAAAGCCGTTCAGCCGGAGGGGCGTTGCGCCAATGGTTACTTTATCGAACCTACTATTATAGAAGGTCTGGGACCGGATTGTAAAACCAATATGGAAGAAATCTTCGGACCGGTGGTTACCCTGCAGTCCTTTAAAGATGAGGCAGAAGCCTTAGCCCTGGCTAATTGCAGTGACTACGGACTGGCGGCCACAATCTGGACACAGGACATAAGCCGTGCACAACGTATGGCCAGTCAGGTACACAGTGGTATTATATGGGTAAACTGCTGGTTGCTGCGCGACCTGCGTACACCTTTCGGGGGTTTTAAAAACTCGGGTATGGGTCGTGAAGGTGGCTGGGAAGCCTTACGCTTCTTTACCGAACCGAAAAATGTTTGTATCGAATATTAAAGGGCAATACGCTTATAAAAAAGGACCCGGATGATGATCATCCGGGTCCTTTTTTATATAAGTTTCGATTAATTATATCGTACTAAACGAATGGTATACACCAGTATCTTATCAGAAGGCACGTAACTTGGCTCTAATATGGTATGGTTCCCTTTTCCTAAGGATGGCGGCAGGTACAATTTCATTTCTCCTCCCATACCAATCAATGGTAAAGCATATCTCCAGCCATAAATATATTTCGACAAGTCGTGGTACATAGCGCTGGAGTTATTATTGGTTTTTACAAAATAATCTTCGTTATCATAAGCACGGCCTTCAAAGTTGGCATATATATCAGAGCATATATCAGGATGATTGGTGGTACCAGGCTTTACGATCTGGTAGAAAAAGCCCCTGTTGTCGTACACTGCATTTGCATTCACCGATTCAACATATGCCTTCAGCGCCGTTATTTCCTCCTGGGGTACAGTCACATTTACATCCTCACATACATCCTTTTTAAAGCAGGAAGAAAGGCTTACACAGGCCATAAGGGCCACAAATATTTTTTTCAGCATAAATTAATCTTTTGTAATGCTATGAAGCTTGATGGTAAAAATAGTGATGGAACCTCCGGGAATAGGCCCGTTATCCTCATCACCGTATCCCAATGCGGGTGGCAGGTACAGGATGATCTCTCCGCCTTCTCCTACCAATGGCATACCCATTCTCCATCCCGAAATCAAGGATAATAGGGAGAAGGTTTGGTTATTATTGGAATCGAACACCGTACCGTTTACCAGCTTACCGGAGTAATCGATCATAATCGTAGCGCATTGCGAAGGCTTTTTGTTCGATCCCTGGTTCTGAATTTTATAATAAAAACCTCTGCTGTCATATTCAGCATTAATATTGTTATTGGTTATATAATTCTTCAGCGCAACAGAATCCCGTTCCGGAATAGTTATATTAACATCCACACAGGTACTGCTGCTTTTATCCTTGCAGGAAACAGCAGTGGACAGTATAGCAGCGGACAGAATAGTATACAATACGGATTTCATCATCATCAGTTCAAAAAAAGTAAACGCAAATTTATGTTATTTCAGTCAGATTCCGCTCCGGAATCCGTAAACATAACTTAATTTGTTATCTTTTTATTGTGAGCCTATACGGTTCTTTTTTTACTATTTTTGCGCAAACACTATCAGATGAAGGATCAGGTCCATCAAAAAATACATACGACTGAACTGGTTAAAAAGTACGGCAAGCGTACTGTAGTCAATCATGTATCTATAGAGGTACAGCAGGGCGAAATTGTAGGGCTGCTGGGTCCAAATGGTGCGGGTAAGACCACCTCTTTCTATATGACTGTGGGCCTGGTAAAGCCGGATGAAGGACAGGTATTCCTGAATGATAAGGATATCACGAAACTGCCTATGTATAAGCGGGCGCAGCTGGGTATCGGTTACCTGCCGCAGGAGGCTTCTATCTTCCGTAAATTATCTGTGGAAGATAATATTGCTGCGGTACTGGAAATGACAAAATTATCCCGCCAGGAGCAAAAAGACAAACTGGAGAGCTTGCTGGAAGAGTTTCGCCTGACACATGTACGTAAAAGTATGGGTGATGTACTGAGCGGTGGAGAACGTCGTCGTACAGAGATCGCAAGGGCACTGGCAGTAGATCCTAAATTCATCCTGCTGGATGAGCCGTTTGCCGGTATCGACCCCATTGCGGTGGAAGACATTCAGGCGATTGTGGCCAAACTAAAATTCAAAAATATCGGTATCCTGATTACGGACCACAATGTAAACGAAACCCTGTCGATTACCGACAGGGCTTACTTAATGTTTGAAGGACGATTATTAAAATCGGGCACTGCAGAAGATCTTGCAGCAGACGAAGAGGTGCGCAGAGTATACCTTGGTAAGCACTTTGAGCTGCGCCGTAAGAAATACGACGTGCAATAACTAGCCCTTCTTCTTACCCGGATATTCATCCTGGTAGTTATATAAGATCACGAACTCTACCCTCCTGTTTTGCTGGCGGCCTTCAAATGTCTCATTGCTGGCAACAGGATTTTTAGGGCCGAAACCCCAGGTATACACACGTTTATTTTTCACTTCACTTTGCAGTAATGCTGCTTTTGCACTTTCTGCACGCTCCCAGGATAGCTTTTCATTCATCTCCAGGCTGCCCGATATATCGGTATAGCCGGTTACCAGCACACTTGTTTTGGGATATTTGTTCAAAACCGCTGCCAGCTTGCCCAGGGAAGGTAGGTAGCTGGTATTTACAATAGAGGAGTTCACCTCAAACAGTAATGCCTCCGGCAATACTACTTTCACTTTATCATCTTCATAAGTAACCTGTGCCTCCGGCAAGGATTTGGATAATGTTTCATACACATCCTTCATATCCTTACGTTGCTTTGCTGTGGCGTGTTTTTTGGCCTTACAGGATGTAGCGGTGGTCATCAATGCGGTGCCAGAACCCAATGCCAGCAATAAAAACAAATACTTCTTCATCTCAAATACATATTTATATCGCAAATATAGGCAATACAGCCTTATAAAAGTATTGCGCGCCGCAAGCGGCGCGCAATACTTTGGATATCAATAAGAAATCTACTTAATTTTCTGTTAAGGGAAGATACCTAACTCTTCGTATGCCACACCAACTTTGTTGATGGCACAGATGAAGGCTGCAGTACGCATATCTTCAACACCCTGGTTCATTTTCAACGCTTCGCGGATCTCGTGGTAAGAACCAATCATAGTGTCTTCCAGACCGGAATATACCAGATCAACTTCTTCAGGTCCACGCAGAATCATTTTACGCTCTACAGCGCCGAATGATTTACCGGTAATGCTTTCTACGCCTCTTACGATTTCCGCATTCATATTTTCGCTGAAACGTTTTTCCAGACGACCATAACGAACGTGGCTCAGGTTTTTCAACCACTCGAAGTAAGAAACGGTTACACCACCTGCATTCAGGTACATATCCGGTACGATCAGTACACCTTTTTTATTCAGGATCTCATCTGCTTCCGGAGTCAGCGGGCCATTAGCCGCTTCACCGATAATTTTAGCCTGAATCTTCGCAGCATTATCGCCATTAATAACGGCTTCCAGTGCAGCAGGGATCAGGATATCACATGGTTTTTCCAGTGTTTCTGCACTCTGTGCAATATTCTGTGCCCCTGGGAAATTAAGGATAGAACCTGTTTCCTTACGGTGTGTCATTACGGCTTCCAGGTCAAGACCTTTTTCGTTGTAAATACCACCTTCATACTCTGCCAGACCTACCAGTAAACAACCTGATTCCTGGAAGAATTTAGCTGCATGGTAACCTACATTACCTAAACCTTGCACGACAACGCGCTTACCATCCAGACCAGGAGTCAGGCCGATAGCGTGCATATCTTCTGCAACATTTACCAGTTCACGGATACCGTAGAATACACCCAGACCGGTTGCTTCTGTACGGCCTCTTACACCACCCTGTGCAATTGGTTTACCGGTAACACAAGCCTGTGCATTCAGCTCACCAGGATTCAAAGAAGAGTAAGTATCTACGATCCAGCTCATTTCACGGGCACCTGTACCATAATCCGGAGCAGGAACGTCGATACCAGGGCCGATAAAGTTTTTCTTAGCCAGCTCTGATGTATAACGACGGGTAATTTTCTCCAATTCGAACGGAGTGTATTTTTTAGGATCAATCTTGATACCACCCTTACCACCACCAAATGGTACGTTTACCATAGCACATTTGTAGGTCATCAGGGCTGCCAGCGCCATCACCTCATCCTGGTTTACATCCATGCTGTAACGAATACCTCCTTTACAAGGTAATTTGTGGTGAGAGTGTTGTACACGGTAGGCTTCAATTACCTCTACTTCATTGCCGATTTTTACCGGGAATTTGATTTTTAATATCGAGTTACAAGCTTTAATCTGCTCTAAGATACCTTTTTCAAAACGAGTAAATTTAGCTGCCTTATCAAAATTACGCTCCACTCCCTGAAAGAAGCTGTATTCGCTGTGTGATGCTGACATACTTTTTGGTTGATTTTGGTTATTAAAATTATGGTTGATTTTGCTCTATCTTTTTAATTTTCTTTTCGATAGTAAACAAATATAAAATTATTCCTAAAAAAATAGTAAAAATTACGGTTACAACTACATATATTTTTCCGTCACCTCTCATTTGGTCTGCCATGGCCACCTTGCCGGTATCCTGGGCATTAGTGATCATCGGTAATATTATAGCTGACAGACACAGGATCAGCTTAGCCAGGTATGATTGTATGTGTTTTAAACGCATAGTATTAAAAAGTGTTTTTTCTTTATTACTTATTGAGTACATCTATTTATTTTCCGCCACCGGTCAGCAAATCTTTCCTGGCCACCAGCTGATAACGGATACCCAGTGTAGCAATCCAGCACCCCAACAGGAACCAGCCAAGCACTGCGGTATAGAATACCGGGCGCATTGACGGAGCCAGATCACCAAAGCCGGGATTACCACCATTGCCTGGATGCAAAGATGCGGTAAGGCGTGGCAGGATCATGATCAGAGGGATCATGATAAAATAGGCGAAGACATTATATACTGCCGATATTTTGGCTTTTTTATCGTAATCCGGTACTGCTCCGCGCAGGGCCATATACGCAAAATAGATCAGTAAGCTCAACGCAGATGCCAGCTGTTTAGGATCATTACTCCAGAACTCTCCCCAGGTAAAACGGGCCCACTCCATACCGGTAACCATACCTAAAGAACCGTACAGGATACCCACTTTGGCAAACTGTTCGGTATAGATATCAAACTTCAGGTTCTGTGTATTCAGGAAACGGATAGCATAAACGAGACTAACTGTAAAAAGAAGCATCATACCGAACCACATCGGTACATGGAAATACAGGTTACGAATCGTTTCATTGAGAATGTTCAGCGCCGGTACCGGCATCAGGAGTCCTACAATAATGGTTACAGAGAGTAAAAGGACACAAACAACTTTCCACCAGATTTTTCGCATAATAAGAATAGCAGAGGCTATATTAATTTATTATTAATCCGACAAAGGTAATAACATTTATGCCATTTCAGATACCAAACCGTCGTAATTATTTTTTGTGACAGATTCCTGATCATTTGTCTTTTATGGCATTTGGAGACAAGGGTGTTCTGGAGCTATATTTGCAGTATGATTACGATTATTTCCGGCACCAACAGAGCTGGTAGCAATACACTGAAAGTAGCAGAATATTACTATAACATTGTACGTCAACTCACGCCCGATGTACATTTGTTCTCGCTGAAGGATATGGATGTACATTACCGCAGCGAGGCATTTAAGCAGGTAGAATCTGAATGGCTGATTCCTTCAGAGAAATTCATATTTGTACTGCCGGAATATAACGGGAGTTTTCCGGGTATACTGAAAACGATGATGGACAGCTCTGACATCCGCAAATGCTGGTGGCATAAAAAAGCACTGCTGGTGGGCCTTGCAGACGGACGTGGCGGTAATGCCCGCGGACTGGACCATCTGTCCAATATCCTGCACTACCTGAAAATGCATGTGCACTACAATAAGCTGCCCATCTCTAAAATCAATGAAGAATTGCAGGAAGACGGTAGCTTTAAGCATGAAAGTACCCGCATAAACATTGCCCAGCAGGTTGATGCTTTTATGCAGTTTTAATGTAGAAAGACATAGGTGAAATAAACTAAATCGCGAAAGTCCCCGTCCTGAATTGATTCAGGACGGGGACTTTATAGTTCTAAAAATTGTGGTAAAAAACAGCATTAAACGGTACTGTTTGTAGCAAAAAGCAGCCATTACCGTATCCGTTCCATACCCCAGATACCCTGCTCATCCAGGAAACGGACTATGGCCTCATGCAACTGTGGGCTCAGGACTTTCTCCCGGCAGATGATATCATAACCTTTGGGGGTAAATAAAGTGCTCTCGAAAAAGATCAGTGCAAAATCATCATCCATATGCACCCATTCCCATTTAGAGCGAATGAGCGTCAATAGCCCTTTACCTCTCCATTCAAATTTTGTGCATTCTTTATTCATAGGCTTATCCAGGCCCCTTATGCACTTTTGCTCCAGCCCTTTCATGTAGAAAACCGTGTCCTCAAGCTCCGGACCTTCAGTTCCGGCCACAATACGATAATGAAATGATGGATCTTTCTTATCTCCTTTCAACCACATCGGAAAATTGGTATAGTGTACATACCAGGTTCCGGCCAGGGCATCCAGTGTATTAAACATGGTCTCGATCAGTTTTGTATGCATACGCTTGACTAACAATTTAGTATACTAATATACAACCTGATTCTCTATTTACCAAGCAAAAGCCCCTTGAAATGCAGTGCCAGCAATAGTTCTACGACGAACGCCCGGTTTTATCCGACGAATGTTCATCGAGTGGTATCGCCTACTGGTCGAAAAGTGCTGGTACACCCTGCAGGGGCGGAGTATGTTTGCATTAGAAAAACAAACAAATCATCTTAATCACTCATCAAAACTAATATTATGAAAAACTTATTCTTCGCAATCGTAGCCATCGCAACATTCTCTGGCTTTTCTGCACAGGCACAATCCACAGCAAACAAACTGGTATATTACAAATCTGCGCATCCGGTAATCGAAATCGAACTGGGCAATATTATGACCACCACTACTTTCTATATTAAAAATGACAAAGGAGCGGTAATCAAGAAGGGAAGCGTAGCCCGCAATGGCAAGATCGCTGTAAATACTGCGGAACTGAAAAACGGCAACTATCGCTTTGAGATCTGTGGTGTGACTCAGGACTTTACTATCCGTTAATCCACTAATACAGCCGCTCCCTGATTGTCTGCCGACAATCAGGGAGCGGTATGCTTTACACGGTTAATGCAGCACGAAAGCCGCGCGCAGCATAGTATGATTCGGCACCATTGTGGTAGGTAAATACTGTATTGTAGCGACGGTCGCAGAACAGGGCACCACCCAGAGAACGGATGTCTTCCGGTGTCTGCACCCAGCTGGATGTTTTCAGATCAAAGGGCCCCAACTCCTGTAGCGATCGGTATTGCGCCTCAGTAAGCAGTGTCGTACCCATTTCTGCAGCCATACCCAATGCACTGTGTTTGGGCTTATGCTCTTTCCTGGACTCCAGTGCCTCATGGTCAAAACAGACGCTCCTGCGGCCTTTAGGGCTTTCTGCGGCGCAGTCTGCAAAGAGATAGGTTTCTGTCTTCTTATCATAACCGATTACATCCGGCTCACCTCCGGTCATTTCCATTTCATTAAGTGACCAGATTTTATCGGGATGAGATTCAAGCCTGGCCTGCACTTTAGCCCAGCTGATGCCTTCGTGCCGGCTTTTGTTTTTTTCAAAACGCGCCTGCAGTATATCTAGCAGCTCCTGCTGCACTTCTGGTGTTAATGTCTTTTTGGTAGTTTTCATATCAATAGATTTGAGGAGTATTTTTTGCTTGAAAAGATCAGCCTGACCGTAATTAATCATCAAGGCCCTTACCTTCCATGATTTGTGCTATACACTTCTCTACCCGGGAAGCGCGCGTCTTCGATTGTTTCGCTTGTCCGAAATAAAAAAGATAAGCCCTTTGTCTTCCGGGAGTCAGTGCGGCAAAGGCTTCCTTCAGCGCAGCATTGTTATCTAGCTGCTCCTGAAACTCTTCCGGTACGGCATAGTCATTTGTTTTCTTCAATGCTACTTTTGCTCCCGACTCTTCTATTTCCACCGCTTCAAATATGTACTGCTTCAGGGTTTCCTGCACGGCCTCTATATCAGCCACGGATGTAAAGCGGACCTGTCTTGCCGATTGCACATTTTCCGTCTGCTGTATGAGTATTCCTTTCGGATCTTTCAGCAAGGCTCCTTTCACAAAAAGCACCGCACAGTACTCCTTAAAGGAATGTATCAGTATAATATTCTTATCCTGGTAAGTATAGCAGGGCACACCCCACTTCAGTTCCTCTTTGAGCTGGCAATCCAGGACGATGCTGCGCAGCAGTCGCTGCTCATCATACCATTTTGTGGCTTTATCAAAAAAGAAATCGACCTTGGGATTCATAGCATTAATTGTGGCTTAAAGTTAATGTTTTTCGTGCAGCCGGGCGGAAATACCAGGATGCTATAGTCAGCAACAGGAGCAAAAGTGAAGGAAAAATCTCGCCCATGGGATCGCTCATGGCCATATGTGACATAGCCGCCCCGGTCATCGCAAAGAAGAACCCGGCATATGCCCATTCTTTCAGTACGGGGAATTTAGGTATCAATACGGCAACCACCCCCAGTAGTTTCCATACACCCAGTATGGTCAAAAAATAGGACGGGTAGCCCAGCGCTTTCATCTTTTCTACTTCTTCCTCCATGGGGATCAGCTGCACAATTGCCGTAGAGACCATACCTAAAGACAGCCAGATCGTAGCTATCCAGTAAATGATTTTATTTCTTTTGCTCATGGTATATTATTTTGAGGTACCTAATAATTCCTGTATACGATTGTGGGCCATGTTGAGCCCATACTCAAACGGCAGCTTCAGCATCTGGTCACGATCTGCAATAGAACGATATACAATCTGCATACTTAGTTTGCTGCGGTTATCGTCCAGCGACTCAAACTCCAGAAATTCGAGCTGCACCGGAAAGCCCGCATTTTCCATTTCGAATGTGCGTACAATGCGCTTGTTCTCTGTACATTCATGAATAGTGCCGTTGGCCTTAAACACCACATTACCTTTATCATCGCTGGTTTCAAACTGGTATCCGCCATGTGGCTGCACATCCAGCTTTACCACTTTTGTACCCATCCATTGTGCGACAATCTCCGGCTCTACATATGCTTTAAACAACAGGTCCAGTGGCAGGTCGAATGTGCGGGTGATCAGCAGATCTTGCTTGCCTTCTTCGGCATGTACTTTAGTTTTAGGTTCCATTTTATTTATTTTTTAGCTTGATAGTTTTTCATAATGGCTTCCAGTTTGTTGAAGCGCTCATCCCACATCTGGCGGAACGGTTCTATAAAATCTGCGATTTCCTTCATCTTATGCGGATTTAAGTGATAATATACTTCCCTGCCCTGTTGCTCCTGCTTCAGCAGCTCACATTCGGTCAGTATTTGCAGGTGCTTAGAGACGGTTGGCCGGGCCGTTTCAAAATTGGCGGCAATAGCCCCGGCCGACATGGATTGCGCGGCCAGCAGCATCAGTATGGCCCTGCGCGTAGGATCGGCAATCGCCTGGAATACATCTCTTCTCAGATTCATCATGTAGCTATTTGACTACAAATATACATGTAGTCATTTAACTACGCAAATATTTTTTCATAAAAAATGCCCGGCACAAGGCCAGGCATTTTTTTTATACTATTCTGATATGATTATTTACCCTGAAACGCAGCTGGCCTTTTCTCCAGAAATGCCGCTGCTCCTTCTTTCTTATCTTCAGTATCGAAACACTCCCCAAACATACGGATCTCATTATCCAGTCCGGTAGGGCTCACAGTAGCCGCTTCATTAACCAGGCTGATGATCTTGCTAATGGCCACCGGTGCTTTGGTCAGTATTTTCTGCGCGATCTCGGTCGTTTTAGCCAGCAGCTCTTCTGCAGTAAATACATGATTAACCAGGCTTAAAGCTTTTGCCTCGTCTGCTTTGATCATATCTGCAGTCATCAGCAGTTCCATTGCTTTGCCTTTACCAATCAGCTGTACCAGGCGTTGTGTACCGCCATAACCAGGAATCAGGCCCAGGTTCACTTCCGGCTGACCGAAACGGGCACTTTCACTTGCTGTACGGAAGTGGCAGGACATCGCCAGCTCACAACCGCCACCTAATGCAAAACCGTTTACCGCTGCGATAATTGGTTTAGGGCTGTTTTCAATTTTATTAAACACAAGCTCAGCACCTCTTTTAGCCAGGGCTGCACCGCCATTGCCATCCAGGTCTGTAAATTCAGAAATATCTGCACCCGCAACGAAAGCCTTTGCACCGGCACCGGTAATGATGGCTGCTTTGATGTCTGCATTCTGGTATACTTCATCCAGGGCAGCACCCAGTTCTGTAATCACGTCTTTATTCAAGGCGTTCATTTTATCAGGACGATTGATCGTAATGGTACAGATATGTTGTTCTACTTGTGTTAGAATTGTTTGATACATGTTTTAAAAAAATGGTTTATAACTAGTTTGTATAATTTAGAAGATGCCCTCTTTCAGTTCTTCCCATAGGTCTGTATAAGCCTGTGCCGCCCTGGAGCTGGGTGCAAATGCCATAACCGGAGCCTGGTATATGCCCATCTTCTCCACATCGGACAGGTAGGGTATGTAGGAAGAGAAGAACCTGCGCTGGCGGTGAAAAGCTTCCATGGTTTCGAGATGCAATGCCTTGCGGCTGTCGACCATAGAGAAGTAACACATCAGCTTGGCCAGGTCTATCTTTTTCTCTTCAAAGAAAGACTTGACGGCCTCAAAGGTTCTCAGAGATAGTGTAGTAGGTATAGTCGGCAACAGCACAATATCTGCCGCCTGAAAGATATGCTCTGCCAGTACAGAAAAGCCCGGAGGGCAATCTATAAATACCAGGTCATAATCGTTTTTAAGTGGCTTCAGCAATTGCTTTATATACTTCTTGCTGCTACCCTGCGCCTCCAGTAAGCTATCCAGCTTACGGCTGGAGAAGTCGGAGGGGATAATGTCCAGGTAATCATAACCTGTATGCTGTATGAGCTCAGAGATTGCCACATGCTGTTCTACCAGCTTCCGGGTATCTTTGGCACTACCGGCACTGGCCTGGTAGTAGAAGCCCGCAGCGCCCTGCGGGTCCAGATCCCAGATCAGGGTACGGTACTCGTCCATAGCAGCAAGGTGTGCGAGGTTTACGCAACCGGCGGTCTTCCCCACACCACCTTTAAGATTATACAGGGCAATGGTAATCATAGATAAATATTTTAAAATGTTTACTATGCAATTCACTGATGTAAAACTAAGATATAATAGCCTTACATGTATTACCTTTCTATAAAGCCTGCTGCTGATTACATTTTGCCGATCTCGTCATCGATCCACAGCGCATAATTGGTATACCATTTTGCAGCTTTAGGATAGATCTCTGCCAGCGCGCCGGCATCGGCCTGCGTACCATGTAACAGGAAAATATGGTTTTCGTCCTCATCTTCGCTGTTGGCAAACACGAATCCGAATGGGTTCAGTGCTTCAAACTGTTTCATATCTTCCGGAAATACAGACAGTACCTCCAGGTAAGTATTTGTAGGCATGTGTACCAGTACAGTACGGCCTTCCAGTTGTTCTCCTAAATGGTTTTCGCCATCCAGCAATACGAATTCAGGAATCGGGAATTTATTTGCGATATTCATCTCTTTCTTATGTTTACAGTTATTTTATAATACTTCGATCTGGTTTTTCAGCAGATCTTCAAATACTTCTCTTTTTCTGATCAGGTGCGGCTTACCATCTACCACCAGTACCTCTGCAGGTTTCAGGCGGCTGTTAAAGTTAGAGCTCATCTCGAAGCCATAGGCACCGGCATTATGAAACACCAGTACATCGCCCTCTCTCACTTCATTGATCTTACGATCCCAGGCAAAGGTATCTGTTTCGCAGATATTACCCACCACGGTGTAGATACGCTCCGGCCCTTTAGGATTGCTGATGTTTTCGATATTGTGATATGCATCGTAGAACATAGGACGGATCAGGTGGTTAAAGCCCGAGTTTACGCCTACGAATACAGTAGCAGTAGTTTGTTTGATCACATTGGTCTTCACCAGGAAATGGCCCGATTCGCTCACGATATATTTACCTGGTTCGAACCACAGCATCAGTTCTTTGTTGCTGGCTTTCTGAAATTTATCAAAGGCTTTCAGTACTTTCTTTCCTAAAGTCTGTACATCTGTCTCCAACTCATCCTTAACATAAGGCACTTTAAATCCGCTACCCATATCGATATACTTCAGGTTAGGGAAGTGCTCTGCTACCTCAAACATGATCTCCAGGCCTTGTACAAACACATCAGCATCTTTGATCTCACTGCCGGTATGCATATGCAATCCTTCTACATTAAGGCCGGTAGACTTCATAATGCGCTCGATATGGCGCAGCTGATGAATAGAGATACCGAATTTACTATCGATGTGACCGGTAGAGATTTTATAGTTACCACCCGCAAAAATGTGCGGGTTGATGCGGATAAAGATCGGGTAAGCACCGGCATATTTATTCCCAAACTGCTCCAGGATAGAGATATTATCAATATTGATGTGTACGCCCAGCTGCATAGCCGCTTCGATCTCGGCCAGGTCTACACAGTTAGGGGTAAACAGGATACGGTCAGGGGTGAAGCCTGCACGCAGGCCCAGCTGTACTTCATAGATGCTCACACAGTCCAGTCCGGCACCCTGCTGCTCTACTACTTTAAGGATATTAATATTGGACAATGCCTTACAAGCATAAAAGAAACGAGTCTGCTTATCGAATGCCTTGCTTAACTTTTGATACTGCTGCTTTATCTTCTCTGCATTGTACACATACAATGGGGTACCAAATTCTTGTGCAATCGCTAATAGCTCGTTGTTTGTCATAATAACTTTTATACTTGTTTTAAAAAATTTTAGAATCCACAAAAATATATTAAAATATCATTTATAGCAATTCCAATGCGGATAAATAAGCCTCTGCCTGCCCTGTACGAGTATATGCTCCATAGCAGGGGCAAAAATACATTGTTTACAAGATGCCTAGTATCAATACAATAAACATAGTCTTTTTGCCTGCTTCGAAAAGTTTAGGGATCAAAATATTTTTAACAATTCCATTAAACCTGTGCAAAGCCTTACAGTCTATGTTGGGCTGCTTAACTAAACATTAAGGACCGCCATAAAGTATTTCACTAATTAGTGTCAACGGACATACGTCTGTAATCATATTATCATTATTTTCGCCGTATTACATGCACTTGAATAAAACATTATCAGAAATTAACCCATAATTATAATTGAACATGAAAAAAACACTACTCGCCTTACTGGCCACGACGACCATTGGCATGGGCATGAGCCATGCACAGACTCCTGTTAAACGCTTTACCGCAACCTACTCTAACGGGGGCACTTACACCCAACTGACCAGCCCTACCGATGTAGGCTTTGCTGTAGACTGGGACGATACGGTAAGTGATGCCATCAACCTTCCGTTTACCTTCAAATACCAGAACACGCTGGTAAATACGGTAAGAATCGAAACCTACGGAAGCCTGTACCTGAACGACCTAATGCATGAAGATGTAGAGATGGGCCATATCACCGGTGTGTATATGGACTATGCTTCTGCCGGCAGAGGTAAAGTATTCTATACCACAACAGGTACTGCCGGTAACCGCATCTTTAAAGTAGAGTACCGCAATGTAGGCCGCTACAATGATGATAATGGTACCGATACCCTTAACTTCCAGATCTGGCTGTACGAAAGCGACAATGCTATCGAATACCGTGGTGGCTACTCTAATGTATCAGACACTATGTTTGCTAAAGATGCTAACGATGTGCTGGTAGATGAGAAAGAACTTATTTTCTGCGGACTGGTATCGAACCCAGGCGACTCTATTGCTACTACAGGCGGCAATGCATTCCTGCACGCAGCACAGTACCTCAACAACACCTTCTACAACAATGCAGTGCTGCTGTCTGATCTGCAGACCCCTAACCCATTGATTATTGAAGACCTGCTGTATGGTGCCTATCCGGCCAATGGTTCTGTGATCCGTTTTGTACCTAATAACCCTAACAGCATTGCGAAGGTAGACTTCGATATGGCCAGCGTATACCCTAACCCTTCTAAAGATGGTAAGTATAGCCTGACCCTGAAAGAAGCCCCTCAGGCTGGTGCTACACTGACGATCTATGACATGACCGGCAAGGTGGTGCTGAACCAGGCTTTAAACCAGTCCGGTACAACCATCGATCTGGCTGCTTATGCTAATGGTAACTACTTTGGTAAGATCACCAATGGCAGCCGTACCGGCAGCTTCAAACTGATCAAGGAGTAAGCTATTCTATATATTATACAAAAGAGTTGGGCGCTGCATCGGTAGCGCCCAACTCTTTTGTATATATACCCGATCTACCCATGAGGCAGGGGGCAGAAATATCTAACGGACTTTCTGCATGTAGTCAACTATTTAATCGTCCTTTTGTCGGGCAGCAAAAGGTGCAAAAATGATATTTCATAAAGGCGATTGCGGGGCACCACCATTTTGTACCGTTGCCTGCATTGATCGTCTGAGCTCATCCTTTCGAGTACCTCAGGGTACAACACTTTCGATTGCTGTGGCGCTGCTCTGGCGTGCGTTCCCAAACGCGTGCTTCCTTATATAAAACCTTATATAAACCGGCACACGCGAGGGCGCGTGCGCTAGCTTAGAAAACAACAAGCGATCTGTACTGTACAGATCGCTTAGGATGGCCTTATAAATCCGGCGTTAATAAAATCATTGGCTCGGTCGATAAAGTCGGAAACCACTGTCTGAGCGCAGCGAGTTTGCGTTTGCGACCGACCGACACATTGATTTTTAGCCAGGGATTTATACAGCCTTGATTTTTTGGCGCTACCTTTTGCATCAAGGCAAAAGGTAGCAAATAACTATAATAGGAAACCAAAGACATAAATCATGTCTTTGGTTTCCTTTAAGCGGATACTCAGTAATACTTAAATAAAAAAAAGAAACCATAATGCTCTAAGGCACAGCATGCTATTTGCGTCTATACTATCACATCACCGAAACGAGACATAATACCCTTGCCCTATAAACCCTTAAACAACCCAAACGATTATGAACATGAAAAAACCCTTACTTGCTTTAGTGGCCGCTACTATGCTGGCTACAGGCATCAGCCATGCCCAAAACCCGGTAAAACGTTATGGAGTCTCCTATGCCGGAGGCACATACACCCCGCTGACCGGAGCCACCGACCTGGGCTTTACCGGCAACTGGAACGATACCACCAGCGCCAACATCGCTTTTCCCTTCCCGTTTAAGTACCAGAATACTACGGTCAATACTTTTGCGATAAACAATACGGGCAGTATATACCTCAATGGTGTGGAGAGCGATTATACCTACCTGGGCCAGATCGGCGGCATCAACCTGCCGTACGAAGGCCGTGGCCGTGGCAAGGTCAAGTATGCCACCACCGGTACAGCCGGCAACCGTATATTCAAAATAGAATTCAGTAATGTAAGCTGGGCGAACGATATTAACGGCACCGATACCTTCAACTTCCAGGTATGGATGTATGAGCAGAACCATGCTATCGAATACCGTGCCGGTTACAGTAATGTGGCCAATACCATGTTTGCCACTACTGCCGCCGAGGTATTGTATGAAGGTAAAGAGCCCATTGCCTGCGCCCTGCTGGGCAATCCCGGCGACTCTATAGGTACCAACTTCCAGCAACAGTTTATCCATGCTGCCCAGTACAAGTTTATCAGCAGCGAGTTTACAGATACTGCCGTGCTGCTCAGTGAAATGTCTTTTGATAATCCAGAGTTTGACATGGCTGCCCTGGATGCCGTTATCTATGGTTACTACCCTACTAATGGCTCCGTAATACGCTTTGTACCGCTTAACCCCAACAGCATTACTAAAGTAGACTTCGATATGGCCAGCATATACCCTAACCCATCGAAAAATGGTCAGTTCCGTATGCAGCTGAAAGAAACCCCTAAGGCGGGTGCTACCCTGCATATCTATGATATGACCGGCAAGGTCGTGCTGCAACAAGCGATCCGTCAAACCACTAGCCATATAGACCTGGCTGCTTATGCCAACGGGCACTATTTTGGCAAGATCATGAACGGCGACCGTATCGGCAGCTTTAAACTGATCAAGGAGTAAACCTGCCAACATAAAAATTGCGGCGATGCTATGCATCGCCGCAATTTTTATGTTGGTCAATACCCTTTAGGGAGCAATCGTTCCCGTCTTTTCGAGCACAGCGCAGCGGCGCCGAGAAATCTCCCGAATGCAAGTACAAAAGGAGATGTCTCCACTCCGGTCGACATGACGAAGCTGCAGAAAGAGGAGATATCTCCATTTCGCTGCGCTGCAGTCGATATGACGAATAGAACGAAAACTGGTCGCTGAGCCCCTCGAAGCGAAAAGGTTGTGCCCAGAACCCATACTATTGCCTCCGGAAAACACCAAAAACAGTACAAAAGTTAGTAGCAGGGCTGCAGTGTTTGCAGGAGTGAGCGATTAATTTAGAGGTCATATTTATTCACTTTCTAAATTCAAAACTTATGTCAGGAATCAATAACAACCGTGT
>Ga0256790_1000003_pt1 | contig 158403 bp, 213 predicted proteins | sample MC6MC0941MT_FD_190206 | JGI IMG/M metagenome (GOLD analysis project Ga0256790, IMG submission 190206) | Metatranscriptome of enriched soil aggregate microbial communities from Iowa State University, Ames, United States - MC6-MC0941-MT... | ecosystem: Environmental > Terrestrial > Soil >... | reverse complement strand
GGATCAATCTTCTTAGCCCGATCCCAAAACTTCTGTAGTATCTTCCTACGAGTCATACCTGCACCATCAAACGAGTATGTAGCACCTGTCTTAACCACTGTGTATTCTCCGCAGTAGCCCGATACTAGCTTCACTAACTCTAACTTATAGATACCTCCTATGTCAAACACTTGCGGCTTCTCTACTGTAGTAATCACTCTAACTCACTCCTCTTATATAGTATGTGTTATTTACCTCTTACTTATATAATACAGGATTGTTTCCTTAAAGTCAACAACTATACATAAAATAAATGAATATATTTTAAAATAATCGGGAATAATAGTAATTATAGGCTGCTCCGTCTAACGTGCATTTTAACGGCTCTCACACCGTCTATTAACGTAGAAAGACTGCTCCCAGTGCAATTGTATTAACTTACACCGTAGCAGTCTATAAACGCTCTTATTGTTGTTGTGCGGCCTGTAGCTTTTGTAGTGAGCAACTAGGACAGTACCATTGTTGTGACCCCGTACTCATCTTCTCTGCGGTCCAACCCATGTTGGCTGCTTCAGATCGTGCTTCCGTTAGTAATTGAGCTATTAACGGCTCCTGTGTTGCACACTCGTCACAGTGTACAGTATACGCTAGTGATATCATTATGTATTCCACCTTTCTACGCCTTACTACCAATATAGCAAAAGGATCGGCGGCCTATGGGGAAAGCTACCAATCCTTTCAACTATTAACCTCTAATAGAATTATAGATGCAGGTATGAGAGTCTAGTCTATAGCGCACCTTATTTGCACGCCCCAGGTTCGACTGTGAACGAGTCTTTTTAAGAGTCTCATCAAATGTTTTGTGCTTTCCGTAGTCGTAGGTACGGTCTGCGTTTGGTTTCTCTTATATAACATCTCTATAGTGCCTATACTATATCAATTACTATACAGGAGTCAGAATGTGTGAGCGATATACGAACCTTATGTCTAACTACAGGGTATTTGAAGAATACGTGTATTTTCCGATTCGGTATATATGGATGTGATTCCCTCACTAGGTGTGTTACTATATAGTATATACGGTTGAAAACATGAAGGCTCTATAGTATAATTACAAATCTATATCGACTTTTGGGTGGGTGTGTATATAGATATAGGTGTAACTCGTTCGTTCCTATACGTTTTATTTGTTATTATCTATGTTCCTCATTCCTTATATACTATATAGATACCTTTGCTCTATATACTATACTCTCTTACTACTGTACCTATTTCATCTATACAGGTAAGCTCTCTATTTGAAACTCTCTCTCTACTATACTTGTTTTTATTATGTATTGCTATACTTTCCATTCTATATATGCTTTAACAGAAGTTCTCACTCTTACTGTTATGTCGCTTGTCGTTGCTTACAATGTTTCATATTATGATCCGTCTAGCATACATATTTATTACTCATATAGTATTGTTTGTTTCTCTTATTAAGCTCACTGTTATAGTACCATGATTGTTTCTTGTTAGTCAACTACTAATTGAAATTTATTTTGCTGAATCTATTAAATCCATAATCGTATTATATATACCATTTGGCATATGTCCTGTTCCCCAATAACTCTCTACCCACTCTTCTACTTTACTTAGTGCTTCTTGGCTAACATGCGGTATGTGTACAGTTATTAGTTCAGGTTCTTCAGGTTTCGTTTCTTTCAACTTACCTACTAGATATGCAGAATGTGTTAACTCACCACTATTTGGATCGGTCACCATTTGGTAATGTGTTTCTACTTCATATCCTTGCTTGGTATACTTCTTAATTGCGCTTGTTGTAGCATTAAGGAACTCTGTATGTAATCCCCCTTTTACTACTAAGTGACCTACGATTGGTTCTAATTCTAATACTTCTTCTTTCTTTTCTACTTCTGTCATTATGTAATCCTCCTATACTATATATGTATTAGTGTAATACCTGTGCTTTCTCTTTACGTTTTACTGTTACTTCCTCTAGACTGAGTACAACTCCTTTATGCACGGTCAATAGCTCATGAAGGATTCTACTTAACTCTTCTTGGTTGATATCCTCTAATAAGGTAGCTCCGAATATTCCCTGATCCATGAATACCATTTTATAGGAGCGTGCCATCTCTCTCTTCTCTTTTATACAGGGTTCACATGCCCAGTAGTCGTTCCCGTCTGCTACTTTAATTTTGTCTTTAGGTACCATGTCTTCTACCTTACAATGGATACATTCTGCTTTTCTTTTATCTGTAGTAGTTTCCATGTTCTATTTCCCCTTTCTACTGAATAAGTTTATTAGTAAGTGGACAATATATCCGATCCCTGCAAATATTGCGTATATACCAAGTACTACAATACCAATAAATGTAATGACTGCGGCCAGTTTCAACATGAATACAAAGTTATATACTACTAATACTATTAGGAAGACTATAGCCGTAACTATAGCTCCCAATAGTGCCATTACTTGAAAGTCATTCATTAGTAATCTTCCTTTCTATTCTTGAATGCTTGGTCATATAGTAACTGTCCAATGAAGTAGAAGAAGATTGATCCTAGTACTGTATAAATTGATACTCCTTTAGCGTACCCTACAATGAATCCTCCCATACCGATTGTTAGTACACCTGCTAGTTTAAATAGAAAGTATTTCATTTGTTTTCCTCCTCTTATAATAGTATTACTGTTCGTCCGTAATCAGCGCCAAACTTTTCACAATACTCCACTACTTCTTTATGTAGTTGACTTAGTGAAGCTGGTTTTGTGGTTGCTTCTTGATACATAATACGTATGTACATGAAATGTTCTAGTTGTGTCATTTCTTATCCACCTGCCCTTTGATAAATGTCATGATGTCCTCTAGTGCGTAGTACTCAGGGTTTAATAGTTTCTTGATACCTAGTGTTAACCAGTCTACAATTGCGAAACCGAAGAAGATAGTAACTACTCCAAAAATGACAACGACTATACTTAGGAAGAACTGTGAATCGAAACTATATGGGTCATCATCGTAATAGCTACTCCACTTCTTGAATACGAACTTGTTTATCAATGTCCATAATAGAGTCAGTACTACAATCCATACACCAGCTTTGACTAGTAAACTAATACCATCTACAAACTGTTGCTTTACTAATACTTCATATACATGTGTGGCAGCTACTCCTAATTGCTTTGCTAGTTCATCAATAAACCCACCTAACTTATCTGCACGATCCATTAACCATGTTACTGCTTTATCACTTGTACTCATCGAACGAACCTCCCTGTAACTTTGTATAGAGTAATAACATCATCAGGCAAACCCGTTTCTACAATATCTAAGTCTTGCAGTACAAAATCACGGTCACTTATCGCTAAATAGATTTTGTTCATAATTTCGTATTTCTCTTTACTTGTATGCTCGTTTACTAAACCACACTCACTATTATATATACGTAGCACGTAGTACTCTTTTTTCATTGATTTCTCTTCCTCTCTTAATCTGTTATTTTTCGCTACTACATCTGCGAAGAACTTCGGACCGCTTTCTTTCATTAAATCCTTAATCCCTCTGATTCCTGTACCAATAGAACGTTTACGTACGTTAAGTACTAATGCAGGTTGCTGATCCTCTTTCTTCTTTTGCATTTCGTCCCACCACTTGTTATAGTTACTTTGTACTATTTCGTCACAACATAGTGTACCTTTTGGTAGATACTTCCCACAGACTGTACAGTTACCATTTACCATGTAATCACCTACAATAGCCACTCTTTCTCCTCCTTATACTGTTTTTCCCAGTGTATCTTGAAGTAGTATAAGAATGCTTTCTCTAAGTTGTGCTCTAGCATATCTTCAAACGGACACTCTATTTCTTCACCTCTTGATACTGCTACTTGATAACATAGGTCTATTTTGTCCTTACGTGTCATAGACTTAGCAACATAGTAGTGTTCATGTGTATCGCTACCGTCATCAACATTAGCAAATTTTGCTTTCTCGTATAAATAGTCTATAGCGTGGTCAATAGTAGAATCAGGATGTTTCAAATCTTTCAGTAATAGTTTTACATCGGTTAAACGTACATAAGGTGTTGTCATTTTGTTTCCTCCTAAGATAAAAAGTATTTTAACATCCAAAACCATGTTAGTACTATAAAGAAGTAAATCCACCGTCTCTCTTTCTTCAACTTGTTTTCTAGATACTTGTTACGTTGTTCTAGCTGCCTATTGTACACGTTGGTCTCTGCTAGTACTAGTAATAAATCTTCGCAAGGGTGTTGCATGTCGATCCCTCCTTAGTACCCTGTGTAGTCGATATGTTCAGGCTTTTTAGGTACCTCACGACTCCAATCGACAATAACATAGAAGCTCCCTGTACTTGGGAAGTCTTTTGTCGTTACGCTGAAACCGTCTTCGTATAACGCATTAGCAATTTCTCTCTTTAAGCTTCTTGATTTTGTAGGTAACTCTACCTCTACCTGTACACGAGAGCCATTGGCTGCCCTTTTAGCTTTACGTCTTACTTCTTCTATATAGTCCTTAGAGTTTGTTTCTAGTTTACTTTTTGCTAGTTCCAATAGTTCTTTAGCTAAGTTCATAATTTTCCCTCCCATTTATCAATCGCACCATGATGACCCACTATCACTTGATGAGCTACTAGACGATGAATCACTACCCCAACTACTGCTAGCGCTTCCACATGAGCTACGAGAAGAACTAGAACCCCAACTATCGTCACTACTAGAAGAAGAAGAACCCCAGCTACTACTTCCGCACGTACTTCCTAGAACTGTTGAGTTATTGTAATTGTAGTCGTCATCATCGTCACGTCTGCTAGTGGATCGTGCAGTAGTTTTAGGTGTTGCTTTTGCTTTCGGTGTGCTACTTACACTAGAACTTGTACGTCTTTGCGTAGGCGCTGGTGATGATTTCATAGTCGGTGCCGCTTGAGCACGAGACATCGGATATACTATCTCCACAGGTTCCTCTTTCTTTTGAATCTTGATAGATGGTTTGTACCCTTGCTCACGTAAGTATGTATTTGTTTCCATCTTTACTTTTGCTAATCGTTCTTGTTCTAATCGTGCTCTTTCTTGCTCCTCCTCTAATAGTTGTCTCTCTAGCTCTGCACGTTCTTTATCAAGTTCCTCACCAATACGAACCTGCTTTTTATACTCATGTCTAGCCCAAATCACACATAAAATAACTACCACAATCAATGAGAATACTGCTAAACCTCCTAATACCATTACACTCTCTCCTCTACTAATGATTTTCTTTTAATACCAATGATAGGCTCCGTGTATCCTGCAAGCTCTAACTGTCTCTGTGCCTGTCTAAACACGTAATCAATATTCTGACCGTATTTCAATCTCCCATCAGACTCTAGGTGCTTATTCGGTATCCAAACGTTCTGATTGGTACCTCCTAATGTGAATCGTTTCGCTTTACGTTCTCCGTACTTCCGATTAATGAGTTGAAGACGGATACCTTTATAGTGTTGGACTAACATGTTGCTCCTCCTTTGGTCTAGAATGTAAATCCAATGTATCAAAGATAGGATCGTACTTTATATCAACTAGACCCCAGTACGTACGAGGATCGGTGTGTTGCCCTAATACTACCTCTGCGTCAGGGTGCTTGTCCTTTAGACTATTCAGTTTCTCCCATAGTTCAATTAGTGTTAGATAGTGCATGTTATTTGTCCTCCTGTTATGTATTTTTATGCATTACCTGCTAATGATGTTAGCGTAAGCATTTCCTTTAATACCATCGCAACTGATAGATGACCCTGCTCTTGCATCTCCACCGATGTCGTCACAACTCACACTGGAACCTGCTTGTACATTTCCTGTCACGTCATCGCAACTTACACTAGAACCTGCCTGGATGTCACCAGTTACGTTACCGATAACTGTGATAGATTGTTCGCTTTCAATCTTGTCCACGTTGCAGAGTACCGTAATCTCTAGCTTGTCCTCTACTGATCCTTCTTGGACAACACCATCGACAATTACTACTCCGTTTCTTGTTACAACGCTATTACCTACATATGTTTTACCGTTGATGTTTACTGTACCTTTTCTTCCTGTGATTGTAATATTTTTAAAATTGAATCCCATATTAATCTCCCTTTCTATTATTTAATTATCAACCAATCATTCGTTCTGAAATCCAGTCAAGTAAACTACAAGCTCCTATGATAGCTAAAGCAACTACAACTGTAGTACCTGCCCCTAACTTGGCGGCTACAACTACTGCACCAACTATTGCTAAGGCTGCTATAATGACACATACACCGACCCTCAATCCGAGGTTTTTCATGTGTTTCACCTCCTTGTTATCTTGTACACTTAGAATAACATAGAGGTTGTCCAATCGTCAACAACAAATTTAAAAAAAAAATACAGAGTTTTTACACCCTGTATTTTACACATATCAACCTTTTAAGAACGCTGCTAAAGAATCTAGCTCTAGTTCTACTTTCTTGTCTTTAGATAGCAACTTGTCTAGGGCCGCTTCTGCTTTACGTAATTCTGCTTCTTCCTCACGGATAGACATTTCGTTAATCTTACCTTTTAAGTCTGTAATCCAATGAGATAGAGGGAAACCACTTAATTCTACTACATCAATTTCAACATCTAAGTCCTCGGCCGCTAATACTAATGCGTGTAAACGTACTAGAATACCGTTTAACTGCTTCGTGTTCAGTACATTGAAGTTATGACGTGTACCATCTAAATCAAGCGTGCAAGTTGTTAGCGATTTTTGACGTAATGATTTTCTACTTGCTAACTTCTCTTTCTTCTCGTCTACTAATTTTTTTAATGCTAATACCTTCTCATCATTTACACTCACGATATCTTTTGCCATTTTACTTCTCTCCTTCGTATGTTTTGATTTCTTTAATATTGTCTACATTCGGGAACATGGATAGGATCGGAACTCTCCAACCACGTAACTCTACTTTGTACTTCTTACCTACTTTTGTTGTGGCTTGAATGTCTGCTGAATCCCATTTTAACATGAGAGTACTATCAGTATTCTCTAGTACCTGCTCGTTGTTGTCCTCGTCCTTGATAACAAGGTAGAACTTATCTTTCTTCCCATCACGCTTGTTATACTTGTCTGTGATAGTTCCTTCTACTGTAGTCACACGATAGTAACTAAAGATAGAGAAGGAGACTACTAGGGCTACGATACATAGCCCTATAATAACTCCCCATTTGTTCATATTAACGATCCTCCTTATTTATCTACTGAATATAGTTTTCCGTTCTCTAGGTATACTTTTCTAGTAGACGGTTGTAAGTATTCAAATACTTCTTCTAGTGTACCTTTGAAGTACTCATGGTAGTTGTCGTATGTAGCATAGTGGCTTTTAGAACCACCGTTTGATACTACAAATAGCGGTCTTCTCTCTTCTTCGTTGTTATATTCTTGAACCCATTTGTAGTCGTTAGAGTAGTAGGAGTACGTTCTTGCACTATCCTTCAACTGCTTCACCGTACTTCTCTCTACTTTAACACGATTATTTCTAGTGTAGTATTTATCATAACGTTCAACATTACGTTGTGCTACAGGACTATAGAACCACTCTTCTAAGTTTGACTTATCATTCAACGCTGTTAGAAACTCTTCAAACGTCATTGGTATGTACTCATCCTTCGAGAAGTCAATAGGAGAGTACTCTCTATCGCTCTCTAGTATTTCTAGAAGCTCGTCAAAGTTCTCCACGCAACCGTCAGGAGACTCCGTAATAAACTTATGTCCAAGAGAACCTATAGTTTCAATAGACCAGTGTACTTCCTCTTTCTTATTCCAAGGTATGTAACTCTTAGCGAAGAAGTAGAATTTGTTTTTCTTCTTCACACCATCGTAGCTATCGTACTTGTGGAATCTACCTAAGTATACCCACTCTTTACCATCTTTATCTAGGTACTTGTATCCTAGTTTTAAGTCTTTACCTTTAAATGTTTTGTTCTCTTTTATGATTTTGTTATACTCCATGATTTCTTTGTAATCGGGAGAGTTAACAGGTAGCAATACTAACTCTTTACCATCCCAAGCATATACTAACTCACCGTCGATCCCTTTACCTTTGAACATATCGCAACACTCTAGGATGAATAGTAGATTGTCAATGGTAATCTCGAACTCAAACCCACGAGGATCGTATACACGAGCATAAGCTTGACGATGGTTCCAGTCGTACTTATAGTCTCCTGCTTTCTTATTTAATACGAATCCTGAAGTCGGTACGTTATCTGCGACAAGGTTATCAATCTTTGTATCTCTCCACCCTTCCCACGAAGTTTCTTTTCGTAGTTTACCTCTCGCATCCCAGTAGATTACGTACGCTAACTTACCAGTATACGTACCACTGCGATCCTGGAATCCTACGTTAATTTTATCAGGTACAAATAATGAACTTTTCATTCTATTCCTTCTCCCCTTATCATATAGTTATAGTAGGTTGTACAACATTAAAGCCATAACCCTCTGCTTGCTCTCGGTTGAAGCTCTCATCTAAGTGCATACAGTATACTTTCTCAGGTTTGTCCCAAGGACGGATCAGTTCACTGAGTTCTCGCAACGATAGGTGAACATTACCTTCATAGTCTGCTTGGCAAGTATCCTGATAGAAGTAGTCAATCTCACCTTTTTTGAACATATTCAGTATGAATGGTGAGATAGTATTAGAATCCCCACTATAATAGATAGTTTTATCTTTATATGTAATCAAGTAGCCGTAGCATACAATCTCAGGTACATGTCGGTTAGGGACTACTTGGAACTGGATACGGAACCCATCTTTACGGAACCCAGGTGGATACTGGTTAGAGTTATCAAACTGTACGAGTCTATAACACTCTCGTTCTACTCCCATACCCTGTAACACTTTACTAATCTTCATATCATATGGTGCGTATACAGTTAAGTTAGGTACTTTAACTTGTCCCATACAGAAGTAACTATAGAAGATTAAGTCTCCTAACGATCCTACGTGGTCAGGGTGTGTATGTGTCATTAATACTACGATGTCTTCTACGTCCTCTAACAGGCCGCTACGCTTGATTCTATCGAAGTTGGCACTACCGCAGTCAATCATGAATAGAATACCGTCCTCCTTGATGTAAGCACTGTTATTACCTAATGCTGTGTTAAATGCGCTACCACAACCGATGAAATTAAACATAATATTCCTCCTTTATCCAATCAAGTAATGCTTCAAGGGCTAAACTCTCCGACCAATCGTACGAAGCCGATAGTTCTTCACCTTTCTTTACAATCTCTGCTATCTTTTCCTGAGCTAGTTCTTCACTCATCGTCTCCCTCCTCTACTTCTTTGTAATAGTAATCAGTGCAGGGTTAGCTGCTCCTTCACCCTCGTAGTCATACTCTTTGTTGTGCCACTTCTTTAACTCTTCTCCGTGAACCCAACATTGTGAGAGAATACTAACGGCCGCACCGTACATGAAGCCTGTAATACCTTCTGTATCAGCTTTATGAGATAGACTACTAGCTATGTATCGAAGTCCTGAACCTTTCTCGATTTCCTCTTCCATTAAGTTAGCCCACTTCTCAGCATATCGGAAGATACCTGCACCGTAACCGTCTGTATTCTTTGCTTTCCAATCTTCGTAAACCTTCTCGTCAACTACTTTCATTATTTCTCCTCCTCATCGTTAGAGACGATAGCCCCTACTAAATCTAGTATTGCACCTAATAACTCTAGTAACCACTCACCCAATTATACCATCCTCTCCTACTAGCGGTCTACCTTTTGTTTTACAGTTTCATAGTCTGTATACAAGTCACTATCCTTCTCGGCTGCTATACCAAAGATAGTCCCGTAGTCGTATGTACAGTCACGGAATACTCGCCCATCCATGTGCTGATCCCATGTACTGATATAGTAGTAAATGTTCTCATGGATTTTTTGGTCTTCCTCTGTCTCAATCGTGAAGTTATCTAGTCCTGACTCAGCGTAAGAGCATCCATCGTTCCAGTCTCCTCGGTTCTGTTCTAGACGGTGAGCAAGGAATAAATACTTATTCTTCTCGATAATAGCCTGTAACAAGTCGTCCCAGTCCTGCTCGATGCCCAAGTCGTATTTAGCTAGTAATAGAGCCAGTGTGCGGTTCTCTTTCTTAGCTTTCTCCTCTGCTTCTTTCTGCTTACGCTCGTCCTCGACCTTTTTCATCTCTTGATTCCAAATGTCGTCTACCTGCTTCAGTAACGCTTTCTTACGTTCCTCTAGTGTATCTTCTCTGTATGTAGTTGCAATCTGATTACGAATCTCACTAGGGAAGTTGTAGTACATTTCTGTCTGTTTACTGGATCGTTTTGTTTTATAACCGTAATGGCTTCTATGGACACCTGCTTTTTCCAATAGGTTGAAGATGTTTGTAAGTAACTGGTCATTCTCTTTCGCAATGTTAATGTTCTCTAAGTGTGTTAATAGGTCTAGTGAACCAATTACATGAATAATTTTCTTGAAATCTTCTACACGATCCTTGTTGGATTCGATAATCTTTAGCTTGAAGTAGATATCGTTATATGTCTCATTACAGTAGTGACCTAAAAGGAGAGTTTTATCCTCGATAGCATCATAAGTAGCTTTTGGTACTCGGATAGTTAAATACAAACTCTTATCGTAGTATCCTGAACCTGTAGCACGTTTTACTTCTAAACCGTAGATATGTAACTTCTTCAAGTGTTGCTTTGGTTTAATACCTACTAAATCTTCTGTCTTCTTGATGTGTGCAAGAGTTATGTCCTTAAACTTGTTCATCTCTTCAGACATTTTATCGAAGTTCTTTTCTACACTACTGTACTGTGATACGGTTGACATTACATTTCCTCCTCGAACTCTAGCTTGATGATAACTTGTCCTTCTTTATTCATGTTTCTAACCTTTTCTACGTAACCTGCATCCTTTAGCTTCTCAACCTTATTACAAACCTTGTTAAACTCTGTGACATCTAAAGGATCAAACACATATGTAGCAGTTAAATGTTGTTTCATTCTACTCCTTCCTCCTTCTCTTTCTCCTTGAGTACTAGATTTAAGTCGTACTCATCTTTAGGATAGTGTTTGAATCCGTCTCCTTTATTTTCTAAATGATTCATGAGAGCGTGTAACGAAGAGAATCTTCCTGTATAGAAAGTAGACATGTCTTGCTTTAGTAACGAATACTCATGAGTAGCAGGATTTTTAAATATGAAGTAAGCAGCACCGCTTGAGTAACCAGGTACGATAATATCCCCTACGTTATAATTTCGTTTAACAACTTCTTTTGGTAAATTAATTTTCATTTCTTTATCTCCTCTGCACTGTATTTGAAATCCATAACCTTGTATATTAGTGGACTGTAAGACTCGTCCAAAAAGTCTGTATACGGTTTTAAATCAGAATCTTTAACAAACTTCTTAGCTTGGTAGGGGAGAGGGCATATGATGATATGCCCTGCTATGTTTATCTCCTCTACAAAGTTACCGTCACTCAGTTTCAGTATCTTCATAATTACTTATCTAAGTCTGCGATCATAGCTCGAATTTCTTCAGCAGATTTACCTTGTAACTCTTCGTCTTCTTTAGTAGCTAAGATTGATAGTAACTTTTGTTTCTCTTCTTTCCTAGCTTGAGCTTGTAATCTAGCTTCTTGCTCTGCTACTTTCACAGAGACGATATATTTCACGATTTCGATTTGCACTTCAACTACTTTATCAGCAGGTGTTTTCACTTTAAGTAAGCTCTCTTCTGACGCTTGTTTAAATTGAGCGTTAAGTGATTTGAACACTAAGTCTAACTGAGTTGGTGTTAAGTCCCATAAGTCGATTACATTAATCATACCTCTGAATGGGAAAAGCATTTTCGTACGTGTAGCTACCTCAAATAAGTTTTCGATTGATTTTGTCATAATAATTCACTACTCCTCTTTTATTAGTTTTTTTTTTATTAGAATTTTACTTTTACTACTCGTTCTGTTTGACCTTTGACTTTGACGATTAACTCAGCTCTCTTAGTAGATGAGAAACCTACACCTGATAACTGATCCTCTACATCTTTGACTGCTGTACGACTTCCAAGGTACTCGAATACTCGTTTGTGTTGCATCAACTCCTCTGTAAGGAACTCATTGTAGAAACCATTTGGTTGCTCAGGGTTCACGCAATCTTTCAGCATGAAGAAGTAATGACGGTGCCCAATTCCTTGCTGCTCGTCCCAATAGTTAGGAGAGAACATCATTGTAGATACAGGAATGAATTGGTTTGTTTTTAATCCCCACACATCTCTAGTTGATACGTTAGATGGTAATAGCTCTTTGATTGCGAAGTTAGTACCGTCAAAGTATACTTCTGCAACAACAACTTTTTCACCATCTCGTAATGCTTTCGTGTAGTCGAATGAGAATACTTGTCCATCAAACTCAATTTCAGCTCTGAATCCTGACTTACCACCTCGGTTGTTAAAGTTATGCACAAGGAATTTGTATGTCCCTACTTCCATGTTGCGCTTGTTACCCCATGTGATGTTCTCTACGGCAGGTACATTACGGCTAGGATGGATGATATCCACGTCTAACTTACCGCCAGTACGTCTGTTAACCTTTTCTCCGTAGTAGATTAAGTTGCCACCTGGTTCGATACAGTGAGCATCTAAGTCATTACCATCGAACTCGTCATCATTCCACTGGATCGAGAATCTTAACACACCATCGACCTTACCTCCCGCAGACTTAACATTCTCTTTCATAGAGCTATCAGTGATGTTACCTGAGTACGCCCAGCTGAATCCGTTATTCCATTTGAACATTGTCTTAGCATCTTTGTTTTCAGGTGCAATCAGAGATACCATGTTGTTAGCTTGTTTATTCTCTAGATACACTTCAAGCTCTCTTGCCATTGGTAGTACATTGTTAATGAAGTTATCGATTGAGATTTCCTCAACTCGTGTGAATTGTTTAGGATTAACTGCTACTGCATTCAATGCTTCTGCGAAAATACCTGCTCCTGCGATTCGTTTGGCCGCTTCTTTGTTAGAGAATAAGATGTTGTTTACAGTGATGTCGTTTAATGTTGCGAAACGTCTACCGAATGAATCTTGGAAGCCCATTTCTAAGCTCATTTTCTCCGCTTCTTCAACCATCTTCTTCGTAAAGATTGCTTTAGGACGTTTGTAGTTAGATGGTGCTACGATCACTTCATATGCTCTAACTGCTCGGTCTAGTTCCATTCCTTCACTGATATTTACCAGTAAAGTACCGATGCTGTGGTTACGGATACGACCCATTGCACCACCGATTTTTACTGACTGCTCCCAAGCGTAGTTCTCTCTTTCTGAAACTGTTCCTAAGCTAAGGAATACTCGTTTATGTGCAAGGAACTGAGTTAATACTGCTTTCCATTCTGCACCTTTGTACAATGTATTTGAGTGGATCAGTTCTAATACAGTCATTAAGCTCTCTTCTGAGATTTCGATTAGTGAGCGTAGGAACACATTTCGTGTATCTCGTAGACCGCCACGGATTTCAGCTTCTGAGTTACTGCTACGAGTAACAAATTTAGCAGGGATATCTACGTTAAGATGTTGCCAAGTTAGGACTTGTCCTTGGTAGTCTTCTAGGTTGCTATCAACACCAATCTTACTGAACTTGTTTACCCACACATCTGCCACTGCGTGACTCTTGATGAATTTCGCTAAAGCATTGGCTACTGGTTGGTACGCACTGTTCGTTTCGAAATCCCAAATAGTAGTTACTTTGTTATTCTTGATAACGACTAAGTTACCCATGTTTCGGATGAACTGTTTACAAGCACTGCAATCAGCTTGTCTACGCTCACGGAAGACTTCGTTAGTTCCTTCAGTATGGCTATCTAAGTACAAGTCCCACATTACATCCTTGTCCACTTCTACCTCATATAAGTGGTCTGTATCTTTTACCATTTCCTTAAAGTTTGCTTTCAATGCTTTCTTAAATTGTTTGAATTCCATTACAATCTCTCCCTTTGGTATGTTATAATTTTTTTTTATTAATAACTACTTGTTGATACAAGTATTGTTTGCTCTACACATATTGATACAGGTGTTCTGTAGTACGTCTCACCGTCCACTACCAATCTTGTCCTTTTTGCGTCCTTATAAAGTGACGTGAACTTCTTAACATCGGACTCACGGATCAGTTTCCATATTTTGAACTCGTCCATAGAGGTCTCTAGGTCACTCGATTCGTAGTGACATCCATCCCAAAACATCTTCTCTAACCAATCGTCAATCTCATCAGTCTTTGTGAATACGTAAGCGTCTTCCCCATCATCCTCATGGTACATGAAGTATAGGTCTCCCCACCAATAATCCGCAGATAGTTCACGTTCTGCCAAGTCTAGGAAGTCACGCCAGTTTTCTTTGAAACCGTAGGTGTACTTCTCCACTAGTAATCTCCCTCCTCCTCGATTACTTCAGCAATTAGTAGATAGATAGCTCCAAACACATCGTCCTTCACATGATCCAAACTACCGACTGCTAACCGTTTATTACCATCTTTGATACATTGTTCGGCTTGTTCTAGGTACTCTTTTGCCCTCTGTATCTTCTCCGTTGCCAACATCTCTCAATCACCCTTTATATCTGTTAGTCCCATACTACAACTACTCGTCCTTCTTTGAAGTACTGGAATAGCTTTCCGTCCTTCACTTCTTTCTTGTAACACTTATGCGGCCTGTTGTTGTTCACTCGAATAACTTCCCCTACTGCATACTCGAATGGTGTCTTCATTGGTTCATCACCAGGTAAACTTATGTATTTTTCCACATATACCACCTCCTTCCTACGACCCGTATTCCGTAATCATTACTTACCTGCTTTAGCGTCAGCCAACAACTTAGTAATCTCGTAAACGCCATTCTCAACGTTTTGATTTACCATAAGGTTTCACCTCCTTTCAGTTATCGTTGTCTCTATTTCTACCTCCGTAGTGCCACCCTGCCATAGTTCCAAAGACAATACCCCCGATGATGATTAGTGGGAAAGCCCAAGGTACGAACATGATGATGAACATGAAGAGTAGAAACAAGACGATCGTTACTGCACATCCTAGCAATATCTTACTCGCATTCATTGTTAACTCCCCTTTCTTAGTTGATTACAACTATTGTATCAAGGAGTCAACTGGAAATCAATGCTAATTTTATTTTTTATTGTGTGTTGCTCTGTATTTCTTATATTCATCATACTATCATGTTGTCTAACAGTCAATAACTTTTTAAAAAATTTTTTATAAAACTTCTATTCTAGAAATCTGATACATACCATACCTAGCATCTAATTCGGCAAGACTATGAATACGTATCTCTGTGTATCCACCTTCTTTAAAGAAAACTCTAACATTCATGACATCCCCTCCTTCTGACCTGCTTGTCCGATTATTTTAAGTACTCTAACTTAGATACTTCGTCTACAACTGCGATATCGTAGAAGTGACCTTCGTTCGCATATTTGTATTTTGCAAGAATCTCGTTATACTCTGCAATTTTCTCATTCAACGCTATACGTTCGAACTCACTCATGCCGATTCCACGATTGTACTTGATTGTAGCGTCTAGTATTTCGTACTTTTCGATGAACTCTGCGCTATCGTGACGGTTTTGTAGAGTGGCTACCCCTGTTGCAAGTAAGAATACCCCTCCAATAACTGCGAACATTATCCCTACGAAGAACTGACCATCTGTACTGTAGTAGATAACCATTAAAGCTATACCACCTACAGTCATCAGAGTTAGTAGCGCTAATACATATTCCATTTAATTTCCTCCTCTATTCGTATAATCTTCCATAAACCATGTTACGAGTAGTATTACTGCAACTCCGATGAGTAGTCCCATTACTGTTTGTCCTCCTATACCCCGATTTCTTTTAACCAAACACCACCAAGTATGTAGAAGTTTGCAACTACCCGTAAATTTCCGTAAGTTTTGAAGAAGTCTCTAATCGCACCTTTTAACGATCCGAAAAAGTAAATTGTCTTTTTATCTCCACTTGCGAAAACCATCTCTACCTTGAAGATGTTATTCCAAAGGTTACTCATCTTCATCTTCCTCGTCCTCATCGTCTTCCTCCTCTTCTTCTTCTATAGCAACAAGTTCCTTACCACACATTGGACAGAAGTTGATTTTAACGGCTTCTTCGAAACTTGAGTCACAAGAGTACGCTGAATAGTCCAGGTTAAGTTTATCACCAATTACTTTAATCTCAATCCATTCTGCTTCGATAGACTCTGCGTTACGAAGTTCAACTGCTTCACAATACTTACACATTTGTAAGCACCTCCTTGTTTAACTTTCTGACCTTAGTATATAACGTGGTTTTCTATAAGTCAACAACTATTTTAAAAGTTTTTTCGGATCGTCTATCTTAATTAAATACTATTATAACTACATTACTATTATTAATAATAAATATAATAATATAAATACAGACCACTTATAATTTAAATAGGACAGAAAGGTAAATGAATGTTCAAGTATCCCTTATGTATCAAGGGTTTAAAATATGACAAGTAAAAAGGGAACCCGTAATGGACTCCCCTGACATGTTATTTCTCCGAGTCTTTAATTTTCTGATCCTGTTGTTTCTGAAGTGGTTTCAATGTATTAATTTCATCACTGTATTCTTTCAATTTAGCTTCTAAGTTAGCAATCTTTGCATCTTTTTCTTTACCTGATTGATTAGCAGCATCAAGTTCTTTTTTCGTTTGTGCTAGGATAACCTGTGTATTTTTAAGTTGTTGCTCTGTAGCTTTTAATGTTGCAGTCAAGTTATCAATAATTGCTTGCTTCTCTGCATTACTCTTCTCAAGACCATTTACTTTATCCTGTAGTCCTTTTACTTTACCCTCTAGCTCTGCAATGCAAGCAGTTAACTTATCAATCGTCATATTTTTATTAGCGATATCTTGTTGGAGAACTTTAACCTGTTCTGTAAAAGCAGTAACTTCTGCATTCAACTTCTCAATCTGAGCGTCCTTCTGTATATTTGAATCCTGTAACTCCTTGTTTGCTTTCTCAAGGTTAGCTACAGAAGCCTGTAAGTCTTTAATAGTACCGTTCTTCTTAACTACTTTATCCGTAAGCTCATTACTCCACTGTTTAAATGATACTAAATCCACTGTATTGTCATTTAAGTATGAACTTGCTCCTGCTGCTCCACCAAGTGCTCCCACTAATAATGATGCTACTACTGCTCCACCAATTGCGATTTTTTTAGTTGTGTTTTTCATTTTTAAATTCCTCCCGATTTTTGTTTTTGTGTTACTTTGTGTTACATGTTATAGTCTATGGCTCATTGTATGGGGTTAGAACTAAATTGTTTCCTTTTAGCCAACATTTATTTTTTGTATCGAGCCAACGTCAACTCATCTATGGATATTTCATAACCTTTAGCCCTAGAAGGATGCTTCACTAACCAACCTTCCTCCACCAGCTTATTCATAAGGTCTGATAGAACATTCATTTTAATCTTCATTAGCTTACGTAACTCTGCAACTCTCGTTTCTCTAGTACGTGCTATAACACCTTTTAACTTCTCTAATAAGTCCTCTTCTGTAATGATGTCGTAGTCCAGTTCTATATCTTCTTCAAGTTCTATATTTCCGTCAAATGATATGACTTCTTCTATAACAGGCTTCTGAACGTCTAATGGGATTGTTTTTACATCTGAGTAGTAATTTATTATGTCCTTATACACTTGCTCCTCACGGGACTCTATGGGGCTTACAATCGAACTCTGAAAGCGTTGGAACTCTTTCTCCCAACCTTCTATCCTCATGATCCCGTCCCCACGTCCTAATAATTTCGTACTTCCGATCCCTTTCCCAAATACAGTTTTATAGTCTGTATTAGAATTAAGGTTGAAGCTTATTGCGCTCGGTATGACTGCTTTTACACGCCCACTAATAACAGTTGAACTCGGTCTCTGTGTGGCAATAACTAAGTGTATTCCTGCGGCCCGTGCTTTCTGACCTAGCCTAACAAGATATTCCTCTACTTCAGGGTTTGTATCCCGTAAATCTGCATACTCATCCACTACACAGACGATATACGGCATTTTTACATCCATCTTCTCGTTATACACTTTGATACCTTTTACACCGTTCTCGCTGAACTGTGAGTATCTTCGTTCCATCTCCTTCACCAGTTTACTGAGCATAGCCGAAGCCTTCTCCATGTCTGTGACTACGTGCTCTACGTGTGGTAGGTCTTTATAATGACTAAGCTCTACTAGTTTCGGATCAATCATATAGAAGCGAAGCAACTCAGGTGGATACGTAGCCAATAAGGATATAATGAGTGTATTTACGAATACCGATTTACCTGAGCCTGTAGTCCCTGCCACCATCAGGTGTACAAGCTTCCCGAGTGACAGGTATATCGGTTCGTCTATTTCGTTTACTCCTACGATGAATGGTAGTACTGCGTCCTGAGCATACTCGTGGAACCGTGCATCTTCCAGTAGTTCTCGTAATCCTATTATAGAAGGAACTTCGTTTGGGATCGTAAATCGTACTGTATCTGCCGTGCTCCCTTGTTCAACGCTTAAAGATACAACTCCAAGTGCGGCCTGTATATCGACTGCTTTACCTACAATGTGGCTCAATGTCTTTTGTTTCGGTATATCACATTGGATAACCGTGAGCCTGATACCTGAAGTGATGGTACTATTTGTTAGACGTGCTTGACTAATTAACCCAACTCGTTTCATTGCTTCAGCCAGTTTCGTGATTAATCCTTCGTCTGCTTCAACCTTCTCCCTATCATACTTTGGCAATAGAGCTATTATTCCATCGGTCTTAACCTCGGTCACTCTGTAATCCGTTAGTTGCTTTTCAGTTACGGCTGGTTGTACTGGTGTAACTTCTATTGCGGTCCCACCGAATAAGGATACAAGCTCTGTTCTACTTAATATCTGTGTGTCCGTATCTCCTGTCATGATACGATCCGTGTATTCCTGCTTTATCCCACGCTCCTTCCGTTTATAGAGTCGGATAGCATTGTACGAGTCGTATTTGCTTAGGACGTTATCCAAGCACTGTACAAGGCTCTTAGGCTCCTTAGAACGGACGACTACTCTTAACTGGAATTGATATGCTTCGTCTACAATTTTATTTTCTACTTCTTGGATATACGGTCTCTTGGTTTCGAATGAAGCTATCTTGTTCAGAGTTTTCAGAATTTTTGTTTGAAGACCTCTACCTAGTTTAGACTGCATCGGGTAGTCATTACCTTCTAAATAACTGCTATATCTTGCTACTGCATTCGGTCTCCAATTGTCGTACCGTCTACGGAGCAGCCACTGCAATTCAATGATTTCACCTCCCTTCAATTCTATAGAAGATAGTTCGTTCAGTAAGGCACCTTTATAAGCCCCGTACAGTGGGAGGAAGTTAGGTTCGAGTAAATATCCCTCATAGTAAGACAAGTCTTCTGTGTCGCCTTCTACGAGCGTCTGACGAGGACTAATTCCGTTACCGATCCGAAGACTAGGAGGAGAGACAAGAACAAGACTTCTCCCTCCTGGATACAATTGAAGCTCTAGCCCGAATAGTCCTTCTGTGTCTGCATTCATAATCTGCTCAAATGCTTTACCGATATCATCTACAATGGAGAAGTAGTTGGATATGTTCTTAGCTCCCTTCGTTTTAGTCCACACGTCTCTTCAACTCCTTGTAGAGCAGGATAGATTGAATCGCATTCACTGTAGCGTTTGTCAATAACATAGTCGTATTCAAAATGATAATTGCAGTCGTCATACTCATGGTAGTTCCCCCTATTTCTTTTTAATCTTTTTCAACAAATTAATTGGACTCATTACTGCACTCTTAGAGAAAGCAAAGTTACTTAGAATCTTCTGTCTTGTTCCTCTAAGTGGTTTCTTCGTAATCTCATCTAACCCTCCTCCGCTGTCTAGATGTTGCGCTATCAATCTCGGAGGATTCTGCATACGAGCAAACCCACCGATTACAACTAATAACTTGATGACTGTACCTGTGAAGTCTACTGGTGTAGGGATACCGAATATGAACCACCCTAGCACGAGTAGGAATAATGAGTGATATACTTGAACAAGCGATAGATGTTTTACGTTCTTCCACCATTGGTCGAATAGGTGACGTTTAGAATCGAATACCCAAGCCCCTAAAGCCAATGGAGCCGTAATCCCCAGGACCAGCAAGTCGAAAAATCTGCGCCCGTTCTGCCACAATACAGGGATTACTGTACCAATCAGGACTGCATCGAATGCTAGGAGCGCTATAATATCCAATGTACCGAATGTTTCCGATAAAGCAGTTGTAGCCATTGTCTTACCGTTCATACCTATGAGTATATCGGATATATAATTCAGGAGTTGGAAAGTCTTTTGGAATAAGAATGGAACGATTGTTGTTAATCCTGCCACGACTGCCCAACGTTTAATGATTGTTTTAAATTCCATCGGAGCTTTTACCATTGGTCGTCTTCCGTCTTTTACACCTGAGAACATTCGTTTGATTGCTTCGATGACTGTTAGGACCGCAACTGCACCTAATGCCACTGAGCTAAATAGCAGAGTCATATTCGTGAACCATTCGTTACTGAATAACCATAAAGGTGTCTTCAGGATTAAATCTCCACATAGTTCGTATACCCAAGCCATAAGGTCTGCCGACATATGACCTACATTTACAGGCAACTCTTTAATTAGTTTTATAAACTCACCAAACCAATTAATGATTTCCTGTATCGGATCAGGTATCAACGTCTCCTGTACTTTACCTGTAAAGAAGCTCTTTACACCTTGGAACATGTTACCCTTATCTCCTGAGAAGAATGAGTTCGGATCGGTACCTAAATCAGTTACGGCCGCATAGGTTCTGTCAGTTAATGAAGTCAAGAAGAATGTAGAAACTGTAGCTAGAGGAATGATTGCAACCTTTGCATATTTTATAAGGCTAGTTTTAAGAAGTTTAAGTTTTGGAAGAGTAACTTCGCCAAGTAGTAAAGAAGGTAAATGCTTGGTACGCTTATGAGTACTTGCGTTAGTCCCTTTAGAATGTCTTGGCTCCACGCATCTGCTTCCTGTTTCTTTCTGAGCATTCTGTATACCCCTGCTGTTGTAAGTGTAACCATTGCTACTGCAACCCCTGCCGCTACCGATATGAACGCTATTTGTAGTCCCCATTCCATTACGACCGCAGGTGTCAGTGGAGATAGTAGTGGAGTTCCCCCAGTTACTCCCGATGCTAGTGCTCTTGGAGCTATGTTGATACTGGCTGCCAATACGGATAGTGAAACCTTTACGAGTTTCTTCAATTTGCGTACCTTCTTCACTTTCCGACCTCCTGTTGCTTCCGTCACCTCCCTCACTACATTCTCTACTAAAAAACTTGGCTCCTCAGTGATAGTTGTAGTCTTTTTAAATGGTACATATTCCAATTGACTATCCAAATTCTTAGCTCCTAAATTTACGTTTATCATTTTACTTCCTCCTTTATAGTTACCTTCTATTATTAACGGTTGCCTGGTTTAACTCGGTCATTCAAACTGCTAATACGGTCATTTCCACCCGACCGCGATCCGTTATTCGGTTTACCGATATTGAACTCGTAGTTGTGTAACCATTTGAATACTGTAGAGACTGCAATACCTGCCGAGCACATAACCACGATTGAAACACCAGTTGCTAAAATACCCATTTTTAAAACCTCCATGTATATTTATTTTTTGTTTGGCAATACTACAGGTAACTTAATGATTCAACTATAAAGGAGGAAGCGAAGAATGTGGTTCAGTACTGATAGTGAGTATCGTTACGAAAAGCAAATGAAATTTATTGACCATTTAGTTCTCCAAGAAATTAGAGATAGAAAGAAAATTGATATTAATATGAAGCAGTTGTATGAAATCCTAACTGTACTGCATGATTTTCGTGTCGTTGATTGAGTGGGAAAGATGAATTTCGTATGACCTGTGTAAAACCCTTGCTACGACTGATTTTACCCTAATTACCCTCGGAAATAACATACTCATAAATGTGGGTAATTAGTGGGTAATTACGTCTTACCCGTGGGTAATAGGGTAATTAGGTAAGATGGGTAAGACGGATTTAAAAGTTATCCAATTTGCTCTCAATATCCTCTTTCGACATCTCCTTTTTCGTAATTTTTACGTTCATTAACGGTTTTGTATTACTTTGTGGGATATTCTCATACTTAGCCCCTGAAGCCTTTGGTTTATAAGGCTTTGTAGAAGTATTACTTTGTGTGACATTCCCACCCTTCTTTATCATCTCTCTATACTTCATACCGTCCCGAGCTAGTTCTCGCATTACATGTGCGAAGCTATTCTTCTTTAGTAATGGTGTTACGACCTGTAAAATGTCATCGTCCATATCCTCTCTTAAATATAATGACCTTCTCATCTCCTTTCCTCCTATCCGTTATAAGAATTACCCCCTACATGAATGTTGATCCCTTTCTTCTTCTGTTTCTTCATAGAGCGTATACCGTATTTGCGAAGACCTCTTGCGTTTGCGTATCTATCTAGGAACAATGTTCGAATGTTAGTACCTGCATATTTCTGCTCTAGATACGGCTTTAGTAGTTCTGCACCCCCACCCGTAAAAATCACGGTTGTTACAAAGCCATAACTGTCGATTAGAACTTTATCAAGTACGTTTAAAATCGTGTTGGCGTGGTTCTCGTATGCCTGATTAATCAGGTCTGTTATATCCATGTTTCGTATTTCCTTTGTTTTCATTATCATAGGAAGTTTTCCGTCAGGAACTGTGATACTGTGCATTGCTTCTAGATACTGACTAACTGCCGTGTATGCTTGAAACATTCCGTGATTCGTATGTGTAGTCAGTTCAGGTTGTTCCTCTAGTCCATCCATTGTCAGAATATTTAATGTTCTTGCTCCTACATCCACTAGGACTACGAAACCTCTTGCTACATCGTGGTCAACTATCTCTCCGTCATTGTTTAGCATGACATCGCATAGCGATCCGAAAGGTTGCTTCTTGATAACTACGTCTTCTACTGTGATTATCTTTGGCATGAACTCTACACCATCGTAGGATATAGATATCTCATGTGTGTTTCGTACAAGCTCGATTAGAGCCTTCCTGCGCTCTGCTGTATCGTTTTTAATAGGAAGGTTCATCATGAGTGTATATACTCTCTCCTGCACTCCTCGTGCCATTCTAGCGAGTGCGGTCTTAAACATGATTGGGAACCGTTTGTCGATGTGTTTATTTTCCCCACCGATCCAGTCTACATTCGTTCCCATTTTAATTGCGTAATCACCGACTACATATCGTTTACCATCTACCTCACATGCGATATACTCTAACTTGCTTCCTGTGGAGAAGTCATCCTTTGGTTTTGGTTTGTAAGGAATAACAAATGATGGGATTAAAAGTGGTGAACCGTTACAGTCATATTTGATATCACCGAATCCATCATCTAAAGCAGCTACCGAAAGACTATCAGGCTCAGGGTTCAAACGGATTGTTTTATTTGTAATCAAAAGTATTACCTCCTGTTTTCCTCTGTGTGAGGAAGTGTTATTTTGTATTACTTAGTTAAATGATATGGGCAAATGCGTAGAAAGTTGCCTGTACGTAAAAAAAAACTTCCGAAAAAATATCGGAAGTTGGTTAATAGTGTCCTATTTTGGTAGGTTAGAAGCTTGTATAAGCCCTAACATCTCTGCGATTGGACGGTAGTACGGCTTTGTGTTTGGAATTACTAAGTACTGTAATTTATTTGACTGACCTTGTTGCTCTCTTACTTGAAGAACTCTGTCGATGATACTGTTAAGCATCTGCATTTCTTCAGGACTACATACGCTTGCTACCTCTTCTACGTCCCATACAAGGTAATTCGGTGTTCTGTTTTCCATCTTATTTATCTCCCTCTCTAATAGTTAAATCGAATGATACTGTTACCACTGGAAGTCGGTCTATGATGTTCAGTGCGTTGTGGAGCTTGGACAACACTTCCTCCTTCGTTAAGTTCTTTTCCGATAAGCTAATATTGAAATTAAACTTGAACGGATCGTCACTTGTGGCTGTTTCCGTATCGACTGCTACAACCGTCTTAGTCTTCTCACCATCCTCTTTGAAGTCCTCGAAAGTAGGTAAGACTACTTTATCTTTCTTCTTCTCTAAAAGAGCGACCTCTTTATCGAATGTAGCTTGTGATATCTTTCCTTGAGACAGAAGACTGTACAACTGACCTTTACGGATATTACCTTGTGCCACTGATTTAGGTCGGTGCTCTTTAGATAGTATAAAGGCAGAACTAACTGAGACCCCTGTGAGTTGTGATATCTCACGTAAAGACTTACTCGTCTCTTTTAATAGTCTTATTGCTTCGTCCTTTTTACTTTTCTCAATATAATGTGTACTCATATTAAACTCCTCCTAATTCTAATTTAACTTTTCTAAGTGCTTTCTTCGCATGTTTTGATACTGTTTGCGGTTTTACCCCTAACTCGTCTGCGATATCGGATTGCATTCTGTCCTTTATAAAGTACTCATGGAATACATACTGCTCATGAGATGTTAAGTGTGAAACACAACCTTTAATGTCTATCATGAATGACCAGTTACCATTCAAATCACCTCCAATTATCTCCTTTAATGAAGAATCTGACTCGTTACCATCCATAATAAAAGGTTTCTCAAGACTCAATACTTTACCACTACGCATGTATTCAAGTGTAGCTTGTACCCATTTCAGTTCGTAATCTTTCCCAAGGAACTCGTAAACCTCTTTAGGGGTTTTGTCTGCGATGTTATGTTTTACAACCTGTGTTCGGATAGTCGTAATGTTCTCAGATATCTTCAAAGGATTACTTCTCTTTCTAACATTGTTCATTTTACCGAGAACATGTGGGTATGCGTACGTACTAAAAGCATTACCTGATTCTGTATCGTACTTGTCAATCACTTCTAGTAAAATAGCTAATCCTTCCTGGAACATATCCTCGAACTCATGTTGTCTATTTTTACTGAACCGTCTAGCAAGGTCGTACACCATACCTTTGTAACCAAGTATAATCTTTTCCTTCGCTTCTTCCGATCCTGTTTTAGCTTCCTTCACCAATTCGATTGTTTCCTCACGAGTTAACTCAATACCTCTTCTCTTCCATAATAACATTTCTCCCACCCCTTATTTTAGTTTATCAACTCCTCGTATGTATAACGCTCTCGTAGTTTTTTAAGTGCCCGTCTCTTTAATCGAGATACTTGGACTGAATATGTACCTAGCATAGTTGCAATGTTTGATTCCGATTGGTCGTACACGTATGCTAACGTAAGTACGGATTGTTCTTTACTATCTAGGACTCTAATAATATCGTAAAATGAGATATCCGAGAACCAGTCTTTGTTTATATCTTGACCAATGCGTGCGGCCAAGGGATCATCTTTATCTTCACCTGTCGGCTTGTCCAAACTAATGACTTCATTGTGTATAACCTCTAAAGCAATTGTAACGTTGTTTAATTGTTTTTCATCGAATTGTAACTTCTCCATTATAATAGCTGGTTCCTCGTTCTTCAACTTCGTTGCAAGGATTTTGTTGACTACTGCACCAATCTCCCTCGGAACCTTTAGAATAGAAGTTCTGTTCTTCAAGTAGTTCCCTATCTCTGCGTCAATCCATCGGACCGCATAAGTGGAAAACTGTAATCCTTTTGAGATATCGAACTTCGCTATAGCAGTGATTAGTCCAATCATCCCTAATTGAAACATGTCATCGTATTCGTGATACGGATTGCTTTTACGTCTTACCACGTAATTGACAAGACGAGCATTGTGTTCGACTAATGATTCTGTCGCTTCCTCCTCTCCTGCTTGTGACCTTTCAATTAGTTCGTATGTTTCTTCCTTAGTTAGTACCTTATTGGCGAAGGTGTAAGTGCTACCTGCCCTTTTCTTATTCATGCTACTACCACTCCCTGAGTTATTCTAGATAACTTATCTGTAATCAGTGTAGCACAGGTTTCTAACGCTTGTCTATATTATTTTGTAATTTTTTTATAAGTTACAGCATACCCTATAGGTTACGGATCGGACGATATAGGTATAAAAAAAAGAGCGTCTGTGCGCTCTAGTGCTTCGTCATGGTAGTACCTAAAGACATATGGTCTGTTGGCATTACTTCGATGATGGTCATACCGAATACATCCTTTACGTTGTTAGTATACGGGTGATTGTCATTTAGTACCGTTACTAAGTTCTCACCTAGATACACCGTGTTCGGCATTACGTGCATACCGTACTTAGTAGCAAACTTATTACGTAGTTCCCAAATATGTTTTAGTACATCGTCTGCGTCCTTATACTTACTACTTAAACAGACATCAGGTGCTCCGATAGGTAGTCGGTTAACCAGGATAACCTCACACATATACGCTAACGTTTCTAAAGATTCCTGTCCTGTATCACCATCAATTACAATCTTACCACTGAAGCAGTTCTGAGTCACATCAAACTCATGACCTTCTAGCTCAACTTTGTCCCCCATAAGAATTTTTAGACCGTTCTTATCTACGTAAGGTGTTGGTGCCCCATCTTTTAATAGCTCCATTATAGTTCCTCCTCATTCCGAAAATGTTAATACTCTGATATCTACGTAAGGTCTTATAAACCCCATTAATACTAAACGCTTATTTTGAAGTGACAGGTAGCCAGCTCTACCGTTGATGATGTCTAAAGCCGTCTTGAGGTACTTCCTATTGTAGGTATCAACCTCTAAAGCAGCTCTAGCTAGTGACCCTAACTCATCGAGACGCAGTACATCTAGTACAACCACACCACTATTTCTCATACGTCTACCACGTAAGGCTAGTCGTCTAATTAACTTACTAGCCTTGTCACGTTTTCTGTACTCCTGTTCCTCATAGTCCTTTTCCTCAGGATCAATGGTAATGTCCTCGTTCATATACATATATTCTGATTCAGACATCCATTGTTGATCCCCACCACAGGTAAGCCACTTCTCTGCCACTTCAACCCCTCCTTATTAGAATAAATCTATTTCGCTATCTGCAAATGTATAAATAATATCAGCAGTTAATCGTGGGCGACCAATGAAATGATACGTAACTCTGTCACCAAATTCCACCGCCACTACAAATATGTTTACACCGTTGTTTATGTCCGTTACAGTAGACTCAATAAACTCGTGAATGTCGTCACGAAGTATTTCTGCTACCTTCTCAGGATTGTCAGGATACTTCGTCCACTTCCAACCATAGTCAATACCCTCGATGTCAGTCCAGTTGCAACGAGTCGGATCGTCTTCGTTTGTATAGTGGTCAACACGTTCCTCAATATGTTCGTGAGAATTAGCCATCTCAGAAAGTTCATTCAGTATAGTAGCGTCCACTCGGTGAATCCATTTAGAACGGATAGTTGTACCTACGTAGCTATCAATAACGTCCTTTACTAAAGCTCTCTCGTCCATGTCGCTAACCATTACACTGATATAATCTGAAGAATCTGTAACGTCAATCCCTGAGAATCGTAGTCCTTTACCTAGCCCGTAAGTTTTACCGAATCCTAATAATTTGTTTGTATTCATAATTAACATCTCCCTTATCGTTTTCGTCTTGGTTTTGATAGCATCTTTTTAAACTGATCCTGCGCTCTCTTCTCTGCTTTTTCCTTAATTTCTTCCATTTCTACTGTTGTATACTGTATCAGTGATTCCATTGAGAAGCTTTGTGGTTTAGGTTGTAACGCTTCTGCTGAATCCCACACAACTAGAACCCCATCATCTAAATGTAAGTCTGACCAACCGAGTGAAGCGCAGCTACCAACTACTACGGCTTTCTTCTCGTCCATTACAATCCCCTACCTTTGGATATTTATTTCCAATCCTTCTCTACCCCAGTCCTGCATACCTGTTACCTGTTTAATTGGAACCATTAAGTTTATAACCCATTCACCCATTTGTGTAGCCCAACCTATAGCTACTTCACCGTTTTCGTACGTATCATAGTTTTCCTTATTAACCCAAACTGAAATCATTCCGTCCATTTCCGTTTCCCCCTTTAAAGGTAAGGGGCACGAAGCCCCTATGTAATTAGTTATTTTTTACTACGAATTTCGGTGAAGCTTCGATTGCGATTTTAAGTCCTTTGATTTCTTCCACTTTCTCTTTAGGAAGTTTACCTAGACCTAGAAGACCTTTTAGCTTGTCACCATTGATACGTACTTCCGTAACCTCTTTCAGTAAGTCGTTGTCGTTAAGGGCCGCTGCTACATCCGTGAAGTTGTAATCAGTGAACAGTGAAGATGAATTAGACTTCATACCTTCTTGTAGGACTACTTTCTTACCGTTCGATCCTTTAACCTCTGTAAGGTCGTTTTTATCCATGTACTCACGTACACCCTTTTTCAGTTTATCCATTTGTGTTTTTAACTTAGCAGCTTCTGCATGTAATTTAAGGAACTCGTCTAAGTCCTTTTTAATTTTAGCAGGGATCAAGTCATCTTCGTTTTCTTCTTCTGTTACATCTACAACGTTTGTCCCACCTGCTTTGTTTACTTCCGTTACTAATGTTACATCGTCCACTTGAATCACTTGTTTGTGTGAAGCTTCGAATAATTCCGTTTCAGGTGTTACTGTTACCCAACCTGCTTCGTTGAACTGTGCTTCAATTGTTTGTACCGTTTGATTAGCTAATGTTACCTCTTGCCCGTTCTTTACTACTGTTACAACACCTGATTGATTTTCTACGATTACTGCTACCTCACCAGTTTTATTATGTTTCACTTGTACTTTTGTCATTTTTGTTTCCTCCTAATTAATTGGTTTGTTTTAACTGTCTTTATCTTATCATGTTGTTTTCTTATAGTCAACAACTATTTAAAAAAATTTTTGTTTCTATTTTATAGGGTATGTTACAGTCATTATATCCTCTAACATACCCTTTTATACCACTTATTTTTCTTTTGCGATCCCCTTGAATAGAAGTAACAGGAACATTACGAAGAATGTAGCCCAGTAAATCCCTTTGAATGTCGTGTCAAAACTGAATGCCTGTGTTGCGATAATCCAAATCATGGCCGCAGGTACTAATGAGTAGAACAACGCCACTAAACCAACGATAGCCAGCCCAATCAACGAACCAATTATAACTCCTACACCTTTCATCCTTTTCCCTCCTAGTCTTCTATTGCCATTATAATGACAAATATTAACGTAAACCCGTATACAATCCAGTAGACCACTCGAACTGAGATATCATATTCCAGTATTCCTACGAGAACAAACCATATAACACCCATCGGTAAGCAAGCAAACAGTAGAGCTACAATGGCCGCAAGCAGGAATAGTACTAGACCTGCTATTGCCACGTAGAATGAAGAACCTGTGTTATCCTTTTTCTTTAGATTCATAGTTTCCCCTCCCTCATCTGTTTTAGATTAACTAACATTTCCGTGTATACGGCAATTTCAATGTTGTCCAGTATATCGAAGAAGTACGGTAAGGTCATATCCTTGCATCCCATATAATGGGGAGACTCTTCACCAGTAGATAAGTTCGTACTGGTCATTTTACGAGCCAATCCATCAATGAAGTACTCGTGTGTTTCGGACTCACCTACCTTTTCATTGTGCAACCACACGAACGTTGTTTGTCCTATGCGAAGTTCTCCACCTCTATGTAGATAGTCGAGAACAAGCGCAACTTTCATCGGATCGACTACTTTCATTGTCCTATACCCTCCAATGAAGAAATGAAATCGGAGATAAATAGATTGTTAACGTGTGTACGTTTAATCTCCCCTGCTAACTGTTCTTTATTGAACGCTATTTGCTTCTTTAACGATTCGATTGTATCTTTCTGCCAATCTTCAGGTGTAGCGTAGTGGATTGGCTTATACAGGCTGCTCTCTGTTTCTTTCCAATCCACAGGTCGACAGTCATACTCACGAACATACTTCAGGTGCGCTAACGCATCTTCCTTCATTTTCTTTAAACGATCCGTGTTTGGCTCCCACACTTCAACTTCTTCGATAACTCTATCATATCGGTTACGCAGGTCTACATCTGCTTTAGCTTGTTTGTTGAACTTTAACTGCTCGTCAAGATTAGCTTCTTTCCATCGAGAGTTTAACCCCCACTCACCTAAATGGGTAACCTCGAATAATTCATCCTCTAAATGTTTGATGGTATTATGGTAACGTTGCACATCAAGCTTTTGGAACTCAGGGTAAGTTTCCATCGGTTTACCACCCATGTGATTGAAAGCTGCTAATCCTTTTGCATAACGAATTAGATATGCTTTACCTGTACGTTCTCTCCCATCAACAATTCCTTGCGTATATGAACTTGGCATATTATTTGTCCTCCTCTTGTTTAATTACTACATTGATGCTCTCTAACTTTACCGTAGGAATGACTGTAACTTTCACATGAAGTGTCTCACCCTCGATGTGAGCTTCTATATCTCGAATCTTACCAGTCTCTAACGCATCGAGGAGTAAATCTAATTGCTCACTATCTTGTTCCTTCTCAACCTTCTTACCTGCTCCCATTCGTGAACCACCTCGTCTTGCGACACTGCGCTCATCTAGGATCGTGTAGCAGCCATGCTTATTGATACGGTGCTTTTTATAAATTGCAGTCATTGCCATACCTGATAAGTAATCTTCTACTAAACTATCTTTCTCTAAAGTTGTCATTGTGAGCAAACGATTACCTGCTCGTGAATTGTACATCCCTTTTCGAAGTGTAACCTTTTGTCTACGTAGTGCGTTGTACACTGTACCAACTGATACATCGTACTTCTTCGTTAGGTCAGTAATCCCTAAACCGTTTTGGTAGTCCTTTGCGATTTTTTCTTCTTGCTGACTTACTGTATGTAGTGTTGGTTGGAAGAGACTATCCTCTTCTCTAAAGTCTGTCTCGGTGTTTAGCTTTTCAACTTTACTCATGACTTTCTTTCCTCCTCAAAAAACTGTAATAACTTCTGTAACCAAAGAATATCATATAGGTTGTCCTACTGTCAACAAAATAAACAAAAAAAAAATACAGAGTTTTTTAGACTCTGTATTACATAGGACGGATTGCGATTAAATCCTTCTCTTCATATAAGTTATCTTCCCTGGATAGTTTGTAAGCAAACACTTCAGGATCGGTCTTGGATATGTATACTTCTTCTACAATGGCCGCGTCCTTTTTACCTGTAGCACTAATGTAATCCACTCGGTCGTCTATTCTGAACTTATTCGTATAACTGAAGATTTTATCCTCGAATTTGAAGACAGAGAATAACGATAAGTCATTGATCCCTACATTAAATGTAACCCAGTATCTCGCATTGCTTGGGTCTTCTACGATATCGTACGTCATCTGCGTTACAGTGAATCGTTTATCCACTACTCGAATGAGTACATCAAGATTCATTCTGCGCTCGAAGTTTTTAACAAGAAGCACCTCTCCCCTCAGAAGCGCTTCTAACTTATCACGTAACGATGTGTACGCCACGTAGTCAATCTTCTCATACTGTGTAACATCAACTACTCCACTCATTGGCTATTCCCTCCTTATATTCCTAGACCAGCAGATTCAAGTGCTTTACTGATACGTTTGTCTTCCTCAGTAAGGTCTAAGTTCTCGTAGAACTCTTTCTCCGCAAGGTCTAAGTCTTCAAATAACTGGTCATGCTTATCTTCGGAAACGTAACTCATGATGACTTGCATCATTGCCGTTTCTTTTGCAGTTTGACGTAATTTAATCTCACGTAGACCTGCAATAGATAGACCTGATAATTGGTTATTCGTAATCTTTGCTTTCAGTTCGATAGCTTTCATCGCCAACGGTGTATCCACCACGTCAAAAGCCTGTAACCCTTTTGCACCCTTTTTAATAATCTCATCTAGTAGTTCTAAATCGTTAAAGATTGTACCTACTTTAGTCATGTCTGTAACTGAAGCAACTGACATAGACTCTTCCGATCCGTCTTCAGGTGACTTCCAAAATTCATTTACTTGTTTATCTGAAATGTATGTGACGTTATCCTTTGCACGCTTGTCCAGTAACTGAAGTAGTGGTACTCCTTTTTCGATTGCTTCTTCACGTTTCTTTTTGTAGTTTGTTAATGAAGCTTTCGAAATACTGAAGTCATTATCGTTACAGAACTCTATGATATAGTCGTATGTTAGTCCCTCATCTAGCATGTTATCTACTTTCGTACATAACTTTTTATTCTTATACAACTGCACTAATACACTACTTGATCCTAATTTCTTTTTATCGTTTCCTGCCATTTTAAATCCCAACCCTTTCGAATATATTCACATCTTAAATAGGGGAAATTGTCCCTCGAATACTGTTGTATCAACGTCTACGTATAATATAGTAAATCATACAGTGAATTTTAAACTTTTTCGTAAATAGTTTAAAAGTTCCACTACGTTGTATACTTTTTTATCGTTTAAGAATGTGGAATATCTTGTACGAAATCAGGTCGTTTACGATTGGTACCGAAAAATCAGTTTAGAACCCCAAATTTAACTGTACTAAGTAGTGTACTTTTTTCTACTTAAAATGGCTCTGTAGGATCGTAAATATAAAGAAAAACTAGGGATAGTCCCTAGTTCTCCATGAAGATTTCTAATTTATGCTCATCGTTTGTTAGTTCTAAATGGTACCCCATCGTGATACTTGAATCAAGCTTTAGCTTATATGTCTTCAGTGTCATGTAAGGGATACTAATGAAGCTTAGACCTGAACCGAATGTATACTGGTCTTCTGCTGTCACCCATGAACTAATCTGCTCGTTATCAGGACTTAGTGAACACATCGCTCCTGATTTACTGATAGACTGCACACCTAGGATAGCTTTACCTGTGATGTTCTTATCCATGATTAGATGTAGCAGCGTACGGATATCCTCATACTCTAGTTCCTTGTCGTAGAAGTGAGAGAATAAGCTTAACTTTCCTGAGTCCCCGAACAATAGTGTAACTTGTTGTTCAAAGTCTCCTTCGCTATCCTCTAGTACAAGATGGATATTCATTAACAGGAATTTAGCTCCCGCAATTTCGAATGATTGGTATGTAATTGACGGTTCTTTCATAATCAATACTAGGTCGATACTGAATAGACTCTTTACTACAGATATCGGTTCAGGTACTGTAGGGATCGTAGCGTTCTCGTCTGTATAATCGTATCCAGGAATGTCTCCTGCTTCGAAATGAACTAAAGCATCTAACGTATTCTCTAGTTCCCATAGACCTGCGTGCTCTACTCGTGTAGCAATCTTTAGTTTAACTGTCTTGTCTTCAATGTTCACCTCATCGGCTAATACGTGGTTACGGCAAAGGTAACGTTGACTGAAGTAATCATTCGTATAGAATACACCGTATACACTCTTTCGTTTATCCTTTAACAGCCCTTGTAACATTTCTAGTGAACCTTGTTTTGTTGGTAAGTTTGGAATCTGCATTAATTTGTTCCTCCTTGTCGTGAATGGTAAGACTTTCGTTTCGTCTGACTTATTTGACTGGATGTTTTCTTCTTGAATCCAGTCTTCCTGCTGTAAGACTTAGTAGGTGGTTTAAGCGCAGCCTTCTTCTCTTGGAAGACGAATATAAGCATGTTACCTCTTAATACACGTTGAACCCGTATAGATACTTTACCGTAGATATCCGATCCTACTTTCACATAGAATACTTCGTCTACGCTGGTTAGAGTCTGTTGTGGCTTCCTCTTTACCTTTAATGTAATCATATCTACAGGGACTTTCAGGTAGTTAGAGAGTAAATCTTTTGCATATGTATGTTTAAGGCTTAAATCACGCTCTGTAACCTTCTCGAATAGTTCGGTGAACGCTATACGATAGTTACCTTTTGTGCTTTGCCTAGAGCGCTTATAGGCATCTTTCCCGTTTTCGTGAACACCATTAACTCCGTCTCCCCGAGCAGCGGCACCCCTAGCTATTGATCGGGTTACAGAGTTCGGTTTACCTGTCTTCTTTCTAGTCATCCATCTCTACCTCATAACGTAGTAATGCGTCATATAACTTGATAGGAATATGGTGCTTGTACTTTTCTGCTACTTCCTTTATGTGCTGTTCCTTCGCTTCTTTGTAGGCTAGGAAAGCTTCATGAGGTATACCGAAATACCCTAGATGTACTCTCTTATCACCCTTACTCAGGTAAGCTCCAAACTTTCCATTTGGTCTCTCGTACACACCTATAGGTAAGTGACCTCTCTTGTCCTTACGTGTTAGGAACAGTTTGTTAATTGACTCAGGAACAAACACAGCAGTCTTCGGTGCATATGTTTTGTTACCTTTAACCAGTATATCTTTATCGAGACACATAGTCTCTCCTTCTATCTCATAGTAATTATACTCATACCATAGACAGAAGTTCTGAAAATTATGCCATATAGAGTTAACGCTACATTGTTTATATGCTCTATCTCTAGGATTATCTGTATCACTGTAACATCTTCGCATCATAGATATCCAAGACCGATACATAGGAAACTTCGGAGTCCTGTAACCTTTTGAAGAGTAGTCACCTTCACCTATGTAACCAACACCATATACAGACTTGTGATATACGTTCTTGATACTTCCTTTCGTGAAGTTATGCCAAGTAGATTTAACTTCGTGACCATCTTCAAATCGAACGGTGATATCAGTATACGAATTGTAGTCAACGCACTCCATTGTATAACCTTCTGTACTAACTACTTTAACGCCAACCTTCTCGTCCTTCAATCCTTTTTTAGCTACCACTGTAACCCTCCTTTAACTCCCTCTATAAGTAATATAATAAAGGGTTGCACCATAAAATGCAACCCTATTCTGTAACTATTCAATTATACCATAATCTTTTACTTTTATTCGACTTCTAAACTCTCCAATGCGTTAATAGCCTGAAGAATCTTTTCTCTATTTATTTGACGAACTTCTATCTCTTTATCAACTCGGTTTAACTCGGATCGTAATGTACGTATTACTATAGCACGACTCTCTGTAGGGTCGTTAGTTTCATTAGCATCTGAAGATTCTTTACTTTGTTGTCCTTCTATATAATCATTAGCTTCTTTCATGAACTGAGCAAATGCTTTTTTATATTCTTTATTCTCTTTGAAACGGTTATTTAAAGGCTCTAACATATCCCAAGCGATGATACCCATTCTAGTCCCTCGGAAGTCTTCTTCGTGGAAGTGAGGGTTATCTTTATTCTCTTGGATGATATTCTTTAATTGTGCTTCCCCTCTAAAAGAGATATATTTTGTTGCATCTGATTTCACTACGAATGTTCTAACTGCTGATTTTACCGATGCGCTATCTGAGTAACCCTCTGTGCTTCTTGTTTCCGTATAGTCTGCCAATGTGCAAAAATATTCACCTGCATATTTTACTAAGCTTAACTGTTTAACTGTCATTATAAATTCCTCCTTAGATTTAGTTGTCTCCTGTCTCTACTCCAACCTCCGATGTAAGGAGGAAAGGAGTATATCCGATAACTTTGTAGTTATAGTATACTCCTATCTTTATGATATCATACATACTTTTAGAAGTCTATTTCCACTTTTTTCTTACTTTTTTCTAAAATGATGGAAAGTTAGTCAGTCATCTCTATCTTGTACGTCATCATTATATTGTAGAGTGTATGTGGTATTTTACCCTTATATTCCTCTGCAACCTTCTTTATATAAACTTCCTTAAACTCTTTATAAGCAAGGAAAGCTTCTTCTGCCGTTTTGAATCTTCCTATCCAATGTTTACCTTGAGGAGTTCTATATTGCGCTATGTATTTGTCGTGTTTCTTATCGTATACGACTCCTACAGGTAGCTCCCCTCTTCTACTATCGTTTGTTATAAACAGGTTATTAATGAGAGTCGGAGCAAAGATACATGTATCAGGTGAGTATACTTTATTACCTTTAATACGTATATCTTTGTCAAGGCACATAGTCTCTCCGTCAACCTCATAATAGTTTTCCTCGTACCACTTTGCAAAGTTTTGGAAGTTGTGCCAATCAGGATCAACTATACAGTTAATATACGCAGGTTGTCTTTTGTGTGTATTCTCATCGTAACAACGTCTCATCATACGAAGCCAAGTGTAATAGATGGGGTTATCTTCTCCATCCTCCGTCTTAGAGCTATAGCGGCCTAACCCCATGTATCCTACACCAAGAAGTGTTTTGTCGTACGGATTCTTTACTGATCCTTTGATGAACAGCTGCCAACTAGTTTGTACAACGTTACCTTGCTCAAACTGTACGATAACTTTCTTACTGTTCTCGTACCATACTACTACCATCCGTGACCCGTGACTATTTACCCCTACTGTACCTACTCGTTCTACCGCTTCAATTTTCTTTGCCATAACAATTCCCCTTTACGTTTATTCTCCTCTCTATTGTATCATATATCTTTTCTTTTGAAGTGGTGGAAGGACAATTGTTTATCGGGGTGCATTTTACCTGATATAAAGATGTTACAGAGCAATGTATTTGCTTGTGTCTCACCAAGTCTTCCTATAATCATGTTAATCATATCAGACTTCTTTAGATACTTCTTAGAAGCATTTGACTGTACATAGAGACCGTTCAATCCTCCTGACCTACTCTCGGCTGTATCCACTTTCATTCCAAACTCTTCTAACGTCTTCACCTGTCTTTTAAAGCTCCCGAGGATATTGTTAATCTCTTCTTTCCATAGCATCTGATACGCTACACTTACTTTCTTGTATGGGGATCGCTTAGGAGTTCTATACTCACCTAGAATTGCTACCCCTCTAAACTCAGTATATGCTAGGATACCTACATGATGATAACCATTTTTAGTTAGAATATCTTCCACCTTCTCTACATGGTTATCATGGCACATAACATAAACCCAATCACATACAAGACTATAGTTCTTTAACTGACTATTTAACCTACGTGTTGAATCCCTCTCTGTTTTAATCTCTATACCGATTATACCTTTCTCTCGTGAGAATATCAAACAGTCTGCAATCGTAGAACCAATTACAATCCCTTTCTCGAATACAACTGTAGATGAGTCTGTATTCGACACGAATAGATGTTGCTTCTCTAGGATAAGGTCTTTTATATCTTGTTCATAAAATCGTTTCATTATGTATCCCCTCTCTAACGAAAAGAGAATGCCTGTTATAGCATTCTCTCCTTTTTACAATGGTTGGTTTAGCTTGTCCGAGAATCCTGCGTCAGGTACCCAGTTCTTACCTTCTCTGTTTTCCCGTGTACGCATAATACTTTGTGCCATACGGAATAGTGCATCGGATACACTATCTGCTCTGATAGTCGTACAGAATGTAGCATCGTCCTCTTGATCCCAACCGTTCTCCCCTTTACCTGGTTCAGGGATAGGTGTATCAGGTGTAATCTCGTAACGAGTGATGGTCATAGGGTCTACAAAGCGTTTACGAGTCCATGTGGCGTTGTAAGCTCGGATCGTGGCCGCATAGTCACCTTCAGGCATTCTAACGTACCCTCGCATTGTATGTATTTCTTCTTCTGTGTACTTAGCTTTACCAAAGAGGATGTCTTTCCAGTTAATCATCTTGTGGAACCCTCTCCACCCTTTACCATAACCGTAGTCGTCTCGGTGGAACTCGATGCTTATGTAGTCATCAAACGCACTAATACCGTAGTTACGAGTATCAGGTAGATGTTTGTACTTCCACTTACGAGGTAGTAATCCGTCAACACCAAAGTACATTGTGAATAGTCCTTTAATACCGACACCGAGGGAGATATCATTTTCATCGCCACCTACGTCCATACTAATACCTAACTTGTTTGCGTTCTTAAAGGTATATCCTTCGTAGTGCCATACTGCTTCTCCCCAGTGTAACCAGCAACGAATACCTGTCGTCTCCTTAGACTTATGGAACCAAACTCTATCTTTCCATCTCCCCAAGTTTATTCCCCCTTACGTTTCAGTAAGTTTTTAAAGTATGGGAACCTCTCTGTGAACGTTGGATTACCTACTAGCATCCAAATGAAACTGACTACAAAGACAATGTATACCCATCCAAGTACAGGTGCTCCTACACATAAATTAAATGTGATTGTGCATCCTAAAAGAAAAGTAGCAGTAATTTGAAAAATACCTCCGAATTTATCTAACATTTTTATGTTCCTCCTTGATAATTTTCTCGTGTTCTGTGTAGAATACGTACGGTTGGCTATATAGGAAGTTATCCGTTTCAGGCTCATGTATCGTTAAATCAGGGTGGTTCTCGTTTAACCACTCAATGTCCATGTTGCTTAACTCTTGTCGAACTAAAACCAAACCTACAACACTGACACGAGTATTTCCTGACCAACCGTCTAACTTTAACTTAACTAAGTTCTTCTGCATCTCTTCACGACTGTTATGGAATACCTTGATGGTCTCTTTCAGTTCCTGTTTATGTATAATCATTCCTGCTCCTCCTTACCATGTTTGAAATGTAGAACGTAGATATTGAAAGCTCCTGCAATAGTAACTAATGCGGTACTGAGCGCTCCAAAGTAGTTCCCTAAGAATAGTAAAGTTATAAGACAAACAATCATACCTACAGTTAGTATCCCTAACCAAATAGCATAACGCTTAACCATTCGTTCCATTTTCATAGGTGTAATCATAGTTGCGACATAGAACCCTGTGAATACTTGAATTAAACCTACAGTCACGGAACCGTACACTATCTGCCCTGCACCTGATAACCCGATAATGATTATACATATTGGTAGGAACCATTTAAGCACAAAGTCTGTTGTTTTATTCATATTATTTTACCTCCCAAGTTAATTCTACTGCGTTATAGTAATTACCTTCTTTAAGTGACTCCCCATCTCTCAGATGTTGCGCTAATGCTCTGAACTGTGCGTTGCTATCTCCTGAAGGTAACTTCTCTCGTGTTTCTCTATCTCCTGCTGTAACATGGAACTGTACACATCGTTTTGATCCTTTAGTAAGCTTTGTAGCTCTCTGAGCTTGTACACGTTCGAACGTTAACTGGTAGTAAGCTTGTCCTGCCAATTGGCGCACTACATCTAAGATATGCCCTTCATATGTACCTAGCTGCTTAGTACTGCGCCCTTCACAGTCACCTTCAGTAGTTACTTTCCATGTACCTTCAGGATCAAAAGGAATCGGTTTCTTTCTATCTTCCTCTTCCTTCAGTAGTTTTGCTAACTCCCTTTGCTTACGTTCAATCTCTAATGCTAATTGCTCTGCTCTGTTCATAACTTTCCCTCCTAGTAAACTATTAAGATAAATCGAAGAATTCACTCGTTTGCTTATTACGGATCATAGCTTGTACAAGTGAGTCTACAGGGATATGTGTAATTGTATCCCACTCAATTGTCGATAGCCCAATGAATACTCCTGTCGGTTTACCATGCTCTAACTTCTTCGTACCTGCAACGGAAGTCCATCTATCAGGTGTACGTTCAAAGAATCCGTCTTCGTTCACTCCTGTTAGTGTAGCCACTCGGCCGCTAAGTACAGGTGATACGAATAGTGGTGGATTCTCTTTCCATCCTGTGGTCTTCTTTACGGGGAACATCATGTTTGCAATCTGCCCCAATCTTGTTTCTCCACTGAATCGGTTTGCGTTGTTGATAATGGGTGTAGCTCGTTTCTTCGGCTTCTTCTCTGTACCTGGCTCTACTGCGTATACAACTGCATACAGCGCCGTGTCAGGCTCCTTAATCAGTTCTACTATGTAGTAGGGACGTTTCTCTACGTAGAGAACTCCCTGCTTACGGTACGTTAAATCACTTGCTGAAATCTTAATTAAATCTCCATTCTCGAATGGATTCATACTGTAACCCCTCTCTAACTTGTATTCCTCCTCTATTATACAATATAAAGTATCATCTGTAACTATTTAAATTCATAAATCTACTCTAAATTTTTCTTAGCGATATAGTAAGCATCGTGGAGACTATCGGGTGCCCAGTCTCCTTCTTTCTCTAACTCTTCGTAGATATCAATGGACTCATAACCATCCATCAACTTTTTCTCGATGTGCCTAACCAATTTACTGAAGTTATTTGTGTAATCCATCTTATTCACCTCTATACTGTTTTACGGCTTCTGCGACTGCTTCCTTACTTCTATCTCCACTAACATGCCACTCGACTGCGTGCATAACATCATGTAATCTACCTTTCATAGTCTCTACACGTACTAAAGACTGCTCGATCGTATATTTCATGTTTAGTAATTCTCGGGCCGCATCTTTATGACCTAACTCAATCAGACTAGTTGCCATATTCTCTAACTCTACTAAATTCTCCTCGTCAAACAGTTCATGTATTTGTTTATAACATAAGTAATTGAAACTTCCTCCACTCATCCTAATTCCTCCTTCTTATAAAAGTAGTTTATTTGTTGCTTGTCTGTAACTTGATATCAGGAATAATCTCTTCAGGTCTAAACAGTACTTTGTAATGGTACGCATCTTCGTACTTAGCGTCTGTTTGTTCGATAAAGTAACTTACATTGTCACTTAATCCAAGGTAGTGCTTCTTATACTTACCATCACCAGTCTTACAAGTTACAGTTATCTTTTTCCCGTCACCAGCATCTAAAGCGCATAGTCCCTCAATACTTAAAAGGTACTTATCCGTTATACCATTGAAGAACACTACTCTTCGTTGAACCTCAAACGAATCTGCTGACTTAGATAAATTTTCTGAAACTACATCTGCTTCTGTACTACAACCTGCTAAACCTATCACTGCCATAATAGACATCAAACCTGCAATTAGTTTCTTCTTCATTTTATTCTCCACCCTTCTTAGTTAATTGTATCTCTAGTCCTAACCCGTCTAGCACTTTGATGAGCGTATCAATTTGGTAGTTGGTACCTGTTAGTACCTTACTGATCTGTGGTTGGTGTAACCCAACGTCAGACGCTAGTTTTCGTGTTGTAGTTTCTTGTTGTTTAATCTCGGATCGCAATGTGTCCGAGATATTCAGTTTACTCTTGTGCATGTTATCTCCTCCTAGTAATCAATTAATTCGTCCATAAGCTCGTCAATATTATCCATCGTAATACCATATTGTGCATGAACATGATACGACCTGTCAAGGCTACCCCAACTTGTTTGTACTTCCATATATAGCTCATTGGCTGCTACGAATACACGTAGAGTGTATTCAGGATTACCACGGTCACGATCCGTAGTATCTAGTCGTAAGCAAGGTGCTCCGTGTTCCTTAATGTGGTCTACAAACGACCAGTCATTCAGGAATCGAGGATTTAACGTTGATTCGTAGAAACCGTTACCCTTTAAGTACTCGTCCACCTGCTCGTCCACTATAACACCTGTACCTAATTTCTTTCTCCAACCCATTTTAATCATCCTCCCTCATTAAATCTGTGTAAACTGGGGTACCTGATTGAACCCATTCTAGAGCGAAGTAAAGCTTCTTAATTCTGTTATAGAAGACAGCACATCCGACATCACCTTTGAAGTACTTTCGGATCGCTTGCTTCGCTTCCCTACGACTCATCATTTTAATAGCGTGCAGTACCTCCTCTTGGTCTTTCTCGTCTCGTATCAAGGCGTGACTATACATTACGGAAATCTCATCTCGTAACTCTTGGGCAGTAATTTGTCGGTATAGATTCATAGCTTGTCCCTCCTTAGACGATTAAATCTTTCTCTTCACAAAGTCCTTGATTAAGTGTCCCGTTGACACTGTACACTACTCCATTGAATAAGAGATACTTATACCCTACGTTTTCAGCAACCTCTTGGCAGTAGTGAAATGCCTTACCGAACATATTCTGAGCGTTATATACCTCTTTCCATTTGATATCGTTTCGTTGGCGAACAACACTATTCTTTAAGAACTCCCCTGTTCCCTCGTCAAAGCGATGGATAGATACCTCATCTGCTTTGTATGTAGGCATTGCCGATTTAGCCGATAACGCTGCTTCCTTCTCACTGTCATAGAACCAAGACTTCGTTCCTACTACGTCACCTTTTAATGTGAATACAAATGCGTAAATTGTATCTTTTTCCATCTTACTTCTCCTCCTTAGTTGGGTATACTAACCCATTAATATAATCCGTATCTTGTGAGAATACTGGCGTGCTCTCATCTACTGCACAACGGGATCGTAATGCTCCGTTCTTTGTGTAGATTTCTTTTACGATACATACTCCACGTTTCTGCCATACAGGTAAGTCATTCCAGTTAACATCTCTTTCTAGCATTAACTTATCCTGTAACTGTCTTCCATTTAGACCTTGCAGAGATTTGTGTGGGAAGTTTGCTTGTGCTACCATTGAGATACTATTCTTTGTAGCGTCCTGTTGTCTCCATAAGAAGTAGTTGTTTACCTCATCTTGTGGTAAGACCCACGCTCTAGCGTCAAATAGAGCTAGTTCCTTCTCAGGGTATGTTTCCCTCATAACCTCGTTAAACTTCGCTGTAGCGAGCGATGCGGCCACTGAAACGATCTTCTGTAGGTTATTATCGAACCATGATTGAGTTGTTAGCTTTTCATAGTTTGTGATTAGTAGACTAATTTCGTCAGACTGTGTGTATGCTAGTTTACAACCCATAACGTTCTTCACTAAGTATTTACAAGTTTCCCACATTGCGTATGCTAGTGTTGAATCGAATGGTCGGTTCATACCTTTTGTATAAGTGTGGAACGCCTTACCATCAATACGCACGATTACTGGCATTCTCTGTGGTAACTTTATTCTATAAGCATTTTCATAACCTTTCATGCGGTTCCCGAATTTATCCATTTCTAATTCCTCCTGATATGTTAGTAATTATCTTATGTACCTAATTTACCATGATGTTGTCTTTAAGTCAACAACTTTTTTATTCGTATTCTGTAGCGAACAAACACATTGCCCACTTTTGTTTCTCTGTTAATCTTCTATACATCATATAGTAAGCTATCATTGATAGTTGCTGGTCTAGATACTCTTTGTTGTACGAACCACGCTTTAACACTTTCTCAACTTCCTCTACTACTTGTCCATCGTCTTTAGTAGAGAGGAGGCGTGTAGCTCGGTCTTTCCAAGCATACACTTCCTCCTTCCTCGCTTCTCTAAAATCATAGTACTCTCTCATTGCCCACTCTACTGCGTCATCTGCTAAATCACCCATATTAGCCCTCTGCTCCTTCTCTGTAGTTAAGTAAGTCTATAATGTACTCAGTAGCGCCTTCGTAGTCGTTGTATCTGAAGTGCTTCGAACTCTCCCAAAACTTTTCAGAGTATCCGAATGCGTACTCCTCATGATCCATACTGTGATACACTACAATATCATCGCTACTACGGTGCTCACTGAATGCGATTGTTTTTACTCTATCCCCACCAAACGTGTGTAAGCAGATTCTATAACCCTGCTCTCTGCAATTCTCAAACATCTCTATATGACCTTCCACGCTTTGCGTATCTTTGTGGTTCACAACTAGCTCTAGTAATTTTGCGGCAACTGCAATTTTTTCTCTGTTAATCATCTTACTTGCCCTCCTCTTTCACTTTAAATGAGATTATATATCCGTACGATCCACTAGTAACACGCATTTTCGTTGGTTCTAAACCAAGTGCTTCCAATGTTACCGTTATACCGTCTTTGTTTCGAGGTGTCGGAGTATCGAAGTAAACATAGTAAGTATGGATTCCTTGTCTATCTAACCCTCTGTACCCTTTGTACTGCCGTACCATGAACTTCCCGTCTATTACTTCCCTTAGCTCACGCTTTACTGCTTCTAAGTTGAACGGGATTTTATTTGTTTCTACGATGTCTTTAAATGAAAGTGCCTTACCTTGTTTTTGCATTAACTCTTCTACTTCATTCTTTAACGCTACTACGGAAGAGAAGTCTACCATTCCTGTGCTAATACCATTCTCCTGTAAACGTTCTAGAGCTTCACACGCTCCGTCTAGTTGCTCCCATACCACTTGTAACTGATCCGTATTTAATGTTGTTGTATTCATAATTAACATCTCCTTCGATAATTTGTTTGATATCTCATGTACTTAATTTACCATGTTGTTTTCTATAAGTCAACAACTTTATTAAAATTATTTTCTACCAATCCGTTTTAACTATAATACCACTAGTCTTCTCAGGTAATCCTAACATACGTTTAACTTCTGCAAAGTATATATCGTATATCTCTGCTTTATCCGTGTACTCGTAGTAGTCGAAACCAAACCACGCTATCGCACCTCGGTTAACACCAAATTCAGTTGCATAGTCCTGCCAAAACTTACGCTTAGACATAAACCCTCTTGCTTCCATTTCGTTCATGATATCTTCTAGTTCGTAATAAGAGATCGTTTTGAGTTCGATGACCATACTAACACTCCTGTTCTACGTGTAATTTTTTGTACTGGTTTATTTACTACGTATGTAAGAATCTCGTTGTTATACTCATCCACTGTATCAAGCAGCGTGAAGTCCGTTAGATACTTCTTATAGTTTACATACTCGTAAGGAATCATAATGTTTGTATCGTAGTTCACCCAACGGTACCAAATAAGGTCCAGCAATAAGTTTTGTTCGTGGAACTCTTCTCGTGGCTCTGAGATGATTAATTGTCCACCTGGCTTTAATAAACGCTTGAACTCTCCGAATAGGATCGGTAAGTCTTCCTTTGGAATGTGGTGAATCACGTTACGGCAATGAATAACATCGCACGTATTATCTGCTAAGTCTAGTACTCTGTAATCCTTGATGTAGAAGTCGTAACACGGTGTACCGATAAAGTCCGATGACTTGAATCCTTGCTTTGGTTGTCTTCCTGATCCGTAATCTAATTTCATGTAAAACATCTCCCTTTATTATAGTTTATACTCTCGCTACTTTTAAATAGTCATCGAACGATTTACTATTGCGCTTATTCCACTTCTTATAGTTTCTACTATCTAATTTTTTCATTCGTGCTTCACTTATAACACCGTAAAGATAGAGCCACCGAATTGCTTGCCCGTAATCTTCTGTTCCATCTGCGGCCCACCACAATTGTAGGTGTAGAATCATCGTAGCACCAACTTTCTAGGTCGTACATCAATTACTGCGTACTCTCCTTCTAGTTCTCTCTTTAACTTTTCTGCTTCGAACTCTGCTATGCTCCTGTCTTCGTACAAGTCATCCAATCTAAGCGTTAGCATTGGGCAAGTTTTCATTGTATACGTTACTTCATATATCCATCGTTTCATTTTAAAATTCATCCTCCTCGTAAGTACCTTCGATAAACAAACATCCGAAATCTTTGCTATATCCGATATGTGTAACTGATAAGCTAATCACATTCTCATCATTGTTTGTGCAAGCTAGACATACCTGAACTGGTATACCCATTGGTGATTTATCCTCTTGTAACATTTTGATTAATTCTGCTTTTGATAAGCTCATTTCGTTTCCTCCTCGATATGTTGTTCGTTATCTCTTGTACTTAATTTACCATACATGTTTTCCTAAAGTCAACAACATTTATAAAAAAAAATAAAAAAAAAGAAAGACTCTATTACAGAGCCTTCCCACCACTAACTTCTTTTTCCACTTCGTGTTTCATTTTGCCTTTGTCGATCCGAACGAATACAGTCCACAGTAACCACGCAGAAGAGTAGGAGCCTACGTTACGTAGTAAGTAACCTACAATAAACATACAGGATACAGTCCAAGAGTTTACAGGGGTATCTAGCGCTTGGAAGCACCACATAATTCCTGCTACGGTCAACATCTCGGCAACGAATGCCACAATCACTACGGATAGGTTGCGACCCGTTAGAGGGGTTTGTCCCATCTCTTTCAGTCTAGCAGACTCTTTATATAGCTGAATGTTATTCGTAACGAATGTTACAGCTACCACCATGTACAGTGTAACTAATACAATCTCATATGCAGTCATTTTCTTTTCCTCCCTATAGTAACTTTCCGTCTGTACCTAACCACAACGGGATCAGTTCAGGTATTTTAGAACCTTCAGTCAAAATAACAATTTGTTGTGACGGTGTTGTTGTCGGATAGTTACCTTGACGAGAGTATGAGTTTTCTCCAATAGTAGAGCCTACTTGAAGATGTAATCGTGTAAAGCTCTCCTGTGCAATTCTAAAGTTATGTAAGTGTCCTGTAAACAGGATATCTACTTTTCTACCATGCGTCATGAATGCAGGAATCTTTTCACTAGACTTTGCTAAGTGGTCTCCGTGAGCACCTGCGATACCTTGACCTGCGATATCTACATCGAATCGGTACACGTCTTTTCGATTGTCCGTAATCGTAACGTTAGGAAGCTGCCCCATCTTCTCTTGTAACATGATTAGGTTCTCTAATACAGTGTATGCCACAGAGTTGTTAAAGATAGCAGTTTTCTTGTCAGTCTCGAATCGGTCATGGTTCCCTGCTACCATACTGAATGTAACTGGAACAAATTTAGAAAGAGTAAGTAGTACATCTATTAGTAACTGTTGCCCTTTTGCGATTTGTTCTGCGAAGGTAAACTCTAAATCGAATGACTGTGTAGAACGCATTGCAAAGTTTTCTACTAAATCTCCTAAGAACAGCACGTGAACTTCTTTAATGTCTCTCTCTTGCACTGTACGGATCGTGTACGATACAATCTCTTGAATAGACGTTTGCAGTCTTTCGAAATTGTAGTCTCCTGTGTGCATATCGTGACTGATAAATCCTACATGCCAGTCTGATAGTGCTAGGATTAACGTCTTATCCCCTTTTACAGGTGTGTACGGTGTTGACGTTAAGTACTTCGCACGAGGTAGACCTTTTAACTCCTCTACTAAATGCTTCTTCAAGTCTTTCATTAGTAGAGCCATAAGAGTTCCGTCTTTTTGTAATTTTCTGTATTCTCGTAGTTTAGCAGTGTTGTCCTCTTTGTCCATTAAGTAGTTCGTTACATAGGAGAATATGTTTTCCTCTTTCACTTCCGACTCCTCTTCGTAAGCGTGTGGAATATCATCTATTGTAATCTCACCTAAGTAAGACTTCTTATACAGACTTGCTAACACGTCATTCTTCTCAATCTTTTGTGCTACTGCAATTAAATCGTTCTTCTTTACTTTATCATAACCCAGTTCGACAATAATCTTGTTGAAAACAGACGGGGCTACTTGTCCACGTTCTCGTTTTAAGTAACCCATAACTACCACATATGCGCCTGTCTCTTGTTTAATTAATTCTTGTTCTTGAACCGTTAATTTCTCTTTAGCCAAAATTACTCACTCCATGTAATTATTAGGCTTGACCAAAGTAGTAAGTGTATTTTATCCCTATCGGTGTTTTAGGTGTTCGTACTTGGTATGTTAATCGTAAGTACTGCTCGTCTGCTGTCGCATATACCGTTGTCTCGGATGCGAAGATTAGTCCTCCACTGCTTCCTGTATCAACAACTGGTAGTTTACTAAGCAAGTCAGTAAGTTTACCAAATTCAGGATCGGAAACAAGACCACTTGTGTCCATCCATTTCTCGAATGCCTTTGCTTTAATCATGTAAAAAATCCCCTCCGAATTTTATTATATCACACTACTAAGTTGTGATATCTACAACGCACCATTATTTATACTGGTTACGGTTGCATTTGCCATAAGTGTTGCATACCCCAGTGAGGAGAAGAATGTAGCTACGTTCTCCTTACCTCCCCCACCATTAATCACTTCTGCCACTCTTCCTGCATTGACCCCTTTAGTCCGTACAGAAAAAATATCATTCGATTTTGTGGTTCTCCCTACACATACGATAACTGGTACCGCTATGTCTTCTTGGTGAAGGATATCGTTCGCAAGCTCATTTATGTATTCTTCTGCGTACACAAGTTTCATAACGCATTCTTGTCCGTCAATTGTAACCTGACGTGATTGAACCTGTTGGCTCTTTCTCTCTATATAATCCTCTAGCTTCTCCAACTGACCTTTAATAACAGGTGCGTTAGCTTTTACTACCTCCTGCAATGAAAGCCCGTGTAGGAGCTTAGGAAGACGCTTATAACTAGCGTGATATAGCGCTAGTAACATACGTGTCGTGTTGTTACCTTCCCACGTCCATGTACGGTAGGAGTTAACTGCTTCTACCATATACATCGCTTTATCGGTAAGTTTCACGTACTTTGATAAATTTAAGGAACTTGACATATTTGTCAGTATGTTGTACAACACTTTAATTGGATCGGTGTGTTCGTCTACGAACGATATGATATGTTTACCTTCAATCGCATTTCCGTATGTACTGATATGAACGAAATCCACAAACGGTACGTCTGCGTTAATGAAAAATTCCGTGGGCAGCGTGTACCCTCGGTATGCTAATCCTAACACAAGTATCATGTCTGCGTCTTTAAATTTTTCGTGTTCCCTAAAATCCAGTGTGTTTGTGAATACAGTTTCGAGAACTATATCGTCTTGTAAAATCTCCTCTATAACTGCTACACTAGTTACACCTTCGAACGTTGGCGACACGAACAATTTCAACCGTGTGGGGGTCTCTCCGTCTTGTTTATTGAACATTCAATCCCTCCTTGTATCCTATAAAAATGTACAGTGTATAACAACTGTACTATCATTCTATCATCATGTTTCGTAACAGTCAACAAAAAACTAGCATAATTTAGTAGTTTTTTGCATAAAAAAAAAGGAAGCATCTCTGCTCCCTCTTGTATTCCACCTTACGCACCTGCGATAAGTTCTTCTCCACCAACCATGAAGTCATTCACAGTTAATGAATATTCAGTTTTCGTGAACTCAAGGAATGCAAGTAACGCTGAACGTCCTTCTTCTCCTGCTTTCACTGTGTGAGTGTGGAACGAGTTACCGTGGTAAACGTCCTTGTACTCATTGTCATTGCGGCCAGTTGCGTGTGTCACTTTTAACGGTTCCACGATTACGATTGGACTTTTTAACTTGTCTTCGTATCCTTTTTGGTCTGCTTTATGTACTACAGGTACGATGTTCATTTTCTTGTACGATCCGTCACCTTCTGCTGTACCAACACCTACGATTTTGAATAGGTATTTTCCAGTGTGAAGTGAAGTTGTCCCTTTAATAGAAGGAACGTAACCTTCAGGACGAGTGAACGCTGCTAAGTAGTCACCTACTTTTAAAGTTACTGTTGCTTGCTTTAGTACATCTGCTAATTTAGCCATTATTTCTGTTCCCCTTTCGTATCAACTGTTACTTGCTCTCCGACATGTGCTTTCACACGAGAGGTCTTCGAGATGTTGTTGTTCTTCCATGCTACGTGGAATCCTGATCCCAGTAAGAACAATGCAGATACGATATCATACACGTTTTGCTGGTCCACTGACAGGTTCAAGTCGTAACCGAACATAGCTCCAACTGCATTCACTAATGCAAGTACGAACACAAGTAAACGCACAATCATCATTGGCTCAACCTTTGGCACCTCTACAGGCACAAATACTTGTTGTTTATTGTCTTCCATTATTATCATCCTTTCACTTAATAGTTCTCCTATTAATATAACAGTAACTACTTAGTTTTTTAACGATTCTTGCAACTTTGTTTTTAGGATATCTTGCATATCCTTGATGATTTCACGGATCGTAGCAGAGCTTAAACGCTCTCTTGGATGTAGTTCTCGAATCTCTCTTTCAATCTGAGGGTCTGTTAGTTCTTGTAGTAAGTAGTATAACACTTCCTTTTCGATATGAGTGAGGTTAAACCCTCCAATAGCGTATTCAAGTACAACATAGTAGTCTAGCTCCTCATCGTTACAAGGGTTCTGCTCGATGAGGTTAGACACGTCAAACGAGTTCTTTGTTACAAATACTCGTTGTTTATCTCGGAATACTGATTTGATGAATGAGTTCTTTACTCTAGAGTGTAACTTAATCTTGATGTATCCAGGAAAATCCACATCCGAACCAATGTCATACTCCTTGACAAGACGTATAAATTGTTCATCAATGTAGCTACGAAGTTCGTCTTGTGTTACAGGGTCGGCAGATAGATAACCCTTGTACGTGTTATAGACACTCATTCGTAAGTTTCTGTATTGATGGAACAATTTATCTACGTCTCGTATAAATACTCCTGTTGTCTCTTCTGTACTTACCATAAACCGATTACCGTTCCAAATTTGTTCTTGCTCTTTCTCGACATTTCTAGGCAAAAGGATTAGCCCCCTCTATAATCACCTTGATGTTTATATGCTTGCATAGGATGTCGGAATAGTGGATCGTGTATGGGACTTTCACTTCTTCACCTTCAAAATAACAAGTCGCAGTCCCCATTGCCCATCTATCGTAGACCTTCTCAAAACGGACAACTACAGTTTGTGTATTGTAGGAATCTTTGATATCCAGTAATACACGTTTTCCTTCTTCCATCGTCTTCTGTAACATACCTTTAATATCTTTGTACGGTGTCGGTGATACAGTATCGTTACTTTGTGTTCTCTCTCTATAGTGTTGCAATGTGTTCGCTACTACGTCTCCATATGTGTCCTTATACAAGCTAAACCCTCCTTATAATAATACGGTTAGAGGGAAATCCCCCCTAACCTTTTAAAATGTCTTCTGCTTCTTTTGCTAGTAAGTCCTCGATATTGTCTGAATTATCGGAAGATTGCGAAAATTCAGGAGATACCACTGGAACTACTTGGTCAATCCAACCTGAGATATCTAATGTTTCATTCTTCAATGCAGTGTACCCTTCAGGGAACTCTACTTGAATCAACTTGTTTAGTAGTTCTTGGCGGACATGACTACCTTCGTCACGTAACCACTCGATGAAGTTCTCTTTCTTCTGTTTGTAGTTAACTCCTAAAGCATCAATGTACTCATAGCTTTGACCAGTTGTACCTAGGACTTTCACATCCTCTGCCATTTTAGCTAGGTTGTACTCGTAGTCGATACCTGTATCTGCTAGTAACGTCCCGTCTGCTTCTTGGAATGGTCGAGATACTTTAGACTTCTGAGTTTTAACACCCATGATATGTCCTAGACGTTCCTTGTTAGCTCCTGATCCTTTGAAGATAGAAGATTTCTTTTTAATCTCTAATCGAAGTGTAGCAGCGTGCTCCCATGCTTTACCACCTGGAACCTTGTATGTTTTGAACATTGGATTTCCACCGATATCGTCACGTACTTGGTTGATACCGATAAACAGTGATTTAGATTGAGATACCATTGGTGTAACCTTTGTTACGAACTGTGTGATAGCCTTAGCTCTAGCCCCAACGTTCTGTTCACCAAAGTCTTTCTCTAACTCTACCATAGAAGGTGTAGAACCTACAGAGTCCCATACGTACACTACAGGTACGTGAGGATATTTCTCTCCGAATAGTTTTAACGTTTCTTCTACTGTCTGTCCAACCTCTTCAACCGTTAGTGCAGTACCTTTATCAGGATCAGGTTGCTTCACTAATACTTTACTTGTGTCAATACCTAGCGAAGATAAACGTTCATTATCTGACGTACCCTCTACGTCAATCAATACGCAAATGCAACCTAGAGCAGTCGCTACACGCATTACGTGGTGAGTGAAAGTTGATTTACCACCCGATGGTACTCCTGCAACCTCAATCATTCGTCCGAACGGTAGGCCGCCACCTAGGATTTTATCAATCTTCGGTAAGAATAGAGGAAGTCTGTCAAATACCTTCGCATAATCTGAATCTCTCAGTAAGACTAGGCCGCCACTTAAATTTAAAGCCGATAAGTCTAAATCCACGCTTGCAGGTGCTTTCTTTGTTTTTGCTTTTGCCATATGTATATTTCCTCCTAATATGTATATGTAATTCTTTAACCGTTATGTATTGAAGGCTGTAACTACTTCGTGTGTGTTCCTAGTACGCCACGTTTCTCTCGTCCCATTGTACGTTTACGTAACCATAGTAACGCTTCTTCAATCTTCGTAATTGCCATTGCATTCTCTTTACAAGCAAACTCACTATTTTGGAAGCCTTGTAATCGAGTTAGGATCATAACTAGTAAGTCTTCATTCATTACTCCGTTAACTCCTGCAACGTTTAATGCGCCCTCTTGGAAGTGGATAACTGCTAATGTTTTGTCGTCCTCAGCAGATGTTACAGTGAATAAGTGTGGTGCGTGGAAACTTGATTCCTTTTCACGATATACCTTTGTAACTCGTTCTGTTAATAAATCGTGTTCTACCTTTACCATTTCTTTTGTCATTTTAACTTCTTCCATTTGTTGTTGCCCCCTAGTCAATAATGATTATATAACCTAAGTCAACCTAGCCACAGGATGGCTAGGTAACTTGGAATCTACTATTCTTTTACTGTATTACTGAGCACCTAACTCAGTCTTTAACAAGTCTTCGATGTTAGGCATTCCACCAGTTGCGTGTGATGGTGCAGGAATCGTTGGCTCACCAGTTGGTGCAGGTGTTGCAGGTGCCGTATATGTAGGTGCAGGTGTCGTTGGTGCCGTTGGCGCTACTGGTTGAGTAGGCTGTGCTCCAAGTCCGTTATTCTGAGATAAGTCAGTTTCTACACCGATATTGAATGGGTCAGGTTCTCCTGCTCCTGCATCCATTCCCGTAGGCATTGTAATCACTGGTTGTACAGGTGCTACAGGTTGGGGTGCAGGTGCCGTGTAACTAGGCATTGGCGCTGGTTGTCCCTGTGGTTGGTATGTAGGCATTGGAGCCGTTGGTTGTGCAGGATACCCTGGCATTGGAGCAGGTTGTCCCATCGGTTGCCCTACAGGTTGTCCCATTGGTTGTTGTGGCGCTACTGGTTGTCCAGTTTGACCAGGGAACGATCCGAATGGATTAGATGTAGGTTGTGGTGCAGTTGGTTGTGCTCCTGCATTACCTTGGTTTGGCTTACGACCTTCTTTCATGTCGATGAAAGCTTGTACCCATTTATCACCATTAACTAAGCGCTCTGTAGGAACTGCTTGTGCTTGTAAGTCCTCTAATGTATTTTCCCAACCTGCACCTAATGGAGGTAAGACGATGCTACTGTACACATCTACCTTGTACTCCTTAGAGTTACTGTTTCTCTCAGGCTTAGTAATTTGGATTGGGTTTGGACGGTTAATGTCCATGAATGACATTCCTGAACCTGTCGTGTTTAATAACGGATTTTTTAACTTCTCTGCATAGTTAGCGAAAGCAGATTGTGTCATTTCGAATACTCGTGTTGCTAACTGACCATTTGCATCTCGTTCTTGTACCCATTGTTGTGATACAGGGTCTTGAATGATGCGTACTGCGTTTACTAGGTATGTACGTCTTGGTGATGCTTGTCCACCGTAACCGTTAGGGATAATACCCAATCCTGCCCACTCAGTAATCTTTTGCTCTAACAATGAACCTGGGTTAGGATCAGCGTCTAACACGAAGTTAGAGTTAACATCTTTACCACTAGAGCTTTTAGCAGTTAAGTATACTTTACGGATCGGAACGAAGAAGTGACCTACCATAGCAGCATCAGGTAACACTTGGATAATTACCTCACGTTGGTTCTGTTCAAAGAATAAACGCTTCTGTTTCGTTTTCGGGTACTCAACTTTGTCGTTACCGCTATTTTGTTCTAAGTTCTTGTGTTCTTGGTTAATGATATCAGCAAATGACATACTATTAATTCCTCCTAGTTATCTCTTAATTTTTAACTCTATAAACAGTCTAACATATATTATATCATATGTCTATCATTTTTTATGAGTTAGAGACTATTTTTTTTTAATTTTGTGGTTCCCAATCTGCTACGGCTTTTGCAATCTTTAATGGTTCATTCGTCCACTTCGGAAGTTGTATTCCGTTAGCGTTCGCATAGTCTGCCATTAAGTTTACTAGGAAAATATCCTTTGAGAACTCAGGTGGTGTAGCGACAAGTAATTCGTCAAGTACGAATACGTCACCAGTCTCTAAATCAATCTGTAACTCTTTGTATTGCCCTTCTGCTACTTTATAACCTAGTTTAGCAGCTACTGCATCGTCAATTGGGTTAACTTCTACAGGTGCTTGCTCAGATTCATATGAAGTAGCCGTGAACGCTTTTTTAATTCCTTCTAACATTATTGATGACCTCCCCAATACTGCGTTTGTTGTGTTGGTACAGGAAACTGTGTCTGCTCAATACGAGAACCTGCACCTGCTCCATATGTTTTATCCTCGGCAATTTGCTTACCATAAGACTGTAACATATCTTTACGTTGTTCAAATGCTTTTACGATCCGTGCAAGTCTTCCTGCAATGTACTCGTAATAGTGACATTGCTCTCTTGCAGTTACGTATTCTTGCTTTTGTTTTATGTAAGCATCTACGCTATCCTTTGTAGGCTTGTCCCCGTTCTTCTTGATTTCCTCTCGTGCTTCGGAATCAAACTTTGCAACAACAAGCTCTAACTGCATTTCTGTCTTCTCTTGGAAGAATTTGATTTTTTCAAGAATAGAAGACCAATAGATGTACTTCGAAGGTTGATGTAACATTTCTTGGAGAAGGTTGGCTTCATTCACCTTTAACTCTTCTCGCATGTCGAACATGATATACTCTCCGTTTTCATCAATGATTCTAAGCTCCTGAAAATCTATGCTGTCAACTTTAACATCTAGCACATACTCTCACCTCTATCCTTTAAACTAAAGAGAAGAAACTGCTTGTCTCTTCTCTTAGTATATTACACTATCCTATTCTGTGTGTCAACAAAAAGTTACAGAAATTATACAGCCGTTTGGTACGCTTGTTTTTTGGATTCAATCGTAGCCTTTAGCTCTTTTGCTTTCTCTTCTGTGATGATACCTGACTCTTTGTAATGCTTCACGCTCTTTAAGTCCATATGATACTTACAGTAGTTCTCTACTTTTTGGAACGTGTTTAGTTCGTCCTTATCGTAGTTAACCATATCGTTGTATGTTGTACCAATCTCCACATCTGCCGTAATAGGGAATCGAATTGTTTCACCTTTCCACTCGATGTGTAACCAAGGGATCGGTAAGTTCTCCATTACTGTTTTACCGATGTGAGCCATGATGTGAATTTCTTCGGGTGGACAATCTATAACAATACTATCGTGTACAGTTAGAACGATACGAGAACGTAGTCCCTGCTTCTCAATAATGTTGTTGATGTAGATTAATGAGTTATTCGTTAAGAATGCACCCGATCCCTGTACCTGTGTATTTACAGACTGACGTAACGCACCATTACGTTTCTGTTTATCTTGCGAATACACATCTCGTAAGTTACGAGTGAAACCTTGCATACAAGAGATATAACCCGTCTGTCTAGCTTTCTCTTTCGTTTCATCAATGTACGTTTTAATCTTCGGTTTGTTCTTGAAGTAGTCATCAAATAGTTTCTCTGCTTCTTGGATTGTCATGTTGTATTTAGGTGCGAACGAGAATGGTGCTTCTCCGTACGCTAGTCCGAATGTTACCCGTTTAGCGGCCGTACGTTCATCACCTGTTACATCTTCTTCTGCCTTTTTGAATACCAGTGAAGCAGTGTGCGTATGTACATCCTTCTTCGTTAAGAACGCTTCAATCATTTCCTCATCGTATGCAATTAAAGCCATGATACGAGATTCAAGTGAAGAGTAATCGAGTTGTAGTAGTGCTCCGTTTGTGAATCTACTTACGAACATTCGTTTAATAGGGTGCTGATAGTCGAACCGTGTTACATCTTCCGTCTTACGAGGGAAGTTCTGACAGTTCGGGTCTTTTGACGATAGACGAGATGTTTCTGTACCTTCAGGGTTGAACGTACCGTGCAAGATATCGTTCATATCTACCATACTAAGGAACTTGTACGTGAAACTTTGCTTACGTGTTTTAACGAGTGAGTGATGGATCATAACTTCTGCTAGTTCCTTGTACTCAGGATACTCCTTGGCGATGTACTCCAAGTTCGCAGTATTCGTTTTGTAATGGCACCATTCAATCTCTTCCTCTTTTAGTCCCTTCTCGAATACAGAGTCTACTAGACGCTCTTTATCGAACGGTAGTCGAATGCCTGTAATCTTGTACAGTACCTCTTTCTTGTCGTCAGGAGAGTTTGCGTTAAACTCTAGCTTGTCCTTGTACTTATCACGTAAGGCCGCTATCTTCTTGTCTCTCTCAGCTACAGGCTTTGCAAGTTCGTTTAATCCCATTTGGTAAAGCTGGCGATGTTCGTCTTCCATTTGCTTTACTTCAGGGAACTTACGGATGATTGCCGTTAAACGATCCTCTTCCTTTTGGTACGCATCTGCTAGTGCTTGTACGTACGGGATGTTTAACTTGATTCCCGTTGCTTCGATTTTAGCAAGTGTTGCAGATAGTTGTGGATAATGATTCGTATAAAGCTCTCTAATGTGCTCTAAGCCTTTTTGCTGACATCTTTGGTCTAGTTGGTTATAGATACGTAAACACACGTCTACGTCACCACTAGCGTACGGAGAAAGCATTTCGAATAGTGGAATCCACTCATAACAGAAGTCCGATCCGTCTACAGGATTGACTGGTGAACCTGCGGTCCCAAAGTCAGGCATCGAAGGTTTCACATACTTACGTTGTGCAATCTCCTGTAACTCTGTTATTCTATTAAGAATTTCAGTCGTTGGAGATTCCTTCTTGAGTAAACGTAATTCTGCTTTTGCGTCCTTCACTTGCTGTTGTACTTCTGCTCTTTCTTTTGCACATTGCGCTTTAAATTCTTCTTTTAGTTTTGCAATACGTTCTTTCTCGTTCTTCTTGTAGTTCTCTTTGTAATCCTTTTTAAAGTCCTCTAGCGCTCTATCATATCCACCCATATCTGTAAATTCGAATGTTAAGTCGGATAGACGTAATGAACCTTTTACATCCTGGTTTACAAGTAGGTAGTACATTGTTTTTGTATCACGATGGTTATTGAACTCTGTAAACCCTCTAGATAAGCGTAGGAACCTGATATCGAACTTGATGTTGTGTCCGACTTTAACAATCTTCGGATCGGCAACAAATTCTTTTATGTAGTTGTAAATCTCAGCTAAGTGACCAGGAAGCCATGTCCAGTCCTTATGTTCTAACGGAATGGTTACACCTGTACCCTCTTTCCAACAAAGAGAGATTACTAGTGGTTTAGAACCTGCTTTATCGGCTTCTAACGTATTGGTCTCTAAATCCCACGCTACGATAGGAGCTTCTTTTACTATCTTGGTGAAGATTTCTCGTACACGTTCAATAGTTGTAACATCTTCGTACTTTACATCCTTCGCAATAAATGCGTTGTCACCTTGCTCTACGTACTTCTTCAATGTACCGAAGTCTGCTTCTACTAAGTTCTGAATCTTCGGATTAACAAGCATGTATTCCATACTGTATATAGGCATAACCCAACATGTATGTGTATACGTTTCTGTAATCCAACCTGAGTTATCTACACCTTCAACAACTGCGCTCTCATCAAACATTTCAATATTTGCAGTGATTGTAACTTGTTGTGGTACTCCTCGTAGCTTAGAAATCTCTGCTACATTCAGTAGAGCTTTACACCCAAGTTTACCTGAAGGAATGATAATGTCAGGCTTGTCCTGTACGATACGTTTGTATAAGTTCTCGTATTCAGGTTTCGATTCTTTTGCAGTTGGTGGTTTGTACTTAATGGCTCTATCTCGATTATCCCGAGTAATAACCTCAGGTACTTTGAAGAACGCATAGTCGATGTAGTAGTCATTCTTCGTTAGCTCTAACCCTTCATGGATTAGTTTCTTTAGCAGCTTTCCTCCGTTAGTTTGGAGGAATATGTTTTTAAACGATCCATCATTCTGTCGTTGCATGTGACTTTCTCTTACAAACTCTTGTAGAAATAATGCTTTCAAGTTACGTCCTCCTTATTAGTACTGTTCATCTAGGAATCGGAAAAACAAATGAATCAGTAGCCCTATACCTACAACATAGAAGAACACGGCGGACGGGATACTATCTTTAATCCAGTCGTCTGTCCCTCCTGCTAAAAGTAATCCACATAAAACAAGTTGCAAAAACTTTGGCATAATGTCCTCTCCTCCTCCATATAATCTTCTATAATAGTACTATATCATACACTATAAGTCAACAAGATAATAGACACAAAAAAAGAGAGGTTGTTACACCTCTCAATCTTTTACTCTTCAGAAATCTTCGCTACGTGGTTGCATAGCTCCTCAGGGATGCGTGAACGGTCTACAGACCCTTTTATACCTTGTGTACCTGTTGCGCTTCCACGAGGGGCAGCTACGTGACAAGGCATACCATTTTTACAAGGCTCTTTAAACTTCGGCTCAGGATGGTTAGTCCATAAGTCAGTTGGCTTCATACGAGTGTCCCCGTACTGGCAATATGTAACTGTGTAACGTTTACCACCATTCGGTAATGCGTCATCCTGCATGAAGTTCATCTTTCTCATTCCACCACGAGGATTCTCAATGAAGTAGTACTTCGGTTGAAGTTCTCGAATTAAATCTACTACGTGTTGGTTTGTAGTGTCGCAGAATTGGGCATACTCACTAATAGGACGTAAGTTACCATCGTCATCCTTTCTACGGTGATGCGAGATACCTGCTACTGAGTAGCTTGTACAATCAGGACTAGCCCAAATGATATCAGGTTTACCAAAGCGTTCGATGATTTCCTGTGCAGTGATTTTCGATATATCTGCGTACCAATGGATTCCTGGATGTTTCTGATCCCACTCAACACTATATACCTCGTGTCCCTGTGCTTCGAATGCTTTACCTACTGACCTCGTGCCAGCAAATAATTCTAGTACTTTTAGTTTCTTCTTTGTCATATTATTTTGTCTCCTTCATATAATCTTTAAAGAGCTTTTCAAATATTGGTACCATGATATCAACTACGATAGAGTTCCCTGCTTGACGTAGTAGTTGGGTCTTCTTGATACCTGTTGCTTTTGCCTTGTAGAAGTCCTCGTCACTCACACCCATGATGCGCCACGCTTCTAACGGACTAAGATTTCGGATATGCGTACCTAGGTGATACAGACCTGTCTTCCCACCTTGGCCGCCACCATTAGCAGTCAACGTTGAAGCCGTGATAGGTTCATATACTCGTGTAGCCTGTTTCGGTTGGTTCCCTATGTATCCAATGAATGATGCTCTACTATTCTCAGGTTGCAGTTTATAGTAATCTGAATTCGGGTTATAATATGTAACAGGGTCTACTGTAGCACTTCGCACTGTAGGGTCTTTAAAGCTCTCTAATGCTTCTGCATCATCGAACTCCTCTAGCACGTCTATTAAATCATATGTACGCTCCGTAGGGTCTTCAGGGAACGGGAATGCCTGTCCATCTAATCGAGAGATTGCTATAACACGTTTACGTCTTTGTGGTACGTAAGGAGATGCGTCAATAACTTTCCACGATGTAGCATACCCTTGTGATTCTAGGTACTTTAACCATAGTAGGTAGTCGTCCATGAATTTGATAACAAGGTTGTCTACGTTTTCCATCATTAGGAATCTAGGTTTCTTCGCTTCTATTACTCTCTTTACATCCCATAACGTACTAGAGCTTGTACCTGAACCTTCCAATAGACCTTTCATCGCACCTGATACAGAGATGTCTGTACAAGGGAATGAATACGTCATGAAGTCGTGGTCAGGAACGTCTTCTCCTCTTACCTTGGTAATGTCTCCAAGGTTATTTGGTTTGCCGTGGATTGCTTCATAAGAAACCAGTGCGTCCTTATCAATCTCTGCAATCGCTACAGTTTTATAATTGATGTTTGCTCGTTTCAGTGCCATTGATTGGCTACCGTATCCTGCAAACAGTTCTACTACTCTTAGTTCGTCCATGATTACCTCCTCAACTTAATAATGTATTCTGTATCTGTAGATAATATTACTGTAACTTTGTCTATAAGTCAACAATAAATTACAAAGAAAAAAGAGGATCGTTACTCCTCTTTCTTTTGTACTGGCAGCTCAATATCTGTAAGTCGTTTTAGTGGCTTGTATTTCGGTATGCGCTTCGCTGGTCTAGTAAAATACTTTTTATTTAGACCATCGTATGCTCTCTTCTCAGGTACTTCCTCGATATCCCATTTACATACTTTACCGAACTTCACACTTTCCCCGTTTGCTAGGGCACTAACGATAACATCTTCGATTATCTTTGTTAGTTCTTCTGTCCCACCGATATCGTAGTTACCGATGTGGGCCGCACGTCTTGCAATCTCTTTTCTATTCACCGTCATACTAGTTTCCCTCCGTTACGAAAGGATTCTCCATACGTCTGAAACGCTTATTATCTTTTAGTACTAAGTCCTCTACCATCTTCTTATCTTTCTGAGAATCACACGTAAGCCAAATATTCATTTTCCATGTTGATAGTGGCTCCTGTAGGTAGCAGAAACATTGGTATTTGTATTTTGCTTTGAGATGATACATACCATTATAAAGTGTGTAGAACTTTTTATGTCGATCCTGTATCTCATCTTCTCGTAAAGGAGGGAAGGAAATTCTAACCTTGTCCACATGATAGCGTAGTGGATACAACGAGAATAGATAATCGTACACGTTGATATCGGGAAGTACAATCGGTACATCTACTACGACACTCGTTGCCATAGATGCTAGTTGCACATTCAATACGTCATCAATTGTATGCTCTTTCTTACATAAGTAAATTACTTCTGATTGTGGTACACTGGATAACTGATTGATTACAGGGATCGGCACTCTACCGTCACTGTAATATTTAATGTAGCCACCGTGATTAATAATCTTCTCGTGTAATGTATCGTTAGCGTATCGCTGTTTAAATAGGAGGTACCTTTTATCGTTACGCATATTAAATCGAACCGATTCTTCTTTTAACTGATCCATCTCTTGTTCGATTTCTTCTTCGTTCAATTTTGTAACTTTAATGAAACTACCTTCCTCTTGTACTGTAGTTAAGTTAATATTGTATGCTCTATCTGTATTAAAGATATTTAATGATTTCTTTCTAGCCATTAGATTTCACCTCGTCCAATTTCTTCTTGCCAATTTGTATATTCCATGTTTATCTCTCCAATTCTGAATTTTCAGACACAACAATGATTGGTATACCGTTACCTTAATTATACCATAAACAGAAAAAAGAACAGGTTGCGGAAACCTGCTCTACTTAGTACTATATTTTGCTTTCTTACCTTCGAACATTAGCGGTAGTGTTACAATCTCACCAGTCGATTTATTGATGTGCCCTACTGCATCCACGCAGTAAACTACTATCCTCATACTTTTATCGTACTGTATACGTTGTAATGTCTCTACTACTTTAATAGGATTAATCCCATTTAGTGTGACCGACTTTGCTTTCTCCCCTTGTTTGTATAGTATTTCCCATACGTACATCGTGTTCATTGGTGGATACCGAATTTTAGTGCGTCTTCATTGATCCCCATTAACATGTTGTTAACCTTATCATAATCAGGTTTATCAGGTAGCTCAGATTTCTCATAAGCTTCTTGTAGTCTTTCCTCATGGTATTCGATGACACCTAGCGCTTGTCTAAGCGTGTAATCTCCACCTCGGCAACCTAGTAAGAAATCTTGCTCAGTACGGTATGTGCTGTAATCACCAGTTTCTAAGATTTCGATTGCAGAGATTAACAGTCTAACACCTTGCATAAAATTCTTTGTGTCATATCCATGTGCTTCAATTAGTTCGGTACGCCCTGCACCATTTTTCAGCTTGTTCACTAAGGATGTAGTATACCCGCCAAATTTTCTCATGATTTGTTTAGATAGGAATAAATGACGGTTATCTAGCAGGACTTGTCCAAGTTCTGTCACTTTGATATAGTCTTCAGGTCTAGCAAATAGCATTTCGATATTGTTAGGTACACCTTGCATAGCGTCCTTAACGAACTTACTGATATGTAGGATGTTTACATCTACATCTTCTTTGGTATTTTTAAATGTCTTTCCACCAGTGTTGTTAAATTCATTAAACGTATTCAGTCCTAAGTAGAAATCTTTAGGAGGGATACACACCCCTTTGAAGTCCCAGTCAGACTCAAGTGTGTCAGTTCCATACAAGCGGCTTCCATAAGGTAGTAATAGGATCGTTCTTTCTGATACCCAAGGGAACGTCATCTCCGCTAGTACAGTTTGCATTTTTTTAAGTGCCATTGCTTTATTCATTTTATTCTTCCTCCTTCAATTTATCTTCTGCGATTTCTTTTAACATGAAAGCTAAGTCGTAAATATTCAATCTTGTTTGACCACTCTCGTAATCTCTAATTAATTTTTTAACTTTCTCAACCATATTATTCTTCCTCCCCACAAACTCTTAAAATATGTTTTGCTAATGCAATAGCGTTCTCTCTACTAAAAAACATGTTATTATCCGAAGGTAGTATGTTAATGTCACCTTCGTCATCTATATCGTTAACCACTACCAACCTTGCTCCGAACTCGTCCTCAAACGTAGTGTTAGGATCGGCTAGATTATCGTAATCTTCGATGATACTACCGTGGTCGAATCTTATTGAGTCGCACTCAGGACATAATACAAATGTTGCGTGAGCATCAACTATCTCGTTGTACCCACAATTTTCACAACTCCAACGTCTTTTAGCCATATTATTCTCCTCCTATTCTACTGATAATAGATATTCGTTCATTTTTGTTCCGTCATTTGGTTTTAAGTAATAGATTGTTTCACTTTCCCCGTCTACCACCATCGTACGTGTCTTTGCTTCGCAGTTTGTAGCTTTGTGGTACTTTACGAATCGGTAAGCGTCATATTTACTATAGATACTCACTTCTCCTGTTTCGCTATCTAGCAAAGAGTACCCTAGAATCGGAGTACCAACTCGTCCACTACTTGAAGTTCTACTAGCAACTAAAGCTTTCTTTAACGTGTATCTCATGTTACTCTCCTCCTATTGATATATTTTCTAATGCTTGTTTTGTTGCACGTCTATTGTACGCAGACTTTACTTTTGACATGAATGAGTATAGAGTGTGGACAGTAGCGTCATTATACTCCAAACCTATTATGTCTCCTGTACCGTGTTCAATAACTACGTAGATTGCACCATCCTCAGATGCGTACTCTAAGTTACCATTCACATAAACTGTTTCGTTTATTTTCATTTGTAACATCTCCTTTTCTTAACTTCTGTACTTACTATAGCATGTAGGTTGTCTTTTAGTCAACAACTTTTTTACAACTTATATTCTTTTGGTGTAACTTCTTTCCCTTCTCCTCTGACATGAGGTTTAATCCATACTTGACCATTCTTTGTTTTTCTCCAATGACCTCTTACAGTCCATTTATCAATTTGGCGTTCGTAGGATCGTGTAACTTCGTTTAAGCTCTCCTCTGTAATTGTAAGTGAGTAAACCTTCCTACGTATCTTAATCGGTGTTTTCTTTTTGGACTTCTTATGCTTCTTATGACCTACCACAACGGAGTTCGTCTGTCTGCGTACATACTCTTCGTTATCTTGGTAGTGCTCCATGTATGCCATTAAAGATGCATGTAAGGAGATAAGTGTTTCGTTGTAGTCTTTTGCTTGACTGTTATCCAGTATTGTGTGGGCAGTTACACCTTCACCTGTAGTATAATCCCATATTAATGCGTGCAATACTACGTCATCGGACTTGTTAATGATACTATATAGGTATCTATCCCCCTCTTTCTTGAACACGTACCTTACAAGTGGTGTTACAGAGTTTATGATAACACCTTCTTCCAATACTGGACTAAAGTTTCGAACTAACTCTTTGTTCTTATCTCTCCAAGCAAATAAACGCTCCACGTCTTCTTGTGTTACCGTTATTCTGTCATACTTCTCAATATCATGTTTCATCATCAACACGCCCTCTCTTATATCGTTAACGTTATCTTATATCATTGTTTCCTATAAGTCAACAACTTATACAAAAAAAAAAGAAGAGGAATTTTCCTCTTCTCTAATTTAGAACTGAAGTTTAGATAAATCTGCTAGGTTCATCTCTGTGTTCTCAGCTGTTGATTGCTCGTATTGAGTTACAGTCTTCTCGAAGAAGTCCTGCTTCTGTCCTGCGTCTAAACGGCTATCATCAAATGCTTTCATCCAAGGGATCGGATTCTCATTAGCAGCGAACTTCTCATCAGGGAACGGTAACGGTAGACCTAGTGATTGAGCACGTACATTACCTAACCAAGTAATATATGTTTCAATTTCAGAAGGACGTACGTTAATTGTAGTGAATAAATCAATTCCGTAGTTAATCTCACGTTTAACGTTCTCTTTAATGAAGTTAGTAGCCCACTCAATGTGTTCTGCTTCTTCCTCTTCAGTCATCTTGTAGTCCGTTAATAGAGCACGGTGTGTATGACCATTCAGATAAGTATGTTGGAACTCGTCTTTATGGATGTAACGAATGATACTTACTGTACCATCTAGGATACTATAACGATGTTGGATATAGTAGAACATCATAAACGTAGAGTAGAAGTTTACTCCTTCTAGTACTGACATCGCTACTAGCCCTCGTGCTAAGTATTTAGAGAACTCTTGAGCCGTAATCTCGTTGAACGTATAGAGCTTATAAGCATCTTCCATCTCTTCTAGGACTGCGATTACTAAACTATTACGTTCTTGTGCTACAGGATCGGCAACTGCTTCTCGTAGTACACGGTTCTGTTCTGCTTTGTCTAGCTTGTCCAGTAAAGCGTACGAGTAAGATTGGGTATGTACTGCTTCTTGTTGTCCTGCTACTGCGTAACAAGCGCTAATAGAAGGGTCTGTGATAGCTAACGATAGAATGTTTGCCATACGGGTCTGTACAACGTCAATTGCCGTTAAGTTACCCAGTCCTAAGTTATAAGCTTTACGAATTTTCTCAGGTGCTGATTTATAGTCAAGGTCGTCCTTGCTCATTTTAACTGATTCTGCACGCCAAAAATTAGCCAACATTTTGTCATAGAATGTGTGGAACTGAGGGAAACGAATATCATTCCAGTTCAGACTATTAACTCCGTCATTCGCTAAGATTTTACTAGGATATAACATACTTTGTTTTGGTTGTAATAATTTAATTTTCTTTCTGTTTTCTACTGTCATGGTTCTAGCTCCTTTATGTATATAGTCACAGTTATAGTATAATACAGACTCACTTTATAAGCAAGTCTGTACAAGGTGTTTCTTATTTATTTTGTGGGTTTAACTTCTCGTTCTTTTTGGTTAATTGCCATCGACCATCAACTATGTACCAATCGTCCCCAAGCTGCTCCCACATCTGTTCCAGTCTACTGCTATCTTTAAAGATGACTTCTCCGTCATCAAAGTTATGTGCAATGATGCGGAGCATGTCTTCCTTTTTAATAGCTTTCATTATCCTGCGCAACTTTCACAAGCAAGCTCGTAAGCTTTGTTTGTTTGTGAACGGTGGTAGTAGATTGTTTTAGCTCCCTCTTTCCAAGCAGTGATATAATCTTGAATCATATCGAATGCTTGTAGGTTATCCTTGATGTAGTATAGGTTAGTTGAGATAGACTGGTCAATCCAACGTTGACGAATACCAACACCTTTTAGGAACATACCCTTCTTGATGATGAACGCATCTTTGTAGTAGAAGATGTTATCCATACCGATTCCAGGAGCCACCATGTTCGTTTTGATTCCTGCTTTTTCTAACGTAAACTCTTTACCGTAGATAGGATCAGAACCTGCCGTTGTATTAGCAATGTAAGAGATAGTTTCAGTTGGTGCCGTAGCCATATGGATTGTAGAATACAGTCCGTATTTAATGATATCTTGCTTTAACTCTTCCCAACGTTCTTTATCTTCACTGTGTGCTTTAAACTTACCTTCAATATAGCTACCGTCTGCCCATTTCGTTTTAGGGAAATGAGGAGCAATGTCACCAGTTTCTTTCGCTAGTTCCATACTTGCTTTAATTGTTTGGTAAGCAATTTCTTCGAATACTTCATTTTGCCATTCGAGAGCTTTTTCACTGTCGATAGCAATGTGAGAGATTGCTAGTGCGTGAGCTAGACCCATCGTACCTAATCCTACTTCACGCTTACGAAGAGAACTAATCTTCGTTTGTGGCATTTCGTCCTGCTCGTTTAGTAATACTACGTTAGCTAACATACGGTACTGAACTGGAATAAGGTCTGCTAGGTATGCTTTCCAATCTCCACCTGCGATACGTACCTTCGCTAGTTTGCTAAGGTTAGTAGAAGATAAGTTACAAGTCGGGATATCTCCTGGTCTTGTGTACTGAACCATGATGTCTTCTCCGTCTTTCTTAACAACCTCTGTAACGATTGTAGGAGTTGACATTGGGATTGCAATTTCCGTACATAAGTTAGAGCAATAAATCATACCACCGTTCGCATTATCACGGTTAACTGCGTCACGGAAGAATAGGAACGGATGTCCTTTTTCAATACGTGTTTTGTTAATCTCTGCTAGGATCGTAAGTGGGTTTGTAACGTTTACTAATTGTAAGTGACCTGCTTTGTATGCTTGTACACATTGCTTATAGCGTTCTGAGAAAGTTCCACCATCTTCTCTCTCATCGTAACTGTCCTCTAAGCCCCATCCCATGATGTCTTGTACTTCTTTCGGATCGAACTGGTACCACTCTTCGTTCTTCTGTAACGTACGGAAGAATAAGTCAGGAATAGATACTGCTAGGAAGATTTTATGCATTTGCTTCTCTAGGATTGTGTTATCTAAAGGTGTTTTTAGGAACGTACTAATATCACGGTGCCATACGTCTAATGTGATTGTAACTGCTCCTGGACGTTTTGACTGCTGGTCTACTGTACCTGCGGTTACATCAAATAGTTTCATGAATGGTACTGCACCTGAACTTAGACCTGGCTTCTTACGAATACTAGAACCTAATGAACGAACTTTACCGAAGTATAATCCGTAACCACCTGCATTTTTAGAAACCTTTGCAAATTGGTCTGCTTCACGGTAGATATCGTCTAATGAGTCATTAGTCATACCAACGAAACAAGATGATAAGTTACCATTCGGTCGGCCGCTATTCATGAAGGTCGGTGTTGCAGGTGTGAAGTCTGTAGCACCTGTAAGATTATAACCTTTAATAACTTTTGCAATACGATCCTTTGTTTCATTTTGGTGTAGGAACATCGAGACAACCATGTAACGCTCTTGAAGAGTTTCAACCTTCTTAACGCCTACAGTGATTTCTTTACCGTTATGTTCTTTCTTAACAGGTACTGAAGTTGTGTAACGGTCATAAGCAATATGTACACCTACATGGTTAACGAAATAGTCATTATCTTCGTTAATATGTTTCTCTAACTCTGCAATTTCTTCGTCAGAGTATTTATCGAAGAAGTTTGTATATTGTTCTCCTTCGTAACCTAGCTCTAGTACTCGTTTTAAACCTTTCTCAAAGCCACGGTTGTTGTATACCTCTTTGCGTAGGATGTCTGCTTTAATACATCCTGCTACGTCCTGCCAATACGATTCACGTACGGAGATTAAACCCTCTGCGATAGAGTATAGTTCTTGTTGGATTTTCAGGCTCGTTACGTTTTCCTCTAACTCTACGAACTCTGTTACACTTCCTACAATGCTATTAACGTTTACTCCTTCGGGAGTGTACCTGCGAAGATAGCTCTCTACCTTCTTCGGATCGTAGAACTCAATGATATTACCTCGGTTAATAATTTGTACATCTGCCATTTTCTATGTCTGCCCCTTTCAAACTTACGTATTAACTTGCATTATGTATATCCCAGTTCATACCTTGATACAGTGCGAATAATTCCTGAGGAGCAAAAGAAGTGAATCCGTCTAACGTAGTTAGAATCGTATCAAAGTTTTGTTCTTCTCCACGGAGGTCATCGTAACGTACTCGTTGTAACGATACTGGGTGTTTATTTATTAATAGAGTATTAAATACTTCAGGAATATAAGGAATTAACACGTAGTCCTTATCACGGTTCCTAGAGAAGATGAGACAAGGAGCCATACCGTGCTCTTTCATTCTTCGAGCATCTGTAACAACTTGTTCCCACCATACTTTAATTTGACCGATCCCTAGGAGTAAGTGGTGCATTTCCCATCCTTCACGCTTCTTGCATTCGTATACAAAAGGATTTTTACTTCCTACAGGGAATACAATGTCACCGTTCATACGGCTATCGCTACCCCATGTATGTCCTCCTGCACCTGATTGAGGAACCCTGTGTACCTGTTCCCCACTCCAAGCTGCTAGAGTCTTGGCTGTTTTTAACTCGTAGCCTGACCCTTTTGTTTTACTACCTCTACCAGTTGATGCCATTAATCCTCAACCCTTTCGTAGATTTCTTCAAAGATGTCGGGTTTAACTGGATACTTTTCATTCTTCGTACCTGTAACAATGTAATCACCGTTACTAACTGTCATGTAACCCTCTAATGTTGGAATAACGTATCGTCCATCAGAGGAGGTCTTGTCCAACCAAACCTCTGATAGCATTGCCTTGTCCATAACTCCGTCAACTTGCATCCCTTCAAACCACTGGACCGCTTCAACGATAACAGGCTTCTTCCGATACCTAGTCATTACTCTTCTTCTTTCTCTAATGTTTCAGCCATTTCAGACTGTAACTTGATAAGCTTCTCTTTCTGTTCTTCGATCTGCTTCTTGTATTTAACTTTTGCGTCTTTTTTCGTTTTACCGTTTGCGCCTAACTTCTCAAGAACGATTTCTTGAATTTGTACTCGTTCCATGATGTTTACCATTTGGTGAGTTAGTTGTTGTGCTACCTGTGTTGCTAACATTTTTGCAATATTAGTCGCATCACCTAATGTAACAGAACGTTGTTGTAATTCCTCGATTACTTTCTCATCTTCTTCTTTTTCTACTTTACCTGAGAATACGTAGTTAGCATAAAGCTCTAACTCCTCATCTGTTAATGTTAATGCTACTGCTTTAGTTTCCTTCGCCATGTTCTTCAGTCTCCTTTATAGTGTTTAATAGGTCGTCTCCTGCTTCTTCGAACTGTTGGAGTACCTCAGCCTTCGTCTCCTCGTCTAGAGAGTCTACGAGCGCTTTAAAGCGCATCTCCATTAATCCTTGGGAAGCATCAACATAGTGGGTAAAGTCATCCATAACAGATATGAATGCAAAACCCACTTCTTCTAACGATACTTGCTTTTCTTTCCCTTCCCGTTGAAGGGCTAGTAAGCCTTGTCCATCGTGGTTACGCTTGAGATGTATGATGTCTTCTATATACTCTAATACCTTATTAGGTGTGTGGCTCATTTACTTCACTCCTTTTCGTGAGTACCAGTAGAACCGTAGCCGCCTTCTCCTCGAACACTATCAGGTAGTGTACCATCTTCAGATTTATTCCAAATTGGTTTTACTCGTGGTTGGAAGTGAATCTGAGCGATACGCTCTCCCTCTTGTACGTAGATAGTTCCTCGTGGAACTAAGTCTACGAATAAGCGATGTTGAATTGCAGGTTGAGGAGCATTTCTATCTGTCCACAGGTCTGCTTCTTCTTTTGTTAACATCTCTCCACGTTGTAACTTAGCTGAGATACCTGAGATAGCCCCGTGGATATCAACACCATGCCAACGTCTTTCCCATGCTTCAAATTCGATTTCGTAGTCTTCCATTGTCTTCGGTTTATCGTATCCTAAGTTTACTGTATCTTCTTCATAGAAATCACGAGCGTTCTTTAATACCGATTCAGGTACTTCAGATAACGGAACTCGTTCACCTTTTGTTGTGAATACGAAGTCTACCACCGAGTTATCTTGGTACGTGTTACGTAATATAACTCCCACATAACCACGATACGATCCTTCGATAATACCTGTTGAGTTTGAAAGGATAAGAGGTGTATGGTACCCTGAACCACTGCGTGTATTCAACTTCATACCGTGTGATGTTGCAAAAGCAGTCTTTAGTCCTGTCGGTACTAATACCGACTTAAATGTACCTTGTGGTACTAAGCGGCCCTCTAATGCTCGGATATCTTCACAGAAGTCGTCTCCGTGAGCATTCTCAGGTTCGAATCCTGGTGGTGCAATATATAATACTTCCAATTCTTCTACTGGTTTCAACGTATCCATTTATTTATTCCTCCTAATATCTTAACTTCTAACTAGTATTCTAGCATACAGAATAGTTACTGTCAATCATTATTGCCACTCTGCTAAGTGAATTTCACCTGTCTCGATAGTTTGCAAGCAGCGATGCTTCTCAGTTTCAATAACTCGTACCCCGTAAGGTTCTAGCATCTCTGAATTGAAGTCATCGTCTTCTTGTCCTGAGAAGATTAACTCCCCTGATTCTCTGTCGTAGACATCGAACTCGTAATTCCAAGCGTAGTGTATTGCGTCTACAATATTTTCTTTCGGAATGATATAGTAACAACCTTCGTCCCAATCGTACATTTTAAATTTGTGTTTCACTTGTTCTCCTCCTCTTAGTTACCAGTTATTTTGTCAACCAATTTAAGAAAGAACGCTATCGGAAACAGTATGAACGTACATATAACCATCCCCAATAAGAAGCGCCAAAACGTTTCATAGTTTTCTCTCTTGTAAAAGTCTCGTGCTCGTAGATTCACCACTAGCAAACCCTCCTACATATTAAGTAATTGTAACTGTAAGTCTCCTTGAGCATCTGCTAAGAACGCATTTGAAATCCATTCATAACATCTCTCTGTACCAATGTCATTCGCATCCTCATCCGTTGGACTGTTTACGTAGTACACTGGTCTAGTAGGATCAATACGGTGGATCGTATGAGCAGACTGTATCATCTCTTTCCAGGCATCTTTATCTAGGAACAAATATATTGGGGTTTTAAACTGTTCTGTGGCATCTAACATCATCTTAACCTGTTCCTCTGTAACCTTCTTACCGAAGGTTGCGACTCCATGATACCCTACAGTCAGTGCGTTAAATACACCCTCAGTAACTACTATTTTATCATAAAACCGTGCTCTGTTTAGATTGAAAACCGTATTATTTTTAGAATATTCTGTCGTCTTTGCAGGAGCATTGAATGATTTAATAAACGGATTCGGGTCTATGCTACGAGTATTCCAATATACAGGGTATCCGTTCTCATCGAATGTAAAGAACACGAGATGATTGATTAAGTTCATCTTTCGTCCATCCACTAGTTCTACTTCTCCGTACGTAACATATGATATATTGTGGTCTCTAATATGTTCGAGTGTTACACCACGACCTTGTAGGTACTGGAAGAATATAAATGCTTCAGGATTATTGAAGTTCTCCATTAGTGATTTACAGTTCGTTGGAGGTCTTGGACACGTATATGTAATCTTAACCTCCTCCTCTAACGGTTCTCCTCCTCGTGTGATGTATAAGAGCAGTCTCTCCTCCTCCGTGAGTCCTCCTGCTCCGTAACCTGAGAAGGATGTTCGTTGTTTCTTGAACTCTTCTACATCGTAATCGTAGGTTAGTAGAATTTCCTTGGCTTCTTCAAAGTCTACGTGGTAATATGCCATAACGAATGATACAGGGTTTCCTGACTTGGAACATTTAAAGCATATCCAACGCCCTAGGTCTGCGTTCTCCACGTAGAGTTTATGTTTTGTATTTGAGCAGAATGGACAATTAAACCTTGTCTCGTTACCTGCTGGCTTAGATTCACCTAATTCCTCTTCTAGTAAGTCTATAAACATAGTACCTTCTCCTTATTGAGATAATTTTCTCATAATAGATAACATCGTGTACATTTCACCGTACTCTTGAAGTTCAGATAATTCTTCTTCTGTAGCGTGCTTATACATCTCCTTGTCCCACTTCTCTGTATTTATAGGTGGTTGAGATTTACCCGATGCTTCCACATACCGTTCTTCAATCTCACTTTGTAAATCACCCATAATAGCAGCTAACGTGTCGAAGCCGTGTTGGACACTTTCACTTGTGTAACTCTGTGCAATCGTTGGAATACCTAACTCAAATGCTTTACTCATGATGTATGTATTTCTTTCGTACACTGGTAAGTTTAACGGTACACCTTCGTGCTTCATTAACTTCTTTGTACGTTTCAGGATCGTAGTATCATAATGGTTTGTTCCTTCATAATGCTTATCCTGGACTAAGTACATATACCCCTTTGCGCTTGAATGCTTGTAATAGAAATTGATGTTAAACGGATACCAAAAATGAATGTTCTCTTTGGGCAGACAAATTTCTTCTAGCTTCTTGTCTGTTGTTTTCAGTTCTAACAGAATCTCCTTTTCTGAAATATTAATTAGTTTCATGATTTTCCTTCCCCTTCTTTTAATGTTGAGATACCGTTCGTATCTTTTACAATTGTAATTCGTTTTTCAAATAGATTACTAAAGTGTTGGTTGTGTGTTATTACGAATATTGAACCGATGGTTTTTACTCGTTCTTTTAATAACGCCACCACGTTTTCTACGCCTACCTCGTCCAGTGCATCGAATACCTCATCGTATACGATTAAGTTCGTGCTACCTAGTACTAAATCTTGTAATGCTAGAGAGATAGCTAAGTCTGCTCGTTTACGTTCTCCACCTGAGTTAGACTTGTACTTGTCTCCACCTGCTCGGTTGATTAACTGCACATCAAACTTTTCTGAGTACCCACCATCTTTCTTCGGTGTACGTGTACTAAAGTTTAGCTCCATGTTACTTCCTGCTAGTTTAGCAAGATATGTATTTCCTTGTTCGTTAAGGAATGGTGTGATAAGGTCGAGTACGTGAGATTTAACTCCTTCATTCGAGTAAACCTTAACTGCGTCTTCTAACGTCTGCTTCTCTTTCTCTAAAGCCACGAGAGAGTGTTTGTGAGCCGTTATCTTTTCTTTGATAGCTTCTCTATTGGAATCTTTTTTCTGTGGCTCAGGGATACTCATAAGCTTCTTTAACGTTGTGTTGATGTGTTGTACTTTATCCTTGAGTGCTTTCAGGTTTGTTTCGTAATGTTGGACCGCTTGCTCGTTCTTCTGAATCTGAACTGAGATGTTACGGTACTCTTCCATCGCTCGGTTCTGTATGTCCTTATGTTGCGAGAACACTTCGTACGATGCTTGGTACTCTGTTTCATGTTGTTGTAGGATTGGCTCCAATGATTGAGCTGAGATAAGTACTTGGCGTAGCTGATCCTTTAGTGAGTTTAATTCCTGTTCACGATGTGTGCTGTCCATCTCACTACCACATACTGGGCAAGTCTTGCTCATCTCTACTTTTTTGTAGTTCGTAACGATACTTGCCTTCTCTTTCACCAATCTATTAATCTCAGCTTTCGTAGCCATTACAAGTTGTTGTTTTTGGTTTACGTCATTCTGATACTCCGAGATATTGACTGTGTTCATCTCTTCTCGTTCCTTCGTAAGCCTTACCACTTCTTCTCGGCACTTGTCCACAACTGGGAAGAACTTAGCAGGATAGTCGTTTAACTGCTTCACTGTATCAGCTAAATTTTGTTGCTCCTGTCTAATCAGGTTACGAGTATTTTCATACTGCGCTTTCTCTTGTTCTTCTAGTACATCGACTTGGCTTAACTCCCATTCGAGCTTGTCCCCTTCACGTCTCTTCTCATCCATCTCACGTTCCTTACTCTTTACTCGTTCTTTTGCAATCTCTTGTGCTAACGAATAAATATCTAAGTTTAGTAGACTATCGAGAATTTCTTTCTTACGTGAATCAGGCAGTACTGCGAACGATCCGAGTCCGTCCGATTTCTGTGCAAACAAGATACTGTTAATGAATGTGTTATACTCTACCCCGATTAGTTCTTCGATTAACTTGTTTGTCACACTTGCCGACTTACCCGTAATCTCCGTATCGTTTCGGAATAGCTTTACCTTGTTCTTATGTTTCGTATGTTTTCTGTAACGTTCAATTCTGTATGTATCTTCACCCTTGCGGCCAATAAGAATTACCTCTGTATTCTTACCTACTTTGTTGTTTATAACATCGTCTGCTTTATCCCCTTTAGTTGTGATATCGTATAGAGCGTATGATAAAGCATCAGGAATTAACGTACTTTTACCTGCACCATTACTTTTAAACTTCGGATCGCTCTTGTTAATACCGTCAATCAGGACTAACCCTTGGTTATGCAACTGCACCCTAGCTTCGTTAATGGCTAGGAAGTTTTTCACGATTAATGTATCCCACTGCATATTTCTTCTCCCTTCTTAGTGTATACCTTTCTGTAACCTCATTGTATCATTTAGAGCGTGTTATGTCAACGACAAAAAGGGTTAGTCCGTAGACCTAACCCTCATGGTTTATGCTTGTCGAAGCTTGGCTTCTTTTAGTATATCCAGTGCTATAGCTGTCACATGTGGATACATCTTTTTCGTGTATGTCTCCACGATTGTGTTCTCGTCCGATCCTACTTCGATGTCAATACGTAGCTCTGATTTGTACTCCTTTTGCACCTCTACTCGGATGTTGTCTGTGCTCTCCTTGAACACTTCTATCTCTGTAGCTACTGATTGAGGAACGACAAAACGTACGTAGTTATTGTCGATAATCTCTTGTGCATTGTCAGGAATCGTTGTTAGTGTAATGAACTTTTTATTCTGTATCGGAATGAACTGCGGCCTACCGATGTTCTCCACATCTACAAGCCATACACCTTTATCTTGTCCCTCATCGGAGAAACTGGTTTGGATTGTATTTCCTGTATAAAGCATATTGTCGGTACCACCAAGGAACTGCCACTTATGATAGTGACCGAATAAACCATATGTAAAGATATGAGGGAATAAATCCCCTACCTTAAATGCCCCTTCTAATCGGTGGCTGTATCTACCTGTCTCACTACCGTCTATCCCGATGTGACCTAGTAGTAGAGTCGGCTTGTCCATCAGTTCTGCATCTTGAGCAAAGTCTACAATACGTTGTTTCAGATAAGCTACATCGTCGGAGTAAGACACAGGGTATAGTACACAAGAGCCAACATCCACTGGGTAGAAGTCGTCTAGTACATGTACTCTATCAATCGTTCTAAAGGATCGTAAACTATGTACAGGGAATCGTGAGTTGTCCTTTTGGTCATGGTTCCCTACAATCATGTACATATTCATATTCGGATACTTCTGCATGTTCTCGTAAATAGCATCGAACCCTAGGTTAAATACCAAGGTTGGGATACTGTAACGGGAGTGGAAGAAGTCCCCTACGAATATTACATCTGCATCGTTTTCATGAGCAATTTCAAATAGCTTGTCTATCGTTTGGACGTGAGCCACTAAACGATCCGTAACTTCTAATTCCTGTCCGTACAATGTCGCAGTCATTGGTTTCGCATAATCTGCGAAGTTATGTAAATGATAATCTCCGAAAACAACATACTTCTTTTTAGGATTCATGTTTAAAGTCCCCCATTGTCGGTTCTTCACGTTTCTCTTTGTTGTAGATGTCGATTGCTTCTTGGAGGTTGTCATCGTCAATCTGTAGGACTTCGTACTCGGATTCCCACTCTTCGGTACCCCACCAACCACCTTCGCTTTTAACATGTTTGGCTCTGACAATTGCAATGAAGTCGAAGTCCTCTTCACCGTTTGTGTTAATGTTATCCAGTAACGCATTCTCCATATCACAAAAGATGTCGGTACCTAAGTAGTCGTCATTAGCCGTTGAAATGATTTCTATACCTTTACCAATCTTGTAATCGTCCCATATGTGACCCACTACAATAGCTATATTGTCCATTCACTTACCCCCTCATACTATGTAAGGCTTGGTTTATTTCACCTGCGTAGTCAATCTTAGGTGTATTGTCCTTACCATCCCTACGCTTTGACTTGAACATTGCTTCTCGTGCTTCATCGGCAGCTTCCAGTACATATTGATGTTCCTTGCGCTCCTGCTCACTTTCAAAGTCTCGTACGGTTTGGGCACTACCTACAACCTTGAAACCTAGCATTCTATTATACTGTCCTTCAGGAGGGTTACGTACTTTATCCGCATATAGACGAATGAACCCTGCTTGATACTCTTCAGGAGTTTGGTTAACTGTTAATACAAGCTCGGCCGCATTCTTCTTACGGTGAGAACCTTCCATGTGCTCGGCAGTACGAACTAAAGCAGAATATGCAGTACGGTTCATCTGTGCGGCCGTCCACATTACCACGTTATAATCTTGGGCAATACGTCTCATCTCTTCAAATAGTTTACCACCATCATCTGCTTCATTACCTGAACTACGTGGATTACGAAGTAACTCAGGGTAATCGACAACAACTGCGTCTACTTGGACTCCTTCACGGATCATTAAGTCAGAAATTAACTGCTCAATCTTAGCAGGTGTAACTGCTTGCGGAGAGTAACGAGCGAAGTACAAGTTACCGAAATGCTTACGGTGTTGTTGAATGAAAGCTTGTCTCTTATCGAACTGCTCATTATTAAGTACACTACCTGTAAGGATCGTACTTTTGTTTTGTCGTAGTAACGATTGTTCGAACTTTAGAATCATTCGGTTTTCTAATTCCTCTAATGCAATGAACAATACGTTGTAACCATTCTTCGTATAGTTTGTAGCTAGGTTGGTAAGGATTAATGTTTTACCTGTACCTGAAGCAGCTACGATTAAACCTAACTCCCCTTTGGCTAATCCACCACCGTTTAGATGGTCAATATCTTTAAAGCCAGTTGGAATCATGTTTTGGAATAACGTGCTTAATGATGTACGCTTATATTCTGCATCATCTAATACGTTGATGATTTCATTACGTTTACCTGAAATGTTTAGCATCAAAATCTTTTTAAATTCATCAGGTAACTTCTCTAGGAACTCTTTATTCTTCAAGTTCGTTGCGGCCTTAGTTAGAAGGTCAATCGACATCTTCTGACGTACGTACTCTTCAATCTTCTCATCTATAACTTCATTGTCCCCACTGTTACGAACCTCGTATAAGTAGTGAACCTTACCAAAATAATCTTGTTGTGTCAGTGCGTCCTTTTTCATGCGGTCCAGTTTCTCTTCCGTCAATGTAAGTAACGCATCTTCTGTTAAAGGCTTGTTGTTCGTTTGGTAATACCGTTTAACAATACTAGCTAACTCGGTATAGGCAGGTGAACCCTCGAACACTGTCAAGGGAGCCACCGCAAGAACCTCTTTCGCAAAGATTGGGTTCTCGATTGCCTTACGTAATATTTGAGTCATAATCGGTGATTCCATTTTCCACTACCCCCTCATGTCCCACAAAGTTCTATTTACTTTCATCTCGTACTGTTGTTTTTCGTATTCAGCTATGTAGTGGTCAAGGATAGTCCATTCAGACTCAGGCTTTTCCTCTTTTACATCTTCTATGTCGAATTGGTTTAAAACTCTTTTGATAGCTAACTCTAGTTCATTAGCTAGTTTCTCTCTCTGTCTTTTCTTGTACTGCGGCCCTTTGTAAGATTGCTTTCTACTCATCGCTTTCTCCTCCTTATTGTCTTCGTGAAGTAGTATATCACGCTTGTCCTACTTTGTAAACAAGACTGTAACTTCTTCTTACGATCCGAAGAAGTTAGCAATCAAGTTATCCATATCTGCTTTCGGTTGTACGCTACCTACTAACTCCCAATCTTTATTAGACGTAATTTCCTTGTGGTCTACTACGTCTTGATAAGATTGTTCCTTATTGATGAAACTTACAACTTGTGTAATGTCTAACATTGAGAAATCGTCTACTGGAATCTTCTCTTTACCGTACTCAACGAATGCTTCACGAAGGTCGGCTAATGTCAACGCCAATCCTTTTCTTTCTGCAATCAGTTGTAATACGTTTCGAGTTTCGTGGAGGGCAACCATCTCGTAGTATAGGTCTAACCCAAGTTTCTTTTGGTTTTCTTTTGTAGCATTTGGCATTACAAGAGCACCTAAGATGAACTCTCTAATTTCACGAACTTGTTCTCTGCTCTTAGACGGGTCGTTAACAGATGCTAACGCAATTTGTGCCATTTCAGAACCAAGGATTACATAACGAGGAAGTACTTGCTCCCCTTCTAGTTGCATTAATGACTGTAACACAAGGAACTTCTTAATCGTGTTACGAGTTTTAAACGATACTTTCTTGTTTACAAGATTCTCACTAGTCATATCGTAGAAATCAACTAAAGCATCTGCTCTGTCATCTGCGAAGTCTCCACGTAAGAACTCTTTAATTGATGTACCGTATTGCAGTAAACCTGTTCCTTTTTCAGCGTGCTCGTAAGCATCACGGATAGCTACAACTACAAAGTCATTCATAAACTTCGCTTTGTACTCATGATATACTTTGAATGAGCCACTGTACGATTTTTGGTATGAGCAGTATTGCTTGTACACATCGTAAGAAGTATCACCCATTAATGCGTTCGTGAATGGTAGCATCTTCTTGTTCCCTTTACGAGAGCTGTCGAAGATAGAACGGTTGAACTGTGCAGATAAGTATACGGCAGGGTCGATGTCCCCTTCTTCGCAGAACTCACGGAACTTTTCAAATTGTTGCCAACGTGACGATCCGAAGAATCGTTCAGGTAATACATCGTACCCACTGCTTACTGTAGGAACTGCATTCCCTTCTTCTAATCCGTTTGCAATATTAAAGTTGTGCTTATCTGTAAATAGCACTGCATAACGATTGTATAAACGAGTGATTAAGTATGTACGGTAGTTACCAACTGGGTTATCTGTACCTTGGAACAACTCCCAGTTTGGGTGATTACCCATGTCCTCTAACTTATCGTTTACCTCATCAAGATTCTTTTGTTTCTCGGAACGTAGAAGTTGCGCTTCGAATAGTTGTTGCTTTGTTCTACGATTACGTTTTTTCTCTTTTGGTTCCTTCTGCTTTTTCGGCAGCTTCTCTTCTAAAACATCTTCAATGGTTACACGCTCCTCTGAATTGATGAGTGCTTTGTCCGATGTTTCAAAACGAATAAGAGCAGGGTTGAACATGATTACTGTTCCACCCCCACGTCCTCTCTTCGCTTTTAACTCGATAATTTTTTTACTTTCCAACTCCTGTAAGTAACGATGAGTTGTTCGTATGTCCTGTCCCATATCACTAGACAGTTCTTTCTTTGTGAATGAGATAGCATAATCACTCACCTGTTTTGCTTTATCAACTAACTTTGTTAGAAAATCTAGTACTCTAGGCTTGATACCCACTACTGACGATTCTAAGTAAACTCCGCACTCCATTGGTTCTCCTCCTTGTGTATTGCGCTTGCTTTGTAACTACAGTATAACACATACTATAACGATTTCAATATCTAAATTCTATTCCATAACCCGAACGTCAAAATTCTCGTTTTTGTAAATCTTTAATCGTTCCTTACTGTGCTCTAACAGGTACTTGTGTGTCATGTCGAAGAAATCGAACACCTGCACTGTATTACCGTCTATACCGTTTAGACGTAATCCACGACCGATCCGTTGTAAGTTTACACGTAAGCTTTTACCTCCCCCCGACATAAGGAGCATTCCGATAGACTGAATGTCTACCCCTTGGTCAAGGATACTAGAAGCAATTAATATCTTTGATTCACCTGTACTAAATCTTCGTAAGTATTCGTTTCGGTCATCCATATGTAAACTACCGTTTGTAAAGTCGCTTTCTAGTTCGAACTGCTCTTTCAAAATCTGTTGTACTCTGAGACCATGTTCGATGTGGTTTACAGATATTAGTACCCCACCTGGTTTGTTCTTCACGTACCAACTAGCACATTTCGCAATGACTGTATTACGATAATCGTTCTCGGCAATACCTAGCTTGTACGCTTCTAAGTATGTATCTGCTAATTCAATACCTCTCGGCTCCTTAATCGGGAACAAACGAATGACTGGTCGAGACGATACACCCTGCTCGATTAAGTAATCGTTCGATACCTTGAATAAGTCGTTACCGTAAACACACTGCATACGTTGCCAAAGCATTTTATTCTTTTGGTCTACTGTACCTGTTAATGCAATACGGTACTGTGCATTCGGTAATCGAGATATAGTGTCGAATATAGTGGCACCATTGATTTCGTGCGCTTCGTCTTGGATCGCTACTCGAACGGAATCCATGAACTCTTCAACTTCTTTGTACTTCGTGTACTTCTTCTTGTTCTTCTTCTGCATGATTTTGTCGAACTCGACTATGTATTTATTCAACTGCATTTGGGCAGACTTATCAGTGAACTTGTTATCGTACGCAATGTACATTAGCTGCTCCTCTGCGTCCTTCCATACTCGTGTATCCAGTGTACAGTTCTTGATAAAGTTACGCATTAGGTGTCTCGTGTTAGCAGTGTTTTTGAATTTCGGAACAATCTCTTCTGCGATGAACTTCACGACTCGTTCCTTCGGTGTAAAGCTTAGTCCCTTTTTCGGGTCTTTCAATGCACTTGCTAATGTCGGTACCATTACGAATACGACTTTCTTGTTCTTGATGTCGAATTTACCGTCACCAATCTTACCGATATCCTTCTCTCGTAGATTCAAACGTTTACTTACACGTTCAGAACCTTGGTGGAAAATCTCTCGTGAGTTACAGAAGAATGCAATACGTTCTCCACGTTTGATGTGTGGTAGCAATTGTTGCATAATCCCTGAAGCACATTCCGTTTTACCTGCATTTGTCGCAAGATTCAGAATTTGTACTTGAGACTCTAATGCTTTCTTTACTGCATTGTATTGATATTCACGTAGAGTAATAGGGTCTTTATCACCGTTGCCCAGTACAATCTTCTCATCCATACTGTCGTGGTGCATCAATTGAGGAGGTCTTATGTCATCAATCTCGTATGCGAGGTTCGTATATTGATTCTTCAATGCTCTCATACCGTCAAGGAATTGAGGTAGTAACCCTGTATGGAACTTGTCCTCTTTCTTGTCGTAGAAATCAGTTATCCCATCCCAGTGACCTGACTTGTATGCTCGGGAATGGAACGCACCTTCTTCTTTAACCCCCATCGCTAAGTGCATCATGTCGTGAACCTTTTCTTGTAAAAGGGTGTCACCAGCAAAGTCAACACTCGTGTACATAATGTCTACTGTAACTTTCATGTATTCAATTACATCCTTTCGTTATTTGATATCTTCAAACATTACTGTATTAAACTTTTTACCTGGATGTTCCGTAAATTCTACTTCGGAACTTGAGCGTCCAACGTAAATCTCTTTAACTGTTAAAATCTCACCTTCGCTAAAGTATTGGTTAGCTCTCTCAGTATCTCCGTCCCATCCACCTCTGTTAAGGTATTTTACTTTACGTCCTAATGGAGACTCATCTGAACCATACCTAGTTTGTTTATATAGTCCTTCACCTGCGACAAAGAAAGTGTACATATTAAGCCCACCTTTTAAATCCATAATATTCCTCCTTGAGATTTAGTTTATATCCATGTCTCTATTTTACCATAAGACTACAGTGTGAGCAATTGAATACACCACCTTATTTTAAATTTCTGTCATATTTTAAACCCTTGATACGTAAGGGATTATCATACTTTCCAACTTGAATATAGTCACATTTAATTTATAACTGGTCTGTATATATATATATAATTAATTATTATTTATATTATATATTAGTGTTAATTAAATATATTTAAATAATAATATACGTATCAGGTTAAAATTTAAATAGGACAAAAAAGTGTACTATTTAGTCAAGAATCCTTTATTTACAACGGTTTAAAATATGTCAAAAATAACTATATACAAAAGTGGTTGACAAGTTGTCCATTGCTCAAGTATACTTTACTTGTGATTGCATCCACAATTCACACAACCGTCCTTATTATCTTCCATTTCCCAAATACGGACTCACATATTAAATAAGGGCAAATTAAAAAGAGGTGCTATCAACACCTCTTCTTTTTTTTATGTCTATTTTTCTTCTTTAGCTTTAGCAATCAAAACCAGTAGTTCCTCTTTTAACTTATCCACATCTTCAAGCTTCTTATCAAGTTCCGCTTTACTAGATTTAAACTCCCTAGCAATTTGGATTGTAGATTTTTCAGAGGAAGTAGGGACGAATACTAACGCCCCTGAGTTTGGACAACGATGTTCTGTTGGCATATATTTCCCTCCTTAGATTGCGTCCGTAGTCATACCAGTTAACTGTCTCACTCTCGGACGTACGAATCGGTTATCTCCTTCAAGTACCAGTTTATACTTAATCGAAATCTCTACTGCTGATCCTGCTTGTCTTTCTACGTAAGTATAGCGAGTAAACTCTGCTGATCTCTTCGTAGTAGTTGGAGCCTTTGTGAACTCTTTCCATGTTGCCCCTTGGTCTAACGAGTAGTAAGGTTTAACACGAGTACCAGCAGGAGCTGCTGAATCGTATGAAAGTGTAATCTGATTGAATGGAGCTACTGATTGGTCAACCGTCTTAGATACATACTCACCTTTAGTTGCACTAACGAAGTTTACGAATAGTAAATCATCAAGTACAAGCATTGGAGAGATGTAACGGTTCGACTTGAATCGAGCACGTAACTTAGCTAGACCTACTACGAACGGTGTTTCAATACCTGCGTAGTTTACCAATGGCATCCACGGTACACTATCAATAGATACAGTTCCAACATCTGAAGCATTGACGACTTTAACTTCCCAAATACAACCCGTGTTAGCAGGTGTTAAGTAAGAAGCCATTAACAGGATACCGTTAGAGTCAATGTTCGTCATTGTATCGAACTCGATGATACCTTCTTCTTCGAACTCAGCAGTGTAGATATTAAACTTCATATCTGTTTCTTGGTGTACTGTCCAAGATACTGCGTTTGAAGAACTGAATAACACACCGTTTACATACGGGTTAGAGATTACAGTTTGCGGGTTGTCACCTAATGTTTTTTGTCCCATTTTAGCGCACCACATAGTGTAATCGGCACTGTCCGTAATGAACACGATACAGTAGCTTTCCCCTGGTTGAACCATTAACGGATCGTCAAGAGCAATCTTCGTTTCCTTAGAAGCATCGGCAGAAACGATAACTTTGTCAGGAGTTAATACACGCTCGGCATAAATCGTACGGTTTGGTAAACCACCTTCAGATAATCCACGAACTTGCATGATGATATTATCTTTAGTAGACTTAGAACCGAAGTAAACTCCTACGCTAGTGATTACACGGGCTTGTGGGAATGCAAACGATTGAGCTAATGGATCGTACAGGTTGAACGTTACACGAGTTCTTGTAATCGTATCTGTCGTAATCTTAGCAGAACCTTGAGCAGTGAATGTAGCCGTAGCTTGGTTATTCGCATTCTGTAGTGTAGCTTCTCGTGTACCTGTTCTAACACCTGTAGGGATGATGAACGTACCTGTAGCTTCCCCTTGTGCGTTAGAACGAACTGTACCTGCGTCACTACCTGGTGCCGTAGCTCCTGTAGGTTTAACTGCAACTCTATTACCATCGAATGTTAGGAACAAGTTGTTCTCGTTCGGCTTCAAGTTTGTTGCGCTAAATCCGACTTCAATCTGACGCATGTATTCAATAACTTCATTACGAGTAGTTTGGGCAGAAGACCAAAACGAACCTTCTTGTTTCTCTCTCCAACCGATAGAAGATTCATTCCACTGAATGCCACCCTCAAGTTGTGTCTTGTCGATTAACTCTTTGTTCCAGTCACTAACGATTCCACCTGGGTCTCCCTCTCCTTGGTGCATCCACCAACGGTTTAGGTTCGTTGTAACATGGTCTTCTTCGTACAATGTTACACGTTGCTCGTCAATCCAGTTATCCGTTTCAGGAGTTAACTTTAGTACACCTTGCTTGTTATAAACCATGTACGGGTTAACGTTCCATGCTTCTGTAGCTAGTGGTTGGCTAATCTCCTTAATCTCTTTGAATGGTGCAGTTACTAAGCGGCCCCATGAGTTTGCTACGGACTCGTTCTCCATGAACTTAGGTTTAACCTTTTGGTCATCAGGAGTTTTTGTTGGGATCGTAATAGTAGCATCATCGAACGAGAAGGCTACAGTTGAAATAGCTGAGTCCATTTTAGAGAAGTCTGTGAATGGGTCTGCGAATACACCACGCAATGTTAACGGGTCTTGTGTTTTCGTTGCTTGCTTTTCTAGTAGTATCATAGCTTGGTTGTATTCAACGTTCTCTAGACGAGTTTTCATTCTCTGCAAGTCTTCCATACGTAAACGCATAACAGCAGTGTTCTTCGCTTCTGCAAAGTCAGAGAATGGGAATACGTGTACGTTACCGATTTTCAGTGTTAATGGGTCACGGTTTTCAGGTTGCTTTGTTAGACCTTCACGGTCAGGCTGCCCTTCCACTACGGTAAAGTTACCTGTAACATCTAGTGTCACGATATCTTCTCGGGATAAGTAGTAATCGTAATCCACACGGATCGTACCATTATCTTTCGGTTTCACTCCACCTGCAACGTTAAAGTCTACTTCAGTAGTTGAACCAGGAATCGTGTCACCTAATGGTGTACTAACAACCTTGTAGTCCGTACCTGCTTTCATTACTCGGTCATACTCGAATGTCAAGAAGTAAGTTGTTCCTGGTGTAGGCTCCTCACCATTAAGATTACCTTTCCAGTCAATGTACTGAACACCACTGTCTTGCACAAGTGCGTAATCTTTCCCTTGCACATACACCTTAGCTCCTACGTACACAGTCAATTTAGAAGCGTCTACGTTTGTGTATTGAGCTGGTAACGGGTCTCGACCATCTAACACACCTTTTGATAGCTGAACGCCACCAGCAGGACTGTCAGTACGCCCTACGACATTGTTTACTTGTTTTACGAAGATACTACCTACAGTAATCTTACCTTTTGAAGAACTGTATGTGCTTCCTTCTTGGATGATGGTACGGAAGTCTTTAGACTTTTTGATTGCTACACGAGTTGCCGTAGGCTTGTGGATACGATAGCCATTTACGTAAGCAATACCTGCATCAATAACTGCGTCAATCGTGTCAGGAGTTCTACCTTTCTCTGTCCACATGTTGAAACCTTCTGCTTGATATGAGCCTAAAGTCTCTTTGTCACGTTGAGCGATCATTTCGATGATACCTGAGAACTCGGGACGGTTCGGTTCGATGAATAGCTTACCATCATCAAAACGGTAAATCATAGTTGTGCTATCATCGTTATACGTTAGTACAACTTGCTCCTCTAAACGGTCTGCACCAGGAGATAGATAGCTAGGTGCGTTCTGTGTTTGGTCTAGTAGTGTAGGGTCGTCATTGTATGTAACGATTTTCTGTACTACTTTTACACCGATGTTTTCTCGTCCTACACCTGTGAACGGGATTGTTTGTTTATGGAATGGTCGAATCTTTCCTGCTAGATAAAGCAAACCATCTTCTACCGTAATCTTTGTTTTTGTTTCTGCGTTGTCAAATGTGAATGCCATACCCGTCTGAATGTTACCATCAGAGAATACACGATCCCCAAGTCGTTTTAAGTTATCTTCTGCGATAGATTGTATCTCATTTAGTTCTGCTTGTTGTAATGGTCTGTCAGAACGGAAGAGAGCCTTAGAGCGACCTTTCTTAGAATCGAATCGGTCATTATACGGCATACCGCTTAAATCAATGATATCTGCCAAAACGTTTCACTCCTTTATACTGTAAATTGAATCATGAATTGTTCGTCCATTTTTAGTCCTAGCTTACGACCTTGGGACGTTCTAGTCTCTGAAACTAGTGATGTACCTGCGCTAGTCACTTCGCTAGGTAGTAGTGTATCTTTCTTACTTCCTTTCGGAACAAGATTAAAGTACACTCCTGTTTTTGAATACGACTTATCTTGGAAGTCTGTGTCCTCTACTGCTACGTTTATGTATAACCACTTCGCTCCTTCTGCTACTGCGTTGTCTCTAGGAACTAGTACGTACGGCTTGTTCCCATACATTACTACAGGGAACGGAGGGTTGTTAACATTCTCTGTATCTTTAAGAGGTCTTGCTAACATAATCTTGTGAATCCTCTTATAACCTATTATAGCAGATTCACCAATTGACAAGTACGTACTGTCCCTATTAGCTTGCATCTTCATAGCTTCTGCTACAGGGTCAGTTCCTTGCTTCACTGTGAATACTTGTGCAGTCGGGTTATACGCTTTTGGTTGGCGTGTTAGAAATACTGTTACTCCTGCTGGCTTAAACTTTTTAACGATATCAATAACGGCTACAGGGAAAGTATTTGCGAAGAATATATCAATAACTGCATTTGTGTAATACTCTCCTAGTAGACAGTCCTTACTGTTTAGCTTCGACTTGTTCAAGAAGAAAATGTTATTGAATGGTTCGTAGACGTTTACGTATGTATTCGGGTCTCCTAGGAATGCCAGGATTGCTTTTTTAATAGCAGGGATAGTACCTCTATCTAATAGGATATACTGGATGATACGTGCTCTATAAGACGTGTCATTTTCATTGTCCTGTCGTACTACCCCGAATACATCTCCGTACTCATCTAACCATTGCCCCGTTGCACTCTCTAAAGATAAGTCGAACTTACTCGCAATCATATCGGACTCTGTTACTTTAAGTTCTTGGTCAATCGCATCTAGGATAGCCGCATTCACCTTTGTCTTGTCTTGTAAGCTTATCTTCCAACCAGGATGTAGATGTTTTAGAAATGACATAATGTACCTCCTATGTTAGAGTAACCTTAACTGTACCTGCACGAACAACTTCATTACCTGCTACGATTACATTTGCTTTCGGATCGTTAAATGTAATGTCGTAGATTAATCGTCTATCTATCCCTTTAATAACACTAGATAGGTCAGATAGGATTACGCTTTGTGAAGTCTGCATGTTGTTAAGGTATCTCGAAATCTCGGCTACTATCTTATCTTGTAGTGCCTTTGTAATAGCAGTCTTATCTGTTAGTACTATTGTAACATCAATGTTAACTGCTTTACGTGTTACAGGTCGAACGACAACTGGGATTCCTGCTGCTCGGTAGTTCTGAAGTGTAGCGATGACTTTATCTCTTACAACATCAGGTAGGTCTCCGTTGCGGTCGTGTGCGTATACGTAAACAATACCTGTCTGCTCATCAATCCATACACCTGAAATCTCTATTACGGAACGTGTGCCGTACTCTAGTGCAGGAATTGTTCCTTTGCTTAGAGATTCAATGTAAGAACGGAAACGAGACTTTAATTCTTCTAACGGTTCCTCATCTTGACCTGTTTGGAAAGCTTGTGCATTCGTAACTGTCTTGATGTTCGCTAGAGGAGTCATCATAATGTTAATTACGTTGTTCGGTACGTTACCAATCTCTCCTGTAATCGTGCAGTAGATTTGTACTTCGGCAGTAACTGTACCTTGTGGGATATAGTAGTCTTCTACCGTCTCATACGTCATCGTGTAGTCCGATAAACTAGAAGTGAACCTTGTACCTCTTGGAAGAGGTAAAGTCTGTTGTACGGCATTGTGGAAGACCAACTGCACTTTACCGTAAGCTCGTTGTGCAGGTTTACGTTGGAACCCGAATGAAGAGTATACACCTGTTGCAATAGCTTCTCTAATGTTCTCTTCCGTTAGGATGTATAACTGCTCAATCTCCCTAGCAGTAGCTTCGTAGATTGCTCTGATTGCGCTACCGATAGAGAAGTCATTAATCTTATTTGTATTTGTAATCGTATGGTCTACTAATCGTCCATAGATTTCTGTCATTTGTTTGTATCTCAATGGGTAAACCTCCTTATCGTATCATGTTATCTACGAAGTTATCTTGAAGGACTAACGAGCCTTCTTTTCCTAACTCACCTGAAAGGGCTAGTAGGAATGCTTCTTCCATTGCGATAGAGAAGACTTTGAAAGTAGTTGAGTACGAGTTACCATCAATAACGTGCCCAACCTTCTCTACTGTTCGTACTCTACCATCCGTACGTAATGTTCTCTCGATTTCAATGTCTAGTAGAGCAGCATTCTCCTCTGTGTTCTTACGTCCTAAGTATTCATGGACTTTAGAACCGTACCTCGGATAACCGATGTAGCTTCCTAGTGGAGTGATAAGACGAATGAATAGAGATTGTTTTAAGTTCTCTACTCCACGGATCGTAGCGATATCTCCTCGTCCGTCATCCTTCATTTCAAGAATGTCTGAGTCCCAACCTGCTTTACCGAACGGTTTAGGGATTGGTAGAACATCTAAATCTTTCCCTAGAGCTAGTGCGTATAACTCCTCTTTATCGAAATCTGTTGTACGTTTCAATGCGTTCATTAATTCATTTTGTGAATTTTCCGACATCTCGATTAGTAGAGTATCACCGATAGTTAGAAGATGGTTTGGGTTTGTTAACTTCTCTGCTACAGTGTCTACGATGTACGGGTGTCGTAGATCATTAAATCTTACTAGCTCTATCCAACGACTTACATCCCCTAACTCTTGTTGAGCTATAGCTTGCATCGTATCTCCCTCTGCGATGATACGTCTTTTAAACTTAGCCATTATCTCACCACCCATTTATTCATAGCCGACTCTACTTGGTTCTCTAAGTAACCAATTGAAATATCTATATCTCGTAATGTCTCAATCATCGTACGGTACTTTCTCTCGGTACCGAAGTAGTCTGCGATATAGTTTACGTTCTGTTTCATCTTCAAGATATCTTTCTTTGTTACGTACTGAATGTTCGTATTACGCTCCTCTAGGTTATATAGAAGGGCAAAAGACTCTAGCACTACGGCACACACTAGAACGTACACACGAGGGTTATACGTAGCTAAATCACTATTCATAACTTGAGATACGATTGTTCTCGGGTCTAGTGGAACGTTAATCAGTTCAATTTTATTTCGTTGGATATCTTCTAACGTCAGTCTTGCTAATGCTGATACACTGAACGATGGTGTGTAAAGCGTAGACGTGTACTGTACCGTTGTTCCCATCTCGTTTAATGGGATAGTACCATCGGGAAGAACAGGGACGCTAGAGACGAATCTGATAAGGTCTAACGGCTTTCTAATTGTCATGTTCTTAATACCACCTTCCGTAATAACCGATGTTGTACCCTAGTCCACTCATACCGTAGTCATAAGATACACCTGAAGGTCTTTGTGGGTTAACTGGGTCACGACCTGTTCCTGGAACGTAGTTACCTCCGTCACCTTTGTTGTAGATGTCGTCATTACCTGAACTAGGATCGTACTTACCTCCGTTTCCTGAACCTGAGTTACCACCTAGTGGAGGGAATAACGGGCTAGGTCTCCATACAAGACCCCCACCACCAATGTTTATATCTGTGTCAGGACGTTGGTTAGGATTTCCTCCTGAGCTACTACTTCCACCGCCACCTACAGTTGGATACCTATTACCAATCTCAGGTGCCACCACATCGTCATCGGCAGGATCGGTAGACTTTCTAAGTACTACGAATTTAATCTCGTAACGATACATTAGTGGGGCGTTCACGTCTTGCGTATATGTAACTCCCTCGGGAGCTAAGTGGACGATAAAGCTCTCATCGTTTGTAAAGTTGTGGAAGTAAAAATCGTCTGCGGATTTCTTACCGTTACCACCAGTCTCTGCATAGTCTTCTAAGAAAGATTTCATTTCTTTTATCTTTGCAATTCCTCGGTCGGACGCTTTACCTGTGGGGTTGAATCCTGTTGTACCACTAATCGTGTAAGTAGGTATGTCACTTTGGAAGTCCTCAATTACGATCCTACTTTTTGTTTTAAGTGCCGTAGTACGGTGCGGCCGAGCAAAAGTCATGTTCTCAGGGTTGATAGCGAAGCGGAAGAATCGGTTTCCTACTTGGAAAGCAATCTTCGTTAATACTGTTTTACCATCTGACATTCCCATGTATTATCACCTCTCTTTTATAATATAAGAAAAGCCGAGGGAAACCTCGGCTTAAAGGACTCTATGTAGTGAGTATTTATGCAATAACTCTTCAGGGGTGATATCGTATAAGAACTCTAGGTCTTTACGTTTAACTCCTGCTTTGTAGAAAGCATTATCCACTACCTCAGAACATGTCAGTTTCTGTTGGTTGTTAAATAGAGTACGTTTAATACGAAATACGATCCGTACAAACATCTCGAATATTTGAGCGTAGTCATAGTCCGTACCTTCGTAACTTAATGCGATAGATACGATTCTATCTCTTTCTTCTTGTGTCACATTATCTAGTCGATAAATGTGTGTGATTTTATTGTCATACTCTATAGGTACGACTCTTGTTTTTATGAACCTGTTGGCTTCTATCAATGTGTTAGAGTCGATAGCAAGGGCAACATGACTATAGGGTGAGTTAGTAACTTTACTAATCACCCAGCCTATGAAACTCTTAGGTCTATAGAATATGACATCTGCCGATTGGATCGGTTCATTTGTCATAGTCTACTCCCCCCTTATTTAGTCCTCTCGTGGTTCGTTGTCGATATCTCTCTCAGATAGCTCCTCTGCTAGTTTAGCCGCACTCTCTTCTAACTGAGCTACGTACGCTTTAAGCATGATGTTCTCATTCATTAGGTCGAAGATGACTACCTTCTGTTCATTGACGATGTGTTTCGGATTAATCGGTTTACCTTGTGGTTGTTGTTCCATCATATTTCCTCCTATTAGTTTCTATTATTTGTGCGGTCCGTCTCCACTCCAAGATACTGCCACTACTTGGTCGTGCGTTGTAGCAGCTTTGATAGTCTTCGTCTTCTCGTTGAACTTTGTTAGTTGCACCTCTTTATGTGCGAAACCTTCAAGAGCTACTTGTAACCACTCTTCTTTTGTATGTATCACGTAGTCTCCTACGTCTTCCGCTTTCCAACCAACTTCTGTAGTTTCGGGCTTCATTATTAAGAAAATCAGTTTACCAAGGAAGTTCGTTTGGTCGTCTGCATTTGTACGGTATCTGTGTCCGTTCGTAGCGATAAACCCACTTGCGATAGCCAACTCACAGAACTCGTTGTGCATTGATGTCTTTAAGTCTTTGTGGTACTTCAGGATATCCTCAGGTCTGATTTGCCATAATGCTTGTCCTGTTTTACGGGAGATAGCATTCATTAGTGAGTTTTGGTAATCTTGCCCCATCTTGTCGAAACCTTTTGTGATTAGTTCTCTCTCGTACAATGGTAAGTTATCAAATATCATAGGTTATTTACTCCTTATCTTAGTGTTATTCTTCTGTTAATGTTTTCTACTTTTCCGTCAATCTCTTGCATGGCTTTCCAAAGTAACGTTATCATCGAGTAGGCGTTAACACCTTTACCGTTAGCTCCTTGAATGATTGCAGGAGACTCCTCTGCAATTAAACCTAGTGTATATGGCTCTGATTCGTCTTGTTCCTTGTATTGGTATAGTACAGGTTTCACAGAGTGTATGTAAGATAACGCACTATCATCGAATACAGTGATGTCTTTTTTATAAGCTTCTGACGAAGGTGCTACCCAGTTACCATACACATTACCCCAACCTGAGTTACCAGGTCCCTTAAATTCGAACCAGTTGTTATAATACTGAAGTATACCTGATCCTAGTTGCATAATGTGTTGATTTCCTCCACCTTGTTGCCAAAAAGAAGCAACTGAATAGTTGTCATGTATTAGCTTAATACCCCCACTATTATACGACCTAATCTCAGTAGTCGCTGTAGCCCCCTTACCGATACCACAGAGGAATCTAATTTGTCCATCAGCATCCTGGATTGACCATGTATTGATTGACGTTGCTGTTGGCTGACCTTTAATGTTACCCCATACATCGAAGATAGTCCCACCTGTAGTTTGTGAGTACATATCTCCTGCTAAACGGATGTTGTTCGAAGCTTGGCCGCCCTCTTGCCAAAACAGATTTCGGTTGTTCATTCTAAATGCACCGTCATAGAGACAGAAGTTATCGTAGTCTGCTATATTTGTAGAGCCTACACTTTTACCTGAACGTAGGAAGTTAATTCCTTCGTCACCTGATTCCGATGCGTCATTGAAGTATAGACCGTTTAGCCCTTTCATATCAGAGTTACGCATATCTAACCCTACTTTACTATTACCCATCCACTGATCTGCTTTCGCTTTAATTATACCATCAACGTCCAAGTCACCTGCTATTTCGAGACCATTGGCCGCACTAGTAGGGAACTTATTAACTCCGACTGTTTTCTTCACTGTATCAATGAAGAAGATTGGAGTACCGACTGGAACCGTACGTGTTAACGTTACAGTAGAACCTACTTTGTCCGTAGCCGTAATTAGAATCTCCCAAGCAAGAGTATTAGCTAAGTTTACTTTAACGTCTGTCGCAGTGAAGTTCGGATTCCCAGTAATCGTAAAGTTAGTTCCTGGACTATCGTATGTACCACCTACCTGTCTTCTTTGGAATTTAACAACTGTCAGTGAGTTCTTATTCGCACTGCTGATAGTCAATGGAGATATTGAACCACTTAACTTAATCGTAGTTGAGTCCTCGAAGTTGTTTAAGCGATCCGCACTAGCTGAAATAACAGGTGGTGAATAAGGTAGCATTAATATAACAGAAGATGCAGATGCTTTGTTACCTCGACTATCTACTGCCGTAACTGTTGCAGTAGCATTTGACGATGCGTTTACCTCGTTAAAGTTAACCGTAAGGTCTGTCGTAGCGTAGTTAACAGACTGCGTAACCCCGTTGACTGTAACATCGTAACGAGACATTGTAGCCCCATTATTAGCCGTAGCTTTATTGGCCGCAGGTAACTTAATCTGTAACTTAGATTTACCTTGTACGATATATTGGTTATTACCTGTTAGTGTTGTAGTTGTACTGTTTGTATCTAAGTATGTAAATCCACCTGCGTAAGTCGGGTCACTACTCTTTACATTTAGTGTAAATGTAGTAACGTTACTTACTGGTGCCCCATCCTCTGCGTACACTCCGTTATAGAGTGTTCGACATGTAATCGTACCTGTCTTGCTATTCGCAGTTGATGTCTGCCCGTACAGTGTCTGTATCTCGGCAGCAGAGAACGATAAAGTGTAGTCCTTAGGTACGTTATTCCAAGTACGTGAGAATGATCCGAAGTTCATTGTCAGGTTGTAAGTGAATCCGTTTATGTGGTTATTAACCCAACCTGTAATGTTCTGACCGATATCAAATGAACCCCATTGGTTGTATGATGCAGTTCCCGTAGGTGCGGCATATACAGTCCCATACTTTTCATTACGACCTACAAATGTTCCACCGTTCCATGTCTCAACTTTCATCCATGCTTGGGTTTCCTCGTAAGCTACGATTTGTTGGTACATCTTTGTTATTTCGTCTTTACTGAAATCGAATGTTACAGAGTCACCTACGTTAGAACGTGAAGCTACAATAGCCCACGATCCGTTAATAGGGTTCTTAACTTGTAACTCTACGTAATGGATGAACGCACTAGACGCCCTGTTAATCGTTACAGGTAAACTGTTAACTCCTGCGGTCCAACTTACGTTAGACGAGATAGTACTTGCTCGTGGGATGTTATCCATATAAGCAGTTGTACTACCTTCGTTGATACTGAATACGTTTGTGAAACCACTAGCCCCGATACGAAAGTTCTTCGTACCGTCAGCATTATGGTTAACTCGAACTGTACCACTTACAACTAGTGTGTTAGAGTTCTGTGTAATTGAGAAGCTTGTAGTATTCTCTACTGCTTGTCCGTCTACGTAAATACCGAATGTACCACTACCGTATGTTGTATACCCTGAGTTGGTACGGGAGAATCGCATCTCCACGTACACATTACTATAGTTTTCATTTGTATTTGCCGTACTAGACCAGTTAACCCTACCTTTGACGTAGGTATTACTAGTCGATAAGTCAAAACCGCCACTTGCCATATATGTGTCCTCCGTTCGTTATTAAGTGTTGTTAGGTACGAACGCCCAACCTGTGGAGTTCGCACTCTGTATAGACAGGATTTTGATGTTCCCTAGTGTAATCTCATTTGTTGCTCGAAGCTTCTTCGTTACGGTTTCATCACCATTCAAGTAGAATACTTTCTCGAATGTACCGTTATTTTGGTAATATCCTGCGAACTCGTACGGTGTGATTTGAGTGAACCCAATTTCACTTCCGTTACCATCAATCTGTGATACACGGATACCGTTAATGTTCATACGGATGTTTGTATTGTACAGCTCCCCTGTAGCTAGAGTCCATTGTAGGGCAACGTCTCCGATGTTAAGCATGATACCTGATACGATTGCTTCTACTTGTGGGTAGCCGATAAAGCGTATTCTAACTTTGTCTTTAACAGGAGTGAACGTCATATAACGGGCTTCGAAACCATTTGTCGTTACATTACTGTTATCCGCTATTTGGTTTCCGTTACTAACAACCCAAGCTGTACCGTTGTACTCCTGAATTTGAATCCAAAAACGGTAGCTTGTATCGGCACCCTTCGTCATCTTATTTAGGTACCAACCTAACGTGTAAGGTTGACCAGGGATAACCGATACGTCTTGATGGATTCCTGTTTCTTGACCATTGGCTTTGAAATAGAAACCTTTACCGAACCCTAGATTGTCTAGTGCCGAGTTTGCAATTGTCTCTACTTTATAAGCAGTAGTTAAAGTCCAAAAGTCTAGGTCACTGTAACCGATAGAGTTTTTAAGTAAGTTCATACCGCCTGTTGCAGAGAACTTAGCCGTGATGTCTGTAGCAGTTTGTTTCAACTCAGATTTCAATGCGTACGGAGTGAAGTCTAGCTTGTCCATAGCATCTTTAATCTTACCATCTACTGCACCTGATACGTTCCCTAGTTCGTCTTTAGTAGCAAGGTTCCCTAAGTCACTAGCGTTTGCTTTGTTCTTCAGAGCTAGAGTGTATTCTCTTGAGTTGAATACGGTACTCGTGATAGAGTCATCTGTAATCTTTTGCTCTGCATTAGAGATACGTTTTACCATAGACGGGATGATGTAACGTGTGTCTTGGTTGACTGTAGCTAAGTTCGTACCATACTTGATAGTCCCTTTTGTGATTGGTGGAGTCCACTGAGGGAAGTATGTACTTACAACGTTGTCACTTGCCAATAACTCTAGTATACCATCAAAATCAACTGTCTCCTGAACTGCGTCCACAAGTTGGTAGACAACTTGGTAGTAGTTGATAGACTTATCACTGATTGAAGGTGATGGTTCTGTTGGAGCCGTGTTACCTGCTACAGTAGCACGAGATAAATCTTTGTCTCCCACTGGGTACCACTGCTTAGTTCCTGAGCCTGGATACAGACCTCCGAAGGTACCATTACATACTCTCCAACCTAAGAAGTAAGCATTAATATCCTCCTTGCTAGGACTATACGCTTCAGCCCAACCACTATCGTTGTTGTCAATAGAAAGCCAAATTTTATCAAGAGTTCCACTAGTTGAGTATGTGTTTGCGTGTAGTTGCCCGTCCTTATCTAATATCGTCCCATCAGATTTAACTACTGTTAGTGAATTACTGTTTGCGTTGGCATACGCAAAACCATCAGCTCTTACACGAGTTACTTTTACAAGACTCGTGTTAACCCAAGGTGTTGCAGTACTTCCTGACTCGAACTGTAGTTTACGGATGTTCATTTTCTTACCTGTAGCTGCCGTACCTCTAGGGAAGTAAATACGTCCGAACATCCCTTTTGCGTTACTTGGGATCGTAAATGTCTTATACAGACGTTGCCATGTGTTAGCTGATCCTACAGAGTTAGCGTCCCCTTTGTTCTCAATCCAGTTTGTTCCGTCATTATGCCAAACAGAAATATACGCTCCTGCAATTTCACAGTTTACATCTGCTGAGAATGTAACTGTCTGCCCTACAGTGAACATGTGTAAATTCATGTCGTATGTACCGACTTGGTAGAAACTATCACTTGCGTCTGTAGATGTTAGCACAAGATAGTCTCCTGCGTAACTTGTTGTAGCTCGACCTACTGTACCTCCTGTACTCGAATTGTCAAACATGTAAGGTTGCATGTTGTTACAACTAGAGTTTAGGATTCTGTTGACTCCGTTAGTCGATAGACCGTTGGTAGAGAACGCCCAGTTCTGCTTATCATTAAGAGCAACATCCATCCATTTTTTCTCTTTAATAGCTACACCATTTGTGTTCCAGTAGAACTTATCATTATTCGTCCCATCCCCGTAGAATTTACCCCAAATAGTAAGGTCTGTTCCGCTAGTGAATAACGGGTTTGTTACAGGACGGATACGGTTTCCCGACCCTGCCCACATTTCGCTAGGCATAGGTGCCCAAGAGTTCGCAGTGTCTCCTAACTCTAACTTGAAATTACAGACATTGACTATAGCACCTACAGGGCTACCTGAGAAGTAAATGAATGGACACCAATAAAGTACAGGTAAACCATTAGGTGTTTTGAATGTTGAGTATACCTGTGTCCACGTATTTGCAGGTATAGTTGTCGAGTATTTTACGATAGTTTCTAAGTGACCTGAGTTTATACCATCTGGACTTAACCACATGTGCATAGGGCTACTACTGCTAGTCACAGGAGAAACCGTAGGATTCATCATAACGCTATAAGTATAGGTAGTGTTAGGTTTCAACGGAATGAAACCGTTGTATTTAATTCCCCCTATACTCGTTGTCGTGTCTATTTTTATTGTCGGTTTCCCATCGTACACCTTTGTGTTGTCTATACTTAACGGGCTACCATTAGTGATGAAGTTACCTAGTCCGTAAACTTTTGTGTCTGTCTTAGGTATTAAGTTTTGACCAGGTAATTCCCAACTATCCGTATGATTACCCTCAAATTCAGGGAGTCCCAAAGTCGCAATAGGTGGTTTAACAGTTACAGGGTTAGTGTAGTTAACAGTATCGTGATTACCTGCCGTACTAATGGCCGCAATCGTCTCGTCTTTCATTTCTCCTACTTTTTGTTCCGTGTACTCTTTCTGACGATCCTGAACCTCGATTTCGAATAGAGCGTAACGGTTGTAGTAGTCATTCCATTTCGTGTTCCACACGGTTCTGTCGATGTTGATGTTTGCAGTCGAGCTAGTATCCCAAGGTTTAGGAGATAGTCCTGACAAGTATGTTACTAAAGCGGAATACGCATCACCCATTGGTTTGTAGTTTGCACTCGTAGCTAGGTTTAACCCAATCTTACGTGCAGTTCTACGGATCGCATACAGTTTACCTGCGTTGTATGTATCCTTGTCAATGTCCAATAGTGTAGGCATAGAGTCGGCAGGATTCAAGAATTTACCAATAATATCTGCGATATACCCACGGACTAAGCTACGTTCGAAACGAGTAATCTTACCATCGCTACCTAACGCATCTAGAGAGTCGCTAATCTGATCCACTTGCCCTTGGTCTGCAACGTTAAGACCGAAACTAATATTAGAGTACCATACAGTACTTCCTGTAACGTCACGGTTGTTTAAGAACCCGATTTTTACACCAGCAGTACCCCATGAGAAACTATTTGTTGCAGCATCTCCTGAGTTATCTAAATTACCGATAGTACCTGAGTAGTTTGTCCAAGTACCAGGTATGACTACGTTAGATGCCGCAATGTACTTGAACCCTGAGCCACTACTACCTTGACTTAACTTAGTACCTGACTTAACTAGACCACCGTTCCAAGGAGCCTTCAATGTAATCGTTTTGTTAGTCGTGTTAATAGAGCCATCTGCCCACAAGTCTTGAATTGATACGTGTCGAGAATAAGTTAATGGTTGGTATTTGTAACCCGTATTACTTACGTAGTCCCAAAAGATTAGTTTTCTTTGGTGAATGGCCGCAGTGTTTAACCAGTTTGTTACATTGTCTAGGTATACGACTGTATCCCCGTTCTTTAAATCCTGCGTTAATGAAGAGAATGTACTCTTAATGTACATATGATGCTCTGCATAAATAGGTTGACCATCCATATCATGTTCGAACACACCAATGTAATATTTAGCTCCTACGTTAGGGTTCGTTTTAGCCCACACAGATAGCTTGTACGTTTTACTCATGTCGATAGGGATAATCTCATCAGATAGTTTCTGACTTGCGGCCCCACTATCCTTGAATGAACCTCCTCCTGAATAAGAGTCCGATCCGTCAAATTCGAACACACTGAAGTTGGTGTTATTTCCTAAAGAACCTCCACCGTTAGATACAAGGTTATCCCCTTTAGAGTTCACCCAGTTTTTGTAATCGGCAGAAATTACCCAAGAACCTTTTATGTAAACATATAATTGATTATCTTTTGCATTCAACCATAGAGCACCTTCTGTAGGTGTCGGTGGTGGAGTTAGCGATGCAAGTACATCGTTCATATTATAAATAGTCGTCTGACCTGTAGCTTTGTACTTTGCCATTTAATCACATCCTTCTAAAAATAAAAGGAACTTATCGCTAAGTTCCTTTGTCTTACCTATCTCTATTATAATATAATACGAGCTTAACTACTTAGATGCGTCCACTACTAAGTTAGCCGTAGCGTCTACATCTGTACTTGGTACTGTAATTTGGTCTCCTGTTACAGCAGGGTACGTCTTGATTAAGTTACCATCAGGCTTGTACAACGACCATCCGAATGTGTAACCTGTATTCGAGATTACTAGACCCGATTGAATCAATTGTGCATTCATTGTTAGAGAGCCTTGTCCGTTCTTGAATACGTTTGTACCGATGATGTTAACTACTAACGGGTCTTGGAAGTCACGTACAACAATAACTGCCGTGAACTTCGTACTTGTACCTGCTACAGTAGTTACACACTTGAATCCTTTAACACCTGGGATAGCCCAGTTACGGATCGTGATTTGTGCCACGTTCATACTCGTACTAGAAGAAGTTGGAATCGGTTCAGCCGTGTTGTCGTAACGTTTAACGACTAAGTTACCTGCACTTGTTGTAATATCTCCTGCGTAGAATAGAGTTCCTGATACAGTACCGATATACACTTTAGCCATTGTAACGTTCGTTGCGAAAGCAGGGATTGTAACTCTTAAATCGTTACCTGCGGTTACGGCTAACTGAGCTTGTGCCGATCCGATTGTTTCCCCTGATAGCCCACACCATGTGTACTTAACGAAGTACGTTGCAGGTGCTAGTTGTGAACTTGCATTAGCAACTAGTGCTAACGTTGGGGCCGCAGTTGGGTCTGCAACGTTGTTAATACGTCTCCAACCTGCTCCACCGTCTGCGTCTCCTCCTCCACCGACTGTAGCCGTAGGGTCTTGGATATACCACTGGTAAGCAGTAGGTGTAACTGCACCTGCACCTTTGTACATATCAGCCTTTAATGTTAAGTTACCATTACTGTTACGGATAGCATCTCCACCTGGTGCCCAAAGGTTTAGGTAGTAAGAGTCAACCCCGTTAGAACCTGCCGTACCGTTTACGATTTTGATGATGTCAATACTAGCTTTTAGCGTTGTTTCCATCTGTAAGTCAGGGTCTAGGTATGTAACCACACATGTAAATAATTGTGAAGTTGTTGAAGAACCTAGGTTAGACTTAATCGTTAACGGCTTTGCAGTCGTCCCTACTGCCCCTGTTGGTAGTGAGTAAGTTAAACCACTAGGTGTTGTCCCTGAACCTGTCTCGGCTAAAGGTGTAACCGTTTGGGAACCTTCATACCAAAATAGTGACTTGATTGCTGCCGATGGTAGCATGTTACCACCATTACCACCTGCTACGTATAACTCAGGAGTCATTACTAGGTTAGAAGTTGGGAAGTGTGGTGTATATGATGTTGCTCCGTTTGGATCGTAAATCTGTGTTTTGTAATTACTGTTTAAATATAAGACTAACTGTTTAGCATCGTTTACGTCAGTAAGGGTTATCTGACCTGTTGCTCTAACTACCATTCAATCTCTCCCTCTCCTGTTTAAATGTCCAAGTCACATGAGAATGTTGCCCTCTTCGGGACATCATCTTGTGTAGCCTTAAAGGAACTACCTATACCTCTGTGGGCCGCATTCCATTCGTCATCACCTGTACCTTCTTCCGATACACGTTGCCAAATAAATTGTGATTTTTCAATCTGCGATGTAATTTCCTCTTTACCTTTGTATACCTTTGCGTATAGGACTGTATCGACACTATTGTTCTTGAAGATAAGTCCGTTGGTGCTACCCAACTCAATTCGATACGGAAGGTTTGTTACGGCTTCGTCAATGTCCTTCTGTGCTTGTTCCAATGTGTCCTTAATTTCTTTCTGTTCTTCCTTTGTAGCCATTTCAGAACGAACGTCTTCTATCTCTTTTGACAATTGTTCCGAGCTTACCTTAGCCGTAATAGAGTCTGCTAGTTGCGTAATCTGTGAACCGATTTTACGCATCTCTGTATCTCGGTACTTCATAGCATTCTCTTGTGCTTCTCTAATACGAGCTTCTAAGATAGAGTCCATTGCTTGTTTAAAAGCTACGTCCATTGCTTCGATAGACTGGTTATACCCATCGAATGCTTGAGCAACTGCTATACGTTCATCAGGAGTGATAACCCCATCTAACATAACAATCTCTATCGTATTTAATAGCGCTTGGTGTCTACTATCTAAGTTACCTTTTGCTATGCCCAGTAAGTCTTTATATGTAGCTGGTAGGAACGGGTCAGAAATAACTTGACTATATTTTTCATCTAGCTTCGCTTTCTCGTTTTTTACAGTAGCTAGAAGACTGTTAACTTTGTTCTTCTCATCTGTAGTAACGGTACCGTCCTCGAATGCAGGAATCGTATAGTCTTTCATAGCTGCTAAAGCACTAGTAAGTCCATCTAGCTTCTCACGAATACTGTCTAGCATCTTCTCTTGCTCTTGTCGCAAACTATCCAAGTCTATCTCGATTTCAACCTTATCAATCTTGAACTCTAGCTTACCGTTTACCATTGTTACCTGAGTGGTTACGCCCTCTACTTTTTCTTGTAGGTCTTTAATGATTTCAAGGTCTCCCCCTCCACCACCTGAACCGATTGGTTTCCCGTCAATTAAGACACCATCTTTTGTGATGCTTAACTTGTGGTCGATAGATTGGATCGTAACGTCACCGTTTTCTGAAATTTCAAACTTAGAAAACTTTTTAGAAATCTCTTCAGGGTCTGTTGTATCGTGCTTCTGCACAATAGAGAACGATCCGTCAGTTTTCATTTCTTGGTATGTAATCCCTTTACCGTTTCTATGTCTACTACCTACACGAAGAGTTCCATCCGATTTTAAGAAGAATGTAACTCTGTGGTTGTCATACACCCCTTGATGGACGTATAATACAGTAGGAGACTGAGGAGATACTGGTTCGATTAATTCACCGTTCGCATAACGGGAGCTAGGTAAGTCCATGTAATCGAACTGTCCATCTTGAACGTATTCGTTTCCAGGGTCTGTATCTGTAATGTATAAAAACGATTTACCTGAGAACGTTACTTCTTTATTCCCTCGACCATCAATGTTCTGATATGTCATAGAAGGGTATAGAGTGAATAACTGCCATAGTTCACGTTGTACTGCTTCGTCCGACTCGTCTCCACCTGTCATCGTTGTACGTGTTAACATAGATTGATTGTCTGCATCACCATAGATGTTTAGAACAATCGGGTGGTCTTTGTTACCTTCTAGGAACCCAATTAAGACTAACGATCCGACTGTAACGATTGTATTAGAACCGTATACTTTTCCGTCAGGTGTTTGTCCACCGAACACAACTGGTAATCTAGCAGAGTATCTTCCGTTATCACTCGGGTTTTTTGCTGTTGAGTTTTTATGTAATGTTGTCATAACTTCGACTGTATTGTATTTGTAGTTAACTTTTGTAACCCTAGCAAGAGAGAGCTTAATTACGCTCTCCCCCTCTTTGTACATACGTTTAACTTCTGATCCTAGTTGAGCCTGAAACCTCATAGAGGACAGTGGTGTGTAGTCAAAATCTTCCACGATATAATTCTACCACCTTTCCTTTATATTATAACATTTTTATCCTGTAAACCTACGTACGTGACCATTAAAAACTTTTTGCCAATAGCTCGTACTTAAATCCTCTTCATGAATACCTGGGGTACTTTGGGAACCGATGAACTTACCGTTACCTGAATAGATTCCGACATGTCCATCCTGCTTATACGTATCGAAATAGATGATGTCACCAGTCTGTATCATACTCATAGCTTGCTTTTTATCGGAACCTCGACCACTAATTTGTTGCAGTCTCGGATCGGTTTTAATCGTGTCTGTAGTCATCCCTGTAGCTCCACCTTTTAACTGGACACCATGTACGTTATAGCACCACCATACGAATGATGAACAGTCAATTTTGATTGGGGAATTTAAGAATGGGTTGTTACCTGAACGACCTCCACCGAACACGTATACAGATGGTTTAGAAGTCATCTCTCGTGCAGTAGCTAGAGCTTGCATTGCAACTCCACTTCCTGAGCCACCACCCCAGTTTCCTCCACCAGTACCGCCTGTTCCACCTGTACCTCCTGGTGGGTTAGCAGCTTTACCTGCTTCGATTAACTGCTCTAACGATTTCTCACCTAAGTATCCACCTTTGAACTCTTGTGATTGTCCCCATAGGTTATTGAATCGTTTTGCACCTTGGTCGGGTAAACCTCTTGTTACTCCTAATATAGTAGTATAGCCACCTTGGAAACTAAATTCATGTTGTACAGACTCTAGATAGAACTCCCATACAGTCTCCTGTTCAAAGTCATCGTACATTACTCGCGATCCCACACGATATGCAGGGTTCCCTAATACACGAATATCTCCTGCATAGAAGTTAGCGTTCTCACAGTACCAGTTAAATAGTCTTTGTGTGTACTTGTTTAGTTTTTCGTTGGCTACACCCTTCTCTTTAGCGGCTTCAGCGTTGTTACCTCCACCTGCCGAAGTTACAAGTTGTGTGTAGATTTCTCGGCTAAACTTACCATCTTTCAATGAGTCGATAATACCGTTTACTAGACTAGGAGCCATTGATGGGAACTGACCTACCAACTGAGAGTACACTTCAGTCTTTTTAAGTCTAAGCATCTCAGGGTCTTGTAGTTTATTCTGTGTAATGAATGTAATTACTTCCTCGTAGTTAGGTTGTGCAGTTGCAGGTTCTGTTCGGACCGCAGGTGTAGGATTTGTTGTTCCAGTTCCATTTCCTGACGGTGTAGTAGTCCCTGTACCCGTTCCTGCGTTCGTTCCTGGTTGTTGGGTACCTGCGACACCTGCCGTTAGTAGATAACGGTTCTGAGCGTCTAAACGCTTATAGCCATATCGTTTAACTAGCTCAGGATGGAATTTAGGGAATACACCTAAGTCCATACTGTTGAACTCGTTAACGTTAGGAGCCTGTACTACGAATACAGAGAACATTTCATTATCATTTTTACCGAATGATTCTTGAACTACGATATCACTTGTGAAACGATACAGAGGTAATTGCCCCCATTTATCAGGGTCGAATGGTGTCGGTCTCATTAGAGCTACACACTGTCCATTCTTTGTGTATTCAAAGAATAGTTCGTTGAATGGTTTTGCCGTTACGTCCGTTAAGAATTGTCGTAAACTACCTTGGTAGTTAATGAATGGTGACGGATCAGCTAGAGTTTCATCTTCCGTCCAACTAGAGAAACTATGAGTTAAGTAATCTCTCAGTCCTTTACCGTTAGCAAACTTATACTCTGCGTACTTATAAATGAATCGTTCCATCAGTTCGTTACCGATACCTGCCGCATTGTTAGCAGAGAACTTTAGTCCATTGGCCGCATCATCAGGAAGCCAACCGATAGTAGGAATGATAGTCGCTACTTCTTGGATAACCCCTACGTCAAAGTTGATTAGAGCCTTTGTCATAGCTTGTCCAGTTACACGGTATAATAATGTCCCGTTACCGTACTCTCCCTCTTTCTTAATGTCGGAAATCATACCGACCATGATGTACGGATTATCAGGAGCACCCTTTGTAACATCAGGGAACACTTTGATACGGATTAAATCATTCGCATTTACAATCTTATCCCACTTCTCTTTAGAAGAGATTACTAGAGAGAATGCAGGACTATCATCTGCCATAGCATTCTTAACACTGAAGGATATAATTGCTTCTTCAAATGTCTTCTGTGAGATTTGTTTCTGTGTATCGTACTTCAAGATATAAGGTGTGTCTTGTGTGATTAACTCTATCTCGAATGTGGGATAGCGTTTAACAATCGTTGTCAATTATATCATCTCCTTATATTTAAAAAGAAGAGAGGGATGACATTACGTCATCACCATCTCTTTAGAGTAGAACCCGAGCATGTCTGCAATGTTATTGCCGACTTTTTTCATTTCACTACTGTTGTTAATCTTCTTAGATACAGACTCGTCACCTTTAACATTTACGTTGATAGTGGCGTTAACTGCTTGACCTGTACCTTTCGGTGCTCCACCCATGATAGAAGCAATGTTAGAAGCCCAGTCACTGTTCGTTGCGTATCCTGCTTGGTGCATCTTGTCTAGAGTTGTACGACCTTTACCATAGTACTTCTCAGAAATCCACTTAGCTCCACCCATGATACCTTTCTCGGCCGCAGTACCTCCACCGTCTTTGAACTCGTAGGCACTAGAGTACGGGCTGTTATCAAACGCTCCGATCCCGAAGAAGTTTCCTTTATCCTTGGCTATACGTGATGTACCCCATGCAGACTCTTCGGCAGCGTGGGCAACTAGGTAACGAGGGTCTAACCCGTATTCCTGACCTGCTTTTAGGAATGTCGCACCCATTCCACGCATCATAGAACCTTCAGGAGCTTTAGAGTTAATCCAGTTGTCTAGGTCGGCCGCAGTTAGAGTAGCTTCAGTATATCCTAAATCACTTTGTTGCAGGTTACTTGCGTTCTGCCACTTCTGACCTGCGGATAATACTTGCAGTTTACCTCCACCTGTAACTCCCATTCCTCCACCTGCGCCACCAGCACCTCCTGCACCATTACCGTTACCAAAGATACCGTTTTGAGAACGAGCTTGAGCTAGAAGTTGTTCTGCTTTCATTAACGCTCTTTCGTAGATGTTAAGGTTCTCACGCTCGTAAGAAAGGTTGTCAGTCTTTGTAACTTCCGTACGTTGTTTCGTGTTTGTGTTCTCTCTATCTACTTGCGTGTTTGTAGAGTTGACACCGTTACCTACTTCAGGAGTTACAACTTGGTTAGTTAGTCCTGGGTCAAGGTTACTAGCCATTACACCTGCCGTTGTACCCATCGCCATACCAGTTGCAGTGTAACCTGCTACAGTACCGCCTTGTTGTCCGAACCCTGTGATGCTAGATGAACTAGTCGCTTTAGCTTCTGCCTTAGCCTTTTCTTCCTTCGCTTTAGCTTTAGCCTTTGCTTCCTCTTTCTTCTTTTTCTCTTTATCGGAATCAGAGTCAAACCAACTACCGATTTTTCCTCCACCGAAAGCACCTGCGATACCACCAATAAGTCCACCGACACCACCGATGATAGCTCCGACTACGTTACCTGCTCCTGGAACAACCGAACCTGCTAGGGCACCTGCGGCCATACCTCCACCGATACCTCCAAGGATACCTCCTGCAACTGAACCAGTAGTTTCCCCTTTCTTCTCTTTCGGTGCGCTCATAATCTCGTTAATACCCATTATGGCCGCTATTGGTAACATAGCCTTACCTGCAACTTTACCTGCTCCTTTAAGGAATCCTCCCCCACTAGAAGCACCTGCTACAGTACCACCTGCAACTGCACCTGAGGAAGCGCCTGAACCTCCACCGAACATTCTGCTAAAGAAGTTTTGCTTAGGTGCCGAAGAAGCTCCAGGTGTTGTTGCATTTCGTCTCCATGCTACAGGACCGCTACCCGATCCACCAGTAGAAGTACGTCCACTTCCACCACCAACGATAGGAGGGGTTACTCCTCCTCCACCGCCACCTCGTCCTCCACCTCTTCCTCCTCGTTTACCTTTACCTCCGAACGAACTAGAAGCTAGGGAACGGACACCTGAGGAGATTGCGAATGACGTTGCAGCTGCGGCAAATGCTATAGTTAGAGCACCTAGAGCCGCAATAGCCGCATAAGCGGCAGGGTGTATCCCACTTAATGCACCATTAGCTTTTCGGACTGCTTCACCCATATCATAAATACCTGCGGCCTGTTTCTCTGTAGTAGCATCGCTTTGGTTGTTAGTAGCCGCACTGGACTTTTTGTACTCTTCCATTTTGTCTTTAGAAACTTTATTACCGACACTTGCATCCTCTTTCAGGATATCTTGGATGTTCTTATCATTCAGGTCTCCCTTACGATAAGCGTCCATGAATGCTTCGGCTTGTTGAGCGGTAATGTCGGCACCTAAGCTATTACGAGCAAAGGCGTGGAAGTTCATGTTCTGATCCTCTTTTGTAGCACCTTGAGACTGTGCAAATGATGCGATGTCTCTAACGTTGTCTATATCCGAGATACCTTTTTCCAATCGCTTAGTAAGCTCCCAACGACCTGATAGCCCTTGATACTTAGTACCTTGACCGAATACCATACGTACCATCGGATTGTCAATACCGTTACGAATACCTTGGTCTAAGCTCTGTAACATCTTTCCACCTTTTTCTCCTTGTAGAGAACGGTTTCCAGTTTGAGCTAAAGCGGATTGTAGACCCATTGTGTTCATGATTTCATCGTTCGTCATAGAACGACCATCAGACATACCTGATAAGATACCATCTAACGCTTTTAGTTGGTCTTTTTCTCGACCTTCCATACCACTACGTTTGATAGCCCCAAGGAATGCGTTTTGGATTTCCTTCGTTTGTTTACCGTTAACAGGACCAGCACCGTATACAGTGTTATAGAATGACTTCGTATCTTCTGTACCGATACCACTTACACGGCTAAAGATAGCTTGGTTTTGCATAGCATCATTCATATCTTGCATACCACTGAAGCCACGTTTAGATAGATAATTCTCTTGGAATCCAATCATCTCTTGACCTGACATACCTAGTTTATCTTTCAGACCTGAGTTAAGAGCGTTGTTACGGATGTCCTCTCTCCACTGCGATCCGTCCATACCGATACGTTGACCGATAGAGATTTCATCTTGTCGCATACCTTTGTCGATAGAAGCCCCTTGGTGATACAGACTTCCTAGAGCAGCGGCCACGGCACCAGTGATTGCTAAACCGATAGCAGGAGCACGCTCGTAAGCCATACCTTTAAATGTTCCACGTTCAGGCTTAACTGTTACACCTTGTACTGTACTGTTGTATCTTTCCATGTTGGCAATGGTACGTTCTAGTACACGGTTTAATTCAGTACGAGATTCGAACTCTTTGTCCATAGACTCGATAGTTCTTTGCATCTCAAGTTTACGATCCATCTCGGCTTTTGTTGCTTGAGGTTTCTCTTCAATCTTTTTAATCTGTTTCATTAGGGATGTTACAGAAGTTGACATCTCTGTCATTCTACGAATGTTATCTGCTTTCTCTTGATGATAACCGTCTACTGTGTTACGATCCTTCTTGAAGTTAGAAGATTGTTGGAATGACATATACTTAGATGCACTTGCTCTACGTGATAGACTTTCAGAACGTCTGTCAAGTTTATTTACTTCACGAATCTTCATTACAACTTCGTCTAACTTATTCTTCGCCTTGTTAGACTCTTCTACCATCTGTGTAATTACTTCTTTTGTTCTCTCGAAGTCTTTCGTAGGAAGGTTGATTTGTCCGACTGTAGCGTTGAAGTTTTTAGAGTATTTTTGTTGGAAGGAAGCAATCTCACGGAACTTACCTAACGTACTATCGTACTCTCTACGGATCGCTTTCTGCTCCTCACGTACACGTTTATGTTGCTCGTTACGTTTGTCACCTTTAGGAGTTTTATTGATTTGGCTCTGTAACTTTTTAAGTTCCTCGTTTGCTTGGTTATACTGTTGTGTAAGTAACTTCATGACACGCATATTCTTGTTGATATCTTGTGTGCTTGCAGTGTAGTTATTGTCTGCACCTTTATCACGAATACGTTCGATATCGTCCATCATCTTACGGATTTTATTTAACTTAGCTACGGCACCATCTATCTTAGCGTCCAACTCAATAATATAATCTTGTTTATTTCCTGCCATTAACCTTCACCACCCTTTTCTTAAAAATAGGAGAAGAGGTTTCCCTCTCCCCCTCTATAGTTCTGTATACTCGTCATCGTCTTGATTGAACATTCTGATAGCTTTGTCCATAGCTTCTTTGTCGAGGTCTGTATTCTCCTCCGATTCCCCTGCAATGTAAGCATCATCAACGAGAGTACTTTTCCCTGCTTTGGCGATACGTTGTGCTTTCTCGTATGCTTCAGCAATGTTTTTATTGATGACTTGTTCAACGGCAGTCTCTCTAGCGTTCTTACCTCCTGCTTCAAGATGTGCATTGTACTCATCAAGACCTTCGAATTTCGTGCTAAGGTTCTTGAGGTCTTCGGCTCTTGTAAGAGCTTCAACTTGCTTCGCAATCTTATCAGGATCGTGACCTTCTTTGACAACTTCCCAGTCACCGACATCTTTGCTCCATACTTCCTCATCGAATGAATTATCGTAATGCTCAGAGTCAACTTGAAGACCTTTTCTAGCAAGTTCTGCTTGTCTATGATCCTCTTCCATTGAGTAAATCATTAAGTCAATTTGGGCATGTGACAATTTTCTGAAATCTTCGTTCGTAGGTAGAACGTTAAACTTCGTCATTAGTGCCCAAAGGTTTCTCATATATGTAGTACGGGCTAACTGTTTCAGACCGCCAAATTTCTTTACCTTATCTTCGAAAGGAACTTAACCAGTCCGTGTAATCACGTCCAATTATGTATAGTACGTCCAGGTTATAGATTTCTTCGTCCTTCGCTAAGAAGTCAGGAGTCTCTACACCATTAACTCGGATCGCAGATAGCGTTTGGTATACAAGGTAAATATACTCACTCGCATAATTATTCATGCCACTTAGATAAGCAGCCGTTCTAGCGTGTATCTTCCCTGTATCAATTGCGTTAGGTGCCTTAATCTTAATCGTGAACTTCAGTCCATATTCAGGTAAGTCATAGTCCTTGTCGAATACGTCATTGACACCACGAATGATGCGGTCCACCACTTGTCGTTCTTCTGCTTTCTTCTCTAACTCTACTCTCTCAGGCGATGCTTCCTGTAAGTGTACGATATCTTTCTGTAAATCTTCAGCCATTGTTATGTACCTCCTAAATTTGTTTATCACTAATAATATAGCAGTAACTTGTCTACTTATTTTAATTATAGCATAGAAAAAGCTACCACTTGGTGTGGTAGCCTTATATTAACGGGTTGGGACGTATTGATAGTATCCGTGACCTGCTCGTTGGATACTAGGTTCGTATCCCTTTATTTGTGCTAATGTTTCGTATGGTGATTTCATCGAAACTCCTGCATCTCTTAATTTTTGAAGCAATACTTTTGCTTTGATAGGTACACCGTAGTCTTTTAGAATAGTTTTTGCAAACTGAGCAATGATTCGATTGTCGTTTGTTGTACCTCTCATAAAGGACTTTTTCATTTGAAGTAGTTTAGAAGCTTCACCTACAGGAGCTTTCTCAGTTTCCTCTTTAGGCTTGTCCTCTTTTACTTCAACCGTTTCTCCCATTTCTGCTAGAACCTCTTTGTTTTCCTCAAAGTATTCTTGGAGAGATTGCCCCTCTCTGTGAACTGGGAAGTTAATTCCTTCTTGTTCCTGCGTGTCGTCTAGTTCAGTATCTCCTGCTACAATATCACTGTTGTCTACTTTTACCATTTGAATGCTATCATCTGTAATCTTCATTTCTGCACCAGTAATATGTAGCATATGAGCTAAGTCTTCTGCTTTTTCTCTGTCTGCTAGTGTAGCTCGAAGTTGTTCACTACCCATTAAAATCTCAGGTTTCGGTTCTGCTAACCTCTCCTCAAGTATTGAGTTAACCTGTTCTGCGATTCGTTTGAAATCTTCTTTCGTGAACTTCGGATACTCAACCTTTACCTCTTTAATAACTTCCTTTTCAGGTTCAGGTGCGTAAGCTTGTTTCATTACTTGTGCAACATGGTCTGCTTCTGCACTCATTCTATCAATCTCGTCTAATTCTCTCAAACGATCCAAACAAGAATCATAGCTTGCTAGAAGTGAAGCTCTCTCCTTTTCTAGATACTCCATCTTCTTTAAAATAGCCATTCTTTCTGTTAATACGATTGACATTTTGTACAACCCCCATATTTAATTTTTTGTTTGTTTTTTAATTTCTATACTTAGTATATTATAAGGTTTTCCAATAGTCAACAATAAAATAAAAAAAAAAATAGACACGAATTTTTATTATCCGTGTCTACTCGATGATTACTTACCTAATATCGTAACTTTCACTTGTTTTCGACCCCACGCATTTGCTTGTGAGTCGGTTGGTAATAGTACGTCAATACGATTACCCTTGATAGCGCCACCTGTATCTAGCGCAGTCGCTTCTCCGTATCCTTCGACATGAACTTTCGTTCCTAATGGAATTACTCGTGGGTCTACTGCGATGATTCGAGCGTTAGGGTTCTTACTCAAGTTGAATCCTGTAGCCGTTAGTACTTGTCCACCGTATGTACCACCATTCTCACTTGGGTGTGGTGTATATGCAGTTGCTTCCACTGTGATAGTTCTACCTTGTGGTTGTGACTGCTCCTGTGGCTTCGTCTGAGGGGTCTGTGGCTTCGTATTAGCTTGCGTAGATTCTTTCACTAATGTTTGCCCCTCTTTAGGAGTTACTGCGCCCCTATCCGCTTTAAGCATGGTAAGTAATCGTGTGTTCTGTTCTTCTGTGCCCGTGTAACCTACGATACCGTAAGTTTCTGACAATTGTTTACGATGCTCAAAGCTATGATCCTCATTACTGTGGTACAGGTAGTCTACAATACTCCTGTCCGTATCAACCTCACTGGCTGACGCTGTACCTTGTCCAAACAAGAAAAGACCTGCCGACAAAGCACCTACTGTGATTAATGCTTTCAACTTCATACATATCATCCTTTCTTTTTTGGTGTAGTACCTAATGTAACACATTTATACCCTAAATTCCCCGTTGTAACTGAACTGTAACATGATTGTAAAATAGAAAAGTACCCTCAGAGTGGATAGAGGGTACTGCTTTAACTACTGTAAAACACCGTTCACAATGTTGTTTAGTTTTAATGTACTTGAACTTGAGATTGTTGTTTTCTTCAGGATGTTGTTCTGTATAACAACTACAGGAGTATTTGTTGTAAGGTCGTTAATAGCTACTTGTGAGTTGTTTGTTGCTTTGAAGTAGTTATCTTTTATGTTTACTAACGATCCTGTGAAACTTGCTTCAAGAGTTACTAGCGCTCTCGGTAGTGCATCGTTCGTTTGTTTGAATGCGTTGTCTACTATAATTACTTCGTCATTCACGTTCTGTACAGTTAAGATATAGCCACTTGTCTTCTCCACTGCACAGTCCTTCATAATGAAGTTCTTCAGTGAGCTAACTGTAAGCATACTGTTATTTGCATCCGTAGATACGAATTTACAGTTTACTAGTTCTAATGAGTTAGTACCATCGTTGTTTCGACTTACCCCTAAAGAAGTAGTTAGCTCTGTAAACTCACAGTTAATGTACTTACCTGCGAATAGAGAAGGAGTCTTCGTATTCTTAAATCTACAGTTTTGGAATACCCATCCTTGCTTGAATGTTGCAAGACTAGCCACGTAAGTTAGGTAGTTGACATCTTGACCTTGGAACGTACAGTTTACGAATGTCTGTGGCTCTTGCTTTACCTCTATCGTCCATTGCAGGACAGTTGAAAGGGAGTTGGTCTTATCGGCATCATTCAGGAATGAGCAATCGTCTACTGTTACAACATACGGGAACGGTGTATCCGAAACATATTTACAGTTGTGGAATGTACACCCTACTAGCTTAATCTGTCTCGTTGCGTAAGCTCCGTTAGTTACTACTTGTGCTCCGTATACGTAGTTGTTTGCGAATATAGTCTCTCCTGATAGCGATACTTTGTTGTGTCGGATCGTATTTCCAGTTACAACTACTTTGTCGGCTCCACCATTTACTGCTAGACTCACGTAACCACTGTTTACAGGAGGTAGTAATGTGTTTCCGTTGATGTAGATGTTCTTCCCGTTAACCACGATAATATTGTACTTCTCGTTCTTGTAGAACATGTTGTTGTTAATATATATCATTTGGTTAAGGTCGTAACCATCCTCGATGTCTATTCCTGATTGAGGGTCTGCTCCTGAGATGTGATGAATTACGTTTCCTGTTATGTGTACGTTCTTCCCTCCACACACCGATACACCTTGTCTACGGTTGTGGTGTAGGTTACACTTCTTAATGTATACATATTGTGCGAAAGAAGGTACACGAACGTTAATAAGACAGTTAGCTGCTAGAGGTACAGTAGATTGGTGTAGCACTACTTTTGCGTACGTAGCTCCTGTAGGAACTTCCACTTCGTCAAAGAATTGTACGTTTGTAGAAGATGCTACAAAAGTATTACTAGCGTTGTAGAAAATAACATCGTAGTAGTCGCATGTAATGTCCGATCCTAAACCTCCATAACCATTACCATATAATCCGAAATATCCGTATTTTACGATAGCAGGTTGTGTCATATCAAATTGTAATTTAGAACGTATCTTAGATGTAGTTGTTACTAGGGAACCGTCTGTAACGCTAATAGCTCCCTGCTCCCATGAACTAGCTAATGCCGTAGGTACAGGTGAAATCTGTCCAAAGGAACTATTGATAGTGATAGAGTCTCCTGTGAAATCGAATATCTCTAGTTTGTCAATAAAGATGAATCGGCAGTTGTTACCTCCGTTTGCAGGAGGAGAGAAGTTACCTACCTCAATACCGTAACCACCTTCATGAGAACCACCGCTACTGAAGTCGTGTGTTAGTCTATCACCTTTGATAATACCATTTGTAACTCTTGAGTACACTTGGTTATCTCTGAAGCTGATAACGCTATATCCTGTGTATCCGTTTGTTTCCTTTTGTAAAGTGGAGCCGTTTAGGTTAAGTACTTGGAAACTTTGCGGTCTTATCTGACTATCCTTATCAATAAGGTACGTACCTTTTGGTAGTACTACTTCCATGTATCCGTTCTGTGCGGCCCATAGCATTGCGTCATTTAGTCCTTTTGTAGTTGCGACTGCACTCGTTCCGTTGTTCTTGATACCCCACTTCGATAACTCCACAAGATAGATTGGAGAACTGCTATTAGCCCCTCCTCCTGTTGGTGGTTTAGGTTTCCACTTTCCTGATACTGCTTCGTATGTTAATACATCGTCATTACCAGGTGCGACCGTATCCACGTTTAACAGGCTATCCAGTTTTAATGCGCTAATCATCTTACCAGTTTGTCTAAGCTCTAGCTCTAACTCCCCTAGCTTTCTTTCAGGATGCATATACATGTTGTCTCTAAACTTATCACCTAGGAATGTCATAACAGGGTACCTTCCCTTCTAACTATTGATAGGATTTTAAGCTAAATAAAAAGACCCTCTCGGGTCTTTCATTCGTTCTATTATACGCTTCGTACGTTTGCAGATGTTAGGAAGTAGAAACGAGCACTCTCTGAAGTGATTTCGTTCGCTTTAACATCTTCACTGTATGTATCAATTGAGCATCCACGGTATGCGATGATAACTTCTTGTGTGTAGTTATCGTACAACACGATATCAAGGATGTCCATTTGAAGCACTTCTTCACCTAAAGCAGCGAAGCCAAGAGTCGCTAAGTTCTCTTTCTTCATACGGAAACGTTCTACTGTTACAGAACCTTCGTACTTTAAGTAAACGTGTTCTTGTGGCATGATAGAACCGATTTGGTATACCCCAGTTGTACCAAAGCTACGCTCTGCTGAGATAGACTGAGCACGAGCAATCGGTACGTTTTTAATCATGAAGTATACTGTATTACCAGTCTGTACCGTTTGGTTAGTTACAGATGCCATGTGTAGTTCACTCCTGTTCTTTATTATTTATAGAAGGGGAGCGATCCCCTTCTATTAAGCAGTTATCTTGTTGTCTACGTAGTTGATACCTACTGTGATGTCGTCTAGACCACGAGCTGGTTGTACAGTGATGTTGATACGAGCAGAGTTACCTGTGATAACAACTTGTACATCGTCAGGGTTGTAGTCTACGATTAGACCATCTACATTCTTTTGGTTGTCTAGGAAAGACTCAACTGCGTTCTTGATGATAGATGCAGACGTGTTACGGATACGAGTTCCGATGAACTGTTCGTCTAACATTGTACGTAACTCAGTAGTTAGGAAGTCACTAACCTCTCCTAAAGATACACGGTTTTGTACAGGCTCTGAAGCAGTGTTGTAAGTAGTTGGGTCACTTACGATACGGAAGTAAGAGCTTGCACGAGTACGAACGAACTCTACCATTACTACTCCTGCTCCGTCTAACTGGTCTAACTGGTCGCCAGTGAACTTGATGTCTAATGCTTCCACATTTAACTTCTTGTATGTAACTGGTTCCCCTACTGCGATACCACTTGCGATACCACCGATTAGAGCAGCACCCATGTATGCAGGGTAGTTGTATACTCGACCGTCTGACATTCTACGAGTTCCTGAGTTACCAACTAAGCTAACACGAGGGTTACGTAATCCTGCTTGACGAGCTTTCAATTTGTCGAATGTATCTTTTAGACCTCCACCTACGAATCCTCGTAGTTGGTTTCCTGCGCCTGACTCATCACGTAAGAACTGAGATAGTTCACCGTGAATAGCTTCTTTGTCAGTTAGAGGTACAATGTAGTACGCTCCTAGGTCTGCTACTGCCGTGAATAACTCTGCCCAAGATTCCCCAGGTACAGTTGTTGATCCACCAGCTAAGTTTGTAACTGGAATTGTAGCAGGGATTGCAGTTTTCGGATCGTATGATAACTTCACGTATGGGTCAGTGTCAGTTTGGTTAACTAGGTCTGCCCCGATAGCAGTTAACATTTTAGCAGTTGCCTTGATAGGAGTCTCTGTTAGTACGTCTAAGAATTGAGTCTCTACGTTTTTGTTACCACCTAGAGAGTTTGTAACTACTTCAAAGTCAGGTAGGTTACTAATGTCATTGATTAGTACGTTAACATTTTGGTATACACCAGTTCCTAACGTATAAGTACGAACTACAGTAGCACCCTGTGCATCTGCACCTGCTTTTAAAATCAACTGTGTTGCAAGTTTAGATGTAGCGTCTACTTTAACCTCAACCCCAGCGTAAGCCTGTGCCCCTTTGTACTTGATAGAGAAAATGTTACCGATGTTGTCATACACTTGCTCGTAACGTTCTTTTGTGAAGTACACGCTAAAACGTTTAGATTGCGTTAGTGTATTGTCATCTAATGCGTACTGGATTTCGTTTGCATCTGCACCGTAAAGTTTAGAAGTAACTGTTAATCCTCCGCTTGTTTTTGTTCCTTGTTTTGCATCGTCTGCTCGAATAGCGTAGATTTTACCTGCTCCACGAGTATTAGGTGATGGGTTCCAAGCCATCTCGATTGCGTCTAATAGTTCCCCACCACGGAAGAAGTCTCTAGCCTGTGCAAAGTTCGTTAATTCTACTGGAACTTTTGGTTGTCCACCAGTTGCAGAACCGATTAGTACAAGAGGTTTTTCACTTCTTGCGTTAGCTGATCCTAGACCACTAGCGTTAAGAGTAATCTCAGTGTGAGGACGCTTTCTGTCGTGTCCGTATGATACCATAGCGTTTTATCTTCCTTTCTATTTTAGCGTTATTCTAAACCTAAATATTGTTTAAGCTCATTGAGGAAAACTGTCTCGTCCGTTTGATAGTGGCGACCATTCATTAGAGCTTTGAATCCTGCTGCTTGCATACTATTCATACCAAACATTGGGACTGCACTCTGTAGGAATGTGTCTACATGCACATACGGTTTAATTGGTTCTACCTCTGTTGCTTTTTTAACCTCTTTTTCAACCTTAGTCATTGCTATTTCCCTCCTTTTACCTTCATGTTAACCATGATTTTCTCTAGCTTGTCTAATAGCGGAGCATCTAGGTTATAAGAAGTTTTGTATGTTACAATTGTCTCTCTGCCGTATAGAATCTCAGGGTTAGTGCCATTCTCCCTACCTAAGTTAACTTCTTCTATCTGACCGAATTGCAGTCTTTGTAGAAGGTTGTTCGTTAACTCTTCAGGGTTACTACGCATTAGGATTAAGATAGCTTTAATCACTATGTCTAAGCACCTTACTGTATCCATGTTCGTAGATACAACTAACACCGAATATTGCTCTGTAGCAGTGAAACCTTGCTTTAACCCAACCTCTTCACCTGTTGTGGCTATGTAGACTACCTTAAAAGGGTCTAGGATATTAGCAAGTTCAGGATCGTAGTCAAAATATACTCTGTTACCCTCGACTGTAACGTTGTCTTCTCGGGAGAACTCGAAGCCCCTCACAACTTCTAACTCACCAATCGGTTTCGATACTTCGAAGTACAGTCGTGTCTTGTCATCCGATACGTGGATTAACGACTCGTCTTCGATTAAAGCTCCCTCTTTAAACAAGTAAGTGTCTTCGGTATTACCAATACTTGTGTCCGATTCTACTCCTTCTCGTAGACCGATATAGATAGCTCCTTGTTGTGTCTGTTTATCTTGTGGCATCGTATATACAATCGGAATCTCCCTAACTGGGTCATCCCCTGCATACGTTCTCATGAAGTTATTTGCTACACGAGGTTGTATATCTTTTAAGATTTCCTCTATAATATAACGGTTCGTAAGGAAAATTTTTAATTTCTCCTCTATTTCGTTATATAAATAAGAGTCGATACTAGGCATCATATTGTAGTCCACCTCCTAACTTTCTACATACCATTTTTCATCTTCCACTTCATTAATCGGTTAACGTTTGCAATGAATGTTTTGGACGTATCGTCCTTGTTAACCTTGTCACGATTGATGATCCAACTTCCTGCTGGTGACTTATCCGAGACTGTCCTGAAAGCTACGTAATCGTGTCTATTACTTCCCGATTTCATCTTCGTGATGTTATTAGACTTCGGTGTGTAATTCAGTAGAGAAGCGTCAGACTGTCTTCTGCGGTCGTATAGATAATCCGATACAACTGTTTGTTTAGGACTATCACCGATATCGACTGCACGTAGTTGTTCATACATCCGTCTAGACATCCCTCTAGCCTTACGTCTAATCGGTACCGTTAAGTACCATCCACCGTCTTTCTTTGTCTTACGTTTAGAGCTTTTTGCGAAGTATGGTTTAAGGTCGATGACCTCTAACTTTTCTAACCGTTCCTCTGTTAGTTGCAGGTACTTCGGCATACGTTTAGCAGAAACATTTTTCGGTTTACTATCTATAACTGCTTTCATACCTGTGTCTAACACGTCTTGAGCAAGGTTGTCACCTAGGTTAGTCATTGCTGTTTTGATAGCGTTGTTACTCTTAAATAACCTAGGTCGTCTTGCCTTCCTAACCATTAGCCTTCACGCTTCCTAAAGAATCCGTTCAGACCATCAGGGTTCGGTTTACTCTTCGCATCAATCTCTAGACTAAGCTCTTTATTATCTACTCCAATTTCGAATGCTTCCTTATCAATGAATACGTCCTCACGTTTTAGCAATAGCTTCTGTGGTAGACGTTGTAACTTTCCACCTGTGTCCCTTGCGTAACGATGTTCCTTCAATAGGTCGGCTACAAGGTACCGTAGAGTCGTTTTAATGTTCATAGATACGTTCTGTCCCATTAAGTGTTCCTTAGGGTAGAACAGGTTCTTAGCACGGTCAAACGTGTAGTCTGTACCTTCTACTAGTTCATCTTCCATCGTTCTAACAAGTTCGATAGACTTGACATCGTATACCATGTAGAATCCGTTCTTTACCCTACGTGACGTTACATCGAAAATAAAAGATTGGGAGATAGTAGAATCAGGAGCTAGGATCGTAAGTCTATCTCGGAAAGCTACTTGGTAATCTCGGTCAGGAGTACCAATGGCAGTTCCTGAGTCCATTAATCCCAAGTCTCCGTTGAATACACCCTTCTCTTGAGATTGGACGATAATACCTATCTTTGTTCCAGGTAGGTATGCAATCCCACGACCATGACATACCTTACATGATTGGTTCGGTTGTCGTGTCGCTTTATCTCGGCAAGGGCATAGATACGACTTCTCCCAAAGAGCAGGAAGGGACATAGAGTCAACGTGGATGTCTAACATCTCTGTACGGATCGCGGCCGTAGACATCGTTTGGAGCATAGATGGTTTCTCTGCCATTGTCTATCCCTCCTTAAATAATTCCTAAGTTCATTCCGTAGTAAGCTCGTAAGCCTTTTGTTAGTTCCTCGATGTCTCGGTCGATTTGTAGGATATCGGCAGAAGCCCCACCATACATAGCAGACTGAGTTGTATCAATACTTTGCGATACACCATCAATAGAGATGGACATGTTCGCAATACCTGCACCAATGATTAGGCGGCCCCACTGTTGGAATACTTCTTTTAGAGCGTGCTTAATGATTAGTGTCCATAAGTCAGGGTGTAGTTCCCACGGCTCGGCTACCCCACTACGCTTAGGTGGTAATAGTCCTGCAATATATTCCACATGGAACATTTGAGGAGCGTAGTTATTGTTTCCTGCTAAGTTCGGAATACCTGTAATCATCGGGTATCCTGAGTAAGCGTGAGAAAGGTTTAACCCTTGCCCCATATCGGACGACATAAGAGTAGGTAACATTTCAATATGCCCAGGAAGTTTATTAACTCTCCACCACTTTGTAGGGTAGTTAAAGATTGTTCCTCCACCATATTCTAGTACGATTTTTTCCATCTGTAGGATCGGTCTACGATGAGCTTGTACGAACATAAAGCTCTCGAAGTCATTACGATGGAAGTCATGATGTTCTTTTACGAATCGAGGAAGGATAACAATATCTAACTGCTTCTCTACCTGTGCGACCGCTTGCTCTATCTTAGCCATATAGAATGCGTCAGGTAGATATTCACCAGTTCGTGGGTCTGTAACGTCAATACCAAAGTGGTTAATCTTTACTGCGTCTACAGTTAAACCATAGTCTGCTAGTTTATAACTATCTACTTTGTCAAGGTCTATCAGCTTCTCGTTGTTGTGTTGATACTGATTACCTTCGTATGGGTTATTAATCATACCCAATCACCTTTACCTTTCTATTCTTCTTTTTTAATCGTAGCTTTAGCCTTTGCAGGAGCTTTCTTTACTTCTTTCTTTGGCTCTACGAAGTTGAATCCTGGGTGTGATTCGAACTCTTTTTGTTGCTCTAACGTTAAGTCTTCTGACTCACCCTTCTCATCGAAGTTAATGTCTCCGTAGACTGTAGCTACCTTGTGGTTTTTAAAATAATCATGTGTTAACATTCTATCTCTCCTATTCTAATAAAATAAAAAGGGACAGAATTTTCGTCTGTCCCTATTCAGTTTTCTATTCAGTTTTCGTAGTACTAACTACTATAGAGTCACATCAGCTGCTAATGCAGGGATGTATTTAACGTTCTTGATACGTACCCATTTTTTAGGAGCGTATAATGCTAGAGCACCGTACCATAGTACTGAGAACGTGTATGTAGCGTTCATTTGCGCCAATGGTAGACGCATCATTGGCATTAACTCTAGTAAGCTAAGAACGTTTTGGTTCATTTCTCCAACGAATACATCAGTTGTTTCAGGGATGATTTCGTTACGATCCACGAATGTGATTACGTTTAAGTCACTAGCTTTAGCCACTGGGATACGTGCAATTTGGAAGTAGTGTCCAGTTTGAGCACCTTGACGGTAAACTACTACGAATTGTGGTTGAGCTTGGTAGATAGGTTGTAACTCGATTTCTAACGTTACAGAACTTGTTGCATCAGTTAGAGCCGCAGTTACAGCATCTGAAGCTACAGACTCAGCTTCGTTAGAGAATACTACTACTTTGTACGATAGGCTCTTATCTTCAGTTGTGAATCCACCTTTGTCAGCAGCTTTAACAGTTGCTTTAAGTGTTTTAACTGGAAGTGGAGCGTTTGCTTGCGGTAAGCGGTTTTCAACTAATACGTTGTCGTTCTCCATGATAGTAGAACCGTGTAAGTTGATAGCACCACGAGCTGATAAGAATTGGTTGATAGTGAAACCAGTTGAGAATCCACCTGCGTTAGACGGTTGAATTACACGTTGACGGTCTAATAGGTTATTCGTGAACTCTGCTTGCACCCCAATCGGCATAAACGCATCTGTAGCTTTACCGTAACCTTTACCTACGATTACAGCCGCTTTGTTAAGCACTGCTTCAGATAGAGACTGACCTTTTAAGTCAATGATGTTCGTTTTTTGGTCGATAAGTTTGTGTAAACCATCGAACTCGATACCTGATTGTTGATCTGTTTCAGCAGATAGAGACGCATCTCCGTAAAAAATTGCCCACTCGATAGACTTAGCAATTACAGAGATAGCATCTTCTGTAAGGATAGTCATAGGGTCAGAGATGTTGTTCACTAGACCAGCAGCGATAGATTGTTGCTTAGTGTCTGAGATGAACTTCATTTGTACAGTCTTTTGACGGATGTTAGGATCGTTGATGCTTGCTACCCCAATCTCACTAACGAAACGACTATGCCCTGTACGTCCGTGTTGGTTGAACACTGCATACTTTGCAACTGTGTTAGAGATTTGTTGTTTAGCAATTAATGGGTAAATCGTGAAGTCTGAGTTATCCCAAGTTAACATCTTAACTTCGTCTTCAAGGTATTCACGTCTTAAAGCCGCAGCGTCAAGCTGTGTATCAGGTGTGATGCCTACTCCTGTCGTAAACGATTTTTGTAAGTCTGCAATTTTGTCTTCAGCCGCTTGAGGTAATTTACGTACTTCAGGCTCTGCTTGTACTTGTTTGTCTTTATTTAATTCAGCACCCATGTATGTATCTTCCTTTCTCGTTTTATCTATTTTTAGTTTAATAGTTACCTATGTTTGTCCACCTAAAAGGATAAACACAGACGGGCTAGGAGGAGGAACCCGTCTATGTTAAAAGCTCTATTCGGCTTTCATGTTGTTAATATAACACTTCATACTTACTTTTCTTAATTTCCGTAAAAATTAACGATTTGTTCAGCAAGTTTTACATCGTTATCAGTAGGTTGTCCACGTTTTATACGGTGAACGGCACTACGTAAGTTGTCTTTAGCCCCTGGTGATAGAGTGCTAGACTTCTCTGCGTAATAGCGTGTAATCTCGTCTACGTGGTTTTGTGGGTTGAATGGTTCTGCCTCTACCTCTTCTTCTGCTTCCTCTGTAACTTGTACTTCAGGAACACCATTAGACTTAGAAACGAACTCAACTGCTTTACCTTCTAACTCTTCTTCCTCTTCTACAGGTTGTTCAGATTTAGCTACCTCTTCTTCAACTTCAGTAACCTCTGCTTCTTCAGTAGTAGGTTCTTCCGCAGGTTGCTCAGATTTAGAAACTTGTTCTTCCTGAACTAGAGAGTTAACCACTTCAATAACACTAGCTAGAGATGCCTTAATTTCAGCAAGCTCACTTGGTAAAGTACCTAACGATTTATGGATCGCTTGGAATGCTTTTAAGATGTCACCTGTGTCGATACCTTCTTCAGATTTCGCAACTGGCTCCTCTTTTGGCTCCTCTACTACAGGCTCTGCTACTAGCTCAACCTTTGGTTCTTCTTTAGGCTCCTCAGCTTTAGGTTCCTCTTTTACAGGTTCTTCAGCTTTTGGTTCTTCCTTTGGCTCCTCTTTTGGTTCTTCCTCTTTAACAGGTGCTTCCACTACTGGCTCCTCTTTAGCAGGTTCAACCACTTCAGGTTCTTCGATAGGTGCTTTCGGCTCCTCGATTGTAACCTCTTTTTCTTTGTCAGACTTTTCTAATTGTTCCAAGTCTTCAGTTAATTTAGCAAAAGTTTGTTTCGCACTCATTAGTTAAACTCCCTTCAGTTTAAATGTTTTGTTTAGCTTGTTGAGATAGTTGTTCTAACTTCTCTTTAGCTTCTGACCTTGAGTATCCTTTTGAAATCTGTAAGAATAGGATCGCACTCTCAGGTGTGTATCTTTCCATTGCATCTAAGTAGTTACCAACTTCTCCCCATACATCCTTAAACTTAGATTCATCTTCTTCTTTCAATGACCAAGATAAGTTGTATAAGCTTCGTGCTAGACTATCAGGACTAATAGCAGCAACTCCTACACTCTCTTCAGGTGTAATTGCGTACCCAACTTGCCAACTCTTCATGAAAGCATCCCATACTGCATTCGGGTTGGCAGGACTTGTTGTAACCGCCACATTTGTGATATATGTACTTTTAATAATCCGTGGATCAGCTTTGTCTCTAGATTTAGCAAAACCTTCGATAGAGAATCCAATCTTTCTATCAATACCTGATTTTTGAATACTGTTAGCTAGATTCCAAATACTCTTCGCATATGGATTATCTTTGTATAGCTTACCCTCTACGAATAAACCAACATCATCTACATGTGTACCTTCAGTAGGAACACCAACCTTGTATTCTTCACCTTGGAAGTGTTCGTAATTTAGATACCCATGAGTGATGAAATGACTAATATCAATTCCTCTCGGATCAATAATGTCGTCTTGTAAGTCAAGGTCAGGCGTTGTAGCGTAACCTCTCAGGCACCATGATTTACTACTTGTGTCTTCGTTACTCTTACTGATAGACTCTTCGATGTCGATAGGAACGAATAAATTAACTTTACCTGTTATGGGGTTAACAGCTTGCATCTAGGTATCCTCCCCTCTAAGTGGTATGCGCCTGTAAAGTATACCGACCTTACAAGCACGTTTTGATGCTATTAATATAACAGAAGTACCACTTAATTGAGGATTATTTACCTTTACCGCCTTGTTTTGAAGCGTTTGTATTCTTCGCACCTTTAACCTGTCCGTCTTTGCCTACCCCTTTGTTGTGGGTTCCTTTACCGTTAACATTACTAGAGTTACCGTTCATCCCTTTTTGCTCTGCTTGGGACTTCTCTTCCTTCGGTGTCTGCTCTTTCTTGTTACCTGGAACTTGTCCGTTAGGTGTCATAGCCATTTGTTGTTTCATCATCTCTTCTTGCATGATTTGACCTAGACGTTGTACGTGAACACCATTTAGAATGATGTCTCCACCTTCGATAGGAGGTAAACCTAGTTCATTACGAACATCGTTAATTGTTAGACCGATTTCTGCTTTAGCTGCTAGTATCTCGATAATCTCACGTTCTGTTTGAACATCCCCACCAACGAAACTAAATAAGTAACGATCCCCAAATTGTGCAACGATATATTTGTTGATTGCATCTTCGATAAACTTCAGTAAAGGCTCTAACCCTTTATCTTTAGAGCTACGATGTTTCTCTTTCGTGCTACCTTCGTTTAGAGAGTTACCGCTACTACCTGTAGCTCCCCCACGGTTAGGGAAGTTAATCTCCGATGGGTCAATAGCATAGATAGAGCAACATACGTTAATTAAATAGTTCAACCACTTCTCAAATTCCATATCTCTAGATGATTGAGTCATGTTAACGAAATTAACATCCTCGGCAGAGATTACAGGAATCTTCCAAGCTCCATTGATCCCACTGAACATTGCGGTCCATTCACGTCTAAATGCCTGTAACGCTTGGTTTGATTGGTCTTGTCCAGTTTTGATATGTAATAGACCTCGTGTAGTACCACCTTGTGCGAAGTACCTAGCATTGAATAGCTCTGTATTTTCGTGGTACTGTAAGTGGTTCATAGCAACCTCTAACTCGGAATATCCGTAGCGACCGACTGTAATATCGGTTCTCGGATTGTGTACCTCCCAAGCCATTTCTTTTGCTTTAAATTCTGCTACCTTTCTACGCTCTAGAATCTGTACGTACTTGGCAACATTCTTTCCTTTAGGTTCATGACCTTTCTCATCTACGGCTACATAGATAGTAGACGCATCGACCGCTTTGAATCGGTTTAACTCACCTTTTGTATCGTAGATAAGCTCGAAGTTAATCTTGTCATATACCAATCTATCTCGAACAAGTTTCTTTACAAATGCTCGGAGATTATCTCTCGTGAAATCATCGTGACTCTTACCTGTATGTTGCAGGAAGTCTTCAATACGTTCCATCTTCGCAATGTCATGTGAAGTTGGTTTATCTAACGGGTTCTTTAATCGAACCTCGTATCCGATCCCTCTATCACTATGTCTAGCAGGAGTACAGAATAACGATACTTGGTTTACACGAGTATTAATAATTGCGTTAAGTATAATATTCTTTCTTGACCATAACTTCAATGTCTCTAGTAAGTTATGATTCCCTCTTGACGAAGGAGCTTCTTTGTAATCAGGGTTCATCGACATACTACCTAAAAGAGGTTCCTCATATGCCTTAGCCCGTCCTTGGCCGCTTGATTTACTTTTCTGTATCTGTTCATCTTCTAAGTGTTTGATAGCCAGTAGAAGGTTGTCGTCTACCTTTCTGATATTCTCAGGTGGCATATCATTACTTCGATTATTGAACCAGTCTAATACACTCATTCATGTCACCTCAGTTTATTTACAAGTTATGTTTTGTATTCAACGGGGTTTCGTGAGTTGTCTTCGTGGTACTCAAATACTTTACGACTGTTCAATACGTTATCATAAGTATCTTTGACTAACTCGTTATGCTTGTTTACTAGAAGCACTTGGTCATCATCGGTTAAATCTACAATCAACCGTTTATCACCTTCGATAACAGAGTAAACGGACACATTGGTACCACCTAGTGACTTATAGTAGCTAATGACTTCCAACCATGTGTAGTTGTGGTTCAGAAGTTGTTTAGCTTTCTTCCATTTCGTATCTTTGCTGAATAAACTCACATAGCTCACGCCCTTAGATATAATATAAGACTACATAGTAGTAATTTAGTGAATACGGAGTACGTAATGTGTATCTTAATTATATCACAGTAGTTAGATACGACCCGTGCTAGAGACCGTTACAAAAAGAAAAAGAACTCACTAAGGAGTTCTTAAAGTACTTTATTGAATGCACCTGCATCGGATACTTTTGCAGTCGGCACCGATCCGTTAAAATCTATCTTGTTGTACGAGCTTGTATTCGTAAAGTGAACGAATGCACTAGGAGTTGAAATCAAGTGAGTATCCCAAAGCATACCCTCGAATCGGTTCTGTTGCCCGTTCACACGTAGTACTGTTGTTGTCATAGCAGAAGGTTGTATTTGAAGTCCAGTGAACATATTTCCACTACATTCGTTCGGGATCGTTTCAGAAGATTCAATTACAATCATTTCAATACAATCATCTAATGAGATGTCTTTAAATCTATTCGCATTCACCCAAGCCATACCTGTATATGGTTTAGCTGCTCGTAGCTCTAACCCTCTTCGTAGACCACTAATCTTGATGTCGAAGAAGTTTACGAATGATACTTCGTGACCAGTTCCACCTGCAAAGCATGAGATACCTACGCCTTTGTAAGAACCTGCCCAGTTAACGATGACACCGTTCTTAATAGATGTTCTGTTCCATGTGTTATAAAACTTATTCTTACCATCCAAGTAGAAGACCGCAGAATCAAATGACGGATCGTCAATAGCGATGTACGGATTTGTCACGGATGCGTTCGTCTCTAATTCTAGTACACGTACGTTACTACCAATAACTAGTTTTGTACCATAGCCAAATAGTAGTTCCACGTTCTTCTTAATGATGATAGGTGCAGTGATGTAGTAGTCTTTAAACTCTTCTAGTTGTACAGTCTTGTCTGTTGTGCTTACACTTGCAGCATTGATTGCGTTTTGAATCTGTTCTGCATGTGTTGCTCCACTAAATGATTTAACTTGTAGCATAGAGTCCCACCTTTCACATTTGGTCTTACCAGTGTAATATAGGACTTCTACATACGAAAAAAGACCCCTCGAAAGGAGACGAGGAGTCTTTTACATCTATTATTTGCCACCACACCAGCCACTAGGCACCTACGGAGACCACAAATGAACTCTCGCAAACCTTTTACAGTGGATTTTATCGACCTTTACGGGCTAGTCTCTCTTTTGGAGACTCATCTTGCCCTCTTTGACCTGTACAACTATTACCTTTGAACGCATAAGAACTTTTAACTTGTCAACCTTTGAACACTTAGCTTTGAGCTTCTTACACCTGTTTGTACCCCGCTTCCTCGGGGGTACTATCATATATGTATTAGCCCAATTTGGCTACCGCTTAGTTTTGACTAATCTGTCAAAAGTATCTTGTTCTCACTATATCGTTAGTAAGGGACGCATTTGGTTGGTAAGTGTCGGTGTGTTAGCAAAGGCTTGTCCCTCTCAGAGAGAGGGAGTCAACCTACTATTTGACTTCGAACTCGATATCCGTACGAGCGTTGATTTCGGATAATGAAGCATCCACATCTAACTCGAACGAATTGATATCTTCTTCCATCTGATTGATAACCTTACGGATACCAATAGGATCGACAAGATTTGGTTTGTAGCGAGACTCTGCATTTTTTACGATGCGAGCGTGGTCAGCGTCATCAACCTTACGGTCTTTGCCACCTTCCTCTTCTAAAACCTTATCAATTCGAGCGTCTAACACTTGTTGTTGAGCGGCTACACGTCTAGTAATCTCACTAAACTGCGATTGCAGTTGTTGTAAAAGAACTTTCTCGTGTACAATTGAATCCTTACGGTCAATTGCTTCTGCAACTGTCATCTGCTTACCTGCTACAGTAACCGTAGTTACTGCGTTAGACTGGATAATAGCAGCTTTAATTGCGTTTCTGCGTTTAATCAAGTCCGTAGCAGAGTCGTAACGACCTTGAGCATATGAAGCAAACTCATCAGGTGTTTTGAATCCTTGTGGAGCACCCTTGTCACCTACGTAGAAATTCACGAAAGATTGTTGAGTGGCACGAGTGATACGATTACCTAAAGTCTTTAACTCCATTAAACCACGTTGAACTGACATTTGTTCCATTTCAATTCCCCCTATTAAATTATCAATTTTGAACATACTAAAGCGATAGGAATAGATGGGATCGAACCATCGACTTCGGGCGTATGAGACCCACGCTCTACCACTGAGCTATACTCCTACGTTGGCAGGGGAGGGAGGAATCGAACCTCTTAACGGTGGTTTTGGAGACCACTGGCTTACCTCTTGCCTTTAAGTTTCTCTCCCCCATAATATGGTACCGAGAGAGGGATTCGAACCCTCACTGGATGGCTTCTAAGACCACGATCTCTACCTGATTGGATTACCTCGGCATAAATGGTACTAGTGACAGGATTCGAACCTGTGACCAATGCCTTATCAAGACACTGCGCTACCTGACTGCGCTACACTAGTATGGTATCGGAAGGGGGACTCGAACCCACCACGCCCCAAGGAGCAACGCATTTTAAGTGCGTTATGTCTACCAATTCCAACATTCCGATATAGTTGTACCTTCTCTGTTTCCGCAAAGAAGGTAAGTAAATAAAAAGACAACAACATATTATAAATTTTTTGGTGTGCCAGGTTGGACTCGAACCAACGTACCTTTCGGGGGAGATTTACAGTCTCCTGCAATTGCCACTATGCGACTGACACATATTAAAGTGGACAAGGTTGGGGTCGAACCAACGACACTACGGGTTTCAACCGTATGCTCTACCAACTGAGCTACCTGTCCATAATAGAGGGATATCTTGAACCTGTTTACTCGGATATCCAAAGTTTTAACCTACTTCGATTGACACGGGTCGTAACCCTGTAGGAGGTGTGTGAAAAACCTAAACATAAACAAAGTACGAGTGGTTGGGATCGAACCAACGTGATCTGCGCCCCAAACGCAGTGACTGACCTCTAGCCTACACCCGTATGATATATCAGCATGACTGGATTCGAACCAGCGAATAGACGATCCACAGTCGTCCGTGTTAAGCCACTTCACCACACACTGGAAACTAAGTCTAATAAGTGGTCACGTTAACCATTGTAGGCTATTAGGCTTAGTTTCCAAGGTGTGACCTTGGGTAGACTTCGGAGGAAGGGGTCGAACCTTCACGCTCTTGGGTCAAAGCCAAGCGACTTTACCAGTTTGTCCACTCCGAAATAATAACTTATACACATTGTATCATAGTCTGTAACTTGATGCAAGCATATAATTAAAGTTTTTTAATTTTTTTTTAAGCCGAGGAAGAGGGATTCGAACCCCCGCACGCTTTCACACGCCTATTAGTTTTCAAGACTAACCTCTTTTATCCACTTGAGTATTCCCCGAAAAAAGACTTACCTGGTCCGCTATCATTAAATGAGGAAGCGTGGTAAGTTCCTGTAACACCCCCTGTAGGAATCGAACCCACGATCCACGGGATAGAAGCCCGTTGCCTTAGTCCACTTGGCTAAAGGGGTAAAGAAAAGACGGGTTTTATCGTTGCCCCGTCACAACGCATGGCTCATACGTCCATAACCTAACTCGAATAGCTAGGTGAAAATTCCTGTTTTGGGCACGGATACACAGGCAACCATTGTGCGCCCCTTGGGAGGTTCGAACTCCCGATACGTAGGACATAATCCTACTGCCTTAACCGCTTGGCTAAAGGGATTACGAGGATAACGGGATTCGAACCCGTGCTTCACGGTAGACAGCCGTGCGTGTTAACCACTACACTATATCCCCAAGTTGGTATCGCATAGGGGATTCGAACCCCTGAATGCTCGGTAGAAAGCCGAGTGTGTTAGCCAATTTCACCAATGCGACATAATAGGAGCGAGGAATGGGAATCGAACCCATGCTACTTTACCTACGGTAAGTGTTCTGCCACTGAACTATCCAAGCATAAATGGTGCCGACTAGAGGACTCGAACCCCTGACCTACTGCTTACAAGGCAGTCGCTCTAACCAACTGAGCTAAGAAGGCAAATTGGAGGGACATGTCGGAATCGAACCGACCTCCCCTGGTTGGAAGCCAGGAATAATTAACCGATATACTAATGCCCCGTATAGTGTACACGGTGGGAGTTGCACCCAATCCTTCTTCCTATACAAACCTAATCTGACTTAGGTGTTTCTTTACTATAGGAGAGCATCACCAGTTTTACCGTACATCTTTACTCTTCACTTATGCCTTCAGATACATAAGTATACTAAGTTGCAACGTATAAACCAGTTTTACTAAGCTGCACATTATGGCGTACCTGGGTGGATTCGAACCACCGACCAATAGCTTAACAGGCTACTGCGCTACCACTACGCTACAGGCACGTTATATAATATATTATAACATAAATTCATCATAACATATACGTAAGAGAACGACTGGATTCGAACCAGCGAATACTAGGGTTGCAACCTAGCCCGTTAACCATTTCGGTACGTCCTCATAAGAGTAAGGAAGGAAAGGGATTCGAACCCTCGCTACCTACAATAGGTACTATCAACTTAGCAGGTTGACCTCTTCACCAACTTGAGTACCCTTCCATATTAAAAAGTAACATAACCTATAAATGAAAATCGGAGGAGAAACATCTATAGGTTATGTAGACAGAAAATTTAAGGAGCAGGATTATAAGTCACCTTTCCACGGGATCGTTATGTGCCCCTCTAACCAATAAGGAGTGGTTGTTTACTTACTAAATATCTAAGCCTGTACTCAGTATAACACAGACTATAACCTAGTACAACCCTAGAGACCATCTTTTTTCAACTTTTTTTTTTAAACTTTTTTATTTGAAGATGGATTTTCCGTTCGGATCGTCTATCTTAATATTAATTTTATTATAAATACTTTAATATTAATTTTAATATAAATTTTAATATAAATAATATAATTATATATACAGTGTACTTATAAATATAATGGTACATGTTCTCTCTATTTTATGTCCTATTTAAATTATAACTTTTTGAACAGTTCAAGTATAAAGTAGTTCTAACTTGAATATACTTCAAGTATATATGTATCAAGGGTTAACAGTAACATCAAATAGAAATGTACTTGATGATAGAGTCAAATTAGTACTATTTAAATGTGTCAGAAATAGAGAAAAAATGTCCTATTTAAATTTTAACGTATGTCCTATTTAATTTTATATAATATTTAATAGTAATAATAGTACTTAATAATAAATATAATAGTATATATACAGACCAGTTATAATTTAAATAGGACAGAAATATACTCAAGTAGTCTATAAAGTCAGTCATAGCAAGGGTTTAAAATATGACATAAATTATAAATAGGACAGAATAACTTTCATCAAGTAGGTAAGAATAAAAATAGGCAAGGTCAAATTTAAAATGTTGTTGACAGTTAATCAACAAAGTGTTACGATGGAGTCAAGATAAAACAAACCAATACAAATGAGAACGTCAAATAAAAATCACATGAAGGAGTTGAGTCAAATGACAGTTACTACAATAAATAAGAAAAATACAAAGGGAGGTATGATTACAATGGTAGCGAAGAAAACAACTAAGAAGACACCAAAAATGCTCAAGAAGTTCAGAATGGATGCAGGTCATACGATTTACAGTTTAGCGGATAAATTAGGAGTGGATTACACAACTGTTAGCAACTGGGAGAACGGAAATAAATACCCGAGACCAAATAAGATTACGGAATTAGAAGACTTGTTCGGAGTGAGCTACAGAGACTTATTCGAGGACTTACCTGAGGATCAGATTGCGGAGTTAGAGAGACGTAGATACAATAAGAACTAAAAATAAGGAGTAGGGGAAACCCACTCCTTTTTCTTATGCGTATGTTGGTACCATCTTCACAATCATCTTTGGATTGACGAAGAAGTAGGCACCAGTCAAGTCCACTGTAGCGTACACTCGTAACATCGGTGCTCGACTGCCCTTGATGTAGTTACCGATTACTGAGTCAGGTGTTTCAGGTACCCCACCTAGATTGAACTCATCCATTGACACGTACACCTTTTCACTTGTAATCATTGTTAGTTCTACTGTTTTTAACTTAGCCACTTGTTATCATCCTTTCTTATTAGTGCTTACTTGCTAAACTGAAGATGTAGCTAATAAGTCCTCCAAGAATAACCATTAGCGCATTCTCGATTAGCTTCTGCTGCCTATCCGTTCCTTTCTCTCCTTTCTCCTCAAGTTCCTCTAGTTCCTGCTCTAGGTGCTCGATTCGATAGAAAAGATGGGACTGTTTCTCTTCACTGATAGCCATGTTCTTGTCGATATCCTTCACGATCCCACGAAGTTCGTCAACAACAGTTTTAAGCTCTACCGTGCTTTGTTCTTGGTCTTGGAGTGTGGACTCAATTTCCTGTAGTTTAAGGAGTACTTGTTGGTTGTTCACTAAAACCCCACCTTTCTGTTATATCCCAAAAATACTTCTACGTTTTTCGACCCTATCACACTCGGTATCGTAATTCTCCATAAAGTGTACCAGTACTTCTCTTCCATCCTCATCCTCTATCTGTCCGTATTCTGAGTCCGTATTAATCGCAAACACGACCTTACCATGCTCTCGTAAGTCCAACTCAATGCGTACCCAATCGGACTGTTCTGCTTCGATGTATTTAAAGGTAAAGTCCATTAGGAGACCTAATGACAATAGCCTGTGAATGCTGTACATATGGTAGCTCGATCTGTTACTGTTTATCATATTGCCTACTAGGTCACGAAATTCTGCCTTTAAATTAGGTTGATGTTTATTCCCTACTACGTTCATCTTCAATCTCCTTTCGTTCTCTATTATTCATAAGGGCAGTCGTAACTAGTAAAAGTAGTAAGCCGTTTTTAATAGTTATGGTTTGGTACATCTCACTCCTGTATAGGATCGTATCTGATATAATAGAGATATAAACTAGTGTGATGAATGCAAGAGCTTTAATTGTCGGAAACAGTAGCTTAAACATTATCCCCTTGTGTAGGATAGACGCAGTTATATATGAAATATACGAAGTAATAATATAGAAGATAAGGGTGAAAGTAAGCGATGTAACTAGGAGTATCATGGCTTCACACCCTCTTCACTTTATTAATCCCTATTAATATAAGACTTTACAGTGTATTTTTTCGATAATCCTCTATATTAAAGGTATAAATTATTTTCTCAAGTGGGGGTTATCGAAAATGAAGAAATATAGTAAACATGTGTACCTGAAAGTTATGTTAATTCTCTTAGCAGAAGCTCTTGCCATTGCGATTACAGATTTCGCAGTAAAATACGGTATGCCGATTGAACACACAACACTATCCTACGTTGTATGTGGTGCTCTATTAGCTTTTATCGTGGTTGGCTCATACGACTATATCATTCGCAAAGGGGAACAGAGAGCACAACAGGAGCGTCAGAGTTTGGTCAATATTATGATGCTTCGATATAGTCCGAAGGGCAGAGACCATAGACCATAATTCAGAAAAGGTAGGTGCTTAGAATGTTTGGATTTACAGAGCAGGAATTGGAACGTTACAAGGATTTAGTACAGACGTATGCAATTAGAGACTTAGCGGCCGATATTGTACACGGTGCAGGGTTAATCGTAGAGCTGGTGGAGAAGGACGGTAAGTACTACCCAGTGACTTCCTCATTTAAAACGCTCGTCACAGACATCGAGATTGTGCTTACGGTGAATGCACTACATATGGCTTACGACTACGCTCATCTCCAAGACGACATCGAGAAAACAGAAGAGGACATCATCAAGTATCTTCACGATAAGTACGAAACAAAAGTAATCAACCAATTCATTCGTTATGGGATCGTAACTTCTGCCAATGTAGCCGAGACGGTTGTAATGGAAATTATTCTAGAGCTACCTTACCTGTACAGTCTAGCCTTTAAGGACAAAGAATCATTCGATGGGGATGCCTTCATAGAAGAACGTCTCTACGCTTATGACGAGTACATAGAGAATATGGGTGCAGAAGAAGAGGATGATGATGATGACGAGGACGAGGAAGATGAGGAGTAATGGTAACAAAAAGAGAAGTGGTAGAAAAGAGGAAGAAGCTAGTTAGCCTAGCGAAGAAAAAGGTCTCATTTAAGAAAGGTGACAAGAGGGTCTACAGTCCGAAGATATGCGTAGTCTGTGGCCGCCCTCTATCTTCTCTGATTATTAATGAGAACAAATACATAATTATACAGGCTCATACGAGATACCACGTAAATGACCTATTTATCGTGGACGCATGTACAGACATAACCTCATGCTACAGAACATTAAAACAGAAAGGGGAGTTGGAAGAGGATGTCGATGTCAAACAATATCAAGCAAGGCGTGAAGAAGAAAAAGGAAGACTTCTCAAGTGAACAAGAATTACGTGAGTTAATTAACTCTGCGGCATCAAAATCTCTTAAACTATTTATCCAACGAATGGAATCGGGGGAAATTCCAATTGATAACATTTCCGACTTCATTCGTGTAATCGGAGCGTACAAAGAGATTAACGGTATCACAGAAGTTATGGATGGTCAAGGTAACACAGGTATGCTTCCTGAAATCAATATGCGTCAAGATAAAGTATTAAAGGATCAGATTCAGGAAGGTAAGATTGCTGCCGATGAGGAAGGTCGTATGGACGTTATGGACATGTCCGTAGACGATATGGCAGACCTAATCCGAAAACTAGATACCGCACAGAACGCAGAAAACGAGGGTGCATTCTAATGAATAATTTTGATGGAAAAATGCTTGCAAACGTTGCAAGACAAACATTCGGTCGTACAGACCTAACGAAGGAAGAACTAGCATACGTACTGACGATGTTGAACTGTTCTTCTTACTTGCTGAAACATCACAGGGTTAAGAACCATCCAATTACCTTCCACATCGGAGGAATGGATTCTTCAAAGGCACAGGCTCACCGTCCGTGGCAGATTGAGATGATTAACGATACACACCCTGATAAAGCAGTAATCAAGTCCCGTCAGTTAGGGCTATCAGAGATTGGCGTAGGGGAGATGATTCACTTCGCAGACCAACACTCCTATGCAGGTGTTAAGTGCCTTTATACGTTCCCTACGAACCGTCAGATGAAAGATTTCGTATCAACACGTATTAACCCGTTACTAGAAGCAGGATACTACTCTACGATTTCCGATCCGAAAGTGGATTCCTTGGAGAAGAAAAAGATTCGTAACAGTTTCATTCTGTTCCGTTCATCTTCTAAAGGAGCAGCCGTAGAGGGTGTGGATATCGACTTCTTATCACTGGATGAGTATGACCGTGTAACTGCAAGTGCCGAGATTTCAGCGATGGAATCTATGTCGTCTTCACAATTTAAAATTTTACGAAGATGGTCAACACCTACAGTACCTGATTACGGTATTCACGCATTGTACAACCAATCAGACCAACGAGTGTACATGCACAAATGTGACAAGTGTGGAATGAGACAACAACTAGATTACGAGAAGAATATCGAGTGTACGGACGAAGCAGGAGTAGATGTACTAGCTAAAACTGTAAAAGACGGAACATTCAGATTTATTTGCTCTAACTGTGGTGCATTGCTAGATAGATGGTATAATGGATCATGGGTAGCCGCATATCCGACACGTACGGAAAACAACCAAGGTACTCGTGGATACCTAATCACACAGATGAATGCAGTATGGGTTAGTGCCGATGAGCTAAAACGTAAAGAGCTTAAAGCAAAATCGAAACAGCATTTCTACAACTACGTTTTAGGATTCCCGTACCAGGACGTAGCGTTAGCGGTCCAAGACAATGACGTAATGGGTAATAAGCGTGAGCACTTACGTGAACCATTATTTAACCGAGGAGATTACCGATTCATTTCAGTAGGTATCGACTGGGGGAACCGTCATTGGGTTACAGTCCGTGGATTCCGAGATAACGGTATGATTGATATGATTCGTATATTCTCTGTAGAGCGTGCTCGTGGGGTAGCTAATATCGAAGCCGACTTAGAGAACATCATCAATCAGTTAATCCCGTACAATCCCGATATCATCTGTGCCGACATCGGTGACAGTGGTAACTATGTTGAGAAACTTATCCAACACTTCGGAGTAGGACGAGTATACGGTGTGAAAGTAAACCCTAACCCCCGTTCAACTGGTCAGATTCAACCTTCATGGTCTGAAAGCCAATCACGAGTTACAGTGGACAAGCTTACACAAAACAAACGTCACATTGCCGATATGAAGATGGGCCGCTTAGGATTCTACCAACAAACAGATAGAGACCTAGAGTTATACCTACACCACTGGAAGAACGTAGTTATCCGAGACGAGGAAGATGAGAAGACTGGTGAAGTTTATCAGATTATCACGGATCGTGGAGATGACCACTACGCACAATCATCGGTGTATAGTATGGTCGGAATGGAGCACGTACTAGAGCCGTACATCACACTAACACAGGAGAACGCATTTGCGTATACGACTGTAGATAGTATGGCACCAGCAGTTACAGATATTTTCGCTAAAGGTTACTAGATTTACCATCCCAACCGTTATATTAATGGTGGGTATTGACTACATAACAAAGGAGAGGAATTAGTATGGGAACTTATAACGTACACGGAGGGCACAATGGCATCGTCCAGGGAGCTAACTACGGAAATCGTAAAGAGCACATCATGGACCGCCAAGTAAAAGACGCTTTAATCAGCAAGCTTCGTAGTCTAGGACATACAGTATACGATTGCACAGATGAAACAGGCTCTACACAGTCTGCTAACCTACGTAACATCGTAGCTAAATGTAACGCTCATCGAGTAGACTTAGACATCTCGTTGCACTTAAACGCATTCAACGGTTCTGCTAACGGGGTTGAGGTTTGCTACTACGACCAACAAGCTCTAGCTGCTAAAGTTTCTAAACAACTGTCTGATGACATTGGCTGGTCTAACCGTGGAGCTAAAGTACGTACAGACCTTTACGTGTTAAACACTACTAGCGCACCTGCTATCTTAATCGAATTAGGATTCATCGACAACGAGAGCGACATGGCTAAGTGGAACGTAGATAAAATCGCAGATTCTATCTGCTACGCTATCACAGGTCAACGTACAGGTTCAGGTGGAAACACAGGTGGAGGTTCTACTGGTGGGAGCACTGGTGGAGGTGGATACGACTCTAGTTGGTTCACACCACAAAACGGTGTATTCACAGCTAATACTACAATCAAAGTTAGAAGTGAGCCAAGTGTAAACGCTGAACACATTCGAACTTTAGAAAGTGGAAAATCGTACACATACAGTTCATTCGGAATGGAGAGAGACGGTTACGTTTGGATCAAAGGCGTAGATGGTACATACCTTGCGACTGGTGAAACTCGTGATGGTAAACGTATCTCTTACTGGGGAACATTCCAGTAATTACACAGAAGCCGACTCTAAATAGGGTCGGTTTTCTTTTTTAAGAAATAGGAAAGGAAGATGACAATGGATAATAATATGCCAATGATCCGTAATGGTGTATACCAAAACAACCCTGACGTACTAGGGAAGATTGGTGAGCTAGACTTAGCAATTAAAGAGTTGGGCGCAGGAAATACAGGAGACTACGCAACAAAAGAAGATATCCAAGGTATGGTTAAGCAGGTTAACAGTACTAACCCTGACACAAATGGTAACGTAACACTAACTGGTCTTGTTAAGAAGGTTAATAATACTGTTCCCGATGCGAATGGTAACGTTACAATAACAATCCCGAGTACCGCAGGAATGGTAAAATCAGTTAACAGTAACTTACCTGACGCAAATGGAAACGTAACAATTACTATCCCTAGTACAGCAGGATTCGTGAAGAAAGTAAACAACGTGGCTCCTGACGCAAACGGTAACGTTACAATCAACCTATTCCCTTCAGGAACGACTACACAACGTCCTTCGACTGGTACGGTAGCAGGTCAATACTTCTTCGATACAACATTGAATAAACCATTATACCGTAACGCAACTAACAACGGTTGGGTAGATGGAACAGGCGCACCTGTAACGTGAGTAGCAATTGCTACTCTTTTTTTTGTTTATAAGACCCAGTAACTAGTGTGAATATGTTATAATAAATACAGGTGGTGATATAGGTGAAGAGAGAGAAGTACAAGCTATCTCCCGATGCAACTCGTGAGTTGATGATGCGTTTGGCTAAGAGGGCACAAGAGTTAGGTGTTGAATTAGATAGAGCAGCTTTACTGGACATTACGAAGAAAGAAGACTACAATGGGGAACCTCTTTTTACACCGAACAAGGAGGGTAGTTAATGTTATCGTACATACTTATCGGTATTGTGTTGTATCTATTGATTGGTGTTGGTCTACTGATTTATGCAGTAACAACGTCTAACTGGGGTGGGTTAATCCTACATTTTTGGTACCTAGTCATACTATTGTACCCTTATCTAATCGTAAGGAGTTTAATAGAGGGGATTAGGGATCGCTAGAAGCGAGGTAATGCACAATGACGGAAGCAGATCATAATATTACAGTTGCCATATTAGGATTATCAGGGGTACTCCTGTATACGGTAATACTATTCATAGGGTATATAAAGGCAGTCGAACGAGTCCGAGAGGAAGCGGAGACAGAAGAGAACATTAGAATATTGGTAAAAGATATCTTTGAGGAAGTAAAAAATACAATCGAAAGAGGAGAAGATAATATGACAGAAACTAACATGGTGGATAAGCGTAAGCCGTTTGAAGCAGAGAGCAGTCTTTGGGTAGACGGGACAACACAAGGAGGGTTCTTGATGCCACTAATCAAACCTGAAATTAAAAATACGTTGACACTAAAAGACTTAGTTACACGTAAACCTACATACGATAACTATACAGAAGTTGTCGAGTTACTAGCAGAACTCGCTAAAAAGACGTTCACTGACTTCAAGTTCTACATCGCTAAGTCCGATGACGAAACAAAGGACTACAACTTTGTACAGGTTGTTAGCAAATATGAGGATGACCCGTATACACACAAGTTAATCTTCAGTAAAGGTGTAGAATACGGTTTAGATAGTGCAGAGCTTTCTAGACGGTTCGCATACCATGTTTCAGAAGGAAACGTACTACCATTAGGAGAGGGCATGAAAATCCTGTTAGAGGATGGAACAGGTCAATGTCCTACAGGTGTATCACCTATTACAAACGGTCTAGAAGGGACAGAGATTGCGTTCATCTTTGGATTCATCCAAGAGAAGAACTATGATTCATGGAAAGAGAATACGTTCCCTAAAAAGGATGAGGAATAATGGAGACGACTCGTAAGACTCTAACGGCTCAGTTAAAAGATACGGTAGCGTTTTTCAAGGATCGTAAAACGGTAGGGAAAATGAAGACGGAGCACTCTATCTTCATTCCTTCCAAACTCATGCTTGAGAAAGAAGGAGAAACGGCAGAGTTCATCCATGTAGCTCGACACATCGGACGACAACCTGCATGGCGTTGTCCAGTAGCGGCCGAACAAGTTAACATCGTTAAAACCGCAGGTGTAGAGTTCGTATTTAGCTTCCAAACGGATACAGATTATGTCGCTATTATGGACTATATCTCGGACAAGATTTAGAGACTACATTTAGTAGTCTCTTTTTCTTTTAATTTATTGTTGACATATAGAATATGTACAAGCTATACTATAAGTAATCTAGCAGGTAGCATATAACATAGAGCGTTGATATTGACGGAGCTAGAAGACAAGGGGATGGTGTAGCGTGTGGTATAATTAGTGTAAAGGTTGAAAAAATACCTATAGCAAAGGAGAATACATATGTCGTTCTTTGGGATCACTGCAAGAAACGTTGGTCAGAAAGCATTAGCAGAAGCTTGTAAATCACGAGTACCTATTATTATCGGTACAGGTAGAGCAGGAACAGGTAAGTCACTAATTGCACAGGCAGTAGGTTTTGACACAGTTTTTGAGGAGAAAAGATGGAGCACTAGCACAGGAAAGTTCGTTTACACTCGTCTTCAAGTAGATGTAGGTAAAGAAGTTGGTTTCCTACCTGGTGACTTAGGTGAAAAATCTAATCCATACTTCCGACCTTTCTTCGATAACTTAACGTTATTGGATAAAGGAGATTACATGAAGAACTACATAGATAATGGTAAAATCGTTCTCGACCACATTCAAACGATCCGTGGAGGAACATACCATGATACATATTTAGTGGTTGACGAAGCGCAGAACTTAGATAACGCTACGATGACTGCTATCGGTACTCGATTAGCTTTAGGTAGTAAATTAATATTACTAGGAAACTTCGCACAGATTGATGTGGACAAGCTAAAGAACCCTGATAACAACGGATTCTACAAGCTACTAAAAGGTCTACATGCAAGCGGAAGAACAGATATGTTTACACATGTTCACTTAACAAAAGGTGAGCGTGGAGAGATTGCCGACTTAGTAGAAGGAATCATGGTTCCTCAAAGTGAGGTTCATCCATCATTCGTTAAGTTGGAAGAAAAAGGTTTACTAAACTATTAAGATATAATTAGGAGGAATTACATATGAAAAACATCTTAACAATACTTTATGACGCATCGGCTACATTGCAGGATGTCCACAATGACTTAGCAACAAGTGCCACGAACTTAGAAAGTGACTATGTTGTAGGTAATATCAAGTATGCCATTGAACAATTGAGCAAAGTATTAGTAGCAGCTGAACGTTCAGAAGAACCAGTTAAAGAGAAGAAAGAAACGTTAGAAGAGTTCATCCAACGTGTAGCAGACTCGTACGAATTTGCTCACGAGACTATCAAAGATATGTGGGTAGTTAGCTTAGGAATGGCTATCCAAACATTAGAGAGTCGTCGTGGATACGCAGGATGTCACATCCCCACTGTAGAAGGTATTTTAGAAGGTAGGTTATCTGTATCTAGTAGCCTTATCACTTTCACGGAAGGTGGCAACGAGTTCTTGTTCGAAAAGAACGATAACGTAGCTAGTGCAGAAGTGGAAGAAGATGATAACGAAGAAGATAATGAGGATCGTTGGGAGGAAGAAGAATCTCCGTGTGACAACTGTGGTTGCATAGCATTTTGCCGTGACGAGATGACGTTACTAGACTACATTCAGAGCCAAGACGATAGTGCAACTAACGGTATTCTGTTACATCTCCAACTAATCGAGGATGAGTTACAATACAAGACAGAGTTCTCTACTGAGGACTATGCGTTAGTACGTTACTACTTAAAGCAGAACCCTAACACTTCTGTCCATGAAGTAGACGCATTATCGGATCGTGGATTACACCTAGCATGGAATGCTCACATGTACCTTATCGGTAAAATTAGATAAATAATTTGTAAAAAGCAGTCAATTTCTTGTTGACTGCTTTTTTGTGTCTATGATATAGTAGAGTTACACATAGCAATACAGACTAATTAGAGGAGATGATAGATTTGGAAAAAACGTTTAAAACTATCTTAGATGAGCTGAGAGATGGTGAAATGGAACTAGCCGACACGATTGACCATGTAAAATACTACATGATAGAGAAGACGGGTTACTCGTTCCACTTCTACGCAGTACACACGCACAATGGCAAGGAAGCGTTATCAGAGGTGCTATACGACCTACGTAACAAGAAGTACTTCATTAAGCGTAACGGGAAAGAGGTACGGTTTAATATTCCGAACCTAGACATCGTTATACCGAGGGAGAAGGATAGTTACAGTTACTCCCGTGATCGTACGGCAGCCGAGAATGTAGCAAAATTCTTCACGATGGTATCAGTGGAGGACAACAAGGGAATGTACGATGCAATGTTAAAGGCTATCGGAGCATTTGGGGAAGAACGAGTTAATATGACATCCCGAGCACTGATTCGACTGATTACAGAGTATAATAAGCTAGAGCTTATTTACAAAGCAGGTATCAGCATCCAAAATAGTTCAAGGGAACTACGTCAGTTAGTTGTAGATGCAGGTAAAAGAGATGTTAGGAAGCTACATGAGATATTCGGACTAACGAAGTCCCAGTATAAGTTCATGCAAGAGCACGGGTTTAGTGCTAAAGACATCATAGTGTACGCAAAAGACATGGCTCACTTAACACAGAAGGACATGGACGAGTATCGAGGGTACATAACATACGTCAAGAAGCTAGGAGAGAAATACCTAGACGATTCAAGACTACCTGTTTTCCGAGGTTCAGCGTCTGTACGTACATATGTAGAGCAAATGGCTAGAAAGAATGACAAGGATCGTAGACCCGATGACTACTGGTTTTGGGGTTATGTAGCACAGCAACAACACCCTAACGTGCTCAAAATGATAGAGTACCTGTTATTCGAGTGCTACTTCAGTCAGGGGTTAGAGTTCTCGGCCGCATTCAGTGAGTACAAGGATTACTACAAGATGTGTGTAGACCTAGAGTACGCAAGGTTCGACAAGTATCCGAAGTACTTACGAACACAACATGATATCGTAAGTCGTAACTACAAGTCAGCAGTAGACTCAGTAACTGCTAAGAAGTTCCGAGAACAAATGGACAAGCACCAAGACCTAGCTTCGGATCGTTTAAAAGGTTACAAGGTTGTTATACCGAAAGAACCGAAGGAATTGGTCACAGAAGGTAACTCATTACAACACTGCGTAGCGTCCTACGTCAAGCGTATCGCAGACGGAAACTCGGCAGTCGTGTTCCTTCGTCAAAAGGATGAACTAGAGTCTCCACTCGTAACGGTAGAAATTCGAGGTAAAAAGATTGTACAAGCTAGGGGATTTGCGAACCGTAAACCCGATGAGGATGAGAGAGAAGCGTTACGGATGTTCGCAAAACGACATGAATTAGAGACTACAAGTTACATATAAGATAGAGCCATAGAATCATGGTATAATAGAAACTATAGGAGGTGGGTGATAATGGCTTCAGGAAGCAGAACAAAAACAGCGTCAACATACTTAGAGTGTACAGAGTGCGGCAATACCACTCAGATACATAGAAAGAAAAGTAGATTAAAAGAAAAGGATCATATTAAGCACATGTACTGTTTTAAGTGCATTAATACGACCGCACATAAAGAAGTGAAGGAAGACGCATTCGTACCGAAATGGTTAAAAGAATGGCAGTCAGAGCAGGAGGGCGTAGAAGTAAATGATTAATAGCGTGGACGAGCAGTATTTAGCGTTAGCAGAAAGAGTTATCACAAAGGGAGTACAGAAAGGGGATCGTACGGGAACAGGTACAATGTCCGTATTCGGTGCTCAGATGCGTTTCGACTTATCGGAAGGGTTCCCGTTACTTACAACGAAAAGAGTCCCTTTCCGTATCGTGGCACAAGAGCTATTGTGGTTTGTTAAAGGGAGCACGGACTTAAAGTACTTATTAGATAATAACGTACACATTTGGGATGATGACGCTTATCGTTGGTACCGAGACAATCACGGTCGTATGGATAAAGATGAGTTCTTGAAAGCAGTACAATTACGTGGTTTCGAGTTAGGTGATATCTACGGAGCACAGTGGCGTAACTGGAATGGTGAGAACATTGACCAGTTGAAAGATTTAATTGAACAGGTCAAAACAAACCCTGATTCAAGACGTATGTTAATGATTGCGTTTAATCCTTCTGTACTTGATAAGGTAGCATTACCACCATGTCATTATGCAGTTCAGTTATATGTAGCAGAAGGTAAGTTAAGCTTAATGTTTACAATGAGAAGTAACGACATTTTCTTAGGTTTACCCTTTAACATCGCTAGTTATGCACTATTGGTACACATCATTGCAAAGATGACAGGACTTGAAGTGGGAGAACTTGTTTACTCAGCAGGTGACGCACATGTATATCTAAACCATATCGAACAGGTTAAAGAGCAGTTACAACGTGAACCACGCTTACTACCTAAGTTAACGGTTAAAACAGTCCATGAGAATATCGAGGACTATACGATAGATGACTTCGAGTTAGAAGGTTATGACCCCCATCCAACCATTAAAGGAAAGGTCTCTGTAGGTCTATAAAGGTCTACAGAGGTCTCCATAGGAGGAGATTAGTCGTGAAAGAACTTAAAATTGCGATTGCAGGAGAGTTCCGTTCAGGTAAGTCTACCGTAGCAGATTACTTAGATAAGAGGTACGGTATGGCACAGTTTGCGTTCGCAGATGAATTAAAATGTGACTTCCATAAAGCGTACCCCGATATACCGATGGTTCCAAAGCCACGTAAAGGGTACCAGCTATACGGACAACTTATGCGTTACGTGCATGGCGAGGACTACTGGATTAACAAGTGCTTCAATAGAATAGAAGTCATTAGACAGGCCGCTATAGGATATAACATTCTTACGGACATACAAGTAAAATTTAAACCTGTCATTACTGATTTGCGCCAACATAACGAGCTAGAACGTTGTCGGGAAGAAGGGTACCATATCATTAAGGTACTAGCACCTAAATCGGTACGTGTACAACGTGCCAAGGACGAAGGAGACTCTTTCTCAGAAGAAGAGTTACAACATGAAACTGAAGTCTATGTTAGAGAGATGGATACAGACTTTACAATCATGAATAACGGGACTATAGAAGATTTATATGCAGAGGTTGATTACATTATGTCTGTAGTTAATCCTGGTACCGTAGCAAGTCAGATACAGTCTTTCTACAACGTAAGGAGGTCTAAGTAGTGTTCTTATGGGATAATATTGTTATCGTTTTACTCGTGTCCTACGTCTTTGTAACGCTCCCTCTTGTAGTGATGTACTTCTTCCCTAGCTTACGTATTAAATATGATGCGTGGAAGTTAGGTAGACAGAAATCATGGATGAGAAGAATGGATAACGGAGAAATCATCATCAAGACTGAAGAAGGTCTCTATTTCCACGCTATGGACGGATCATCTATACCGATCCTGATAAACAAGGAAGAGGGAGAACGTCTTTGGAGCCAAGCTACAGAACTAAAGTATGCAGAAGATAACTAGGTTATGATACCTAGTTATTTTTTTTTCTGTAACTTTTAAAAAAGTTGTTGACTATAATACAACAATGGATATATACTAAGTACAGATACAACAACAGGAGGTGAACAACATGGAGATATCGTTAATAGCAGCTATCGGAAAGAACAACGAAATAGGGTTAGATAATAAGTTACTGTGGCGTTGTAAGGAAGACTTTGATTGGTTTAAGAAGCATACATATAACAAACCTGTAGTAATGGGTAGAAAGACATATGAGAGCATCGGTAAACCACTTGAAGGTCGGATCAACATTGTACTGAGCAGAGACGAGAGTTATAGTCCTCACCCATCCGTACTTGTGCTACCTAGTGTGGCCGCAGTGTTTAGTGAACTAAAAAAGTACAGAGAGGTTATGATTATCGGTGGTGCAAACGTATACAAGCAGTTTATGCCCTTTGCTAACAGATTATACCTAACTGAACTAGAAAAAGAGTTTGAAGCAGATAGTTTCTTCCCTAGTTTTGTGAAAGAGGACTATCGAGAGTGTTTCGGAGAAGAAGGAACACAGGACGTAGGATTCAAGTACGAGTTCAAAGTATACCGTAAAAAATTAAGCAAGGAGGGTCAATAATGGCAAAAGTTCATAAAGTTACATTGTATGTTGTGGATGCGAATGGAGAGTACGACAACTACACTGAAGAAGAGATCAATGAAGAGGTTAAAATCGCTATAGACGTTCAATTAGATACTATGAGTCACGTAGCTTCGGTAGAGTCATCAAAAGAGTTTGAATGGGATGATGATTTACGAATTAACTACACCGATGCGACAACAGAAGAATACGAAGCCCAACTCAAGGAGGGTAAGTAATGTTAGAGCCTACGCAAACGGGTTATGTGCAGAAGATTAGATACTGTGACGAGGTTCACAACGGTTTAGCGCAACAATGGAAAGACCAAATACTTATCAAACGTTACGACCAACATTGGTTCGGAGATGGAATGATTAAGCAACTGGGACACGTCAACACAGAGACCATCATTGTTACACAGAGACCTAAATATATTAGATAGGAGGAACAATCATGGAAATCTATATTGGTGAAGATTATAAGCTTACGTCCGATACGAATAACGTGATTATCAATCAAAAGTACAAAAAGAAAACGAAAGAGGGAGAACCACCTCAATTCGGCTTCAAAGAGGTTGGTTACTACGCTAACGTAGAGAGAGCGTGCGTTGGTTTGTTGGACAAGAAGTTAATAGATAGTGAAGTAACTAGTGTTAAAGAGTTGATGATCCTGATTAAGGATACAAAATTAGAAATCATGGCAGGAGTGAAGAAGTGATGGAAGAAAAAGAACTACACGCAAAAGTAGAAGAGATGTTAGGCAAACAAGAACAAGCAGCTTTAAAGATGTGGAAAGAGGAAGTTAAGTTAGAAGAAGCACGACTTCCTAGAGACATTAAAGAGCTACTAGAAAGTGCTTTTTTAACAGGATTCAATATGGGTGGTCTTTTTGAAGAACAGCACGCAAAAGAGTTTTACCGAATCAACCCAGTAGCGTGTATTACGTGGTTGAAGGACGGTAAGTAATATGGTCATGAATTGTCACTACTATGATAATGTTCTCCCTCTATTAGAAGAGGGTAAGAAATTTAGAAGAGAGTCTTGGCATAAAGATGTGTTTTTGTACTACATACCAGGTCATGAGTTGTCGGCTTCTTTAAAGTATGGGTACGGAGAGTACATTGGAGAGCCACGATTCGAAGGAACAGTAGTTATAAGGACCGCACTAAACACTCTATGTATGGGGTACCAACCTTCAGATAGAGATAGAGATGCAAATGACTGGACACTAGTTGAATAAAAAACTAATAAAAATACGGAAAGAGGTATAATTATGAGCTTAGTAAGAGCTACAGAACTAATCGAAGGTGTAATAGAAGCAGGAAAAATGACAGTAAAGGTTAAAGCAGATATCCAGGAAGCGTACGATATGTTACGTGTGGTAGCTGAGGAAGATAAAGAGAGAGTACGAGCAGAGGAACTAGGATTAACACCGTCTGCTTATGACACTACTAATCTAATATCAGACCTACAGAGCGCTATCAACATATTTGCACACGCTAAAACGTATAACTTGGCCGCAGAAGATGTGAAACGTATGAACGAGATGCAGTTAGACCTGTTACATGCGTTAGAGTTATTCGATGAATCGGTCGATGACAAGGTGAAGTATACGGAAGACCTCATAACCTTACAAAGACAGAGACGACAAGCGAAGAACTTTACAGAAATAGCCACACCTATTAAAATGTTAGTCGCAAGTAACCCGAAACTAGCCAAGGACTTGCAGAATTGTCTGAAGCAGGTAGAACAACAACTAGAAGTACATAAGAAACGAGCGTACCACCCACGAAGACTGACTGCTTTACAAGAAGCATTCCAAGAAGCAGCTTCGGCACAGAACGAAAAATAACAACTAGAAGGTGCAACAATGAAGTACAACGGATTTTGGTCAAACGGTAAGAAGAGACTGGTTGTAATTAGAACTTCTAAGGACGGTATGATCCATTATCGGGAAGTAGACGAGAAAGGTAAGACAAGCAGTAAGCTACAGAAAGACTGGGCAGAAGAGGTCTTACCTTCTTTCCTTAAAGAAGGGTCTAACGAACCATTTAAATCTATGTATTAGGGAGTGAATTATGGATATTTTACTAGATAAGCACGTCAAGATTCGTAAGGATCGTAAATGTTGGGGATGTACACGAGGTTTTAAGAAAGGAAGCACCCTACAATGCGTTAAGGCCGCAGATGAGGGTACTGTAACATCGACATACTACTGTGACACATGTATCCAGTATATGAATGATTACTACGAACCAGGAGACGAAGTTGGTTATGGTGATTGCTTAGAGGATCGTGAGTCGTGGGAAGTTACACGTAAAGATGTAGAGGGGGAATAGCTATGAAAGACGTTAAAGAAACGATTAAACTGGATACACACTGGGCTAATCAGTACTACAAGCACAGAAAACAAGAGATAGATAATTACGAGAACGACCCACGCAAAGAAGTACGTACTCGCAGTCAAGAGTGTAAGACTTGCTTCTACTTACGAAACGGTTTAGCACTTCAAGCGTTCACGGAGTATTCGTGTGGTTATTGTAAAAAGGATTGTATGCATCATAATTCACGTACACCGAAGTACTGTATTGATTGTTCCATAGAATTAAATGTATGTCGCACATGTGGATCGGAGATGGATTAACATGACAATAGATGAGCTTAGGGAAGAACAGGACCAGCTAGAGATGGTGAAAGCGATAAAGCAAGTCGAGTTAGACAACACGATTGCGAAGTTACAACTAAATAACCGTAGGATTCAGGACATTTGCTCACATAAAAGAACGTCAGGTATAATCATCAAGTTCTGCCGTGAGTGTGGAAAAGCCGACTTCTTTTGGAGCTTTAGGGGGTGATATAGTGGAGTTTGTTGATTTATGTCGTAGGCACGCAAACGAGACCTTTATACTACACCTAAACTATACAAGTAACGGGGGGAAGAAGGGGATTCATATTGTTGATAAAGAAAAATGTAGAATCTGTGAAAGACGAAGGGAGAGAGAAAGGAATGAACAAATGGGTAACGATCCTACTACATAATTTAGGAGTCATTGCACTAACTGCGTTCGTATTCTATTTAACTCGTAACTACTGGACGTTGGCTATACTAATCTGTTTAGCATCATCTAAGAAGGATGATAACTAATGGCTAGTCTTATCATAGCGAGACTAATGAGTTTATTCGAACATACATGTTGTTTCTGCGATAAAGAATACGACAAGGTGAATGAAGACGGATCGCGAACAATTATTATGGCTTGTAATAAGTGCGGAAAAACAGAAATGAGAACAATAGAGAAACGGGAGGAATCATAATGATAGAACTACAAGGTAAATTTAACCAAGCAAAAGTATTTACAGACAACGTAGACGATGTTACAGTAGGACAGATAATCGAACTATGTAACCAAGGGTTCACAGAAGGAAACAAAATACGTATCATGCCTGATACACATGCTGGTGCAGGTTGTGTAATCGGAACTACAATGACAATTACAGACAAGATAGTGCCAAATCTCGTAGGGGTTGACATCGGCTGTGGGATGGAGGTTGCAGTAATCAACAAGCGTAAAGACGAAATTAACTTCGATAAACTGGATGATGTAATCCGTAAGTTCGTACCAAGCGGTTACGACATCCGTGATAAAGCACACCGATTCTCTAAACTAGTAAACTTAAAAGATGTAATTGCACCATTCAACACGGATCGTGCAGAGAAAAGCATCGGGACTCTTGGTGGAGGAAATCACTTCATTGAATTAAATGAAGATACAGATGGTAAAGTATACATCGTCATCCACTCAGGTTCTCGTAATCTAGGGAAGCAGGTAGCAGAGCATTACCAACGTGTAGCGTACAACGAGCTTATGAGCGTTAAAGATGCGAAGCAGGAGCTAGTTGAACAACTAAAACGTGAAGGTAGACAACTAGAGATTCATGCGGCCCTACGTGGTATCAAGAAACCTAAAATCAAGAAAGAACTCGCATTCGTTGAAGGACAAGCTTTCAAGAACTATATGCATGATATGAAGATTGCTCAGTTCTATGCGGCCCAAAACCGTAGAGCAATGGTAGATGAAATCGTGTCTCATATGGGATGGTTAATTACTGACCAATTTACAACGATCCATAACTACATCGACATGGAGTACTCTGTACTACGTAAAGGTGCTGTATCTGCTTTAAAAGGAGAACGTATAATTGTACCAATCAATATGCGTGACGGTTCTCTTATCGCAGTAGGTAAAGGTAACGCAGACTGGAACTTCTCAGCACCGCACGGAGCAGGACGACTTATGAGCCGTACGAAAGCTAAAGAGAATATCAAACTAGAAGACTTCGAGAACACAATGAAAGACGTGTGGACAACTTCTGTAGGTACTAGCACGATTGACGAGGCACCAATGGCATACAAACCAATGGATGAGATTGTTGAGAACACGAAAGATACAATGGACATCGTACATACGATTAAACCACTTTACAATTTCAAAGCTAACTAAGGAGGGACACTATGAAAGTTGATGTCTACTTAATGAATCGTACGAAATTTGTACACGACTCAAGAAGGTATAACAATATAGATGACTTTGCGAGAGCTTTAATGGACGCAAAGAATCACGGTAAAGACGCTAACGGGGAACTCATCCGAACGGGTGACTTCCTTTGGGTAGGTAGAAAGTTTGTCAGATACACCGACATTGTGATGTTCCAAGAAAGTGAGGAGAGGTAATATGAATAAACAAGAAATCTATGACAAAATTGTAGCATGGCAGATGGAAGCAGGAGAGGACTTCTTAGACTACTTCGATAGTAGTCTAACTCCTGGAAGCTTCATGATGTGGTGTAGAGGTAAGGGGTATATCACTATCGAGCAGATGAACCTGTGGGAGAACGATACTAGTCCTGAGTCAATGTGGGCATCCCACTATGTACACGACTGCGGTAATAGCGGAGAACCAATCCCGTATGCGGTCGTAAGTGAGGAGGACTGGACAGAATCAGGGCAGTATAAAGCGTATATGATCCTAGCAGAGTTCATCTCAGAGAGCGTTACATACCAATACCTACTAAAAACATTCCTAGAGGAAAATTAAGGGGGATACATATGATTAAAGTGTACGCATTTCAAGTCGGAAAGTTAAAGGACGGGCAGGGTTTCCTGCTCAACCTTTGCGATAAAGAGTCATTCAAGGCAGGAGAGGGATCACATAATTATGAAGTACCAACAAGACACGCTAAAGAGTTATATGAATATCTAAAAGGTCATTTTGAGCCAAATAAAACGAATAAGGGGAGAAACCAATAATGAGTACAATTAACATGAGAGACAACGTAATGCAGATTATGAACAGAGCACATTCGGATGCGAAACGTGAGATTTATAAAGACCTAAGCAAAGTTATGACAGAGAACGAGCAGCTGCGAACGGAGAATGACGAATTAAAAGGTAAGGTAACGAGATTGGAAGAACGAGTAAAGTTCCTAGAATCACTGCCCACTCAAATGCCAAAATCGTTACTAGAGCCAGTTATTCCAAAGAAGGTACTAAAACTTGCGCTTACGGACGAAGACTTATTCCGTGAAGGGGATTTAGATGAGTGTACACAAGACCTTTACTTCAACGAGACTTCGGATAGATTGTATAAGGCAATCGGTCTAGACAAGAAGGAAGGTACAACGCAACCAGGACACCGACCAGTATTACTCATCGCAAAAGATTGTTCGGGATCAATGGGAATTTGGGAGAAGTACATGTCAGAGTGCATCGCTACATGGACAGAGGAGATGTTATCACGTAAGTACGGTCAACGAGTAATCGTACGATACGTAAACTTCCATACAGAAGCTAAAGAAGTGGAGAGAGACGAGTTCTACAAAGGTTACGAACATGGTGGTACAATTGTATCCACTGCTGGTAAACTATTAAACACAATCGCAGATGAGTACGACTACACAGGTAAAGACGACATCCACGTACTATTCCTGTCAGACGGGGACAACTTAACATCGGATAACACACGAGCTATTACGCAATTCAGACGCTTAGTAGGGAAGTCTAAAGACGTATGGTACGTAGAACCGAACCAGTATAACAGACACTCTACGATCCGTACAGGTTTTGGTCATGAACGTACAGCTAACGGTAAGATTGGCATGTTCGCTCTAGACTTTAAGTCACGAGAAGAAGTATTAAAGATAATCGACTTTATGTTCAATAGATTGGCGACTAAGTAATGGCAGACTCGTCTATAACCCTAGACACGAAGATTAAGGCCGCTAGGTTAACCAAGTACGGTGTGCCGTTACATATACCTTTAGGAGAGGAGTGGAGATGCAGTGACATGTATCGAAGCTTCCACCCTTTAGGCAGTACATGGAGAGAGATACGGGCAATGGAGATGGACATGAGAAAGAAGCATGAGCTATCGGCACGTAAGAACAGGATCGTATCGGCATTCAGGGGACTCTTTAATTAGAGTCCTTTTTGTTTGCTGCTTAACTGGTAAATTATGGAAGCTAGTACTACCCTCACAAGAAAAATTTTTTTCGGATTTTTTACAACTTACTTATCGGGCATAGCTGGGCTGCTGAGACCTCCGTATACGGACGGGGAGTGTCTTATTAGTACAATTACATTACCTTACTATGGGGCTTCGTGTGGGGGCTTCTAGGGGGCTTAAACGGGGGCTATAGTTAGGGGGCATGACTCAGGGGCTTTAATAGGGGCATCGGATCGGAACCTTTCAAGTCCGTTTAAGATACGTCCAATATTAGAACCAAAAAATTTTTTTCGGAAAAATTCGAGCCTGGGGTTAGGGTGGTTGGGTCGCATACACGAACGTATGGTCGGATCAACACGGGGTGGGGTAATAGTCAGACAATTCAGAATAGTATGAATAGGTCGAATTGTCGAAAGATGCAGCTTGGAGTGTCAAGTAAATTTACTTGACAGAAATCTTGATCCTAAAATGAATAAAAAAAAAGACTTCCTAATATCATAGGAAATCAATTTCTTTGTGTCCTGCTTCTTTCATCATCTCTTCATATCTATTATAGTTTGCATTGTCATATGCTTTAAACTCTTCACTCTCTTCTAGTTGCTTATATATGTCTTCTAGTCTTGCATTTGCTTCTGCTTCTGTCTTGAATCCATCTTCATATAGTTCTGACTCATGACATAGTACGTATTCATCAGTGCTTTCAAGCCATACTATTTCCACCTCTTCCCCTTCCTCTGATAGGTTTCTTAATACGTCTTTCCACTCTGATAATGCTAACATAATATACACGTCCTTTTCATTTAGTTTTAATCATACATTCTTTTAACTTTATTTATTGCTTCTATCTCGCTTTCTAGCTTATCAATAAAATCGTTTATGACTCTTTCCTCTTCCCTATCCTTAGTATAGTTTAAATCCATATAAGCATGAGCACGTTCACTTTCTAAGTCATTTAGCAACGCTTTATACAACTTATCTCTGTCTTCCATTGCCTTACATCCCTTTCACAATCAAGATAGAATATAAAACCATTAATAAGTAACCAATAGCACCATATACCAACACTTTTAAACTACCTCTAAAGGCTTCCTTCATTGCTTATCAATCCTTTCTCGCTTCTCTCCGTTTGATACTGCAAACCACTCACTAGCTAACTCATCTAAAGACATCGGGATAATATCGTTATTGTCAATCATAATTTCATGAAAGTTGTCATCCTTCATACACTCTTCTGCTAAATCGTTTAACACATTCCCCAATTGATTTAATAATTGTTGTTGTTTCCATGTCATCGGATTTGTCATGATAACCACCTTTGAAGGTGGAAGAGGATTATTCCTCTTCCCCTTCTCCTTCCTCTTCATTTTCTTCTGCTTCTAGTTCTGCAATCATAGGCTTGATGTCATCGCTATAAATAACCTCTGCAATTTCATCCCATTCAATTCTTCCTAAATCTAGGTAGTCAGTAAGGAAACTTCCTAAACCGTTTAACTCCTCTTCTAGAATCATATCAAGGTATTCAGAGCAATTACCTTCTATTTCCGTTCTAATTGTTCCCTCATCTTCTGTTAAATCAATTGCTCCGTCCGTTGCTTGTTCTACGATATAAGATGATAATGTTTCCCCAAAATGTAAGTTAACTAACCAAGTTTCTCTGTTTGCCCAACCGTTATAAGTATTTGTGTTTGTCATTTTAATTTCCACCTTTTCATAAGTTATTTGTTTTTTATTTCTGTAATCATTATCTCATCTTGTTGTCTTAAAGTCAACAACATTTTAAAAAGAATTTTTTAGGGTAATCAGTGTCAAGTAAATTTACTTGACACCAATCAAGATCCTAAAATGATTAAATAGTTTTGTCTAGATATTCTGATAATAAATCACACTCTATAGAAGTTTCATTGAATAGCTCACCTAATGCAGAATGAGAGATAGTAGCGATATTGAAATATAAGCTTTTAGGGTACGTTTTACTTTCTCTTTCACCTGTTAACGTGTAGTAGCTATCCATTGCCATTGTATAAGTGTCATACGTGAGATAACGAACGGTTAAACCTTTTCTAGGGTGCATGAAATACACTCGAACGCTATACATATTATAAACTCCTTCCCACAATCAATTCTAGTTTCTTGATAGTATAATCATATGTCATTACCTTTGCTTCTAGTCTAGAATGTAGTGTAGGCTCTTTGACTTTTGACAGTAGTTCTCTGTCATTCTCTGCATGTTCTTCTAGTTGAGATATTAAGTTTTCAATTTCATGAAGAGGTATAGTTTTACTCATTGTCTTCTTCCTCCTCTTCCTCTGTCATGACTTCAACGTCATAACCTTCTAGCATTGTTTGAAGTTGTTCTAAACTCTCACTAACAACAATTCTATCATGTTTGTACTGTCCTAAATGGATAACTCCTTCCCCGTCCACTGTCTCGCTAATACCTTCCACGTCATCTTTCAGAGTATAAAAGAACTCACTTTCATTGTGATAGATAACAGTTGTTTTCAATACCTCCTCTTTACGTTCTAACAAGATTCCGTATTCATTTAATAGTGTAATAACCTCTGCTTCTTTCTTCACTTCATTTACAACTCCGTTAAAGTCCACGCCGAACTCATTAGACAGTGGCTCTCCTCCGAACTCATGATAACCATAATATTCGACTAGTGCAGAAACCATGTATTCTTTTTCTGTATCTTGACAAGTATTGTCGAATCCTGCAAACTCTTTAATTGCTTTCCAATCAATCCAATCATCGTTTAAGTCAACATATCCTTTGACTAAAAACCAACCGTCTTCACCTATAGTCCATTCTAAATTGATAACTTGAATGAAGTAGTAACATCCTTCATTTTCTGTATCTGCCTTTACAAACTTAGTACCGTATTCAATAGGGTTATTATCCCCAAAATTTCCCCACTGACTTACAACCTCATTACAATTTAATTCTGTCATAATTGACACGTCCTTTTCGTTTAATTTGTTTTTTAATTTCTATACTCAGTATAATTCATTGTTGTCTTAAAGTCAACAACATTTTAAAAAGAATTTTATTTCTTTAAACTATATTTAGGATCGGCGATATAGCAGCAATTGGTGTAAAGTAAATTTACTTGACAGTAGCAGAGGGAAAACCCTCCACTATGCCTTATAGACTAACAAGTCTAAACCTTCGAACTTTATTTCGTGTTCTTCTCCGTCATAAGGAGAAATAAAATGCCCGTTTCCGTCAATCTCTGCACCTCTTAAAATAAGTGCTTTCCAGTCTGTAAGTGCTTGAATCAATCCATTTGCAGACTCACATAAGTTTTCTTGTGCATGTAGGATAGACTTTCTCAACTCTTCCCACCCCGTGTTATCATTAATTAAATCTTTTGCAACTTCCCACTTTAAGTGATTCATAACATGACTAACATTGTAAGCAAATAAGTTTTCCTTTTGTGTTTCAAGTAAATATGTGTCCACTGTAATTTCATCAAGTACAACGAACTCCTCATGAGATAATTCTTCTTGTAAGAAAGTATATAAGCGTTCTTCTTGTTCTTCTCCTAAAGCTACTGTTAATTGTACGTTCATCATTGCGTTTGTCATAATTGACACGTCCTTTTCATTTAGTTGTTTTTCTAATAAATCCAATAATTCATAAAACCATGCAGTTTGTGGAATTTCATAACGTTCTTTATTTTCCTTTTCAATGAACGCTTTAATTACTTCAACATCTTCCACGATAGACCAATTAGGTGCTAAAGAACGTTTTACATAATGTTTAACCTCTTCACAATTTTCCCCTAATTGCGCTACCATGTGAAAGTCATCTCCTGCACTTTCAACGATAAGAAAAGCATATTTATTAATCTGTTCAACTGTTTCCATATATCACACGTCCTTATAAGTTATTTGTTTCTGTAATCATTATCTCATCTTGTTGCTTTAAAGTCAACAACATTTTAAAAAGAATTTTTGCTATGTACTGTCAAGTAAATTTACTTGACAAAAATCTTGATCCTAAAATGCAGAGGGGAAAATTATTCCCCTTCTGCTATGCTTCTAACTTCACACGCTAACTCATCTATAGATTTATTAAAACCGTTTAACTCACAAATGATATCATTATGAAAGAACTCACTATCCCCACACTCTTCACTTATCTTGTGTAGTGCAAAAGATAGTTCCCTTAATATATTTCTTTGATACTCGGTTAACTCTTTAACCTCTTCATCCCAACACCACGAGCCACCACCGACACAATACAATACAACTGATTCCCCATTTATAATATACTCGTCACCTTCCCACCACTCTGTATCTTCTTCTTCACAATAACCACTATCACAATTTAAGTTAGTATAGTACGTATTGTTTTCCTCTACATACCACGCCTTTGTATTTCCCCACTCACAAATTTTATCCATAATTCTTTCTGCTACCTCTTTAGTGAAGTAAGGACAAGCCCACCCATTCCACGACATACCACTTGTAAAACCTGCAAACTCTTCTCCTTCGATACCATCAATTGTGAAAACTGCCTTTTTAAGATTTATATTTGTAGTCATTAAATTCTACCTCCGTTCACATCAAACTCATATTCGTTTGCTTTAATTGAATCTATTGCATATTCTTTTGAATAGTAATAATCAATCTGTTTATAGCCTTGTTCTTCTAGTTCTCGACTGATTCCCCTTATATCGTTGTGGATTGCTTCTTTTAACTTTTGTAGCAGTTCCCAAATTTTAGGGAAGTCTTCTAGACTCTGCATATCATCTAAATCGACTCTCATTGTATTGTAATGATTATAATGATGGTTAGTAGAACTTATTTCAATTTCGAAATCTGCTAGTTCTCCGACCAATTTCAATCGTTGATACTCCTTATTAGATAACAAGCGTTCTGACAGGTTAACTAGTTCATCAGTAGTTAGTCTTCCATAGAATGCCACTCCGTCACCTTGAGAATGACTTAAAGACCAATGAACGTCCATACCTTCATAACCTTTATTTTCAAGCGTACCAGTTAAATCTTGAGTGATGTTTTCACTTTCCTCCGTGAACTCTTCATTTAAAATTTCTTGAAACCACTTAACGGCATTATCCTTTGCACTTACTGTTAACTCATCATATTGATAAACAAAAACTATTCTTTCTTCCATAATTGACACGTCCTTTTAAGTTATTTTTAAGCTACCTTCATTGTAATTCTTTGTTGTCTTAAAGTCAACAACATTTTAAAACTTTTTTAAATACCTGCAATTTCATCATCAATAATGTTTTCTAGGTTTGCGTATAAGTCTGCATTCATGTCTATTTCAATTGACTTCCCGTTTAATGATATAGTAACGTTATAACCTTGTATGTCTTTCCCTTCATGCAGTAAATCCATTATTTCATTTACAGTAGTGTCCATGTGTGCTTTAAACTCTTCTAATGATACGTTATTGTTTTCCATTTCCTTCTCCTCCGTTCGTTCCCACGTTAAACCGTCTAAACAGTATACGTGAATTGTTTCTCCGTTATGTTCTATTTCTTCACCAGTCCACCAAAATGTTTCATGTTCTTCTATATCCTTATCAAAAGTGCTTGCTAATACATAAGTGTCATTTTCTTCTATATACCATGACTTAATACCTACACTGTAATTATCTTGCATAAATAATTCCACTGACTCTTTAGGGAAGTAAGGAAGTTCCCAACCACCACTATATAAAACTCTTTCAATCGTTGCATAACCTTTTAATTGAATACCTTCACCACAAATAGTAAAATTAGCTTCTTTAAATTGATTCATATATCACACGTCCTTTTAAGTTGTTGTATTGCTTGATACCTATACTAAAGATATATTGCCCAAAAGTCAACAATATAACCAAAATTAATTTAAAAAACTTTTCCTTCTATTATAGGGAATTTAAATCTATTTCAAAACAGGATCAAACGTATATGTAAAGTAAATTTACTTGACAGAACATCCGATCCGAAAAACAATTCTGAATAGTCAGTACATTTAAATACCTGAATGCTGCAAAGTATGAATAGTCTGAATATTCTGCCATCCTGCGGCCGATCCTCCAAACGAATTGATGGTGCAGGGAGCTACTAACGTTTTACCACTTGGTGCAGGGAGCTACTAAGTAATTGACATAATAGAAAAACTCACTGCATAGGATATAGTATCGGCTGCACAGTGAGCTACTAGTCTTCTATTCTATTAGGCGGTGCAGGGAGCTACTAACGTTTATAGCTATCTTTTATAATACTAATACCATATAGTATACAACATACGAGAGCACCCATGATGAAACCAACAAATGCACCTTCAGATATAGTAGTTACCATATGTCTGAACCAGCTACTGCATCGGCTGCTATATCAAATACTTCTTTCAACATAGTATTATTCTTCTTAAACTTCCAACCTTCATTAGTAAGTTTATAAGTAAGGATAACAACGTAAGACGATCCTGCTAACGTACACTTATATACTTCATGCTTTACTTTCTCGTGTGTATTGAACTCCTTAATCAATTCTTCAGTGTCCCAGGCAAAAGGTTTCTTAGCCATTATAGTTGTTCCTCCCTTTGTACGTACGATAGTGGTGAGTTAAATTGTGCTGCCATACCTGGCATCATTGGAGCAGTGCAGGGAGCTACTGGATCGACTTTAACATAGTCAGGATGAGTAGCTTCAACATATGTAACGAACTTAACTGGTGTAATATCTTTAGCAGGTACACCTCCTGCATATACATTACTAAACGTGACCATTTTACGATCACCTTTACCTTGTTGCATCACTCTAGCTTCATACACACAACCACGGATCGTAAACTGTACAATATCCCCACACTGGAACTCGTCCAATTGGCGACCTGCTTCTTTAAATGTAGCTTCTCTCTTTAGCAAGTCCAATTCCGATTTCTCGATACGGACCGCATTGTCCACATTATAAGGAGTGTGGTTACCTTTGAAGCGGAAGCAGGTTGTACCAAATTCTGCAAATACTGCTTCTACTTCACCATATAGAGTACCAGCCATTATTGTAGTTTTAACTGTGTCACCAGCTACTAACGGCTCTACATAGTCTACGAATGTATTATTGAAGAACAGGTTAATATTAATGTTTACATCTATATAACGATCTGTCACTAGGTTCTTAGCCTTAACAACTCCATCTTCAAACGTATACTTGTTATATGGTTCCTTCTCCTTCTGAATCCAACCGTCCATCATTCTTTTTAACGCTTCAAACCCTTTGTATGTTTTTGTCATTTTAACTTCCTCCTATTATAGATAGTTTTTAGCTTTTAAGTTACCGTCAACATCCCATACTATCACACGATGTTGACCGTTTCTTAGTGCGTGCTCCACATTCGTACGATCCGCTTTGTTTACTACAAACAGTTCTCTGCTATCCTTATCAATTACGAACTGACCGTCTAGCTGTTCCACGAAGATTAAGTGGGCGGTATGTCTATCTTTGAATGATATCATCATCTCACCCCTTTGTTTGAAATGCTGGGATCAATCTTCTTAGCCCGATCCCAAAACTTCTGTAGTATCTTCCTACGAGTCATACCTGCACCATCAAACGAGTATGTAGCACCTGTCTTAACCACTGTGTATTCTCCGCAGTAGCCCGAT